>Ga0307476_10001629_pt1 | contig 13612 bp, 12 predicted proteins | sample atmos_gasesECM2C_2_FD_203314 | JGI IMG/M metagenome (GOLD analysis project Ga0307476, IMG submission 203314) | Hardwood forest soil microbial communities from Morgan-Monroe State Forest, Indiana, United States - atmos_gasesECM2C_05 | ecosystem: Environmental > Terrestrial > Soil > Temperate... | reverse complement strand
TGGCTTCACACCGACGCCGGCGCTGTCACGGCATCAGGGGGCTGACGCCCCCCGCTCGCCAGTTGCAGCGTAATCAGCGTCTCCTCCGGCTCGAACACTTCCGTGCGCAGCCGGTCGCGCAGCAGGTCGGCGATGCGGCCCTCGCTCTCCAAGAGGTCGGCGAGGGTGATCTGGTTGAGCGTCCGGCGAATCCAGCCTTCGAGCGTGCCCCACAAGGCCCGCAGCGTGCAGCCGTCGTGGTGGACGCAGGGGCCTTCGCTGTCGGGGCCGGCGTGGCGCCCGCAGTATTCGCCGTCGAACAGCGGCTCGCCCAGGGCCAGCAGCACGGCGCCGAGCCGCACCTCGGTCGGCGGATGGGCCAGCCGATAGCCGCCGGTGCAGCCGCGAACGCTGTCAATCAAACCGGCCCGCCGCAGCACCGACAACAGCTTGGCCACGTTCGGCGCGGTCAGCCCCTCCGACGTCGCGATCTCGGGGATGGTCAACGGCGGCTGCTCGGCCTCCACGCGGGCCAGCCGCAGCAGACATCGCAAGCCGTACTCTTCCTGCGCCGAGATCTTCATGCGCGTCGGAGCCTCCCGCGGACCGGATTCGTCCCTCTGCTCTCATTGTTACGAATCATAACTTTTCCGTCAAGATTCGCCCCGGATTTATTCTGTGCGCGAATGTTTACCAGCGGAATCGGCGGGAGAACTTTGGAGCAAGCAGATGGGGATTAAGGATTTGCGTCGATTCGGTCAGCACTTCGCCAGCCGCCGGTTCACCGCATCCAGATCGAACGCCTCGGGGTCGAAGCTGCCGCCGACCCATTCCCGCATCTCCTCGTGCTGCGGATTCCGCGGGTTCTGGACGGCGTCGAGGAAGCCGCCGTAGCCCCACGGCCCACCGCAGTCCTCCGGCGGACAGGCCCGCTTGCCGTCCACGCAGGGGGGATAGTGGACGCCGGCCTCGGCGGGCAGCATCTTCTCGACCTGGATCGTGTGGCCCCAGCTGTCGCCCATGTCGTATTCGTAATGGAACTTCTTCACGCCCGCACCGACAAGCCGGCCCAGCTTGACCTTGCCCTCGTCGGCCACGTCGTGGCCCCACATGGCGTCTTGCCATTGCTCCGGGTCGCCGTACTGCTCCTTGGCGATCTCAAAGATGTGCAAATGGGAATTGTACCAGCCCATGCTGGTCTGGATGACGTAGTGCAGATCGGCCAGGGAGCAGTCCTTGACCTGCACGCGCCGCCAGATGGGCGGGCGGATGTGGTCCAGCGTGATCTTCAGGGGGTACACGGCGCCGGCGGCGCCCCTGGCGGGCGATTTCGCTGGGCGGACGGCGGCGGGCGGCTTTCGAGATCCGCGCTTCGACTTGCCTTCCGCAACCGCCTTGCCGGCCGCCGATTTCGGAGCGCGTTTCGCCATGCCGCAGTCCCTCCGGAGTGGGCAGGGGGATTGTATAGATCGGGACGACCGGCGCCGGCGTCGATCCCGACGCGCCGCACACCGACGCGCCGCTCCTCGAAACCCGCTAACGGCACTTCGCCAGCCGCCGGTCGATGATTTCCTGATCGAACGGCGAGTTGGTTTTGCCGCGGTCCTCCAAGCAGCCCTTGGCGAGGCCGTCGGCCATCCACGCTTGCCATTTCTGCATCTGCTGCTGCATCTCTTCAGGCGTCAGCGCGTCCCGGTCGCCGCCGCGCTAGACGAACAGGAAACTGGCCATGAACAAAACTCCTGCTGGGCGATCCCATGAAGGCCGGCCGCACCCTGCGGCCGATTCCTCGCTGGGATGACGAACGAGGCCGCGGAGCGGGGACAGGAATTCGATTTTTTCCGGAGCGCCGCCGACGCGACTGGAATCCCATTTGCGCCACGCTCGTTTGCTTGCACGCGGTCAGCTATTCAGCCATCCATTGAGAACAGCGATGACGGCGGCTTGCTGGCCCGGCGTCTGGGCGGTGGTTTCGACGCGGAACTTCACAGTGAAGTTGCCGTCGGAATAAATCCCTTCGATGCCATCGCGTCCTGTGCGGAAACGGGTGCGTTCGGCCAGGTCCGGGTTGTAATAGAAGGTGGCGCAGTGAGTGACCTGAGGTACTTCGCTGGTCACTCGGTTCATGAACCGCTCCACCTCGGGATGCTCTCCCGGCCAGCCGGCTTTCTCCAGCCTTGGGGCGCGTTTTTGCGCCGGCGGCGCGGGCGGCGGTAAGACCTGGTCACGGGCGGTGCGGAATCGCTCGCGGAATGTCTCGTGGAAGATTTGGCCGATGGGAGACAGTTCCAGATAGTCCTGCCTGTCAATCGAAATGCGTTCGACCAGGCTTTCATACTTCTCGTCCCACTCGCCAGCATAGATAGCCGCGGGAATCGGCTCCGATGCGCGCTCCAGGTCAAAGAGCAGTCCGCTGGCCCGCATCCACACTTCAAAATCGAGGGCGACCGGCATGGGCGGGAAGGCAATGATCTCGCTGAAAAGCTCGTGCTTGTAGTAGACCGGAACGCCGATGGCCTGTCCGAGCAGGACACCGACGGCGATCTGAGCCTTGTAGCCTCCGGTGGCGTTGATGGCGCAGGCGGCCGCGGAGCGCTCGCGGATGACGCCGCAGATCTTGCGCGCCAGGTTCCGCAGTCCTTTGGTGCGGAACCGCTTGGGATCCTGATCTTGCAGGTCCGGCACGTCGATGGTCTCGACAGGAGCATGCCCTTTGCTCTGGTAATGGCTCTTGAGAATGGCGGCGATGTTGCGGCCGTCGTCGGTGTCGGAGTGGAGGAAGAACAGACCGCAGTCGCCGGGGACGTACTCCTTGTCGATCATGCTGGCGATGGAGTTGATCTCCGCGCCGCACAAGCGCTCGCTGGACGGAAGCCGGGCCAAGGCGCGGGCGACGGCGGGCCAATCGTTCTGCTCATAGGCTTGCGCCAGCGGCCGGAGGTCTTCGCGGATCTTGCCCTCTGCCAAGTCTTTCTTGAGCCCTTCCAGGTTGGGCCGGAAGAGGCTCGTGCCGACGGTGCAGATGAGGATGCTGGGTCGGGTCATCGTCTTCCTCCTCGGGGCGGTGGTTTGCCGCCGGGGCCGCCTTTGGATTTGCCTTGCGGTTTCTGCGCACGCTGTTCGTCGGCCGCGGTTGGGTAGCGAAAAGCGATCTCTCGCTGGGTCGCCGACGCGACGATCAAGGTCACCTTGTCCCCCGGCTTCTTGTCGCCGGGTACGTCGCCGGTATTCTGGATCGGGCCGTCCAAGCCGGAAGACTCATGCTTGGCCTTCCAGCCGCCTTTCTTCGTTCGCTCCTCGAGAAGCACGGCTTCCACGCGGTTGCCGGGCTGAGGAGCACTTTGCGGTCGGGGCGGAGCCGCCATTGGGGCCAACACGGGGCGGGGCGCGTTCGCTTCAACCAACCGCCCATATCCGCTGCTGGTCTTTCCCCCGACGCCCCATTCCCGAAGCGCTTCTCGCAGCCGCGCGAAGACGAAATTGGTCCAGTTCTTCGCCTCGTCGCACTCCGGCCCGGTCCACGAAACCGCGACCCGGAATTTGCCGTCCACCGACACGAACGGCACAGGCGTCGGGCTGTCGAAGTCAGTCGGAGCTTTCGTTCCGTCGGCCCAGTCCGGATGATGCGGGGTCATCACGTCCAGCGCCAGCGGGTTCGGCGAATCCGGCGTCAGCCAGGCGTCGTGGAAGGTGATGCATCCACTGTCGTCGGTTGTGCCAAACAGCAAGCGGAAGTAGCTGTCTTCCGGCTTCGGCCCCTCATTCCTGAGAAACTTACGATATGCCTCGTCTTCATCCTTGGTCGGACGACGGAATCGCTTGTTTTCGACGGGGACAGCATCCCCGCCGGACGATTGCCCCCAGACCCGATGGCAGTAGTGGGCGGCAAGTCCCTTCAGGGCCGAACCGGGGATCACGGGCAACCCATAGGTGTGGTGCAGCCGGATGCCCGTTTCCAGTATGTTCTCCGAACCCAGCCCGACGATCAGCCGGCCGGCGGTTCTCAACTCGGCCGCCTCCGAGGCCGACGGCAGGGACTCTTCCCAGCGTTTGAATGCGGCCTCGTAGAGCCGCCGCAATTCGGGGTCGCCCGCGGCGGCGATAGCAGCCTTCAGGATCGTCCGCTTTTCTTTGGACCACTGCTCCGAGCCGTCCGCCGAGTGGACGGCGAAGCGCTGGAGCAACAGCCCTGCGTGCTGTCCACGGAACCGGCCCCCGCGGTCTTCTGGCCGATCCGCCGGCTGGTCCCGATTGGCCAGCGCGGTGATGGATTTCCGCATCAGTCGCCCTCCTGTGCGGCATCCGGGGCGACCGCCTCGACGTATCGCTTTAGCCAAGTCGCCGCGTCGATCGCGTCTCGGCTCAACCGCAAATACGCGCTCACCTCCTCATTTATGGTCTGCTCCTTGAGCGTCTCGGCAGACGCCACCCTTGGGTGTCCACCGGCCTTCAGAACATTTGCCAGGTCGTTGATGTAGTCGTGTTCCTTTTTGGCCAACGCGAACGCGACCGCCTGAGCCAGACCGCAGGTGTGGATCAAGGCCGGGAACTTTTTGGCGAAGCCGGTGTAGTCCCCTTTCGGCTGGCCGCGAGCCGCCACGCGGACATACGCCTCCTGGGCCAACTGCTGACTGCGGGTGTGAACGCTCACTTGGCGCCCCCTTCAAATCTTGGTGAACACGCACCGAACCTGGCCGCGTCCGACCGTCGCCTTGCCCCCGATCTGAAGGACGAATTCCGGCTTGCCGGTGGCTTTGTCGCGGGCGAACTTCTCAAGAAGATCTTCCACCTTGATCTCCACACCGTTCTTGCCGAACACCCGGTCGCAGGCGACCACGCCCGCAAGAATGGTTTCCGCAGGTAGGGATTCCTCGGTCCACAGCGCCTTGTCCGCCACGGTCTTCGTCTCGTCGCTGATCTTCACCCGAGTCTGAACCTCAGTGCCTGTTTCGGTGAGGAAGTCGAACACGACATCGGGCAGGACGGTGAATCGCTTCTTGAACTCGCCTGGCCATGTGGGATCGCCGGGAAAGACCCACTTCGCGATCGATTCGGCCCAACCTTCGACTTCGGGCTGGTCCTTGACGGCGGCGAAGTCCAGGTCCTGCAAGAACACCTGCTTGCCTTCCAGCAGCCCGGACCCCAGAACGTAGCACGTCTCGTCGTTCGGCAGGACGGGGGGTAAGCCTGGTAGCCCGGTCAGGCCAGCCAGGTCGAGCGTGCGGTGCAAGAGTTGAAGGGCGAGGCGCGACGTACACCACGCGAACGTCCCGCGGAAACTGCGCACCGGCAGGCACACCAGCCGAGCGTCGGTCGGGATCAGCGAGCCGGAGTTTGCGGCGTTGTCCGTGGCGTCCGAACTGACCCCGAACGCGGCCCTCAGTTCCGGGTACTTGAATCGATCGCCCTCTTTCTCTTTTCTTTTCGGTTCCGTCGCCCCGTAGTAATCGGCCCAGACGCCCTTGAACGCGGACCCGCGCACGAGCGGCCAGTTGGTGACCGCGTCGCGGTCGATCGGCAGGTCGATGTACCCGACCCCGCGGCCAACGCCGGTGTGGGTCGGAGTCAGGGCGTGCAGCCAGTAGATGCGATTCGCCATTACGTCTTCCCTCCGATCGCGCTGCCCCACACGCCCCATACCGCCAGCCCGAAACCGTCATTGCGGTCCTGCACTTCGTCGCTCACTGGTTGGAGCCATCGATCCTTCAGCGACGCCGCGTTGTCATTAGTTTTGAAGAAGTACACTCCGCCGGCCGGCGCCAGCCGCTTGATCGGCTTAGGCCCGCGCGGCTCCGCCAGCGACCAACCGGATACTGCCTTCCATCGCGCGATGCTCACGCCGACCAACTGGAGGTTCGGGCCGTCGGCCCACCAGTCCGGACGGCCGGTAAGCGTCGCCTCGTTTATCCAATTGGGCCGCCAGCCGTGCTTGAACACGGCAGGCGTGGCCAGCACCATCCGTATCCGGTTCGCCCCGGCCAATGCGTTCGCAACAGCCGGCGGACAAGTCCAGAGAGCCCCATTTCCGTTCGCCTGCCAACGGACGAGCCGGCGCTCGCCGCCGAGCGGGTGCAGCATGTTCAGGGTAGCGACGTTCCAGCCGTCGGCCTCGACCCGCGCTGACAGCGTGATGTCGGCGTACTTGTCCTCGAAACGGCCTTCCTTCACCCCAAATCGCGGCAGATGCGTCAGGCTCAGCCCCTCGGTGGCGAACAACTGACTCTCGGCGGCCGCGCCCGTAACGCAGTCGAGTTGAACGTGGTCCCGGACCTGCGATTTGGCGGCGGACAGGAATGTCCGGTCGTCGAACGCGACCGACTTCTCGGTCAGCCAAGCGGTTAGTTTGTCGTCAACGGGCCACCACGCCGGCGTCTCTTCCGGCTTGGCGTCTGTCTTCGCCTGTTCCTCGGTGAGCATCACCGGCCATAATCCAGCCGCCGGGAAATCGCACCCGCCGGCCACGGGGGGCTGGGGGTAAACCTGGAGCGGCCCCTTGTCGCGGTGGACAAAGCAATCGCTCGGGGCCGGCAAGTACAGCTTGCCGTCGGCGACGGGGAAGACGCCGGCGACGGGAATCGCCATTAACTTCGTGGGCGTGTCGCCAGTAAAGTCGCGGCCTTTGGTCGCCTTGACCAGGGCGGTGCGGAACGACCCGGCGACAACGGACGGGTACGGCCACGCGAGGCCCTTCATCCGGTTCCCCTGACCGACGCCAAACGGCCGGCCGTCGCGGGTCACGATCGGGTCGCAGGCAGTGAGCCGCAGGTAACTCGCGGTCATTGGTCACTCTCGTTCGTGTGGGTGGCCACCTGGAGGGCGGCGGCGATTTGCCGGGCGATCAGGAGTTCCTCGGCCAGTTGTCGGAGTGCGGCGGCGTCCGTCACGCAATCCAGCACCGGTCGTAACCGCTCGCGCAGGCTCCCGCCGCCGTGACGCTGATTGGCCGCGATCACCCGCAGCACGTCCCGTTCGATTGCCTCCTTGACGCGCTGCTTCGCGGTCTCGTCGTCCCGACGCCAGCCGTCGTACACGTCCGCCATCCGGTTCAGGTCGGCGGCCAGCCGGTTCGGGATCGTGTCGTCCCGCAGCCACTCGGCGAATTGCTTCAGTCGTGCGTCGAGCCTATCCGTCCACTTGGCACGGACCTTGATCGGGCTGCCGCCTCGCTTGTGCAGGTGGACTGCCAGCGCGTCCTTCACCCCGTTCACATCCGGCTTCTTGGCGTGCTTCTCAGCGGCCCGTGCGTACTCCCGGAGGTCTTCAAGGTTTTCCATGAAGTGCCCAATGGCGACCCCGACCGAAAGGGTAATAGTCGTGCCAGCCTTCTCCGCCGGGGCCTTGAGGAGGTCGCCGAACGTGTCGTGTAGTTCGCGCGCGCAATCCAGGCACTGATCGACGGGGACGAACGCCAGTACGTCGTCGCCGCCGGAATACACCAGCACGCCGTGGTTGTTCTTCTCGACGATCCTCTTGGCCTCCGCCGCGAACCGGGCGAGGGTGGCGGAGAACTCGCGATGCTGGTCAGCGCAGGCGAGTTCCGAGATCGTCTTGCCCATGTTATCGCCGTCCGCGAGGATCGCCGCCAGGTACGGGTTCGGTTCCCCGAGGCCAGCCACGGCTTTGGTGAGAGGGCGGAGGCTGCCTTCATCCAACCCCGCTTCTTGCTCCAGTTCGTAGTGTCTGCTGCGGAACACGGCGGTCCCCTCATAGGGGAACGCGGCGTAGTGCGGGTGTCCGTTCTCGTAGACGTTCAGCCCGCGAATGACTGCGGGGCCGAGCCGTTTGCACTCCGCAATCACCACCCCCAGGCGCCCCTCGCGTCCGCGAATCCACGGGTCCGCCGCCACCCGGGCCACCGACGGGTACGGCTTGTCGCCGCCGGCGACCCGCTTCACGACCCCGATCACGTCGAGTTGTTCGCCGTTGCGGACCCGGAGCCTTCGGCGCGCTTCCCCCGGCCACGAGTCGCGGTACGTCCGCGGGTCCTCCCCTGCCCGCGGCCCCAGCAGCACGGTGTCCCGCATTCCGTCCAAAGACGACTTCGGCAGCCCGGGGTGTCGCTCGGCCTGCACAAAGTCGCGGCAATTCTTGCGGCCGGCGAGCAGCCGCATGACCCCGGCGCGGGCCGCCCTGTAATCGTCGCCGAGCGGCACCCACGCGGCGTAGAACTCGACCACGTCGTCCACCTGCTCGGTCCAAATTGCGGGTCGGATGACGGCGGCGATCACGTCGTCTTTCATGACTCCGGCGGCGAAGGTTCGCCAGCAGGCCTTGGCCGATTGCTTGGCTGTCCCGGCAATTTCTACTGGCTTGCTCTTGTCCGCCGGTATGACAGCCACGATCACGTTAGCGATGTTCGTATCCGGTCCCGGCGTTAGGTCGGAATCCGGGTGTGGAAAGATCAACTCTCCGCCGTCGTCACGGACGGATCGGGCGACCGCCTTGCTGATCTCGGAAAGCAGGTGAGAGCCGAACCACAGGTCGCGCGTCCGACGCGCGGCGGCGATGAATTCCTGCACCGGGCCGACGGTGAGGGCGAGGAGGTGGGCGGTCATCGGTCAGACCCTCCGAAAGTTGTCTGCGTTCTGAGCGAATGCCAGGAACGCCTCGATCGCCGACCCGTCCGGGGACGCCGCTAGCGGCGAATTCGGATACGCCGCCAGGCTCCGCCGACGAACGGCGGATAGGGGGAATGTTCGCCGGACATTATTCCGGCCCCCGAGGGTGAGATCAACATCGGTGAACCACGGCACATCCAGCGGAATGATTGCGGGTACGGCGGTCCCGTCCGCCAAGCACAGTGGTTTCAGGATTAGCGGACTCGCCATCCGCTCCGACAGTTGCTCGCCAAGGCGCGGGTAGAGAACGGTTTGCTCCACCTCGTTCCGTTGGAATTGAAACACGATCGGCAACCCGAATTCAGCCCGTGGGAAAGCGTCCGCCGGGACACCCTTGAGCGGCGGGTGCGTGCCGCCGCGCCGGTCCCGGTTCCGGATCGTTTCCCGGATCGTCTCGGGTTCCGGAAAATGCGAGCGGCCAGGCCGACCTCCGGGATGAGGTTGGTCACGACCGATCGCGCCTTGTCGGAACTCACGGAACAGCGCTACGATCGTGAGCCACGCATCGACAGGAGATTCGGCTTGGGGGCGGTAGAACAGGTGTTCTCCCAGGCGCGGCCACTGGGCGGCGGAATCGGGAGGACGGCCGAACCGTTGCTCGGCGGATCGAAACCACACCTCGATTTCCGCGACGGATCGGGGTGCCAGTTCTCGCGTCACGTTCCCCTTTCCATCCACCTCCTTACCCAGCAGCGAACCAAGCCCGCGCCGCGTGCGTCCGCCCAGGCCGCCGAAGTTCACCCATGCCCATACAGCGTCGCGAAGGTCATCGGCGATATCCTCGATCTGAGGCGGCAAGGGCTCTCGCCTGGACTGAAGGCGTTCTTTGTTCTGTGCTTTCCGCCGGAGGGCCAGTTCGCGGACGGAAATCCACGTCAGTTTGAGCCGAAATTCCAGTCCCTCGCGGATGAGCTGGTCGCCGTCTTGGAGAGCGAACAGGGCATACCGGGCCGGGCCGGACTGGAATGCGGTTTTCTCGACGAATGCCGGTGAAGCGAAGGATTCGACCTCAACGCACAGGGGACTCGGAAACTGGGTGCTGCCGAAAATCGCTTCTTCCTGCTGCGAGAGAGCGGATGTGTGGCCGAACCGCCTACCGCGCGTCGCACGCCACCAGAAGCGCAGTTGGCCGCGGATCGCCGATTCACGGATGGGCCGAGATGGATCGTTCATCCGGACGTCCACCCCGCCGCCGAACAGGGGCGTGATGAGGTGTATCTTGTACTCCTGCACCACTCGATCCGAAGGCGGCCTGGCGAGACCCTGAGGACAGGGCGGAATGTCGCTCGGCTTGGGCATGGGTTCAACTCCGGCGAGAGGGGGTGGTTGGGAAGTGATAATACCCCCTGCGCAGGCGTCCCGCAATCTTCGTAGTGGATTTCGGCGGAAATAAAATCGCTTGTGTCGCCAGCTTGTGAAATGAGCGTCTTACTCGCCGCCGCCCAGCTGCACCAGGAACGCCAGCTGTTCCAGCTGCACCGTCACATCGACCGACACGACGCTGACGCCGGCCGGCGGACGCAGCACCCCCGGAGCGAACGTCAGCACGCCGCGCACGCCCGCCGCCGCCATCGCATCGGCCGCCGCCTGGGCCGACTCCCCCGGGACCGTCAGCACGCCCAATTCCACGCCCAGCGCCGGCAGCACGTGCGGAATCGCCTCGGGAGAATGCACTTCCAGCCCGTCGATGCACTGGCCGATCTTGGCGGGGTCGGCGTCGAACAGGGCTGTGATGCGAAAGCCTCGCTCGGTGAAACCGCGATAGCGCAGCAGCGCCCGGCCGAGGTTGCCGACGCCGGCCAGCGCCACGCGCCATTGCCGATCGACGCCGAGCGCATGGCGAATCGCCGCCGCCAGCTCCGGGGCCGCGTAGCCGACGCCGGGATGGCCGAGGTTGCCGAGATAGGCCAGGTCCTTCCGCACCTGGGCGTCGGTGACGCCGAGCGCCTCGCCCAGGACGCCGCTGGACACCTTGGCGGCGCCTTCCCGCAGCAGCGCTTCCAGCCGGCGCAGATAGAGGCTGAATCGGCCGACGCTGGCCCGCGACAGGCGCGGCTCCGGTTCACTCGCCCCGCGGGCGGCTTCCTCTTTGGCCATGGCGGTATTGTAGCCCCGGGCGAGCCGGGGGCGTCAGGCCCCGGATGGAGGATTCGGGAATTGCACCTTGCATCCGGGGGCTGACGCCCCCGGCTCGCTTTCCTACGCTTACGGCATGACCGCCGACGTCATCACCGAAGTCCCCCCCCTGGCCCCGCGCGACCCCGACGCCAACAAGGGCGATTTCGGCCGCGTCCTCCTCGTCGCCGGCAGCCGCGGCATGTCCGGGGCCGCCGTCCTCTGCGCTTCCGCCGCTCTCCGCGGCGGGGCGGGGTTGGTTCGTCTCGCGCTCCCGGCCGGCATCCTGCCGATCGCCGCCGCCGGCAATCCCTGTTACATGACCGTGCCGCTGCCGGAAGACGATCAGGGTCGGTTCGCCGCCGCCGCCGCTGCGGAAGTGGTTTCTCTGCTCGGCCAGAATACGTCCGCCGGCCTCGGCCCCGGACTCGGACGCGGCGACGGCGTCTCGGCGGTCGTCCGGGCCGTTCTCGAACGGACGACGTTGCCGCTCGTCGTTGACGCCGATGGACTCAACGCGCTGCCGCCGATGCTGGGTGTGCTGAAGCGCCGGCGCGGGCCGACGGTGCTGACGCCGCATCCCGGCGAGTTCGGCCGGCTCATCGGCGCCGACGCGGCCGCCGTCCAGGCGAATCGCCAGGATTTGGCCGTCCGCTTCGCCGCAGAACACGGCGTCGTGCTGGTGCTGAAAGGGCGGGGAACCATCGTCACGGACGGTCGGCGCCTCTATGTGAATACCACCGGCAATCCCGGCATGGCTGCCGGCGGCACGGGCGACGTGCTGACCGGCCTGACCGCGGCGCTGTTGGGCCAGAAGCTGGAACCGTTCGCCGCCGCCCAGCTGGCGGTGTATCTGCACGGCCTGGCCGGCGACCTGGCGCGCGACGCCCTCGGCGAAACCTCTCTCATCGCCGCGGACCTGCTCGACTATTTGCCGGGGGCGTTCCTGGCCCATCGCCATTGACACGGAACGTCCGGCATGAGACTTTAGCCACAACCCGTATCTTCCCCGCAGGGCCGCCGAACATGAATCTGTTGTGTCCGAACTGTCAAAAGCCGCTGAGCGTGCCGGATCAGTACGCCGGCCAGCCGATGCGCTGCCCCCTGTGCGCCGGCACCTTCTCCGTCCCCGCGCTGCCGCAGACGTCGGCGCCGCCGCCGCCCCCGCCGCCGCCGCCTCCGCCGCCGGCCGTGACGCCTCCGTCGCCGGCGCCCGACGTTTACAGCTTCAAAGACCCGGCGCCCCCGCCTCCGCCGCCCCCGCCGGGCATGGCGCCGCTGCCGCCGGTGCACGACCTCGATCTGCCGATGCCGCCGCCGATGCCCGGCGGACCGCCGCACTATCACGGCGGACCGCCGCCGGCCTACACGGAAGAGCATCCCACCTTCCCGGCGACGCCGACGCCGGAAGGCTACCATCGGCGCTTTGCGATCTGGTTCAGCCCGAAGTATCTGCAGTGGGTGGCGCCGGCCGCGGTGGCTCTCGTCTTTGTGCTGTCGTTCTTTTCTTGGACGGGGATTTACCCCGGCGGCGTGGCCCAGGACACGCAGAATTTTTGGCAGGCCACCTTCGGATTTTACAGCCCCGACCCCGACATCCCCGGTTCGACGCTGGAGAAGGACGAACGGCCAGGCGTGAATTTCCTTCTGATTTTCTTCATGCTCGTGTTCTTCCTGACCTTGCTGGCGACGGCTGCGTGCGTTGTCCTATTCTTCGTGCCGCCGGCCAGCTTACCGCCCGCCGTCCACATCATGCTGCCGTGGCGTTGGGGCATTGTGGCAGTGTTCAACCTGGTTCTGCTGTTCTTCCTCGTCCTGCAAATGGTGTTCGGCTTCAGCCTGGAAAACAACGCCATGGCCGCATTCGAGAAGGCGAGGGCGGATGCGCTGAAGGCGCGCGGAGACAAGCCGCTCACGACGGAAGAAGCTCGCGCACAGGCTATCGGGCGGGGTATAGTGCGTCAGACGATCAGCCGCACCATCTGGCTCGACCTGACCGTGCTGTTCCTGATCCTGGCCGTGCTCGGCGCCGGCTTGACGTTCTGGGTGCAGCGACGCGGAGCGCGGCCCGCGCCGCGGATCGACATGCTGATGTGAGAGGCGCTCCGTACAAGCACGCAGCGCCAGCAAGTGCTTTCATCACAACACTTGCTGGCGCTGCGTGCTGCTACTCCCATACCGCCGCTTCCTCGCCGTCCAGGCGCAGCGTCAAGCATTTCGCACTGCCGCCCGATTTCAGAAATTCATCCAACTCCACTGCGATCGGCGTGTATCCCGCCGCCCGCAGGTCGGCCGCCAGCTTCCCGCAGCCGGTGTTCGTCACCACCGTCTTGCCGACCACCACCGCGTTGCAGCCGAAGCGCTTCGCCTCCGTCTCCGACGCCGCGATCAACCGCGGCACGTGTTTTTCCAGCACCTTCCGGCCATACACGTCGAACGCCTCTGGGTAGTAAATGGCCTCGCCGGGCGCCAGCGGGCAAAAGCATGTATCCAGGTGGTAAAAGTACGGATTGACCAATTCCAGCGGCAGCACCTGGCGGCGGATCAGGCCTGCCAAGTGCTGATGCCCCTGCACGTCGCTGCGGATGCGGTAGCCGGCGAAGAGCGACGGGCCGCAGAAGAGGGCGTCGCCGGCCCCCTCGAAGAACAGGCCCGGCGGCAGATGCTCCACCGTGAAGCCGTGGGCCGCGAACCAGGCGTCGAAGTGCGGCGATTCGCGGGCGCGCACCTCATGGCGGAACTGCGAGCTGAAGAAACGCCCGCCGAAGACCAGCCCCGCGTTGGCCGTGAACACCAGATCGGGCAGGCCGGGCTGCGGCGTCATCAATTCGACCGTGACGCCGAGACCGGTGAGCGCGTCGCGGAGTCGTCCCCATTGGGCGCGGGCGCGTTCGAGGCTG
>Ga0307476_10001628_pt1 | contig 13613 bp, 9 predicted proteins | sample atmos_gasesECM2C_2_FD_203314 | JGI IMG/M metagenome (GOLD analysis project Ga0307476, IMG submission 203314) | Hardwood forest soil microbial communities from Morgan-Monroe State Forest, Indiana, United States - atmos_gasesECM2C_05 | ecosystem: Environmental > Terrestrial > Soil > Temperate... | reverse complement strand
GCTCGCCCCAGAAGTATTTTCCTGCGGGCCACACGGAGGCCGTCTTCAGCAGTAGCGGGGACAGAACTCGGGCTAGCCAGGCCAAAGCTGCAGTGGCAGGCCCTTCTATTGCTTCTGAAACTGCCGGGACCCGAAGCTGGATTGGCCAGATTGCTGAAAGTCTCTTCGCCGTTTTGTTTCCATCCGACTGCCGCATTTGCGGAATCCCGCTAGTGAAGATCTCGCGTCTTCCGGTCTGCCAGGAATGCCTTGATGCCATGCACGCGATCGAGGGCGGAGTCTGCGCCATATGCGGTGAGCGGCTGTTTTCCCCATATGCGGTTACGGGTGCTCCAGGCGAACCCCGATGCGGGCTGTGCCGCCGCGTCGAACCGCCCTTTGCGCGCGCGGCCGCATACGGCAGCTACGAGAGCGGACTGCGCGAGCTGATTCATCTGCTGAAATATGGAGGCGTACGTCCGGCCGCCAATGTCCTGGGACGAATGCTGGCCGAAGCGATTGCAACCCTCGAACCGGAGTTTCGGACAGACTCGGTGGCTGTGATCCCCGTGCCCTTGCACCGTACGAAGCTTCGGCAGCGCGGCTTTAACCAGGCTGAACTGATTGCGCGCGCCGCGATGAAACTGAGGCCGCCGGGAGATCGCCTGCGGTGTTGCGGGGGAGTGCTCGAAAGAAATCGCGAGACCGCATCGCAAATTGGCCTTACCAGCCATCAGCGTCGCGAAAACCTGCGAGGCGCTTTTGGGGTGGCGCAGCCGGAGTTGGTGAAAGGCCGCGAAGTGCTGGTGGTGGATGACGTTTACACCACGGGAGCTACCGTTTCCGAATGCGCGCGGGTCTTGCGCCGCGCCGGCGCGACCAAGGTTTGGGTCGCGACTGTGGCGCGGACCCTGAAGATCTCGGCGCAGCATGCGGAGATCGGGCCAGGCCACGAAGACAGTGAGACAGAAGAAGGAATCGCGGTGAGACCGGCTCCATTGGCTAAAGCCGTAGGAACCTAGACTGTAGAAAATCAGATTGTGAAAACGCAGATTGTAGAAACCTAAGAGTTATGTCAGCCAGGATCGAAACCGACGCAGGACCACCGGGACGCCATGCCGCCGGCATGTTCGCAGCGGCGGCGATGCATCGCGACAGCAACGGTAACGCGCTGCACGCGCCCGTGCTGGTGCTGAATGCCTCCTACGAGCCCATCAATGTTTGCGCGGCGCGGCGCGCTCTGGTGCTGGTGCTTAAGGGCGTGGCCATGACCGAAGAAGAGAATGGACACTTCCTGCACGCCGCTCGCATCGCCATGCGTGTGCCCTCGGTGATCCGGCTACTCGAGTACCGCCGCATCCCGCACCAGAGCCGTGCTCTGTCGCGTAAGAATATCCTGCTGCGCGACCGCAACACCTGCCAGTATTGCGCCACCGTGTTGCCGTCCGGCGAGTTGACTCTCGATCACGTGATCCCCCGCTCCCGCGGAGGGTCATCGACTTGGGAAAACCTTGTAGCTTGTTGCCATCCCTGCAACCGCCGCAAGGGCAACCAGTTCCCGCTTGAAGCCGGCATGAAGCTGATGCGCGAACCTCGCGCCTTCAACCTGCATACCAGCCGACACATTATGCGGCTGATGGGTCGCAGCGACGACAAGTGGCGAAAATATCTTTTCTACTGAGCGAGTCACGCTAGCTGACGACCGCCATCTCTCGTTCTAATCTTTCTAACCTTTGTTAATTGCCGGCGTCCAATTCCTATGCGAATGCGCCAGCACATTTCGATCGCAACTTTTGTGTTGGTCTATCTAGTGGCGCCACTCCTGGCGGAGGAGTCGCGCGCCGGATTCCATACCACGACGGACTGGGAGCTTCGGCCGTCTTTCATGTTCGATACGCTGTGTGCGCTGAACTTTCTCGGCGGGGACAGGTATTACTTGCAGTTCTATCAGAACGACTACGATCGCCTGTCTCCGCAGTTGCGGCCGAACGAACGCGCGGCTTTCGTCAGCCTGAAGCGCCGGATCAAGGATCAGAATGGAGGCATTATTTCTGCCCAGCTCGCCTTGTATTTTTCTGCCACCGACGCGGAATCCCTCGATGACATGATCCGTGTAGTGAAAGACAGTTCGGCAATGCAGCGCAACCTGAAAACCACTTCTTACTACAGCGAAGACGGCTGGAAGCTCTACGAGGAAAGCCGCGCAGATATTGAGACTGCATTCAAGGCCCTGAAGCGCATCCATTTCGACGCCGACTGGGAGAAACAGATCAGGCCTCAGGTCGAAAAATCGCGAGCGGCCATCGCTCAGGACCTGCCCCGATACAACGTCGTTCCCAGAGTCGAAGCAGTTCTGGGTTCACCGCGTCCCACGAACAAAATAACCGTGTACCTCCTCTACTACTCCCAGCCACACGGCATCAAGATTACGGGGACGCGCTTTCTCACGCACTACTCCTACCCCTTCCGAATCGTGCTACGCAATGCGATCCATGAAATGATGCACCCGCCTTACGACCTGGCCCACGATACAGGGCTGCGCGCATCTTTGCAGTCCCTGCGCAACGATACTTTCCTCATGGACAAAGTGGAGCACCACAACCGGTCTTTCGGCTATAACTCTCTGGAAGGTCTGGAGGAAGAAGATTGTGTGCAGGCCCTGGAGCAAATTCTATCCGAGCCCCTCGGCATGGGCGGCGATCCGCGCCGCTACTGGGAGGAGCAGGATGACGGCATTCACGTGCTGGCAGTGGCGCTGTACAGTCTGATGAAACAGGAGCACTTCCCCGGCGGACCGGAAACGTTTCCCGCCTTTCTCAACCGAATGATTCAGTCCGGGGCATTGTCCAACGGACGCATCGAAGAGCTTAATCGGGCGTTCTTCGCCAACCGAACGCAACCGCAGCCCGAATGAATTTGAATGCTACTTCTGCGGTGCCTGCGGATTCGGCGTCGTCGCGTCCGGCTTCTTCGGGTCCGGATTCTGATCCGGAGGCTGCGGCTGTTTCTGATCCTTCTGATCCGCCTTCGGTACTTCCTGGCCTTGATACAGAATCTTTACGCTGGAACCGAAGCGCTTGTAATCCTCATACTTCACGATCTCGCGGATGTGAATATCGCCCGTGTTGAAGCTCAACGTGTCATCGGCGCGCGTGTAGGTGGGGAACCAGTACTGGTTATCGATCTGCTCGCGCCAGGTGGTGAACTTCGGATAGAGGTGTTCTGTCTTGCCCTTCTTTTTCGTGTCACGAATCTCCGGGACCGCCTGGCCGTAGGTCTTCACGATCTGGAAATCCCGATCGTCCACCCAGATGCGGCCCTGGAAGTAGCGCTTCTTGCCGACAATCTGTTTGGGTGCAATATCGAAGACGTAACAGTGCAACGTGTCTTCCTGCTGCTGGCCGACGTAGAGGATGTTGTATTCCGGAACCTCTTCGGTGGTGAGTACGAAGGGCAACCGGTTGCGAAAATCCTGGACGTCGCCTTCGTCGAGCGACAGCCCACCTTGGTCCAGAGATGATTGCGGTGCGAAGACCACGTTTTCTATGCGATGGCCTTTATCGTCGTAAAGCACGTCGAAGACTTCGTGATACTCCCCGGTGACCGTATTGCCGTCGCGGGTCTGCACCTTGATGTCTTGCCGGTAGGTGTAATGCTCGCGAGCGTCCTTGAACAGCTTCTCCCGGGCGGCGAAGTGTGTGATGATCTCCTCGGAAGTGACGCCGGTAGGCGGCGTGTTCTCGAGCGGACCTTCCTGCGCGACGGCGGGCACGGCCAGCGCACCTGTCATGAGGACAAGGGTGATGAAAAGCGGAGCTCTGCGGGAAGCCAGTCTCATATCTCTAGTTTACTGGATTTGCGCTCACCGCGGCGGCCCTCCCCAACCCTCTCCGCTCAGCGGGGCCGGGGCGGGCGCTGCAGTTCTGCCAGTTATTTGGATGCCAAATGACCTAAGGGGTTTGCCGGCTGAGAAGACGGACTTGGGCCGCCGTAGCGCCGGCGTCCCGCCGGCTATCCCTAGGGCATCGCCTGCCCCGAGCGTAGTCGAAGGGACGGCGGCGCTATCCAAATCCTGCTACACTTTTGCGTTTGCCGAGGAGGTGGCCGCATGCGCCGCTTGTTTCTTGCTTTTCTCGCGATCATCGCTTTCACTTTTCCTGCCGTCGCGCAAGCCAAGCATCCCTTCAATTTCGAAGACATGATGAAGCTCAAGCGCGTCGGCGAGCCTGAGGTTTCGCCCGACGGCAAGTGGGTAATCTTCAGCGTAGTCGATGTGGATCTCGAAGCCAACACGAAAACGCCGCACATCTGGATCGTGCCCACAGCGGGAGGTCAGGAAAGAGAGATCATCGCCGATCAGGACGCCGACCGACCACGCTGGGCGCCGGACGGCAAGCGGTTCGCGTTTATCTCCACCAAGAAAGATGGCTCTCAGATCTGGATCGCGGATTTTGATGGAAGCTCGGGTACGGTCACGGCGGCACGTCAACTGACCATTATCAGCACGGAGGCGAGCGGGGAGCTTTGGTCCCCAGATGGCAAGAACATCCTATTCGTTTCCGACGTCTACCCCGACTGCATCTTCCGCGACGAGGGAGAATATTTCTGCAATCAGGGTAAGGTGGAGCTAGCCAATAAATCCAAGGTTAAGGCGCAGATTTTCGACCATCTGCTGTATCGGCACTGGAACTCTTATAAAGAGGGCAAGCGCACTCACATTCTTGTGATTTCCGTTGAAGCGTTGATTCGTGCGTCGAACTCGAGTGCACAATTTAACCCCACGGCCCTTCCTCGCGACCTGACTCCCGGCGACTATGACGCGCCTGTGTTCTCGCTCGGCGGGCAGGACAACTATGCCTTCTCACCCGACGGACGGGAGATTTGCTACACCTCGAATAACGATAAGAATGAGGCCGCTTCCACCAACAACGATCTGTGGGTCGTTTCGATCAATGGCGGCCCCGCCAAGAACATCACCGCCGACAATCCTGCCAGCGACTCGACGCCGCTCTATTCGCCCGACGGCCGCTACATCGCCTACCGCGCCCAGCAGCGCGCGGGATACGAGAGCGACCGCTTCCGCTTGATGCTGTACGACCGCGAAACCAAAGAGAAGAGGGACCTGACAGAGGAAAACGAGTTAGATCGTTGGGTTGGATCATTTACATGGACGCCTGACTCGCTGCGGATCCTTTTCACAGCGGAGGACATGGGCCGGCAGTCTATTTATGTGCTCGATGTTGTTCGAAAAAATTTCCCAATTGGAGCATACGGCCAATGTGAGCTGTGCGGCCCCGACCTTCACAAGTTAGGGTGGGCCGGGGGGTACAGTGACGACATCGCCGTTTCCAAGGATGGGAACATCTGGTTTACCGAGATGACGGCCACGGGTCCAATGACCATCAAGCACCTCGGGCCAGGACAGATCTGCCAGGCTTCCGACCCTACAAAATGCGGGGACGTGCAATTCGTGCTAAAACCGCCAGTTGAGTCTATCAACACCGCCCTTCTTTTGCAGATCGCGATGTCGCCCCTCGAATCGTTCTGGTTCGAAGGAGCTCACGGAGACAAGGTCGAAGGCTTCCTGGTCAAGCCGCCGAACTTCGACCCCAGCAAGAAATATCCCGTAAAGTTTCTCATCCATGGCGGGCCGCAAGGCGCCTGGGGAGACGATTGGAGCTACCGCTGGAATCCCGAGCTTTTTGCCGCTAATGGCTACGTGGTCATCATGATCAACTTCCACGGCTCGACCGGTTACGGACAGAAGTTCATTGACGCCATCAACGGCGATTGGGGCGGCGCTCCGTTTGAAGACCTGATGAAGGGCCTCGACTATGCGGAAGAGCATTACCCCTTTATTGATAAGTCCCGGGAGTGCGCGCTGGGCGCGAGCTACGGCGGATACGCCATCAACTGGATCCTCGGCCACACCGATCGCTTCAAGTGCCTGGTGTCACACGACGGCATGTTCAACGCCGAATCCGCCTGGGGCACCACCGAAGAACTCTGGTTCAACGATTGGGAGTTCAAAGGCACTCCTTACGACAACCGCGCCAGCTACGAGAAGTGGTCGCCGCACCAGTACGCGAAGAATTTCAAGACGCCGACGCTGGTCATCCACGGCCAGCGCGATTACCGGCTCGATGTGAGCGAAGGCTTGCAGCTTTTCACCACGCTGCAGATGGAAGGCGTACCGTCCAAGATGTTGTATTTCCCCGACGAAGGCCACTGGGTGATGAAGCCGCAGAATTCCCAGCTCTGGTACAAAACCGTGAACGACTGGGTGGATCAATGGACGAAAGATCAAGGGACGAAGTGAGTCGGGCTTCGGGCTTCGGCTTTCGGGCGTCGGTCGATAGTTGGCCTTTGTAGCCGAGATTGCCCAGAGGCTGAAGCCTGACTTCATTTATGTTCAATCGGCACGGCTGAAACCGTGCCCTTCCCGATCCCTTGAAGGAAGAGTTCTATGCGAGGCCGGAAACCTACAAATCGCAACGCCAAGCAAGCTTCCACCGACCTTTCGCAAACCGAGGCTCAAGTGCAACTCGATTCCTTCCTGGCGAAATACGATCCGGAGGTCGAGACCGTTGCCCGCCGCGCTCTCGGGAAAATGCGCAGGCTTATGCCCGGCGCGATTGAGATGGTCTACGACAACTACAACTGGCTGGTCATCGGTTTCAGCCCCACGGAGCGGCCCTCAGAGGCAATCTTCTCCATTGTGCTGCCTCCGGGCCGGGTGACTCTCTGCTTTCTGCAAGGCGCGGGCCTGCCTGATCCTGCCAAGCGGCTGGTGGGCAGCGGCAATGTGGTTCGGAACATTCGGTTGTACGACGCGGGCGGCCCCGACGCGAGCGTGCTGGATGATCCCGAAGTCCTCGCCCTTATCAACGTCGCACTCAACCGCGCCAAGGTTCCCATGCCCGCTGGAGCGCGCCGCAAGCTGATCATCAGGGCGATTGCAGCGAAGCAGCGGCCTCGCCGGGTCACGACACGGAAGAAGTAGGTCGGACCCGCGGCGCCGACGCGCCCTTGCTGATTCTCTACCTTGTCATCCTCAACGATTCGTCCTCACTGATCGTCCTTTACTGATGCTCCTTTACTGATCGGCGACGCGTCGTTGCCGCGCTTCCCCAAGCGCGGGAACACTTCCATGCCACTGGCTGCGGGTGGGCGGTGAAGTGTTCTCACTGCTGCTGGCTGGAAAAGTTTCCATGACGTCTTGCAGCGTGGCCGTGGTTCCGGCCGAAACCTGAATCTCAATTTCCAACGGACCGGTGAATGATCCTAGCAACGGCGTGATACTGGCCAGGCCGTTGACGTCGCTCTGCACGGTGCTCTGGCTCGCGCTGAGGAAGATGGGCATTCCTGGTTGGGTGACCGCGGGGTCGCCCGGGTTCAGCACCAGATCGTTTGCCGCTGGACGCAGCACAGTGGATTGAAACAGCACGCTCTCCCCGAGAACGGGATTCGGCGGCGTTGAGGAGTCGACGACGCGGACTGTCAAAGGTTGGAAGGTCGATCCCGCGACAACCTGGCCGGCGCCGGTCACGGCTTGCAGCTTTACTATTGCGGCAGCTACCGGGTTTGCAAAGACGTTCTGGCAAGGGTTGTTGCTGGGGGCGACGCATGCGCTGAGCTGCATGCCGACGGAAAAGTTCGTTAAGGTCAGCATGACCGACGCGTTGCCATTACTGTTGGTCATGCTGCTTCCGGAACTGAGCGATCCCGAGCCTTGATCGATGAAGAAGTTCACCTGTTTGCCACTCTGGGGCGCGCCCAGGCTTACCACGCGCGCCGTAAGCGGCACGCTGAGCGATGCTCCCTGGGCGATCCAGAGGTTGGGCGTGGTGACTCCGATGTCCGAAGAGGAAGACGTGGCGCTCAGCGTAGCCCCGACCGACTGAACGGGGCTGTAGACGCCGGGAGCGAGGGTCGCAGTGATTACCGCATTCCCCGCCGCGGCAGGTGTGACCAATGTGGAAGCGATTCCGCTTTCGTCGCTGATCGCCGAGCAGGTGGAAGCTCCCGCGCAGGCGGAGAGCGTGGCTCCGTTGGTGGTGGTCCATCCTACGGTTGCGCCGTTCACCGGGGTGACGCCGTCGGAAGCGACCACCCGCACGGTCACTGCATTGACGGCCTGAGTTCCCACCGGCGTGGGAGGACTCACTCCACGCAACAAAATGATGCCGTCGGTGGAGGCGGCTCCGAAGGTAAGCGCGTTGGTCATGATTGAGAAGGCTCCGCTGACCGGATCGCTGATGGTGATGGTTTGAGGGCCGTCGGTTCGGGCGGGAGCGGCCGCCAGCATCTGGCTGGCGTTAGTCGCGAGCAAGGGTATGCTCGTGCCGCCCATAGCGACCGTGAGCCCCGGCGCGAATCCGGTACCCTGCAAAGTGATGGGGCCACCGTTGACCGGGACGCGTGGCGGGCTGACGGAGTCGCCGTAGAGCACATGCGCATGGTAGTGAAAATCGGGGCGGCCGTCGCCGCGGAGATCAGCGATTCCGATGATGAAGCTGTTTGAAATCAAGACCTGGGAGTCGAGACGGCTCATGCCAAAAGTCGACGCATTGAAAGGAACTGCGGTGAGGGTGGGAGGAGCGGTGCCCTGCGGATCGCCCAGGGTCCACATGCCAATTACAGGTGCGGTTTTCGACTCGCTGGGGACGCCAGTTTCGTCCAGCGCGGTGACGGCTACCGACAGGGTGCGGCTGGCCTGGGCGGTGATCAGGAAGTAGCCAACGTCGCCGTAGCCGTTCAGCGAGCCGACCCAGTCACCCGGGGCCGGGACCACAGCTGGAGCGCTCCACGTCTCCGTCGCTGCCCACGGAGGGACCGGCTGCGCGCTGCCGGACATGAGGATGTTTTGCTCAACATTGCCGCCTGCCCCCACGGTCACCAGAATGGTGGGGAAGGTTCCCGAAGGTGCGACTTGCGACTGGTCGTAGGGGCACACGCCAGCGGACCACAACGAATCCAGAGCCTCGACCGCAAGCTGGTACTGCGCGGTGCTGGCGCCGTTCGGGATGGGCAATCCGTCGAGATCGAAGAATCCTTCGAGTGTTTGATCGGCTGATCCAAATTCGCTGTAGGCGTTTCCCGCGGGATCGGTTAAGCCTGTGATGGGATTGCCGGCATTGCCGGTGAAGAGGAATCCGGAAACCGAAGAAGCTCCGTACTTGTCCGAGGGCTGGTTGGTAGAAGGATCAATCCAACGCGCGACCACATTCACGCCCTGCATGGGTTGACCGCTGCTACCCACGTGGTCCACGAAGTAGACCGAGCCATGAATTCGGGCGGTCGCAGGCGAGCCGGCGGGATAGAGGCGCGACAGCGCGGACGCATCATCGGACGCCAGCTGGTAGGGATTAGCGTAGCAAACCGTGATGGGCACGCAACTCACCGGGTCGATGTAGTGCATGACGGGAAACCCGGCATAGTCATCGGAAGTTGGGGGCGGATTGCGGGTGATCACATTCAGATTCATCTGCGACCAACCCAGGCCGAGCACGCCGCCTAGCACGCGCACCAGCCGGTATTCCACGTCAGCCATTTGCGACGACTGCAGCGCGCACTGGCCGTTGATCACCACCAGCGCATGGAGGAAATTCGCACCTGCACCGAAGTTATCTGCGCCGCCATAAACCGCGTTCCAGAAGCATTGCGAGGGAGCGCCCGCGCCCGCTCCCAGTAAGGCGTCCGTTACTGAGCCGTCGAAGTCGTAGACGATGCCTACCGGCGTGTGTGTGGCGGAGGGAGTGATGTCCGCCGGGGCGGTCACGGTTCCGCTCGTGTTGGCGGCGAGGTTGGCGCCAGTCACGTCTTCGGCCAACTGGCCGGCGCTGGTGACGCTGAGGGCGGCGGTGGAAACGGAAGTCCATTGGCTGAAGGCGTTGGCGACCAACAGGTTGGCCGAGTCGTTAGTCAGAATGGGACTGAGGTCGCCCCGGTCGGTGTAATAGTTCACCTGACCCAGCGACCAAATAATGGGCTGGCCCATGGTTGAGGGGTTGAAGTAGCTGGAACCTGCCACGTACTTAGGGCCGCCGGCGCGGGCGAGTGCTGCGAAAAGAAGGACGATCACCAGCGCCGTTGTGACCCGGATGAAGAAGGAGCGCGAGGGCGTGTACTTTGGCAGGGTCACGGCTGGCTTATTCCTCCCTGCCGGAGCGGCGCACGGCCAGCGCGAACTCGGCGTAAGGGACGATGGATTTTCCGCGCAGCAAAGGCTCCGCCGCCAAGGCTGCGACGTGCTGGGCGCTCATTACGACCTGGCCCTGGGAATTCATCGCGAATCTGCCCATGGCGCCTGCCACTGGACTGGTAAGCCCCAGCTTGCTTGGGGAATATAGAAACAATAGGACGCGCTCGCCGACGCGGTAGCGCTCGCCGTTTGACCAAAGGCCTGCCCACTCGTGGATCGTCAGATTCTGACCGGGTAAAGCACCGCGGATCGCATGTTCAACCTGGAAGGTGACGATGGTGGAGGCAGGATCCGGGCGGGAGAATGAGACCGATTGTCCAATGGAGGTGACGCGGCCGGAGAAGATGATGCCGGCAGCGCGAACAAGTTGCCCGAAAAAGAGTTGCCGGAAAACCGGTTCCGGGAAAAAGCCGGCGCCCGGATCTCCCGGGTAGCGCGGGGGCAGATTGGGAGACGGAGTGATCCAGACCGGCGCTGTCGGCGTGGTATAGCTTGGCGAGGGCCTTGAGGCAAGAACAGGGGCGCGAGCGGAGGAACGATCCGCGGCGCCATCCTGCCCGCCCAGAAGCATGGGTACTGCGAAAATCAGCAAGAAAGCGGCGAGCAGACGCCGGCAGCTGGCGGCCATAGCCATCCCCTGGAAACGAATGTCTGCTCGGAGGAATCTGGGAAACCGAGAACATCCTAGCCGTCGAGAAAGGTCGGTGCAGTGACGGATGTCACAGCCAGCCTGTGGATTACAGCTTCATTCCCACTCTGGGCTGGCCGTGCCGCTGATGTTCCTCAGCGCTCAGATTGGCGCCGGCAAGCAGCAGTAGCCCGGTCAGGAACGCCCAGAACATCAGGCTCACGGAGAGCGCGAAGGGCCCATAGACTTCGGCGAAATTGAGCCAGGGCAGCGCCAGGATGTAGCCGTACTTCAGCGCTTCCGACAGCAGCCCCATGATGATGGCTGTGGACAGCACCGCACGCGCCGGAACCTTGCCGTTCGGCAGCAGCCAGTAGATGAGGAAGAAGATCGCGATGCTGGCGGCGATGGCGAGGACCTTCATCGCCAGGAATCCTGCCAGACGCACAAACCACATGCCGTGGCCATGCAGCAGAAACTCGAGCGGCCGCACGATGCCTGCGGTCATTCCGATGGAAAGCAGGGCCAGAACGCCACACGCAAACGCCAGGCCGAGTGAGACTAACTGATTGCCCAGGTAAGAGCGGTTATTAGGGAAGCGCCAAATGCGGTTGAGCGCGACCTCGAGCGGCACGAACACGCCAGTCGAGGTCACCAGCAGAATGATCAGCGAGACGACTTGCACCCGCTGGCGCGCGTCCACCATGGCATTCAGGTTGCGGATCACGAACTCCTGACCGGCGGGGAGGTAATCGCGCAGTAACCCGACCACCACGTCATACATCACACGCGAGTGAAAAACTCGCCGGATCAGCGTCATCAACAAGACCACGAAAGGAAAGAACGAGAGGATGGAGTTGGCGGCGACCGAGAAGGCAAAGGTGTGCACGTCGGTGCGCAGAAGGTATTTGAAGGTCGAAAACGCCCTCCCGGAGAAGCGCGGGCGGCGCGGGCTCCGTGGCAGGACCGGGGCGTCCGCCGTTGGGCGGGAAACGGGAGCTGTGATTTGATCGGGCACGAGCGCTGGACTAATCCTATCAAAGGGTTGCGGCCGGGTTTCGGCTCTCCGGGGAACGAAGGTCTAGGGGCTTAGGCGCGTGTTTCTTATACCGTGTTAAAGATTTAAATGTGACCCTCGGTTATTTTCACTAATTTTTCTTGCGTAACGATTTAATACTCCTTATTATCTGTTGCGCATGACCCGATGAGAGTCGGGGAATGAATCGGTAAGGCAGGTTGATGTCTTGAGCAGGGCAGTAGAAATCAGCGCCGATGGTCCAGGGCTCCGGAAGTTCTCGCCGCATTTCCTTCACGCGTCGTAGAACCGAGGAGTCTTTTGCTTTGGGGCAATTTCTCCGGCACAGAAAGACGCAAGACGCAACCGAGTTTCACTGGCTTTCTCGAGGGGGCGCTCCGCCTGGAGCAACGATGCGAGAGATTCAGGGAACTAATTCTTAATGAACAGGGGAAAGGAGTTTTTCTGTGAGAGAGAAAGGAACAGTAAAGTGGTTCAACGGGGCGAAGGGATATGGATTCATCCAGCGCTCCACGGGAGAGGACGTTTTCGTGCATTTCTCCGCTATTCAGGAAAACGGCTACCGCTCGCTCAACGAGGGTGAGACCGTGGAGTTTGATCTGCTCAAAGGCCCCAAAGGCTTCCAGGCGGGCAACGTCGTCCGCGCCTAGACCTGCTGGTTCCGCAGTTACCAAACCCTCCCGCTCCCGGCGGGAGGGTTTTTCGCTAGTGGCTGCAGGAGCGGAAGCCCTTCAGACTCGAACACAGTGCTCGCGCTATTTTCACACTCGATGCAATCGAAAAAGCAAGACTGGCTATTCGCGGGTTGCCCCTTCCTCGACCTTGATTTCGCGAGTCGAATGGTGATCAATGGAAATGGGTCCAGTCTTTTCGCCGGTCATTTCAGTCCCGGTTATGGTTACGTCATGAGTCTGGCTCACTACGATTGAGCCTGCTGTGCTAGCCGTTCCCAGGAAGTAATGTTCAGCTCTCCGGTTTGAGTCTTCAACTTGAGTTCCGCTCACCGAGACCTTGCTCGCGGAACCTATGAAGACCGCTGGGCCGGGAACATCACGCACACTGTTTCCTGAAAGGACGATGTCTTGATTGACCGGAACGTCCGTGCTGCCACTTTCGTCAAAGAGCCCGTTATTGAGCCAGGTTCCAACGAGGATGGCTCCCGGCAAACCGCTCACTTGCCCCGGAATAAACGCACTACCTGCCTTCGCCCCTGAGGTGGAAATCTGGTTGTTCAGCACCTGCAAGTCCTGCACTCCGGGGGTTGCGGACGGGGGAACGTCTTGCAGAATTCCGATGAAGATAGGGTAGTGGAACATATCGCTCATCACGTTGTTTTCGAGCAGCCCGTACGGCGACTGGGGCAGAACGGCTCGGCCAAGACCGTTGTGGAAGACGTTGTTCCGAATGATCCAGCGGGGACCCATAAAGTTCAGATCCTCTTGCCAGCTGTCCGTCGCGAGATGCGGTATCTCTTCGCTTAAAGTCACGTTCACCGAACCATCTGCGTTCGTCGATACCTGAGTGGCCGTTGCGTAGCCCAATAAGCCCCAGGCCGAATTTGAAAACATCAGAGGATCGCCGACACTCACTGGAAACTCCGGCGCGGCTACCGTGATCTGCGTTCCGTCGACGCGCTGCACCGTAACCATCGTCTCCGTGGCCAGGTTGATCGAGTCGTCTAATTCGTCGGAAAGCTTACTGTCCTCGATCAGGACGTCGCCCTGTACATTTTCGAAGTGAATACCATCCGAGCCGCTGGAAGTAAG
>Ga0307476_10001627_pt1 | contig 13625 bp, 12 predicted proteins | sample atmos_gasesECM2C_2_FD_203314 | JGI IMG/M metagenome (GOLD analysis project Ga0307476, IMG submission 203314) | Hardwood forest soil microbial communities from Morgan-Monroe State Forest, Indiana, United States - atmos_gasesECM2C_05 | ecosystem: Environmental > Terrestrial > Soil > Temperate... | reverse complement strand
CTCCGGGTCGCTGTTTGCACTCGCGGCCGGACTAGCATCGGTCCCCGCACGGGACGGCAGTGGCGGCGTGATCGTCGATGCCCGCAGAGCCGAAGTCGGATTAACGGTTGGCGGACTCGAGGGGCTGGCGTTCGGCATTTGGTTGTTTGCCACGGGCTGACTCGGAGGCTGCGGTTGCGTCACGACCGTTGCGGGCGAGCTCGGCGGCGTGGCCGGGGCGATTGAACTCGGTTCGGATTGGTGCCGCGCCAGCGCCGGCTTGACCGGCGGCGGTGGAGTTCCCCAGGCCAATCCTTCGCCCAAAGGACTCTCGTTTAAGTCTCCGGTGGCGTTTTGCGCGAGCATCGCTCGATTGACGCCGTAGTTGACCGCCATCAGCAACGCGATCGACAGCGCCGTTCCCACGAGGAAGGCGCCTCCGACTTTTGCGAATGCGCTGGCGGCTTCTTCGGCACTCAGCCGGAAGAGCAGCCAGAAAACCGCGGCCATGAAGACCACGCCCATCAAAATCCCGGTCACAAATCCGCCGGTAGTTTCACTTACCAGCCAGAAGACGTATCCCAGCGCGACCGGCATCGCGAATGTCGCGGCGACCCGTAGCATCGGGGAGGGGGGTAGCTTGCGGCGAAGTCCGGCAAATGCCCATCGGACTGAAACGAACATCAGTGGCACAACGATGGCGAAATAAAGCACCGCGACAACCGTGATGCGCAGCAGGGCGATCCACGCGCTTCCTGTGCTGTTGCGCGCGAAAGTCTCGGCGATGGTCCACACGGACCCAATCAGTCCCAGTCCCAGCGGTAGCCACGCCTCGATGACGTCGCTCATCGGAAAGTTCTGCGGGACACTGGGACGAAGGCTCCAGTCGGTCGGGGTTGTTGGAAGCGAATCCTCGCCGCCGTCCGTGGGATTGGTCACGCCGGCCGTGGTCGAGGTGAGGTCCGATGCCTCAAGCTGCTCAAACTCAGTGACAGGAGGCGATTGGGCGCGCGACGCGTCTTCACGGGACGCGCTGATCGTAAACACATTGGCGCATTGCCGGCACCGGATGCGCTTGCCGAGCAAGCGCTGCTCTGCCGTATATACTTTGCCGCACGCCGAACACTTGACCTCAAAAGCCATCAGAACCTCCCCAAGTCGAGATGGAACGAACGTCAACCCATTGTCATGGATGATGCATGGTGGGTCAAACTTTTTCCGACGGATAATTGATCCGCCCGGCGGTCAGCGGGTGTCGCGCCCGATCGCCCGGTCGATTTCGTCGAAAGGGACCAGTCCTTGGGCGACCAGATCGTATCCGGAATCATGCAAGCGCTGGAAATGCCCGCCGCTCAGTGCGGCATGGAACTGGCCAACGGTTGCCGACGCCGCGATCAGCTCGCGGAACGGCTCCGTTACCGATAGCAGCTCGAAAATAGCCCGGCGGCCGGAATACCCGGTGTGAAAGCATCGTGCGCAGCCGCGCGACATGAAGAGCTGATTAACCCCCTTGCCCGCCGGTCCCATTTTCGACAGTTGCTCGGGCGTGGGCTTCACGGGAGCTTTACAATAGCGGCAAAGTTGGCGAACCAGTCGCTGCGCCACCACGACCTGAAGCGCCTGCGCCACCAGGTACGGCTCTACTCCCAGGTCAACCAGCCGAAATATCGTTCCCACCGTGTTCTGCGTGTGAACCGTCGAAAAGACAAGGTGGCCGGTGATGGCCGCCTGCATGGCGATGCGGGCAGTCTCGGCATCGCGAATTTCGCCGATCAGGATCACGTCCGGGTCTTGGCGCAGCGTGGACCGCAACAGCGCCGAAAAACTTCGGTCCTGCGTTTCATCCACCGGAATCTGCGTCACCCCTTCGAGCTGAATTTCGACCGGATCCTCAATCGTGACGACGTTGCGATGTTCGACGTCGCTTCCACGAACCAGGGCATAGAGGGTGGTGGTTTTTCCCGAGCCCGTCGGGCCGCAGACCAACACCATTCCCGCATCCTGGCGGATAACCCGCTCGATGTTCTCCTGCATCCAAGTGGGCAACTGGAGATTGCGGATGTGCAACGGAGCGTACGAAGCATCCAGCACGCGGACGACCAGCTTTTGTCCATACACCGACGGCGCGAAGCTAACGCGGTAGTCGATGCGGCGGGTTTCACTTCGCCGTCCGCCCGGAACCCTCGCGCTGAAATGGCCCTCCTGCACCGCGTTCTTCTGAGCGATGTCGATCTCACTGAGCACCTTGACCAGCGCCGACAGCCGAACGCCCAGCGCGTTGGAAACGCGGCAGACTTCAACCATGCTGGCGTCAATGCGGACCCGGATGACGTAATCGGGTCCTTTAGGCTCGAAGTGCAGATCGGTGCCGTGGCCGCGGGCGCACAGCAGAAGCAATAGCCGCAGCCAGCCAACCGCATCCCGTCTCCCTTGTTCCGAGGCATCGCCCGCCGGATGGACCAGTTGGCCCCGCGCGCTGACCAGGGCGATGTCGGTTTCCAGAAACGAGCGATCAGGCAGCGATTGAACCAGTGATTCGACTTGTTCGGTTGGATCGGCGACCGCCAGCAGCTCCGGAATGACGTCCGCGGCAGCATCGTCGCTGGCCTCGGGTTCGAGATCGGATTCTTGCAACGGTTCTTCGCCAACTACATCGTCATCGGTGAGAGCTTCGGGGACCTGTTTGGGAGGACGCCGCAAGTTGCCGATTGCGCCGAGATCGATAGGCGCCGGCGTGGGGGAAACCTCCTCGAGTTCAAGCGGTTCGATCGTCGGCAGCGGGCCGGCGGGCGGCCTGTGACGCGGCGGCGCGGGCCGGGCTGTCGGAGGAGATTTTGTCGCGCCGGGGGCGGAAAACATATCGATGTCCACCGGCTCTATCTCCAGCGGAATCATTTCCGCGCCCCCCGCAAGTTCATCCCCCCCATCGGCGGAAGCTTCGCCGTTGGGCGCAACGAACACCATGCGCGTCTGACCGATTGTTACCGTATCGCCGTGTCTGAGCCGAGAAAGCTTGCTGGGCTTGCCGTTGAGGAGGGTGCCATTGCTGGAATTCAGGTCGCGCAGGATATAGCCCTGCCGGCTCTTGCTGATCAGGCAATGAAATCGGCTGGCCAGATTGTCGCCCAAGACCAGCCGATTGTGGCTGTGGCGCCCTATGGTCAGCGGCTCGTTCCCGATCGGAACCTGCCGGACATTGCCGGACTCGTGAATCTCTAGGAGCGGGTTCTCCATATCGTGCGCGTCTCGGCCCTCCTATACCCAGTGCCGGACGAGGCATGTCCCCAGTCACTCACTTACAAGATTGGAAGATTAACGGGCGTCCGTGCAACGGTCCAGCGCACCCGAGGTCATGACCAGATCGGCCGATGGCTCAGCGCTGAAAGTCAGCGGCGAGCGCGGATTGAGGTATTCCGTCAGACGATCCGGCTCGATGATGTATTGGGCAACCTGTCCATCAGGTAACGCCGGCGCGGCCGGCGCGGCCGGGTCATCGATCCGGGCAGGTGAGGCAATCACCCATAGGCGATCCCAAAGGTCCGGGGTCGCAAGCCAGCTTTTGGCCAGTGTCGGGCCGGGCTCGACCAGAAGATGAGTCGTGCCCAGACCGGCAATGTCATCAAGCACCTCACGCAACGAGAGTCGGCCGGCCTGGTCTTCGGTGACGCCCCGAACCCCCACACCCGTGTCTTCCAATGCCTGTCCCTTTTGTACGTCCCGCTCACGAGAAGACCGCGACGTATAGACTGTCACTTTGCCCTCCGTGGCTGTTCTGGCCAACCGGCAATCCGTCGGCATGCGAAGCTTACTGTCGAGGACGATGCGTCTCAGCGGTCGAAGTGGCGTCGCCAATCGGGAAGTAAGCATCGGATTGTCGCTCAAGACTGTGTTGATCCCGACGAGAATAGCGTCGCATCGCGACCGCAGTTGATGGACGGCGCGCAGGGCCTTCTCGCCGCTTATCTGGGCGCGTCGGCCCATCGGTCCGGCGACTTTGCGGTCGGCCGATTCGGCCCACTTCAGCGTCACGTAGGGACGGCCGTGCACGATGCAGGCAATGAACGGCGCGATGAGCTGGCGCGCTTCAGGCAAGTCCAGGTTGTCAACGGCGATTCCCGCCCGGCGGAGTTGCTCGACGCCGCGTCCACATACCTGCGGATTGGGATCGACCGTCCCGATGACCACACGGGCAACGCCCGCCTCAATCAACCGCGGTACGCACGGCGGAGTCTGCTTATCAGCATGGCAGCAAGGTTCCAGACTGACGAAAGCCGTTGCCCCCCTGGGCGATTGCTCGCAGGCCTCAAGCGCCATCGGCTCGGCGTGCGGGCCGCCGAATCGCTGGTGATACCCTTCTCCGATCAGTTTTCCACCCTGCACGATCACGCATCCGACCGTCGGGTTGGGTTCGACCGCCCCTCGCCCCCTCATCGCCAGCGCCATCGCGCGGCGCATCCACTGGTGTTCGATCGCCGATCCGACTTGAGACATGACAGCAATTGTAGGGGCGCGCTTACGCCGGCTGCGTTTCTTTCGCGGCAGGAGGCTCGTGCAGGAAGCTGTAGAGGATCATCAGCGCCACACCGACACATAGCATGGAATCGGCGACGTTAAAAATCCAGGGGAACAGCTTAGGCCATTGGGGAAGGGCGTGAATCATGTCGCGCACGTAGCCGAAGCGAACGCGGTCGTACAGGTTCCCCAGCACCCCGGCCAGCAGCATGCCAAGGATGATCTGGTAGTGGCGATGGCGGTCGCTGCCGGCAAAGAGGTAGAAGATGAAGACGACCGCCGCGACCGACACGCCGATGAACAGCGTCCGCTGACCTTTGCCGATCCCGAAGACGGCGCCGGGGTTTTCCGTCACTTCAAACTCGACCCAGCCCGGGATGAACTCGATCCGGCGGCCGTCAACCAGGTCGGCGAACGCGGCGCGCTTGCTCCATTGGTCCAGGGCGAACCCCGCCACGGCCGTCAACAGAAAGCACGTTAGCGCGAGCGGCGACAGAAAATTCCGGGCGGACATATTTGCCATGGGATTGCAATGACGTGAATTCTATCTCCCGCCGCGTTCGATTTTCTTGGCATACTCGATGGAGTAGCGGGCCCAGGGCTGGACTTCCAGGCGTGCCCTGGTGATCGGCTTGCCGGTCCCTTCGCAGATCCCGTATGTGCCGTTCTGGATTTTGGCAAGGGCGTTGTTGATCTCGCGGATGAGCTTGCGCTCGGTTTCGACCAGGCCCAGCGTGAATTCCTGCTCGTAATTGTCGGTGCCCATGTCGGCCATGTGGATGGGCAGCGTCGAAAGATTGCTCCCGCCGCTGCTGCGAAGGGCTTCGCGCTCCATCGAGCTCATGTCGCCGAGGATCTCGCGGCGTTTGGCCAGCAACAGGTCGCGGAAGTGCTCGAGTTCTCTGGCGGAAAAGCCCGCCTGATTCTTACGCGGCTTGTCGTTGCTGGGAACCGGGGCGGCGATCGGCGCCTGGTTATTGACGGGCTTGGCGCCGGCCTCGACTGGCCTGCGAGTTGCCGACTTGGGCGCTGCAATCGCCGGCCGCCCATCCGGCAGGAGCTGGGCCTTTTTTGCGGCCTGTGGCGGCGGCTTAGGCGCGGGTTTCCCCGCCTGCGGTTTGGCGGAAGCCTTGGCGGTGCGCCCGCCCTTGTCATTCGATTGGGCCTTCTTCAATGCTGCTTTGGCCACGCGAACTCTCGCTCCTTTCCGCACGATCGCGTCCGCCCGCCGCCAATGAACCACGGGCGCTCTTCATCGCCGTTGAAAAGACCCGCAACTATATCTGCCAGCGGGGGTTGGCGTCAACATCGGTCAAATTTCGGTAGTGGGTCAGTTTGAAATCTGCCCGGTGATTCCCGAAGTTCTTTGGCGGATCGGCGTCTCGCAATCCGGGCAAACCCCGCTAATGTTGCCGGTGAGGTTGTAGCACGGATTCAAGGAAGGTGCGAAGCTTGCTGCGATACCCGTCCGGATCGGCCTGGATTGCCCTGAGATGCTCCGCCCCGTGAGCGGCCCACAACTCGGATGCGATGCCTCGGCCCTTGTGTGCAGCGATAGCCTGCGCCAGTAGAGCGCGATCTTCCGATGACAGAAAGGAATCCTCGGCGGCTTCGATGACCAGAACTGGGCACGACAGCCGCGGGATCAGGTCGGGGGGCCGGACGGCGGAGTAGTCGGCATGGGTCAACCATTGCGCCAGTGAGACCGCCATATGCTGAAGCGGCCTGCCGGGCAGTCCCAGCCGGTCCATGTGAGCCAGGGCCGCGGAGCGGAAGTCGGCGTAAGGACTGTCCATGACGACCGCGGCAATGTTGGCAGTGTGCGCTGCCGCCGCGGCGCTTACCGCCGCGCCCATGCTCACGCCGATCAGCACCAGCCGCCGCGTCCGATCGGGCCGCCGCGCCCGGATCTCATCGATCACCTGAATCAAATCGTGTTGCTCCAAAAACCCGGCCGTGCAAACCTTGCCGCCGCTCTCTCCATGGGCGCGCAGGTCCGGCACCAGCAGGTTGAATCCCAGCGCGTGCCAGATTGGCGCCCATGCGATCGCCCCGACTTTCGCATCCGCATAACCGTGCACGAGAACCGCGCAGCGGCCGGCGGCATGAGAATTGGGAATCCACCACGCCGCCAGCGTCAGCGCGGGCGCTCCACCGTGCGCATCGCGAGCCTGAAATCGGAGGTCTTCAAACTCCAGTCCAAGGTCGGCGGGCGAAAGACGCCGCAGCACCCACGTGGCCTTCCCGTCAGTCATTCGCGGCGGATGAATCAGCGACCAGGCCATCAGCCACACCGTCGCGGCACAGAGCAACCCGCCGACGCCGATCAGCATGAGGATCAAGGGGAACAGGTTCTCCGGCATGCCAGCGATGATAGTGGATTGCTTTGCGGTTTTCCGTCAGGCCGGGCTGCGCGGAAAAATGTCAACCGCCGGAGAATTACTTAACCAAATCGAGTGCGGCGTCCGATAACTGCACCAGGCGTCCGGTCCCGACGGGCAGGCGCGCCAGGCCGTGCAAGGAGTCAGAGCGTGAAACATTGGATCCTGGTGATGATGGCGATCGCGACGATAGCCGGATGTCAGTCGCAGCAAAAACCGGCGGCCCGCGGCGTCTCCCCGGCCGTGCTGGATGTGACCGCGCCGCCGAGCTATCAACCGTCAGCCTACACAGCGCCGGCGTACGTTCCGCCGCCGGGCACACCCGCCCCGACCCCGCCCAACACCGCCGAAGTAACGGCTGCCGCCGCCAAAGCGGCGCCAGCGCCAACGACGGCCGCCGCTTCGGATCGATCGAAATACACCATCAAGAAGGGTGATACCCTCTATCACATCGCCAAAGACCGTTACGGCGACGGGAAGCAGTGGCAGAAGATCGTCGCCGCCAACCCCGGCGTCTCTCCGACCTCCCTCAGAGTGGGACAAACTCTGGTGATGCCCTAACCGGCGCAAAGGATTGCGCCACAGCGTCACAAACCCCGCCCGGGCGCGGAGCGCCCGGGCGGGTGTGTTTTCGCTCATTTCACAATAATCTTCGCGGTCATATGAGGATGCACCTTGCAGTAGTACTCGTAGGTCCCTGCTGTCTTGAACTGAAACGAATATTTGTCGTCCGTGTCCAGCGTCTTGGAATCGAACGCGGAAGGCTTTGAACTGCTCGTTGCCGTATGAGGGACGTCGTCGGTATTCACCCAGGTGACGGTTGTGCCCGCCGCGATCGTGAGCTCTTCGGGAACGAACCGGAATGCTTCGATCGACACCTTGGCGACACCGCCAATTTCGGCCGGCCCTGTACTCGGTGTTCGCGCGGAATCGGTCCTACCCGATGGTGACGCATGAGCTACCTCAGGAGTCGGCGGCGCATGTGCCGGCATGTCCGCCCTCGCAACTGTTCTCCTCGAGGAAACGCCCCATACGGCCAGAGCGATGATCGCCACCACCCCGACCAGGTAGAGTCCGGCTATTCGAAAACGTTGCATAGTGAATCTCCAACAAACAGAGCCTAGAGTCCAAAGCACTCCGCATGAATTCTGCCTGGATCGATGCCGGCGCGCTTCAATCCGCGGACAAGTGACGCGATCATCCGCGGCGGGCAACAAATGAAAAATGTCTTGCCCGCCAGATCGCGACAGATCGCCTTGACTAGCGCCGCATCGAGCCGCCCCGACAGGCCCTGCCAGTCGGTCGATGGGCGTGACACGACGTGAACAACCCGAAGAAGCGGAACACCGGCCAACCTGATGGCTTCTAACTCCTGGCGGAACATGATCGCGGGGGCTTCGCGGTTGGCATAGATCAGCAGCACGCGACAGGCCTCGCGCCGATCGCGGATGTACCGCAACATGCTCATCAGCGGCGTGATGCCCACGCCGGCCGCGATGAAGACCAGGTCATCGCAATCCCGGTGGAAAACATGCGAGAACCGGCCGAAGGGCCCGTGAACGGCGACCAGGTCGCCCGGCGCGAGTTTGCCGATCGTCGACGTGAAGTCGCCGCTTTCCTTGATCGTCACGCTGATTCGGCCGTCGGGCGAAGGGCTGGACGCAATGGAAAAGGGGTGCTCTTCGCCAGAAACGGACCCGCTCAGCGGCCGCAGAAACTGGAACTGACCGGGGGCAAAAATCAGCCGGTTCCTGTCTGGCGCTTCAAGTGTCAGGGTCCAAACGGACGGCGCTTCGCGGTCAACAGCCAGGACCTTGTATGGGTTGCGAGCCAACATCTGCGGCCGTGCCACGCGACGATAGAACCACGCGCTCCACGCGACCAGAGGCAGCGCGATCCACGCGATCCTCGGACCGGCGCGGGCCAAATCGTCGCCTAGAGCCAGGCTGTGCACGAAAGCAAACCCCAACAACAAAAACGCGGCGACATTATGAGCGAACAGCCAGGTTTCGTACCGCAGACGAAGAACCCGCCGGCCGGCGGCAATGACGCCGTGCGTTAACAGAAGCAGGAGTGCGATTCGGCCCGCCCAGATCGGCCAACGGACGCCCCAGCGCGTAAGCAATCCCCAGCCTTGCACAGAGGCGAGGAGCAGCGGATGAACGCACAACAGGCAGACGGCCACGAGAGCCATTCCCTGATGGAATCTCAGGATCACGTCCAGTCCGAACGGCGCTTCGATCCAACGGATTCTGGCCGTGAGCAGGAATTGCAGGCAGAGAATCGAGAACGCCACGACGGCACAACTCACCGCCGCCTTGGCGATCGGCGCGTCATCGGAGGGCGGTAAAGCGACGGCGAACACGATCAGCGGAGTCAACACCAGCAACGGGTAGAGCGCGCACAACAGTGTTCCCCAGGTTCCGCGAGCAAACCAAGGTGTACGCCACAGATCGGCGGGACCTGATTCCGAAGCCGCTGAGGCCTTTTCGCGAAGCGACGACAGGGATTCGATTGATTGCTGCGTAACCGACACAACCCCATGCCCATTATCTGAGTACATCCGGCACTCCAATCAGCGGGGTTGCCGGAGTACAAGACAGCGCCTTCCGCGTCTTTATTCCCCGCCAAGGGTCTTGGGACGAGCGGGGGCGTAGCGCTCGACTCGGCCCTTGGTTTTCCATCGCATGGGGGGTTCGCGTAGAGTAGTCCCAGCGCGACGGGCGTATCCAGTCCGCGGAAAGGGTCGTGGCCACCTTTAGTCCAACATCGAAGGTTACGAACCTTCTTTCAGCCTGACTTGTGGGGACTCCAGGCATTCATGAAAGGAGATTCCTATGTCGGACGCACTTCCCCTTCCGCCTCGGCCCAATCTCGAACAATACAAAAAACGAGCGAAGGATCTGGTCAGGATCTGCAAGTCGGGCGACCGAGACGCGCTCCGTGACTGGGTGAGCAAGTGGATCGAGGCCCTCGTGAAGCTCTACGATCTTGACATCACGCTTCCGACCACGGGCCACCGCGCGTATACACCCGCCGAGATAGCTCATCGTATCGACCGGACGGTCGAGCGAATCACGAAATACTTGAAGGTAGCCAACCAGCCATCGCGCGGGGCCTGCACTCTCGCCCAGGCGCAGTTCGCCCTTGCCCGTGAACACGGCTTCGCGAGCTGGCCGAAGTTTACCAGGCACATAGAAGGGTTGGTGCGTGCTCATTCACCGCTCTCGGCGTTCGAAGCTGCGGTAGACGCCATCGGCGGCGGCGACTTGGCGACACTCGAAAGGCTGCTCAGGGGAAATCCCACACTCGTGCGCGCCCGTTCGATGCGAGAACACCGCTCGACCCTGCTCCACTATGTCTCGGCGAACGGCGTCGAAGGTTTCCGCCAGAAGACGCCAAAGAACATTGTCCAGATCACGAAGCGGCTGCTAAAGGCCGGCGCCGATGTCAATGCGGAGTCGGACGCGTATGCGGGTCGCTCGACAACGCTCGGATTGACCGCGACGAGTTGTCATCCGGAAGCTGCCGGCGTGCAGCTATCGCTGATGGAACTGCTGATCGACCATGGCGCAATCATTGACGGTCCGGATGGAGCCAGCACGGTCAATAGCTGCCTGCACAACGACCGCGGCGAGGCGGCCGAGTTCTTGGCGAATCGCGGCGCGCGGCTGGACCTCGAGGGAGCGGCTGGAGTCGGGCGGCTCGACGTCGTTAAGAGCTTCTTTAAGGACGACGGCAGCCTGATGCCGCCTGCGACGCAGAACCAGATGAACGCCGGATTTGCCTGGGCCTGTGAATTCGGCCGAATCCGCGTCGTCGATTTCCTGTTACAAAAAGGCATGGACGCGGCAGCAAAACTTACTCCGCAAGGTGGAGAGACCGGCTTGCATTGGGCCGCCTATGCGGGACACGCGGACATCGTCAGCCTGCTGCTGGAACGCGGCGCGCCGGTCGATGTCGAAGACAAGCGTCATAAGGGGACGCCCTTGGACTGGGCCCTGTACGGCTGGGGCACTTCTCCTGACAAAGCTGATCGCCGGGGCCACTACGAAGTGGTCGCGCGCTTGGGCCGCGCCGGCGCAACACTGGATCCGCAGTGGTATGGGGCAGTCGAAAACCGTCAACCCGCGGTAAAGAAAATGCAATCCGACCCGCGGATGCTGGCGGCGCTCCGCGGCGAGATGCCCGGCTAACCGATCGGCCGAGGTAGATGACGTCTCCCTCGATAATGTGGGACAACGTGACCAACGTCGTGAGCGGCCGAACGTCATCGCTTAAGTCTCACACCTGCCCGAATCAAGGCGATCATGTCATAGTCGAGCACTTTCGCCATTACTCCGCCGCGGCGATGATGGCGGCCATGCGGCCGGTGACGCCGTTCTCGCGGCGATGGGAGAAGAACTCGTCGGCATCGCGATAAGTACAACGGTCGGTGGTGTCAACGCGATCGGCGCGGACACCGGCGGCGATGAGCTGCCGCCGCAACGATTCGCGAAGATCGACGTGCCCCTTGCCGTCGGGCCGGCGGCGGATGGGGGCGTCGCGTTTGAAGATGCGGGTGAACTCATCGAGCACGTCCGGGCCGACCTCGAAGCTGTCGAATCCGATTGAGGGGCCGATCGCCGCGGTTACGCGGCGGGAGGACACCTCGGACAGGTCTTCGAGTTGTTTCAGCGCTTCGACGACGACGCCGGCCACCACGCCGCGCCACCCGGCATGGATGGCGGCGACGGTCCGGCCGTCGTCGGCGCTTACCAGCACCGGGACGCAATCGGCCACGCGCACCGACAGCACGCGGCGGCTGTCACGCGTCACCAGCGCGTCTGCTTTTGTGTCGTTGTCATGGGCCGTGGCGGGGTCGAGACGGATCGTTCGGCTGCCGTGAATTTGCCAGAGCCACACGAGCTCGCGGTCGTCACACCCGCCGGCGCGGAGGAGCCGGCAGTAATTGTCGCGAATCCGCTCGGGCCGGTCCTGAATGTCGCAGCCGTTGGGGTTGCCCAGGTTCAGCGAATCGAAGGGCGCGGGGCTGCCGCCGCCCAGTCGCGTGCTGAAGGCGTGCGGAACGCCAATATCAGCCAAGAGTCGGGAGCGATAGGTCACGACGCCGTCGGGAGAGGTTTGTCGTTCGAGCATGGGCCTTCCGTGGCTGGCGAGTGCATTCCGTGACGGCGGCATTGTCGTCATCGGGTTGGCAATGACAAGTCGTCAAAGATCTCCCGCGGCTTTCCTTCACCCCGACCCTCTCCCGGGGGGAGATGGAGTAAATGCGGAGAGGCAGCCTGGTGGTTGGAACGCGACGGCGACATCGCGTATGTTTCACGGCATGGCGGCAGTTGCTCGTCGCATCGGCGTGTTTCCGGGGCAGTTTGACCCAATCACCAACGGGCACCTCGACGTGATCCGCCGGGGCGTCAGGTTGTTTGACGAGCTGATCGTCGCGGTCGGCATCAATCCCGAGAAGCGCGAGATGTTCACCATCGACGAGCGAGTGGAGATGATCGGGCGGTTGATCAACGACACGCCGGGCGTGCGGGTGGAGAAATACACCGGGCTGACGATGGATTTCGTTCGCCAGGTGGGGGCGACGGCGATCCTCCGTGGCATCCGCGACGTTTCCGACCTTCGCTACGAGTTCCAGCTCGCGCTGGCCAACCGCGCGGTGGGCGGAGTGGAAACCGTTTTCATCATGGCCGGCGAGCAGTACGCCCTGACCAGCAGCAGCCTGATCCGCCAGGTCGTCGCCCTGGGCGGCGACGTGCGCCAACTCGCTTCGATCCTGCCGGACATGGTGGTGTCGCGGCTCGCCGAGAAACAGAAGCATCTGGCGACCCGGCCGTTCGATGCGGATGATTCATGACGCCGCTTCGATCGCGGCCAGCAGCGACGCGTAGTCGATCGCTCCCTTGTACAGGCAGCCGTTGATGAAGAAGGTCGGGGTTCCGCGGACGCCGCTGCGCGCGCCGCCCGCCGTGTTCTCGCGGATGCGGCTAACATGCGAGGGCCGCTCGAGGTCTGCCTGAAATCGGTAGACCTCCAGGCCCAGTTGTAATGCCAGGTGGGTCAAATCCGGAAAGTCCAGTTCCTGTTGATGGCCAAAGAGCAGATCGTGCATCTCCCAGAATTTTCCTTGGGCCGCGGCGGCTTCTGCGGCCTGTGCGGCGGCGCTGGCCTTGGGATGAATCGAGCTCTGCGGGAAATGCCGGAAGACCAGCGCCAATCGATCGCCCAGACGCTCGCGAAGCTGCCGGAGGATCGGCCAGGCGTTGAGGCAGTAGGGGCATTCGTAATCTCCGTACTCGACCAGTACGACCGGGGCGTTCGGAGGGCCTTGAATGTGGTCCGCCGCGGTGACGGGCACCAGGAGATCGGAACAATTACTGCCGGCAGGATTTGAGGCCATTGAGTGATTGTATGGCACGGTGATTATCGGGGAAAATCAATCACTTGTCAGTTGTCAGGGGTTAGTTGACTTGGCGGTGAAAACGAATTCGAGCAGATCGGCCATGTCCTGCGGCTTCATTCCCTGTTCGATGCCTTCGGGCATCAGCGACAGCCGTTGGCTTTCGATCTGCTTGATGTCGGAGCGGAGAACTACCGCTTCCTTTCCAAACGGCTGGCGACTGGTGACGCTGGTCGCGGTTTCGCCGACCATGATACCGAGCACCGATTCGCCTGACGTGCTCTCAACCAGGTAAGCAACGTAATTGGGCGCGACCTCGCGGTTGGGATCGAGAATGTTGACCATCG
>Ga0307476_10001626_pt1 | contig 13625 bp, 11 predicted proteins | sample atmos_gasesECM2C_2_FD_203314 | JGI IMG/M metagenome (GOLD analysis project Ga0307476, IMG submission 203314) | Hardwood forest soil microbial communities from Morgan-Monroe State Forest, Indiana, United States - atmos_gasesECM2C_05 | ecosystem: Environmental > Terrestrial > Soil > Temperate... | reverse complement strand
TACGAAGCTCAGGAACTGGTTCGAACGGGAGCGTGGAAGCAACCCCTGGGCACCGACATGCTCTTGGGTTGGCAGGTCGGTGGCAAAGTGCTCGGCATTTTGGGAATGGGGCGAGTGGGACAGTCCGTGGCGCGTCGAGCGCGAGGATTCGGAATGAAGATTCACTATTACAACCCTGCGGAGTTACCTGCGGAAATCGTAGGGGATGCCGTCTACCACAAGAATCCGTCGGATCTGCTTCGCGCAAGCCAGTTCTTGAGCCTGCACGCTCCGGAGACTCCTCAGACCCGCCATTTCTTGAACTCCAAAGCCATAAGCCTCCTGCCCGCCGGGGCCATCGTGGTGAACACGGCTCGCGGAGGATTGGTGGTCGACGACGACCTTATCGCTGCTCTCAAGAGCGGATGGGTCGCCGCTGCCGGACTCGACGTATTTGAAGGTGAACCCAAACTTAACCCGGAATATATTTCGCTGAAAAATACATTTCTATTACCGCATATCGGCAGCGCCACGATCGAAACCCGTACAGCAATGGGCATGCTGGTCCTGGACAACGTGGATGCGGTGCTGAACGGCCGGCCCGCTCCGACCCTCGTCCAGCCCTAGTCGCAGTCGGGAATCGTCCCGGCCACATCTAGGACGAAAGCACTGAGCGGACAGGTTCCGCATTTGCATCATCCGATACAATCTATGCGACATAGCCGCAGGCACACAACGCAAAAGCTTGTGACATAGTGTTTTCACGGTAGTTTCGATAGGGGCACGGGGGAATGAGTGCGCAAGACGTACCGACCGTATTCATCGTGGACGATGATGCTGACGTGCGTGAGTCTCTTCAGGAGCTGCTGGAATCCGTCGGCCTGCACTCTCAATCCTTTGGAACTGCACAAGAATTTCTATCGAGCGCGCGGGCGGATGGTCCTAGTTGCCTGGTTCTTGACGTGAGGCTTCCCGGCATTAGCGGCTTGGACCTTCAGCACGAACTGAAAAGAGGGAAAGTAAGTATTCCAATCATCTTTCTCACAGCACATGCAGACGTTCCGATGTCGGTCAAGGCCATGAAGTCTGGCGCGGTTGAGTTTCTCACCAAACCATTCCGGCAGCAGGATTTGCTCGATGCGGTTCAGCGATCGCTCACTCGGGATCGCATCGTCCGCGAAAAGCAGCGAGACACTGCTGTACTGCGACAGCGATACAACACGCTAAGCGTCCGGGAGCGCGAGGTGATGAGCCTGGTCGTTTCCGGGATGCTTAATAAGCAAATTGCGGCGGAACTCGGTGCCAGTGAAGCCACTGTCAAAATGCACCGGAGCCAGGTGATGAAAAAGATGTTGGCTCAATCCTTGCCTGAGCTCGTCAGAATGGCGGACAAGCTCAAGTCCATCCCATAGCCGAGTTTGTGCGAATCGATGTTTCCTCGCTGGATTATCGATAGTAAGGATCGAATCTCCTAAAGTCTGGTTCAGTCAGCCTAAAGTTTGCTTGCTCCAAGTGAAGTAGTGACGTTAAGCTGCCTGCATGTCGGTGGACCGAACGCCCAAATTGATAGCGATCATTGATGACGACGAGGCCATGCAAGATTCACTGCGCGATCTGATGGAAGCGGCTGGACTGGTTGCGCGGTGCTTTGGATCCGCGGAAGAATTCCTCGAATCCGATTTGCATACTCGGGCTGCGTGCCTGATTGTTGATATCCGTATGCCGAAGATGTCGGGCCTGCAGTTGCAGGCCCGGCTAAAAGAAGAGGAATGCAATATTCCGATCATCTTCATCACGGCTCATGGAGATGCCAGGATGAGAATTCGAGCGATGAGAGACGGTGCAGTCGAGTTCCTCGCAAAACCATTCGATCATCACCTGTTGCTCAAAAGGGTCCGTGCGGCACTTGAGATGTGAGCAACCTCGGTTGTTGCAAGTCGCGTGGGGAGCCTGAAGTGTAGAGGTTTCTGTGGCAAATTATCCAATAGTCACGAACCCTGGTCTAGATCAGGCGGAACGCACGTTTGAGCGGATCATCGGCAATAGCGCTGCCCTCGAATCTGTTCTCGAGCAAGTGGAGCAGGTTGCGTCCACCGACTCCACTGTCCTCATCGAAGGGGAAACCGGTACGGGAAAAGAGCTCATCGCCCATGCCATTCACAATGCAAGTCAGCGCTGCGGGCGCGCTTTTATAAAACTCAATTGTGCGGCCATTCCGCTGGATCTTCTAGAAAGCGAATTGTTCGGTCATGAGAAGGGTGCCTTCACCGGAGCCATCGCGCAGAAGATCGGGCGCTTCGAAATGGCTGACAAAGGCACGCTGTTCTTGGACGAAGTGGGCGACATTCCTCCTGCGTTGCAGCCGAAGTTGCTGCGTGTGTTGCAAGAGCAGGAGTTCGAACGACTAGGCAGCGGTCACACGCACAAAGTGGATGTCCGGCTGCTGGCGGCAACCAATCGGGATCTGGTGAAGTTGGTCGCTCGCGGTCAGTTTCGCAGTGATCTGTATTATCGCCTGAACGTATTCCCCATCTTGCTGCCTGCGCTGCGAGACCGCCGGGCAGATATTTCCTCCCTTGTGACCCATTTCGTGAAGCAATTCAGCCACCGCATGGGAAAGCGGGTTGGCTCGATTCCTCCGGAAACCATGGCTGCCTTCCAGTGGTATTCGTGGCCTGGCAACATTCGCGAGTTGCAGAATATGGTTGAACGTGCAGTGATCCTTTCGCGGGACGGCGTGCTCCCAAACCCATTGCCCAAGCGGCGCACGGTGGTTATGCCCCTCACTCAGCACCGTTTCCTTGCTGCTTGTCCAGCATCGATGACATTGGAAGATTCAGATCGTGCTCTGATCGTGGAAACGCTGGAGCGGGCGGGCTGGATCGTTGGTGGACCACGCGGCGCAGCGGCCAAGCTGGGACTGAAGCGAACCACCCTGCTGGCCAGGATGAGAAGGCTGGGGATCTCCCGACCTATCCATCAGGAAGAAACAGAAGTGCTCACTCTGGCTCCCGCAGGCATACGACGGGAAGATGCTCATCTTTGAACGACAGAGTTGTCCACTGGCGCTTTCTCCCTTAGCCTTCGCTAAGCTTTGACTTGAGCCTTTCAGAAAGTGTTTTTTTAACTTCAGCGGTTTCTTGGCGTGCAGATTTTCAATCGTGCCGAGGTAAACTCGTGAACGAGAGGATTTGTCTCCTTCAGAACATGCTCCAGCGCATCAAGCTTGATCTTGTGTTCTGCCAATAGATCGACTCTGCTTAAGGTATTCGTTGGCGGCTGACCGTCTTGCTCATTTTTGTTTCCCTTCGTTCAGGGTTTTGGTCTTAGCGCTCGCGTAAATGATCGTGAATCTCAGGTTGCACGTACCTGTCCGCGGTCCCGATGAGGGCAGTTTTGCGTCAGCTCACGGCGCGTTCCTGGTGTGTCCAGAAACGCTCGCGCAGAGCCTTCTTCAATATCTTGCCGGAACTGCTCTTGGGCAAATCCTTCTCTGAAAACTCGACGCGCCTGGGAAGTTTATAACTGGCGAGGCTTCGCCGGCAGAAAGCAATTAGATCGTCGGCGGTGAGAGTTGCGCCCGGCTTCAAGACTACGTAAGCCATCACAAGTTCTCCCCATTTCGGATCGGGTACGCCGAAGACGGCTACTTCACGAACGGCGGGATGTCCGTAGATCACTGCTTCCACCTCTCCCGAATAAACATTCTCACCGCCGGTAACAATCATGTCCTTGAGCCGGTCGAGGATGTAAAAATATCCGGCAGTGTCCTGATGGCCGATATCTCCTGTACGAAAGAATCCGTCGCGAAACGCTTCAGCAGTTTCTTCAGGATTGCTCCAATAGCCTCGCATAACGTTGGCGCCTCGTACGATCAGTTCGCCTGCCTGTCCCGGATCGCCTTGTTTCCCTGAAGTGTCTGTCACCTGAAGGTCCACACCGGGACAGGGCCGTCCGCAGGACATGAGCTTGTCTTCGGTGTGCTCATGGTCTTGCAAGCCCGTGAGAAAACCTGTTTCACTCAACCCATAGACTTGAATCAACTTGACCTTTGGCAGGAGTTCCCGCGTGCGATGGACGAGTTCCGGCGCCATAGGTGAGCCGCCATACGCCAGCACCTGCAGGCTGCTCAAGTCATACTTTCTGGCGTCCGGTAATTGTGTGAGCAAATTGATCATCGTGGGCACGAGCACGGTGTGAGTCACATGCTCTCGTTCCACCGTCTCACAGAAAGTCTGTGCGCTAAATTTCGGAATTGCGATTTGTTTGGCGCCGAATGCCGGGGCCGCAAACATGCTGGGGAAGTCCGCGATGTGGAAGATCGGAGCGGCGTGGAGGTAGACCCCGCCTTCGGTGTAACGCATCCAGTAGTTGAAGTTGTGGACGTCAGCAAGGATATTTCCATGCGTCACCATGACGCCTTTTGGTTGCCCGGTGGTGCCGCTCGTGTAGATAAGCCCTAAAACGGCCTCGGGATCGTAAAACGCCTTCGGAGCAGGGTCACTACTGCTGATTGGAATAGGGCCCTGGTCGATCACCTGTTGCCACCTCAACTCTACTCCGGGGACTGCAAGGGAGGAATGGCGGACGATCCCGTGCGGACGCGCATCGTCGAGCACCCTGTCGATCTCTTTGGTCGACAGGCGGGTGTTCAGCGGAACGGCGATCACGCCCAGCATGCTGCACGCATATACAAGTTCAATGTAGTCGGGCCCGTTAGGCAGCAATAAAGCCAGGCGATCTCCCACGCCAAAACCGTGGCTGGTGAGCGTCGCTGCGATGCCTTCGACGCGAGCGTGGAGTTCGCGAAATGTCAGGAGTCGGCCGTCACGAGCAAGCGCGGCTCGGCCGGGATAGAATCGCAATGCCCGGCCGAGAGAATGAACGTAGATCATCTTCTGTTCTCATTTTCTGCCCTCCACGTCACGCCTGAAGGGAAGCAGATTTAATCGGCCGCCGCGTTTGTCCCACCGTGGGCAGCTTCTTCCCCTTTGGCGCGGGTCGCGAGCAATTCCAGCAGCATACTGTCGCGCTCTCGTTCGAGTTCTGCGATCGAGCGGCCATTGGCTTCCTTCAACACGCCGCTCACAATGGTTTGCTTCACCTCGGGAGTGAACTCTGTGATCGTGCCGAGATCCTTCCACCATGCCGCCAACGGCCCTGTGAACTGTTCCATGAAATGTTGAATCCCGCCTGGACCACCGCCCAGATGGAACAGCAGATTGGGACCCATCAGACCCCACCGTAATCCAGGTCCCCAGCACACGGCGGCATCGGAATCAGCCACATCCAAAACACCTTGCTCGATGAGGTACACGATTTCACGATAGAGCGCGGCTTGCAGGCGATTCGCGACGTGGCCGACTACCTCTTTGCGGACGTGAATCGGTTTCTTGCCGATCGAGGCGTAGAAGGAGATCGCACGTTCAACAGTCTCCGGTGACGTTTTCGCGCCTGCGACGACCTCGACCAGCGGAACAATGTGAGGAGGATTAAAGGGGTGACCGGTCACGCAACGTTCCGGATGCTTACACGCAGACTGCATCACGCTCATGGTCAATCCGGACGAACTGGACGCGATGATCGAATCTTCCGGGGTCGCAGCGTCCATATCCGCGAACAGCTTTATCTTGAAGTCCTGCCGTTCGGGACCATTCTCTTGAACGAGGTCGGCGTTGGAGAGCGCCTTCTTCATATCAGTTGTGAACTGCAGATGTTCACGTGACGCGTTCGGAGAGAGCCCGATCACTTGCAGATCTTTCCAGGCAGCGTCAATAAAACGGCGGAGGTTTGCTTCTGCGTTCGGCGCTGGGTCGGTCGCGATAACGTTGAGACCACGTGCCAGGTACAAGGCTGCCCAACTCGCGCCAATCACACCCGTACCCACGATTGCTATATTTTGAATCTGTTTTTTTCTCGCCATAAGAATTTTCTCCATTCCTTAGTTAAGCGACTGCTGACTTGCTGGGGATATCTTCCGCAGCCTTCGCTGGTTGTGGCCCATGGTGGTTCACGATGAGTCGAGAACCCCTTTGGCCGGTGAAATATGTCCAAACCCATTGCAGGAAAACGGTCAAACGAAGACTAGAGGTCGCCAGAAACTGGAGGTGTATGAACGCCCAGGCGAGCCATGCTGCGAACCCGCTCACTCGCACCTTGTGACTTTGCAAGACGGCAAAGCCTTTGCCAACCACCGCCATTGTGCCTTTGTCGAAGTAACTAAACGGACCGGGCGGCGTTTTGCCGGTTATGCGGGCGTGAAGAACTTTTCCTGCATAACGACCTTGTTGCATGGCCACCTGGGCGACACCGGCAAGCGGCTTGCCGTTTTCTTCGAACGACGCCGTATCGCCGACTACAAAGATCTCCGGGTGTCCGGGCACGGTGACATCGTTTTGAACACGCACGCGGCCGGCACGGTCGGTTTCCACTTTCAGCCACTTGCCCGCGGGCGATGGTGCAACTCCGGCCGTCCAGATCACGGTCTTGCTGGGGATGCGCTCGCCGCCGACCACGATGCCATCGGCATCAATGCGATCCACGCTATGTCCGAGCCGCACCTCGACGCCCAGTTTCTCCAGCCGTCTTTTCGCGGCTTCCGAGAGATCCGCTGAAAACGGAGGCAAAACTCGCGGCGCCATGTCGGCGAGCACAATTCTTGCGGAGGCGGGATTGATCCGCCGGAATTCTGATTTGAGCGAACTTCGAATCAGAACCGCCAGGGCGCCAGCCATCTCCACGCCTGTGGGGCCCGCGCCGATCAGAACGAAAGTCAACAGGTCGCGATGACGGATTGGATCTTCTTCGGCCTCCGCTTGTTCGAATGCCCGCAGGATCTTGTTTCGACTCGAAACAGCGTCGGCCACGCTCTTCATACCCGGGGCGAATTCCTCAAATTCGTTATGACCGAAGTAGCTGTGCGTGGCGCCCGAGGCGAGGATCAGGTAATCGTAGGCGAGGGGTACCTCTTGTCGATCTGCATCGCTGCATAGTACTTGCTTTCGCTCTTTGTCCACTCCGGTGACTTCTCCCATGATCACCGTGACATTCTTATGATTGCGAAGAATAGTTCGTATGGGTGTCGCAATCTGGCTAGGCGTCAGCACTGCTGTTGCCACCTGGTAAAGCAGCGGCTGAAACAAGTGGTGGTTGGAGCGGTCAATCAGGATCACCTCCGCGGGTGTTTTCCTGAGAGCCTTGGCGGCAGCAAGGCCACCGAAACCTCCTCCGACGATAACAATTCGTGGTTGAGCCATTTGTTCCTCGACTCGTTTCAGTCCGCCGCGCTCGATTCGCGTCGCGTGGCTGGGATTGTGCCGCTCGCCCGAAGTCCCTCGATATCGTTAGTGGTGAAACCGAGCTCTTTCAGGACTTCATCATTGTGTTCGCCAATGTCGGGAGCGCGCCTGGCAGGTTCCTTAGTAACGCCGTGCACTTGAATCGGACTGTTGATGGTCGAGGTCAGCTTCTCGCCGGCTCCTTCGAGCGGAACGACGATGTCATTCGCTCGCAATTGCGGATCATTCACGACTTCCCGCGGATCACGCACGGCGCCGAAGGGGACGTGCACGCCGTTGAAGACCTCATACCAATGCGCCATGGGCTGCGAACCAAAGATCTCATCGAGCATCGCCGTCAATTGCGGCCGATTCTGCGCCAGCTTGGCAGGATCGGAGAATCGCGGATCCGTGAGAATATCCTCACGACCCATCGCTTTCAGGACCGCGGGTACCTTGTCCGGAGTAGCTACAACCACGAACCAGGTGCCATCGGAAGAGCGATACGTATTCAAAGCTGCATTCGCGGGATGGCTTCGATCGTGCAGCCCATAAAAATTCGCACCACATAGAGCGGCCTGGATAAAGACGCTGGCCGACCAGACACCCGCAGCGAGGAGCGAAGTGGTAACGTAGGATCCTTTACCCGTGCGTTCACGACGATAAAGCGCAGTCGCAATCGCGGCATAGATGCAGACCCCAGTTGCATTGTCACCGCTACCTGACACTGGCCAGGTCGGTGGCTCACCGGCATCGCGCGTCATGAATAACAAGCCGCTTCGCGCCCAGAAGGCCGTGAGATCGAATCCCGGAAGATTTGCGTCCGGACCTTTCTCGCCGAAGCCGGTGAGATCGGCATAGATCAGCCGCGGATTCCACTGCGCGACATCGTCATATTCAAGCTTCAATTTCTTGCGCGCGGGATGCGGCGTGTTGACGATGAACACGTCGGCCCACTTGGCTAACCGCTCGAGAACCTGCTGCGCGCTCGCAGCTTTCAGATTGAGCGCAACCCCACGCTTGTTTCGATTCGACAGTTGGAAGGGATAAGGCTCTTCCGAATGCGGCTGGGGCGGAATCTTCTGCCCCTTTCTCCAAAACTCTCCCTCAGGCGGTTCGACTTTGACAACGTCCGCGCCGAAATCGGACAAGATGGTTGCAGCGCCCGGACCTGCAATGAAGCTCGACAGATCCACGACCTTCAATCCGGAAAATATGTTACCTTCTGTCATTTTGATCTCCTTCTTACAACCTAGGCCAGCCAGTCATTTGAAACTTCGAAGTGGCGCGCAAAGTCCTACTTTCCCTGAAACTTCGGCGCACGTTTCTCGAGGAACGCCAACGTACCTTCTTTCTTGTCGTCGGTCGACGCGCATACTGCGAAAAGCGAGGCTTCGATCAGCAGGCCTTCGGCCACGCTCGTCTCCAGTCCTTTGTTGACCGCCTCAAGCGCGTACTTCACACTAAGAGGAGCATTCGCAATGATCTTCTTCAGCACAGTTTCGGCACGCTCGATGACGTGCGCGTCCGGTTCCAGTGCGTCCACCAGGCCAATGCGATAAGCCTCAGCTGCATCGATGATCTCGCCCGAAAGAATCAGCTTGAGTGCCCGGCCTTTTCCTACCAGACGAGGCATGCGCTGCGTGCCTCCATACCCGGGCATAACCCCAAGCTTTACTTCTGGCTGGCCGAATTTCGCGCTCTCGGCAGCGATTCTGATAGTGCACGCCATCGCCAGCTCGCATCCGCCACCCAGGGCAAAGCCGTTTACTGCGGCGATGACCGGCTTACCAAGGTTCTCGATGAGGTCGGTCAATCCCTGTCCTCGACGAGTTCCCTCTTCCGCTTCTACAGCTGTGTTGTTGGCGATCTCCGCGATGTCGGCGCCCGCAGCAAATGCTTTCTCACCGGCGCCTGTGAGGATGACGCCATGGACGGCTGAATCGTCACGTGCGTCCTCGAACGCTGCGCGCAGATCGTTGATCGTCACCTTGTTTAGCGCGTTCAACACCTTTGGCCGGTTCAACGTCACATATGCAATCGGCCCTTTCTTGTCGTAGAGGACGTTCTCGAGTTTTAGAGCAGAAGCTAGCGAGCTCATTCCCTTCTCCTTGTTAATCGTTAAGGTCGTTAATCGTTAAATCTATGGTGGCGTTCGTCATTACGCGGCAGGAATTTCGGCATAGGCGATGCCGGTCAAGTTTCCTTCCGCCATGAGCACTATCTTCTTGTCAGTCCCGTCGAGATTCGCGCTATACACGGATCCACCCAAGTCAGTCACAAACATGCGGTCGCCTTTCAGATCCAAGGCAATACCGATTCCTTCCATCAAATGGTTGAAAACGATCTGAGGTTCTTTTTTGCCGTTTCCCTGAGCCGGATCCATCGGAGCCCGGTTTACCGTGTTCCCGCGAGGAGGGTCGCCGCGGTCGGTCCAGTAGATCATCCGGTTGGCGAGGTCGAGTTCGAGGTCGATAGGTTCAGGCAGATTCTCGTACAGGAGTTCAATATCTTTTCGGTTCGCTGGATTCTGGCCCTTCGGAATTTCGAGGTTGGCGCGAAAGATGCGTCCCTGACCGGCCTTGTCCGGGCCCTTCTGAGTCCAATAAAGTTTGCCGGCTTCGACGTCGAGCACGATGCCTACGCACCATTTCTTAAGGTCTTTGCCCGGACGTGCGTCACCTTCGCTGGTATCGACAAGCGTTTCGACCTTCGAGCCATCCAGGTTCGCACGCATGACCCGCATCCCTTCACGATCGCACCAGTAAAGCTTGCGGTTCTTCTCGTCGAGTTGCAGTTGCTTGGGAGTGAAGGTACCGCCCGGAGGAATAATGTGAGTGACGTTGCTTCCGTCAAGATTCGCGCGCTCGATGGAGCCGTCATTGGCACTGGGGTTGCCCATGTTGGTCCAATAGAGATGACCTGCCGCGAGGTCGACAACGATGCCGTCGGGAAGTCGCCGTCCCTCGCTCACGATGATCTTAAGATCGGAGCCGTCAGGGTTCGCGGAAAATACTTGACCGCTGCTCACACTGAGAAAGAACAAACGGGCGGTTCTGACTTCTGCTACTGGTTTTCTGATATTTGATTTCGAGGTTGTAAGAGGCATTGGTTTCCTTCGCTCCTTTACTAGTTCAGCTTTGGGTAGACGTGTTGGGCACGAAATTACGAGTTAACTTGCAATTCCTCTACACGAAGGCGCTGAACCCGGTTATGGCTTTACCAAGAATCAGGTTCTGTATCTGGAAAGTGCCTTCGTAGGAGTAGAGCGCTTCCGCATCGACGAAGAAGCGGCCTACGTTGTAGTCGGCGGCGATGCCATTACCGCCCAAAAGCTCCCGCGCCCAAGCGACCGTCTCGCGGCACTTGGCCGTGGTAAACGCTTTGGCCAGTGACGCATGCGCTTCCGTTAGCTTGCCTTCCGCCTGCAACTGGGCCATGCGTACAAGCAGGCACTGCGAAGCCGTAATGTTGGCGATCATCTTCGCGAGGAGATCTTGCACCATCTGGAACGAAGCGATCGGCTTTCCGAATTGAAGGCGCTCCTGACAATACTTGAGTGCGTTTTCGTAGGCGCCCATGGCGCATCCAACTGCCTCCCAACCAACCAAGAAGCGCGTCACCTTCAGAACCCGGGCGGTGTCGCGGAACGACTGATCTTGCTGCAAACGGTTCGCTTCCGGTATCCGGCAGTTCTCCATCGTGATCAGCCCGTTCTGGACCACTTTCAAGGCAATCTTGTTCTGAATTTTTTCTACGCTGAAGCCGGGCGTGGTCTTGTTTTCCACGATGAACGCTTTGACCTGGTTGTCAGCCACATCGCGAGCCCAGATAACAGAGATGTCACACCACGGAGCGTTGCCGATCCACTTCTTCTGACCATTGAGGATCCAGGTGTCGCCATCGCGCTTGGCAGTGGTCAACATTCCACCCGAAGTTCCTGATCCAACCAGTGGTTCAGTCAGGCCGAAGCAGCCAATTTTTTCCCAGCGAGCCATCGGTGGGAGCCATTTCTGTTTTTGTTCTTCCGACCCGCCTAAGTAGATTGAACCCATCGCCAAACCGCTGTGCACGCCGAAGAATGTCGCGATCGACGCGTCGAAGCGGGCCATCTCCATGGCTACCAGGCCAAACAGCTGCGCACTTCCGCCTCTGCAGCCATAGCCCTGCATACCGACGCCGCCAATGTTGAGTTCTTTTACCGCGGGCAAGATTTCGAATGGGAAAGCATCTTCGACCCAGTACTTGGTGATGATGGGCGCGATTTTCGTCTCCATGAAAGTGCGCACTTGTTTCACAACCGCCAACTCTTCAGCCGGCAGTGTTTCAATGAGTTCATAGAAGTCGCTATTAGGTGCCGGTAGCGATACAGGCTTTTTGTCTTTTGCTGGGCTTGCCATTAGAACCTCTCTTCTTATTAATCGTTTCTCGCTGCTCGCGACACTTCACTTAAAGCAAGTGACCCGCCAAAGGCATCCGGAAAGTGCCTGCTGAAAAGAAGCGAGTTGCAGTCTGATCGCAGGCGTTGAATCAATGAATCAGTGTCACGACCTAGATCGGTGTCAAATGCCAGTAACACTGAGCGGATCTACTCGCGCCTGAAGAACCCAAGTATCGCGGCGGCCGCGCTACCAAACACAGAGAAGCTGGTGTGTGACGCGCGACAATCCAGGTCGCTGTCGCATTTTTTCTGATATTGGTATGGAGTGGGAGAAGACTTTGCGCAACCGACGAAATCAACCAGAGTTTAAGTTCTGCGCGAGTGCGTCTGATCAATGAGTGTCTGGAAGTCACATCCGCGTAGCTTAGAAGTACCAAGCCAATTCAATCGAGAGGGTTCATCGCAGATATTATGCCGGCTTGCGTTTCGCGTAAAACGCCCTGAATGCTTCCTTCGCCTCGTCGGACCTTACTCGTTCGGCAAACACTTGGTTCTCGAATTTCACAGCTTGCTCCAGTTGTTCACGGAATGTCGCCTTCATGAGCCGCTTGGAAGCCTGCACAGCGGCGGCGGGCTTTGCAGCCAGATTGTGCGCCGTTTCAGTTGCTGTCGCCAGAAGGCTTTGATCGGGTACAACCTGCGTTACTAGTCCAAGCGCCGCTGCACGCGGGGCATCAAATGGCTCACCCAACAGGATCAACTCGGCTGCGCGGATATATCCAAAACGCAATGGAAGCAAATAGCTGCTTCCAAATTCCGGCACGAGCGCCAGGTTCACGAAAGGCAGTTGGAACCTCGCGCTCTCTCCTGCGTATATGAAGTCACAGTGAGCCAACATGGTCGTTCCGCCCCCAATGGCTGCGCCTTGCACAGCGGCGACCAGCGGCTTCTCGAAATTGATCAATGCGTGCATCAACTGCGCCTGAGGGCTTTCGCCCTGTGCCGGCGGGTTCTTCATAAAGTCCTCGATATCGTTGCCCGCACTAAACGAATTTCCCGCACCATGCCAAAGCACGACGCGTATCTGATCATCTTTTGCCGCTCCGTTGAGTAATTCCGCCATCGTGACGTACATGCTCGAGGTCATTGCGTTCTTCTTGGCGGGGCGATTCAGTTGGATGTTCAGGATGTTTCCAGAGCTCTCCACAACAATGTCATTCATCTCCGCTCTCCAGTACGTGAATTTCCATGCATCGTGTCTTCCTCGAATAGTTTCTTCCAGTCAGCGCCGTGCCCATATGTGCCGGATGGATACAGGTCGGGAGGTTGGTCTAATTCTGTTTCGAGTCTGTAGCGAACGAGTTGAGCTACAGTCACCATCGTGAAGTCATACTCTAAGCAGAACCCTGCCAGATCGGAACCGCGCGCCATAGTGCCATCGCGGTTCATGATTTCGCAGATCACTGCGGCCTGATGCAACCCTGCCAATCGTGCGAGGTCAACAGACGCTTCTGTTTGGCCGCGTCTTTCGAGAACGCCATCGGGCCGGGAGCGCAGGGGAAACACATGACCAGGGCGCGCGAGATCTTCAGGGCGAGTTCGGGGGTCGACCGCAGCCAAGATGGTTTGTGCACGATCATACGACGAGATTCCGGTGGTCACACCTCTTCCTCTTGCATCGATCGAGACGGTAAACGCTGTGCCAAGGTTCGCGGTGTTGTGGAGCACCATTGGTCCTAATTCCAACTGGTCAAGCCGCTCGCCGGTCATTGCGAGACAAATCAAACCCCGCGCGTAGGTAGCCATAAAATTGATCACTTCAGGCGTGACCATCTCTGCCGCGATCACGAGGTCACCTTCATTCTCACGATCCTCATCATCGGCAATGACGATCATGCGTCCTGATCGCAACTCCCTAAGCGATTTCTCGATCTCGGCGAACGTCACCGCCTTGTCAACAGGGCAGCGCTCACCACTGCCGGACACAC
>Ga0307476_10001625_pt1 | contig 13629 bp, 7 predicted proteins | sample atmos_gasesECM2C_2_FD_203314 | JGI IMG/M metagenome (GOLD analysis project Ga0307476, IMG submission 203314) | Hardwood forest soil microbial communities from Morgan-Monroe State Forest, Indiana, United States - atmos_gasesECM2C_05 | ecosystem: Environmental > Terrestrial > Soil > Temperate... | reverse complement strand
TGATTGACCACATGGTTTCCCGGTCCATCTGCGGTCTTACAAATCAAAAAAGCGACGCCCAGGCATGGAACTCCATCTTTCAGTACTTCAATCGCACTCATCGTCGCGGCAAAGCCGGATACAAAGGTGGGGAGAAGATTGCGATCAAGGCGAATCTGAATAACACAACGGACCATGGCACGATCGAACGCTTGAACTCCTCGCCCCATCTGATCCTGTCGCTCGTCCGGCAGTTGACCGGCCCGGGACGAGTGCCGGAGTCATCGATCACAATCTTCGATTCCAGCCGGTGGATCCCGGGCAATCTCTACGACAAGATTCACCACGAATTTCCCGGCGTCACGTTTGTGGACCATGTCGGAGGGGATGGACGAGTAAAGGCCGAGTTCAAACCCAACGCGATCCCTTTCTCAGTCGCAACCCACAACGCCACGGGGCTCGATACCACCGTGGTCGAGGCCTCCTACTTAATTGATGCTGCCGTGTTGAGAGCGCATGTGAGTTCAGGGGTGACACTCTGCGCGAAGAATCTCTTCGGCGCTACGAGCATCAACACCGACTGGCGCAAGAACGCGCACGACGGTTTCCATCACAACAGCGATGGTTCGGCAAGTTACTCCGCTTTCACGGATTACTTGGGTCATAAAGACCTCGGCGAGAAAACCATCCTTTTTATTATTGATGGACTTTATGGAAACGACAACGTAGATGGTCCGCCTCATCGCAAGTGGAAAATGGCGCCATTCAACGATGCTTGGCCGAACAGCATTTTTATGTCGTTTGATGGCGTAGCGATCGATTCCGTCGGCTTCGATTTTCTCACTTCGGAATGGCCCGATCTTCCGGATATCGCGAATGCCGATAACTACCTGCGCGAATCTGCCTTGGCGAATGATCCACCTTCGAAGACTTTCTATGATCCTGAACGCGATGGCATCCGATGCCGCAGCCTTGGCGTACACGAACATTGGAACAATGGGACGGACAAGAAGTACTCGCGCAATCTTGGAAAAGCGCGCGGGATCGAGCTCTTCCAAGTCTGAAGTGCGGTCTGAAGTGCGGACATACTTGAGCCGTCGCCGCTTGGCGGACTGCAAATGGGTTATCGGTACTCAGGGAGGCAGGATGAGCCGGAGAGCGTTTTCCTTATGCTTCGTAGCGGCGTGCTTCATAGCGGCATCGATGCTCCCGGCGATTGCGTCTTCCCAATCATTCTTGGGCCAGTATAAAGGCCTGCCTTATCACGACAGCCGCAGTCAGGGCGGCCCACAACAAATACCGGGTCGAGTATTGTGTGCTCACTATGATCTGGGCGGCGAGGGGGTCGCGTATCACGACAGCGATCCACAGAATCACGGCAGCGGAGAGTTGAATCCGGCTGACGGGACCTATCTCAATGAATTTCGTATCCACGAGGGAGTCGATACTTCATACACGAAGTTCAACCGGAAACCAGATCCGGTTGACGACAACCCCTTCGACAAGGTCGTGCCTCCGGCAGACTTGCTCTATGTTGGCTGGACCGAGCCCGGAGAGTGGTTCAACGTAACGGTAGATGTGGCGCAGTCGGGAACCTACGCGGCCGATTTCCTTTACACCTCGAACCGCGGCGGCACAATATCAGTGGATGTGAATGGAAAGGACGCAACCGGACCTCTCGAGATCGCCACGACAAAAGATCCTGCCGACCCGATTGCCTGGCGTCAATGGCACCACTGGAATCTGGCGCCACAACTTTTCAAAGTCCATCTGACCAAAGGGAAGAATGTTCTCACCGTACACATATTGACGAACGGAAACATGAATCTGGCTTATTTCGACTTCAAGCCGGTGCGCGAATGAGATGGAACCTCTCAGCGATTCAACTCAATGTCACACGTAATCCCGTTGCATGGGGAACAATGACGGAGCACTTGCCCTGCTTGAGCGAGTCGGTCTTCGTTGATGTTGTGATGTGCGCTTCGCGGCTATCCAGTGCCGGCGCGTGTAATGTCTCGGTTTGCGCCACTCCACTCGCGTCGCGACCAAAGTCGAGTTCCACTTCGAGGTCCGCTGCCGCGTCCTTGTTCAGAATGATGACGGATGTGTGCCCGTCAGGCAGTTTCGCCGCATAAGCCGTTGCATTGACTCCCGTATCCTGCAACTTCGTCGAGAAGTCGGTCTTAAAGAGTGTTGCGCCGCTGAACGAGCCTGAAAACTTGAGCCCATACGCAACTGGTTCCAATACATAGTCCGAGCCAAACGTCCCAATCGGTGTATAGAAAGGATGCGGATGCGAGGCAATCTGTTCGGGAGTCTCGCCATTCGCTTCAAGAAGCGAGTCGCCGGGAAGAGATCCGCCAACGGAATTGGCCACGGATTTGCCCGTACCACCGTGGAGATTGACGCCGGAATAGTCGTTACTGGCCAACAGCAGCGAATAGTCGGCAGACCAAAGCGCAGCGGCAAACACATCGGAGACACCCGGCTTGCCTCCGCGATAGCAAGTGTTGCCTTCGGTCATGCGTACGCGCGCACCCATCTTGCTGGCTGCGACCGATGCGGTATTCGCCGTGTTCTGCACTCGTTGCATTGTCGCCGGTTTCATCAGATTCGGGATGTTCACATCGGGGTTCGTCGCCGGGCCGCCAAAGTAATAATGATGAGTCAGCGTCGTTACATGCGGCGGGTTCTGGACGGAAGGCCACTCGTCAGCAATCTCGGTCAGCCATGACACTTTGCTCGCAACATCCGGCATACCGAATTTTGCTGCCGGCACTCCGGCTGCGATAGCCCGCGACAGCGCGAGCCATTCTTCGAGGTATGTCTTGGCGGACCACGTTTTCGGATCGCGCAGGTGCCGGTCAAATAAATCCGCCTCGTTTCCGATCTGGAAGTACTGGAGGCGGTCGCCCAGGGTCTCGGCTACGAAGACCGCTTCCTCGGCCGCGCGTGCCGGTGTATTCGTGCCCATCCCAATGCCGTACACGCAGTTCCAACGTGTGGCTTGGAGAAACTCCGCCAGGTTTCTGACTGCCTCGGGCGTCACCGCGTAGTAGTGCGCTTTCGGCTCGCCCACGACCTCACGCACTTGAGGATGCTCTGGCTCGGGAGAGTCAGGTTTAGGTTTCCAGTAAGCGAACTCGCTGGTATTGCCCCCAAGGCGCAGAACACCAGTTGACGAGAGCGCTTTGAACTCGCGAATCAAGCCGCTGTTCTGTGCCGAAAAGAAGGCGGGATCCGCGAGTTGCTGGACCTCATAAGACAGGCCGACAAAGTCCATCGGCATGTGTGGACCAGTCGCTTCCTTGGGAATGCTGAGGGCAACCCGGACCTTGCTTGGGCCCTGCGCGCGAAGACGCGCGGCTGCCACGGTGCAGGCTGCAGTGGCAAGAAACTTTCGTCGTGTGAGCATCGGATCTCTCGATTCTTTTCTTTACTGCTGGCGCAGAGCGCCCGCGTTTTTTGACAATTCGGTCAAAAGAACTGGGCTGTCGCGGCTTAGGTGCGAATCCAATTATCCAGATAGAATACCGGTTATCTTACATCTTGGCGGGCGCAATTCGGTGCCTTGGCAAGTTGCCCACAGGCAAGCGCTTCGGCAGAATGCCTTCAGCATGAGTTCGATCCCAACTCGGCCGCTTTTGCTTTCGATCTCATCGGCCGCGTCGGTTGTCCTGCACGCCGGGATTGTCGTTGCGGGTGTCGCAACTACCCTGATTGGTCCAATCCTGCCGATCCTCATTGGACGCTGGACTTTAAGTGACCAGCGTGCCGGGCTTTTCTTCACTGCGCAGTTCTGCGGTTCGATGGCGGGCGTGGCCTCGACCCGCTGGTTGATCGAGCGAGGATACCGGCAGACGTTTGTGTGTGGGTTCAGCCTGATTGCAGCAGGGGTGGCTGGGTTAAATCTGGGTAGCAACGCCGCATGCCTAGGGACGACCTTCGTGTTCGGCTGCGGATTGGGGCAGGTGCTTTCCACCGCCAATCTGTGGGTGGCGGAAATTGCCAAAGCCCGTCGCGTGGCCGCGCTTAGCATCCTGAACCTGCAGTGGGGAATCGGCGCGATTGCCTGCTCCCCGTTGGTAATGCTGGCTCAGCGGCACGAGGCAACCTCATTGTTTCTCTATGCCCTCGCGGCAGGCTCTGCGCTTACGGCCCTGATCCTGGCCGGGATGAACCTGGAGCCTGTAGAAACAGAAGAGGCCGAGGAACAACCCATGCTGGGGCTGCAAGAGGGCATCAGTCGGCGAAGCGCCTTGAGTCTGGCTGCGTTGTTTTTTCTGTACGTCGGATCCGAGAATTCAGTTGCGGGTTGGGTCGCCTCACTGACGAAACGAATGAATTCTGATTCTGGCGATCTGTGGGCTCTGGCGCCCATGTTTTTCTGGGGAGGATTGATTGCCGGGCGTGCTCTGGTACCGATGCTTCCACTGCGGAGGTTCGAACGGACGCTGCTGGCAAGCGGCTTGATCCTGGCTGCCGCCGGCATCTGCCTTTTGCTGCAGGCACGAACCTTCGCGAGCGTCGCGGTCAGCGTAACCGCAGCGGGATTGGGGTTGGCTGCGATTTATCCAATCCTGGTTGCGTGGCTGGTGAGGGCATTTGGCGAAAGGTCGAGGCGCATCGGGGCGATCATGTTCGCACTTGCGGGAATGGGCGGCGCCGTCATGCCTTGGTTTGTAGGCCTGACGTCGACGGGAACGGGTAGTCTGCGCGCTGGATTGTTGGTGCCTTTGGCCGGATGCTTAGCTATGTTTGCCTTGATCGCGACGATGCTGGAGCCGCTTTTTTCAGAGAGCGGACCATGTGGTTCCAAGAACCCACTTGTTCGCTGAAGACTAGCGGCGTCTCAGAAGGCCGAAGCGCTCCTACCAGACAAAGGTTCCTACCGACTCCGACGGTAACGTGGTCTGGAAGGATGTATCGTGATACTTCACCGCGAAGGACTTTGGGAAATTCGCCGTGTTCGAAATCACCAGCACGACCTTGTGCTGAGGAGTAAGAAAGGCAACGCTGGCTAACTGCTCCATCTCACTCGACGCTACTCGCACCGATCCTGGGGGCACAAACTGCGAGAAGTGCTCGACGACATAATATGCAACATTCTTGGTCGCAGAATCGCCATCCAGAGTGATGGCTCCGGAACATCCGGTGCATCCCCCATTGTCAGTATGCGGTCCGTTGTGCGGATCAGCCGCCAAATTCCACAGCAGCACGTTGCGGCACCAGTTTCGCGTTGCGCCGATCATCACGCTCCTTACCGGCTCGGCAATTCCAAGCGGTCCGGAGCGCCACTCGGTGACCGATTGCTCCGTCAGATACAAATTCTTTTTCGGATAGGCATCGTGCACCTGCGCCAGCAGGGTTGCCGCACCGCCGTAAAGATGAAATGCCGTTCCATCCACATACTTACTCGCGGCAGGATCTCCCAGAATCGACAGCGCATAGGACAACACGTCCGGGTTGTGATCGTAGAGCAGAATCTTCGTCCGAATCCCCGCTTTCTCAAACGCGGGCCCCAGATCCTTCGCCACGAACGTGTCCTGTTGCTGCGCAAACATCGCCATGCTGGGTGTGTTCTTTGGATTCAGCGGCTCATTCTCAACCGTGATCGCGTCAATCGCGATCCCTTCGGTGCGCATCGCCTCGATGTACTTCACGAAATACTTCGCGAACGCTCCGTAATATTCGGGCTTGAGTTCGCCGCCCTTCACGTCGTTGTTTGTCTTCATCCACGCCGGGGCAGACCACGGTGATCCCAGGATCTTGATCTCCGGCCGGATCGCCAGGATCTCCTTCAGCACTGGAATCACATCTGCGCGATCTGGTCCCAGGTTAAACTTTGCCATCTCCACATCGGTCTCGCCCGGCGGCAGGTCATCGTACGAAAACACGCGCTCGTTCATATCGGAAGAGCCGATGCTCACGCGCAGGTAGCTCACTCCAATCCCATTGTCACCGGTCGTGAACAATTCCTTCAGCAGGGCAGCACGTTGCGCCGCGCCCATGCGCATCAGCAACTGCGCGCTTCCCCCGGTCAGCGCAAAGCCAAAGCCATCGATCGACTGGAAATGCTGCGTATCGTCCACGGTGACCGCTGGCAGTTGACCCGCCTTCGGAGAAAAGTGCAGCGCGGCCGCTTGCGGCGCAACCAGAGCAGTCCGGTCGGGCGTCGTCAGCCACATCCGCGCCTCACGCTCCTGCTGCGCGTTCAACGACAGGGAGGAAGACAGCAAGGCCCAAGACAAACACGCGAGAAATGTCAGCTTCATGAGACCTCCGATTTACGAACGCCGGGATAAATCGCTCTTCGCCATGCGCAACAAAGTCGTTCGGTGGTGACGACAATACCACACAGCACAAATCTGATACGACCGGCAGAAAACCCGATCTAAACCATTAGCTCGCGTCGTGATGAAAGAGCCGCAGTTTTCCGGCTAGCATTCGCTGCTCGGCCTGGCAGTGGACTTGCGCACCACCAACTCTGGTTCGATCGTAATTTCCGGAACATACTTCATCCGTCCTTCAATTTGGTCGAGCAGCGTGCGCGCCGCGATCCCGCCCATTTTTCGCATCGGCTGTCTCACCGTCGTGAGCGGTGGACTGATGTAGGCAGAGTTCTGAATGTCGTCGAAGCCCACCACGGACACATCATCCGGCACACGCAGGCCCGCTTCCAGGAAAGCGCGGATCGAACCAATGGCGGAAATATCGTTATAGGCGAACAAGGCGGTAAAAGGCTGCTTACGGGCAAGCAATTGCTTGGCGAAGGGGTAGCCCAGATCCGGCGTGGGATCATCGCCTTCGAGGTGCACCATCAATTCGGGCAGCACGGGAATGCCTAATTCCGCGGCAACTTCGCAAATCGCGTCCCACCGCGTGTCGGAATCAGCGCTTACCGGCGAACCTTTCATGAAGGCGATTTTCTTGTGGCCCAGATCCACCAGATGCGTCAGCGCCAGCCATGCGGCACGGCGGTGATCCAGAACAATGTTAGTTACTCCTTTGATTCGGCGATGGCCGGCAACTGCTACGGTCGGCAGAGTAAGTTGTTCAGTCAAAGAAGTGTCCACAGTGATGAACCCTTCGACCCCGCGTTCCACAAGCATCGTCGAGTATGTTGCCAGCAGTTTCTTGTCGTGGCGGTGAGTTACCGTAAGGAAGAAAAAATTCTGCTCTCGAAGATAACGTTCCATGCCGCTAATCACGACAGAACCGTATGCATCGCCGATTTCCGCCAGAAGCACTCCAATCGTGTAAGTGCGCTTAACCCGCAGGGAACGGGCGAAGAAATTGGGCCGATAGTTCAGCTCTCGTGCTGCTGCCAAAATTCTGCTTTTTGTGCGCTCCGGCACGGAACGCGATGCTGAGGAATTGTTCAGGACGGCCGAAACTGTGCTGGCGGTAAGCCCTACACATTCCGCTACCGATTTCAACGTTACAGCCGCATTTTTGCCCCGACTTCCTTTTTTCTCTAGAGGCTTCATTCCAACGGCCATCCTCAGTTCTGTCCCGCCCTTTGATCTCTGCGGCGCTCGATCTTTCTGCTTCCGGCCCGTCATTGCATCTCAGAGCGGCTGCAGATTACCACAAGCCTGATGTTGCGATTCCCCCTAAGAATAACGATATTGCTCTATTTTTTCTCTTGACAACGAAAGGTGTTTGGGACTAAACCTTTCGTGCAGAGTGGAATAGTACAGAAGTACTAGCTGAAAGGCCAGTAAAAGAACGATATTCTTAATCGCCTTCGCATTTCGGGCGATTTTGACAGGAACAGCGTTGGGCTGGGGAAATCTGATCTGTTTAGGTCAAAACCCTGTCTCTGTAGACGGGGCCAACTTCGAGCTTGGGAGAAACTCCATGATGAGCTTCGTTCGCTGGGCGCTCGCCCTGTGTCTTCTGCTGTTCGTGTCAGTATCGGCGTTTTCACAAAGTAGAAACACCGGCGAGATTCGCGGCACGGTGACGGCTGGGGGGGCCGTGTTGCCAGGTGTAACCGTCACGCTCACCAATGTCGATACGGGAGAGACGAGCACTTTCGTCACCAACCAAGCCGGCCTCTACGACACGGTTTCGACGCCGGCGGGAGTCTACACCATCAGCTTTACGGCCAAGGGATTCAAGAAGCTGGTGCGCGGTCGTATCCCGCTGCAGGTGGACGTGATCACCGAGGATGCCAGCCTGGAAGTTGGCGCGATCACAGAGACGGTGACGGTGGAAGCCGAGGGCGTGCCGCTCGTGGAGACCGAAACTGGCCAGCAGGGCTACATTATGACTGCCAAGTCCATGACTGAGCTGCCCCAGTCGGGGGGCGGGATCACCGGCGCCGATTGGGCTGCTTTCAACATCTACCTGCCGGGCGCTGGAGGCACTACAAACGGGCGCGTCTCGCAGGCCGGGGGCGCCTGGAATGCCGGCGACGCGGTTTCCATCAACGGCAACCTGCCGAACTTCGGCAACTTCCTTCAGGACGGGGCCAGCACCCTACTGCCGGCGAGCTATAACAACGACGATGAGATCTTCGAGACCGTTCAGGAGGTTCAGATCAACACCTCTTCCTTCTCGGCGCAATACGGCATGGGCGGCGTCATGTTCAACCAGATCAGCAAGAGTGGAACCAACCGTTGGCATGGGTCCGGTTATGAGTATTTGTCGCAGAACTTTCTAAACGCCAACACCTATTTCAATGATCAGCAGCCTAAGTTTACAACAAACCCCCTGAACCCCACGGGCCCGCAAATTCCTAACATAGCGTCGCAAGTGCCGTATTTACGGTACCACCAGTTTGGTGCCTCCGTCGGCGGGCCTATTATTAAGAACAAGTTCTTTTTCTTCTTCGACATAGACAGGATCGTCAATAACAGCGCGTCGAACGGCTTCGTTACCGTTCCTACGGCCGCCATGGAGGCGGGTGATTTCACCAACATGTACCCCATTTATGACCCGCTCACCACCACCGGGTCGGGCACATGCACCCCCCCTGGATGCACGCCCACCCTTGCTCGCGCCACTTTCGCCAGCGAATGCGGCGGCCTCAACATGATTCCGAACGGCACCAACTGCGGCGGCGCACCCAGCCGGATGGACCCTGTGGCGCTGGCCATTATGACTTCCAAGTATGGCTGGCCCACCGCACCGCAAGGGGTAGGAACATGCGCGGCCCCTCCGTACCAGTTCGAGTGTACAAATAACCTCTACCTCGCGCATACCAATCCCGCCCCGGTTCACCGATATTTTGGGCGGTTGGACTACGACCTGAGCCAGAACAACCGCATCAATTTCTCAATCAGCCAGAAGGATAACCCCGGGGTCGACAACGGCCTGTTTGCCTGCCCACTGGATTGTGGTAGCGGGGACGTGGACGGTTGGAACACGCAGGTCACCGACGTATGGACGATCAGGCCGACGATCGTCAACGAAATCCGGATGGGTTATACCAGGCAAGGCAACTGGTTCCTTTCTCAGTCCATCGGGTTGAACCCCGCAACGGCATTTGGCCTGCAAGGTACCCATTTTAACCAACTCCCCTTCATCGGCAACTCAAGCATTTATGGTGGATTCGGCGGCCCGAGCGCCGTAAACGTCCTGTCGCCCGCCACGGACGCCATTTACATCGAGAACTCGTTTGACCCGTCCGATATGGTGACGCTGGTCAAGGGCAGGCACGTTCTGCATTTCGGGATTGAAGTGTTGATGGCCGAGGGCAACACCACGGCTTGGGGCTCGAACAGCGCCGGCAACTACAATTTTACCGGACAATACACCGCAGGCATTACCGACACGACGAAAAATGGCGTCACCACGGCGACGCTGAATACCGGAACGGCGGGCTCGGGCTTCGGGGATTACCTGCTCGGCAACGTCCAGGGCTGGGCCGCGAACAATCAGGGTCTGACGGGCATGCGGCTGAAGAGCCCGCAGGCCTTCGTTCAAGACGACTGGAAATTCAAGCCCAATCTCACCATCAACCTCGGCTTGCGCTGGGAGGGCAACACGGGCATGAGCGAGGTACAGAATAGACTTGGCGATTTCGACGCGAATCTCGTCAATAGCACCGGTCCCTTCGCGGGCACCCTGGGCTCGATTTGGATTGCCCCTCAGGATAATCGAACGACCTTGCAAAAGCCGGTTTGGAACCTCTTCCTCCCTCGGGTAGGCTTTGCCTGGTCGGTCAAGAACGACACCGTCGTCCGAGGCGGTGTAGGGTTCTTCGCCTATAACTACAGCATGGATCTCTATGGTGGCGAGGGCGGTGCGCAAATGGGCTTCGGCGCTACCTCGCAGGGCAGCGTCAGCGACCCTCTCAGTGCCGCCGGGGACACAGGCTGGATTTCCGGCACCGGCAACCCTACCCCGCTCTATTTAAGCTCGAGCGCTGCGTTCATGGCCAACGCCCTGCCTTATATTCAGGGCTCGAAGAACCCGGCGTCCTACACCACCAATCCCGTCTTCAGTCCACCTTACGAGCCCTATAACATCCGGCCGGGAGAGATCTGGGAATGGAACCTCTCCATCGAACACCAGTTCGCCAGGGACTTTGCGGTGTCGGCCACTTACGTCGGCAGTCACGGGGCGAATCTGCAATACAAAACCGACGGGAACCAAATCACCAACCCGGCCCTGCTGGCCCCGAATGATATATCGGGCTGTAACGGGGCAACACCCGCAACACCCATATCAAGCCCGGACCCCACCGCCCTCGTTTGCGCGCGTCCATATCCGGCGTTTGGAGGCCTTTCCGGCTCAAACTTCAACGGCATCTCCAACTACAATTCGTTGCAACTCGACGTGCGGAAGCGTTATTCCTACGGGCTGACCTTCGATGTCAACTATGCTTGGTCGCATATGCTGGATGACCAGGACTCTGCCGGATGGGGCAGCACCGCCGGGCAACAGGTTTGGCAAATCGGAAACAATCTCTCCTCTAACTACGGCAACTCGAACTTCGACATCCCGCAAGCGCTCAAAGGGACCGCCGTGTACGAACTGCCGTTTGGCAGGGGCAAGCTCTTTATGAACCAGAATGCGATCACCGACGCTGTGCTTGGCGGATGGCGTTTGTCAGGGACGTTTATCTACCAGAGCGGCACTCCGTACACGGTGTTGGATGGCGGTGTTAACGACTATTCGCAGGCTGGCAATGTGTTTGCCAACCAGATTGCAGGTATGGACCCCAACTCGGGCACCTGCCCCAATGGCGCGAGAGCACACAGCGTGACCTGCTGGTTCAACCCTGCAGCCTTTCAGACCCCAGCCGAGCAGGGCAACGGGGCGTTCGGGCTTGGACGCAGGAACACGCTCTTCGGGCCAAAACTGTCTGATGTTAACCTGGCTCTGGCGAAGACTTGGAATTACGGGGAACGAGTTGGGTTCACACTTACCGGAAACTTCGTTAACGTCCTGAACCATCCGAGCTTCTCACTACCTAACAATGACATGAATGGTTCGAACGTGGGCACTATATCGAGCCTCGCGAACGGGCCACGTACGATCCAACTGGGCGCGCGGCTATCCTTCTAAGGGCGCTCGCGTAACAAATAATAAGGATGGCGGCATGCCGCCGTCCTTATTTTTTGCGACAGACGGTCGAGATGCTAAGACACGATTCGTCGACCGTACAATCGTGACATGAGGATAAGAGAGTTCGTTGTCTTATTTTGGGTGGTTCTATGTCTCGGGTTGCTGGCGTGCTTCTCTCAATCCAGCCCTAACCGGCCGCAGCAGATTGAATCACACAACCGTCAGGCTGCGGAATACCTGAAAGAGAGCAGACCCGATCTGGCGATACCGGAATTTAGAGCCATTGTTGCCCTCGATCCGAATAACGTGGATGCTCGCGGCAACCTGGGCACGCTGCTGTTCTTCCAGGGAGACTATACGAATGCGATTCCCCAGCTCCGCGCCGCGCTGAAACTGCGGCCGACCTTGTGGAAGACGCAATCTCTTCTGGGCATCGCTGAGAAGCGCACAGGCGACATCAGCCAGGCTCGCCGCGATTTGGAAAAAGCGTTTCCCAACGTGCAGGAAGAGAAGATTCGAATCGAGACTGGGATGGAGCTGATCGGAATCGACTCCGGGACGGGCGATCTGGACAAAGCCGCGGCCATCGTGAGCGAGCTTCGCAAGCTGGAACCTACCAACGAAGCTCTGCTCTACACCGCGTATCGAATCTATTCTGATCTTGCCAACGAGTCGCTGCTGAGCTTGTCGGTTGTGGATCCGAATTCCGCCCGTATGCAGCAAGCGTTGGCGCACGAACTGGCAAAGCGTGGGAACGCTGCGGAAGCCATCGAGCACTACCGGGCTGCGCTCAAGATTGACCCCAAGCTTCCCGGATTGCATTTTGAGCTCGCCGATATGCTCCGGACTTTGTCGACAGCGGAGGGCAGGGAAGAAGCCGAGAAAGAATACAAGGCGGCCCTCGAGGCCAATCCGTTTGATGAACAGTCCGAATGCAGGCTGGGAGATATCGCCTTTCAGAGATCCGATTTCAAGGAGGCTTTCGAGCGTTATACCCGGGCCGTCAAGCTGCAGCCGGGCGATCCCGAAGCCAACATGGGCTTGGCCAAGGTTTTGATAGCGATGGATCAACCGCAGAAAGCCGAGCCGCTGCTGGAGCACGCGATTCAACTCGACCCCACCAGCGCCGTGGCTCACTTCCGCCTGAGTACGGTCTATCGACAGGAGGGACGCACCGCCGAAGCGAAACACGAGCTCGAGGAATATCAAAAGTACAACAAAATGAAGGAGAAGCTTCGGAAGATTTATCACGATTTGAATCCGGACCAGGCCGTGGACGAAAACGTCGATGCGAATCCCAAGCAATAGCCAGAGAGATAGCAAAGAGACGTTGGGGCGCTAGGAATTTCAGGAATTTTGTCTCAAAGAGCATCACGATGAGGAAGACACTTCTTGCGGCGGCGATATTGTCATCGGTCGTTCCACTGTTAGCTAGCTCTTACTACCCAGCCCGCCTGGACGATTCCAAAGCAGTTTACCTGACCCAGGAGAATTTCGCGGTCAAGGGCGACGGAATCGCGGATGATTCCGGCGTCTTACAGCAAGCCATCAATCAGATTCAGGAGAAGACCAATCAGGGCATCCTGTTCGTTCCCGTTGGCCGCTATCGTTTGACCAGGACCATCTATATCTGGCCGGGAATCCGGCTGATCGGGTTCGGCGCTACGCGCCCCGCCTTTGTGCTCGCTGCCAACACTCCGGGTTTCCAGCAGGGGCCGTCCTATATGTTGTTTTTCGCGGGCGCTCGCCCCAGCGCGAATGCGCCTCCGCCGGATGCCAGCCCGGGCACGTTCTATTCCGCAATCAGCAATATCGATATTGAAATTCAAGACGGAAACCCCGGCGCTGTGGGCATCCGAGCCCACTATGCCCAGCATTGTTTTCTGGCTCACATGGATTTTCACATCGGCTCGGGACTCGCCGGAATTCATGATGGCGGCAACGTCGCGCAAGACCTGCATTTTTACGGGGGCCAGTACGGCATCTGGACCCGGAAGCCCTCCCCTGGGTGGCAATTCACAATTATCGACGCGACGTTCGAGGGCCAGCACGAAGCTGCCATCCGGGAGCACGAAGCCGGGCTCACCCTGATCCGCCCGCAATTCAAGAATGTCCCTACAGCGATTT
>Ga0307476_10001624_pt1 | contig 13630 bp, 10 predicted proteins | sample atmos_gasesECM2C_2_FD_203314 | JGI IMG/M metagenome (GOLD analysis project Ga0307476, IMG submission 203314) | Hardwood forest soil microbial communities from Morgan-Monroe State Forest, Indiana, United States - atmos_gasesECM2C_05 | ecosystem: Environmental > Terrestrial > Soil > Temperate... | reverse complement strand
AGCGACCGGACTTTCTCCGCAACGTTGGCAGATGGATGCCCGCGTACGCTTTGCTCAGCGCTTGATGGTGGACGATCCCGCGCTTTCTCTCTCTTCAATTGCCTCGCGATCGGGTTTCGCGGATCAAAGTCACTTTTCTCGCGCCTTCCTCGACATCTTGGACACTACTCCGACAGCGTGGCTCCATCAACGTCGCTGATTGCGTTCATACCGGGCGTCAAGTCCGTTACCGACCATTGAAGATCATGGCAGGCGGCTCAATTCCCTGGTCGAATGCTTTGGCGGTACTCAAGAAGCCTCGAGCGACATCGTCCGTACGATACAGATCCATCGAAACGTCGAGCATCATCGCATCCGCCAGTGGCACGCCTCCAGCCGACCAGGCTTTAAGGAGTGTGCGCGTCGCCGCGTATGAGCGAGTGGGACCGGTTGCCAGTTTTTGTGCGAGTTCCTTCGCCACGGGAGCAACCTCTGCCTCGGACACGACATGGCTGACAATTCCAAGCTGCCCGGCCAAGGCCCCTGTGATTGGTTCACCCAACATCGCCCAGCGGGAGGCCCACGTACGCCCGGCCCGCTCGGCAAGCCGCTGCAACGCACCGGCAATCGGCAACATGCCGGTAGTGACCTCCACGCAGCGAAAAATTGCGCTCTCCGCCGCAACGATGAAGTCGCAATTCAGGGCCAGCTCAAAACCGCCGCCGAAGGCTATGCCCTGCACGGCGGCAATGGTTGGCACTCGAAGTGCCTCGAGCGCGCGATAGGACTGATTCACTTCCGCGACGAAGGTGCGAAACCAATTGATATCCTTTCCGGGCCACTCTCGGACCTCGCCGCCGAAACTGAAGTGAGGTCCTTCAGCTCGAACGAGGACTACGCGAACATCGCTCTCACTCGCCTCGTGGACCGCACTGGCGAGACTCTCGCAAAATCGCTTATCGAGATAATTATGCGGAGGGTTGGCAAGCACGATGTGGCCGACACCTTGTTCGCGATCGAATCGAATCGTCTTCATAAATGTCCTCATTGGCGGATTACACCTGCGAATTAGCGAATAATAGGTAGTAGCAGATGTGAGGGCCGCTCCGCGTCGTGGTAAACACGATGCGTGACCGTCCTGCTGCTACAGACATGGTATGGAATGTATTCGACGTTAGTCATGGCACCCGTGCCGGTCGGCGCGTCCATGGACGTGATGTCGAGGCATATGCGGTGTCCTGCCTTGAATTGGTTCGCGGTCGCGATAATCTGGATGCGATATTCCAGCACTTCTCCGGGCGTCACGGGCAGGATCGATGCGCGCGTAAGCTTGTGAAATGGCTCCCAGGGAGTGGAGCGTTCCTCGTCCAGTGCGCGATACGAGGCCTTGAGCCATCCGCGCGTGAGCTCGCGCTCCCGAAGATCGGCTGGGATGTCACGTTCGCCCTCGCGCGCCGTCACCACAGATACATCGGGGCCTACGTCCTTGAGGACGACGATCCAATTGGTGTCGGGTTGATCAATGGCCGCGTAGAGCGTCAGACTGATCGGCCCGACAACCGTCAGGTCCGAGGCCAAGGGTTCCGTCAGATACCGCAATCGTTCGATCTTGGTGGTCTTTCGCAGCGGCATTTGCGTAAAGACATCGGGCTCGCGCGCAGCCGCTCCCACATGATGACTGGGTTGCGGAGGCTCGGTCGCCAAGGATCCCCAGTCTCGCAGGTAGAATTTCACCCACTGCGTTTCAGGTAGCGGCCAGTTCTCCGCCGTGCGCCATTCATTGGCGCCCATAAGCCAGTAGCGCACCCGTGGCTCGTCCATGATGCCGGTGTCAATTCCCTTCAGCCAATGATCGTACCAGCGAAGAATCTCATCGTGATATTGATGAAACGGTCTGTCGAGATGAGCGGGCCCGGTAAAGAGCAATTTCGCCGGTGCCTTGACGTTCTGGAAATAGTGCTGTGCGCCGAGCCAGTGGAGCTTGTAGGTATAAGCGTACGCGCCGGAGCCTGTATAGAACGGAATCTTGATCTTCCGGAAGAACTTCTCCGCGGCCTCGAGCGTCCCGTCGGCTTCCCATGGTGCCACCATCGAGCGATACATGATGAAGGTGCGCTGGCCTTTCTGAGTCAGGATGTTGTACAGATTCATGTACATTTTGAAGTCAGGATTCGCCATCGCTGCGTTGAACAGCGCCTCCTCCTCGGGAGGCAATTCGCCTGGAATGCCGCGTGATTCGTGCACCGTGCTGAACACATCGAGAAGATAGGGGAAGGTGTGCAACACACCGCCGGGGTAGAAATCACGAAACCCGAACATCCCTCCGTATGCGCTGCAGGCGTCGTACGGGAAGATCGCCTTGAGCGCCGGATGTCCTTGGGCCGCTGCCCGCCACTGCTCGCCCGCGTAACCCGAGATGCCCACCATACCCACGTTACCGTTGCACCACGGTTGCTGCGTAATCCATTCGATCGTGTCGTAATGGTCGGTATCTTCGTGACCGTAGTGGCCTTCGGACTTGGCTGATCCGCGCGGCTGTGCAATGACGTGGACATACCCGGCGGATATGAAGCGTCGCGTGTCTCCGGCCTCGATGGGACCGAACCACAGGGGGGCGTTGGCCGGCTGAGGCGGCAACACATCGGCGATATCGGGTCCCTGCATATCTTTGTTGTGCAGTGCCGCCGCATACAGGACCGGGAATCGCTCTGGGGACTCGGGGCGATATACATCCAAGGCGATACGTGTTCCATCTCGCATCACGATCCGGATATCCCGCTCTTCGATCATGGTTGACACTTCCTCACGCCAGGTACAAATACCGACCGGTGAGTGAGAGCGTGACGCGAGACGGTGGGCGGAGGATTGACGAATTCCGCTGCGAATGGAACTCGCTTGGAAAATCCCGACGCAATCCCCTAGTGATTCAGGACACTAGGTCCCCGTCAGTTCAAAATGCGAGCGTCTCCACGCGTTGGGAGTCGCCCCAGTGGCGCTCCGAAACGCACGATTGAAGTGACTTTGTTCGGAGAAGCCCGTTTCCAGAGCAATGTCTACAAGATTGCGGCGCGGGTCGGCGAGCATCGTTTTGGCACACTCGATTCGCGTATCGAGGAGCCATTGGTGTGGTGTCGTTCCCGTGGAGACTCTGAAGGCGCGACCAAATTGCGAGGAAGACAAGCCCGCGAGCTTTGCAAGGTCTGCCAGTCGAATGGGTTGATCAACATTGTCGCGCATGAAGTCAGAGACCTGTGACAATTGACGCTTGGTTAAGCCAAGGCGTCGATCCGATGCGTGTTTGACCGCATTCAGCTGTGACAGGCGCCCGATCATGGCGGTTACCACGCTGTCACCGAAAAGTTCGAATGCCGCCATTTCTTTTTCGTTGGCCGCCAGTAATCGTGCCAGCGACTGCAATGGTTCATCGACGAACACCAGGTGCGGGTCGGTCAGCCGCGCCACGGGGAACTCACCCCCGGTAACCTCCGAGACGCGGTCGGTGTCCAGTATCAGGCGGACCTCATCGAAACGCGCCATTCCGTCGGAGTAGCCCCAAACCGGCAGACCGGCCGGAATGAGACTCGTGTGACCGGTCCGGGGACGTCGCCGCACACCGGTGGTGACGCGCCGGCCCTCATCGATGGTCGAGCGAGCCTCGCAGTAACCACCCGCCTCGTTCACGACTATGGACAATATCGGGCGATCGCAAAGCAATTGATGCCAGGCAGTGCCCGGCAGCACATGCTGCTGGATCGAGTGCACGGCGATGCCGCTCCAGCAATTACTGCGGATGAGAGCGGTGCCCAGGTTATGTGGATCGCGACTTCCGAAATCCAACAATCTCTCCCCCCTCCTACCTTGGGGCCGTCCGGTTCCCCAGATGTCTGGGTCGTCCGTGCCGTTAATATTTGGCCCTCGGCAGCAGTTGTAGCGCAGAGACTGAGTCCCGTCAATTGGATGGCGAGACTCGCCGGTGGTTCCCGGCAACTCGGCAAGGCTTTATTAATCAAGGGATTTCGGGGTCGATCCCAAACGTGCTGATCCACGTCAAGACCCGGGGTCGAGACGGGCCGTAGCGTCACGCCGCATACTCAATTGCGGACGGTGCCGTGCCGGATCTTAGTTATGTTCATGGGCATACGGGAAAGCCCCTCGTCGGCCTGAGCGTCGGGGCCTTTCTCGATGAAGTCGCCGCCACTCACGGTCAAAGCGACGCCTTGGTCTCGTTCGGCCAGAAAATTCGGTGGAACTACGCTCAATTGAAGGGGTTCGCCGACCAGTTGGCATCAGGACTTCTCGCGCTGGGATTGGTACCCGGGGATCGGCTGGGTATCTGGTCGCCCAACCGCGCCGAGTGGGCCGTCGTCCAGTTCGCCGCGGCCAAGGCCGGTCTCATCCTGGTCAACATCAACCCTGCCTACCGGGTGTTCGAACTCGAGCACGTGCTTCGAACCGCGGCTTGCAAAGCGCTGGTCACCGCCGCGTACTTCAAGTCGAGCAACTACCTCGAGATGATCGCATCGCTCGTGCCCGAATGGCCTCGCGGTGAGGCCCCCATCGAATGCGATCGTCTCCCTGAACTGCGCCACGTCATTGTGTTGGATCAACTCGAGGACGACGGCTACCTCACCTACCGCGGCCTGCTGGCGCGCGGCGAACTCGCCGGTCCTCCAGTGGTTGCGATTGCGGTGCAGTGCGACGATCCCTGCAACATTCAGTTCACCAGCGGTACCACCGGGCTGCCCAAGGGAGTCACTCTCTCGCATCACAACCTGCTCAACAACGGGCTACAAGTCGGGGAGGCCACCGGTATACGCTCGGCAGATCGTGTCTGCCTTCCAGTCCCGCTGTATCACTGCTTTGGCATGGTGATGGGAAACCTCGCCTGTCTCACTCACGCCGCCACCATGGTGTACCCCAGCGAGGCATTCGACGCGCTCGAGGTCTTGCGTGCCATCGAAGAAGAGCGCTGCACCCACCTCTACGGTGTACCCACCATGTTCATCTCCATCCTGGGTCATGAGCAGTTCCGCGCCTTTGATCTTGGCTCATTGCGGGGGGGAATCATGGCCGGGGCACCCTGCCCGGTCGAAATCATGAAGGCGGTGATCGCGGAGATGAACATGCGGGATGTTACCATTGCCTACGGAATGACCGAGACCAGTCCGGTCAGCTTTCAAACGCGATTGAGCGACCCGCTCACCGCACGCGTCGAGACGGTGGGCCGGATCATGCCGCACACCGAAGTGAAGATCGTGGATGAGCATGGGCGAATCGTGCCTCGCGGCGAGCGCGGCGAGCTGTGCACGCGCGGCTACTCCGTGATGATCGGCTACTGGGACGATGCTGAGAGAACACGCGAGGTATTGGACGATGCCGGGTGGATGCACTCCGGCGATCTCGCCACCCTCGATGAGGACGGATATTGCCGCATCATCGGTCGACTCAAGGACTTGGTGATCCGAGGCGGGGAAAATATCTCTCCCCGGGAGATTGAAGAGTATCTGTATCGCCATCCGGCGGTGCGGGATGTTCAGGTCACAGGCGTGCCCGACACAAAGTTCGGCGAAGAACTGTGTGCTTGGATCATTCTGAAACCCGATGTTCAGGCGAGCGATGAAGACATCCGCGCCTTCTGCCGCGGTACGATCGCGCACTTCAAAATTCCGCGCTATATCAAGTTCATCGATTGCTTCCCCACGACGGCAACGGGGAAAGTTCAAAAATATCTTCTCCGCGAGCGGCTCACCCGCGAGCTCTCGGGTAAGGCGGATCCGGCCCGATGAAACATCTGACATTTCAGTATGACGTGCTCCCCACGCGCGTCGTTTTTGGTGTCGGCACCATGGCCCGACTCCCTGAGGAGGCCGAGCGGCTGCACATTCACCGCGCCCTGATCATCTGCACCGCCGAACAGCGCAAGCATGCGGAGCGTGCCCAAGAGCTGCTCGGTCCGCTCGCCGTCGGCGTATTTGCCGGTGCCGTCATGCATACGCCCGGCCACATCACCGAGGCTGCCATGGCGCAGGTTGCGAATCTGCGAGCGGACGGACTCGTTGCCATCGGAGGCGGCTCAGCCATTGGGCTGGGCAAGGCACTCGCTATGCGGACCGACCTTCCGCAAATCGTGCTCCCGACCACCTATGCGGGATCCGAGGCCACACCCATATTGGGTGAAACCATCGGCAACGTGAAGCACACACAACGCTCGGAGAAAATTCAGCCCGAGACGATTCTCTACGACGTCGATCTTACCGTCGGGTTGCCGGTGCCGGTATCGATGGCCTCCGGCTTGAACGCCATCGCGCACGCCGTGGAGGCTCTCTACGCACCCGATCGCAACCCGCTCACAAACTCGATGGCCGAGGCTGCCTTGAAAGCGCTCATCGATGCCCTGCCGCAAATACATAAACGGGCAAATGACATCGATGCTCGCGCCACCGCCCTATCGGGAGCTTGGTTGTCCGGCAGTTGTCTGGGTCTGACCAAGATGGGCCTACACCATAAACTCTGTCACACGCTGGGCGGCACATTCAACCTGCCCCACGCCGAGACCCACGCGGTATTATTGCCTCATGCGCTCGCCTACAACCTGCCCTGCGCTCCTGATGCTCAGCAAACGCTGATTCGCGTATTCCCAGATACTGATCCGGCAAGGGCGCTCGCGGAGTTTGCTCGCGGGCTAGACCTACCGCGGTCACTGCGAGAACTCGACCTGCCGGAAGCCGCCCTCGATAGCGCCGCGGATATGGCCGTCGGCAGTCCATATCCTAATCCCCGTCCGCTCGAGCGTGACGCGGTACGCGAACTATTGGGCCGAGCCTGGGCCGGTGCGCCTCCCGTAACGCAATCAAGGGAGATTGATCGTGCGTGACTTTGATGAAACCACGATCACCGAGGCGGTCCTCGCAAGTCTGCAAGGCGCACCGGATGTGCGCGTTCGACAGGTCAGCGAGGCACTCGTTCGGCATCTGCACGCCTTCATTCGTGAGATTGAGCCCACGGAGGCCGAATGGCAGAGGGGCATTCACTTCCTCACGGAGACAGGTCACCTGTGCAGCGATACCCGCCAGGAGTTCATCTTGCTCTCGGATACGTTGGGTGTATCCATGTTGGTCGATGCGATCAATCATCGGCTGCCCGGGGGGGCGACTGAAACGACGGTCTTTGGCCCCTTCTATGTCACGCCGCCGCATTACCCGAACGGCGCCAATATCAAAGGTCACTTGAATGGCCGCCCGATGTTCGTGGGTGGCACAGTCCTCAGCACCGACGGTGGACCCCTGCCGGGCGCGACGATTGATGTCTGGCACTCGGATCAGGAGGGATTTTACGATTTGCAAAAGCTCGACGGCCATCCGCAGTTCGCCGGCCGGGGACGATTCCACGCGGACGCCGACGGGCGCTTTCACTTGTGGACCATTCGACCATCCCCCTACCCGATCCCAAATGACGGTACGGTGGGCAAGATGCTGAAGGCTCAAGGGCGTCACCCGTTTCGACCCGAGCACATTCATTTTCTCATCGAGGCGTCCGGTCACCGCAGGCTGGTCACGCATCTGTTTGCGGCGGGTGATGGGTATCTGGAGTCCGATGTGGTTTTTGGTGTCAAGGAATCTCTCGTGCGCGAGTATGTGCGGCACTCGGGCGGCACTGCGCCCGACGGGCAGTCCATGCACGGGGAGTGGTACAGCCTGCAGCATGACTTCACGATTGCCGCCGATGTCTGAGCCACGCGACATGAACAGTACGGATATTGGAACCCTGATCGACGGCCGACCACTCTCTTCCTTCCAGGTACGTGTACTCGTACTGGTCGGCTGCCTGGTCCTGATGGATGGCTTTGACGTCCAAATGATCGGTTTTGTGGCCCCTGCGCTGTTGCGGAGTTGGGTGCTGCCACCCGATGCGATGGGTCCCATTTTTGGTGCCGGCCTCTTGGGGATGCTCGTCGGCTCGACGAGCTTGGGCATGTTGGCGGACCGTATCGGGCGGCGGCCGGTGCTGATCGGGGCCACGTTTTTCGTGGCCTTTTGTGTCTTATCGACTGCGGCAACACGTTCGGTGCCGCAGATGCTGGCACTGCGATTTTTGACGGGCGTCGGACTTGGCGGCGTAATGGGCAATGCGGTGACCCTCGCGAGCGAATATTGTCCAAGTGCCCGGCGAGCCTCGTTGCTGATGGGCATTTCTTGTGGATTTACAGCGGGGGCGATCCTGGGTGGACTGCTCGCCGCCGTGTTGATTCCACGCACCGGCTGGCAATCGGTCTTCATCGTCGGGGGATTGCTGGCACTTGTCGTTGCAATCCTGATGATCCGAGAGCTACCCGAGTCACTGCATTTATTGCTCATCCGAGGCGCCGACCGCGCCCGAATCGACCATTGGCTGCAGCAACTTGCACCCGGAACAGTCCTCGGGAGTACACAAGGCCCTCAGGTCGCCTCCAAGCCATCGGTCATCGACCTCTTTCGCGGCGGCTTATGGCGGCGCTCGCTGTTGCTCTGGGCGGTGAGTTTCGCCAATTTGTTGAATCTTTTCTTTCTCGCGAATTGGTTACCGCTGCTCGCCACGCGAATGGGCTACAGCGATTCACTCGGCGTGCTCATGGGCACCACCCTGCAGGCCGGCGGGATTTTAGGCGCCCTGGCTCTCGGGCGCTGCATTGACCGATTTGGATTCTATCGAGTCCTCGCGCCCGCGTTTTTATTGGGCGCCGTCGTGATCGCAGCAGTCGGGCAACCTGCTCTACCGGTTGGCGTTGAGTGCCTGGTGGTGCTCTTCGCCGGCGTAGCAATTTTGGGAGGCCAGCCCGGGATCAACGCCCTGGCGACCTCCCTGTATCCCACTCAGTTGCGGGCGACGGGTGTGGGGTGGTGCCTCGGCGTCGGTCGCGCAGGTTCGATTGTTGGGCCCGTGGCTGCTGCTCAGCTCATCGCACATCACTTTACGAACGACATGCTCTTTATGTTTGCCGCCATTCCGGCGGCAATGTCTTCGCTGTTGATCGCGGGAATGGCAAAAACACAATCACGCCCCGAGCGAACCCTGCTTCCGCTTTGATCAACACGCGGCGACCACAGGTTCGAACGGGCACCGGAGTTTCGCATGCATGAGCAGCCGCTGATCGTGTCCAGGGAAGGTCCGGTGGCCTCTCTTCAATTGGCCCAGCCGAAGACACTCAATGCCATCAGCTTGGTTAGCGCGACGGCGTTGCTGGAGGTCTTACGAAGCTTAGCCTCCGATAGCACGCTTGGAACCGTGGTGCTGTCCGGAGCGGGCCGCGCCTTCATGGCCGGAGGCGACCTGACGTATCTGGAGTCGAGCAGCCCGAAGGGTCGTGCGGACAATGCCCACGCCTTGATTGAGTGCTTGCACACCATCATCGAATTGATGGTGTCCTTTCCGACGCCCATCCTCACCTTGGTTCATGGGGTCGTCGCCGGTGCCGGTCTCGGTGTCATGCTGGCGAGCGATCTGACCATTGCGGCCGAGGATACTCGTTTCGTCTTTGCGTATTCCGACCTGGGGACCTCTCCCGATGGCGGACTCACATGGCTTCTCGCGCGAATGATCGGCGTACGCCGCGCTTTGCAGTTCGCCTCGCTTCGGACGCAATTGGATGCGGAAGAAGCCCTACGTCTCGGCTTGGTTCAAGAAGTATTGGACCCACAAGCGCTCCCGGAGCGCGGCAAACGGCTGGCCGTACAGCTATCCGCGCTGCCGCGTCAGGCGTTTCTCAGAACGAGGCGTTTGCTGCTCGAATCGAGCAACCGGACACTTCGCCAGCAGCTCGACGCTGAGCGGGATGCCTTCGTGTTGTGTGCAGAGTCAGATGATTTCGCCGAAGGTATTCGAGCATTTCGGCAACGTCGCCGACCCAAATTCAGCGATATAAAACCGCCGACCTCAAATGGAGACATCGATCGTGTTGCAGATTCGACCGGCTAAAACCCTTGATAAGGCTGACTACGGTTGGCTCAAGGCGCGACATCATTTCAAAGTCACTCCGGAGGGCAACCCTGCAAACGCACCGGTGGGTTCGCTCGTGGTCTGGAACGACGACGAGATCGCTCCCGGGTGCGGCTTTGATCTCCACGCCCACGTCAATATGGAGATCATCAGTTACATCCGCCGGGGTGCCGTGACGCATCGCGACACCATTGGCAGCGTGGGCTTGACCAGCGCCGGCGACGTTCAAGCGATGAGCGCCGGCACGGGAATCAGGCATTCCGAGTACAACCTAGGGGTAGTCCCCTTGACGCTGTTTCAGATTTGGCTGCGCCCCCGGCGAGCGGGCGGTGCGCCCCACTGGGACTCCCGGCGCTTTCCCAAAGCGGATCGCGCGAATCAGCTCGTCGTCCTGGCCAGCGGGTTCCCGGAGGATGTCGACGCGCTGCCCATCGGGGCAGATGCACGGGTGCTCGGCGCCACGCTGCTCGCGGGATCGGAACTGACGTATGCCATGGGCGATCTTCGACACGCCTACCTCGCACCGGCGTTGGGTGTCGTCACCGTGAACGGCCAACGGCTCGAGGTCGGCGACGGTATTGCGGCACAAAACGAGCCCACCCTTACCATCGCGGCCGAAGCGGACGCAGAGATCGTGCTGGTGGTGACCAATTGATGCAATCGCCGAGAGGCGGTTTGTGCGTCCTCGCAGGCGCGACGGGTCCGCACCACGCCCTACTCGCCTCCCTGGCCTCCTTGGCGCGTGTTCAGAAAGTAGCGCGAATTGTGATTCCGAACGTCGCCGGCAGGCCCGTGCTGCGCGTAATCGCATCAGTCGAGCGGAACGCGTGGACCAAGTAGTATCGGTCTGTGATGTTGCGCCCCCAGAATTCGACGTGCAGATTCTGCTTGTCGGCACCAACCCTAAGATCGAGGAGTTGGTAGCTCGGGATCTGCAGAGCGGGGATGTCGCCAAACGTCGCTTGCGATGTGCTTTGGTATGTCGAGCCCACGCCGATAAAGCCGGTCCAATCGTTCCCAATCGGATGGGTATATTCGGCGTCGGCGTCGACCTCCCATTTGGGGGTAGCCGGGAATGCTTCGCCGCCGATATCGATCGTATCAGTCACGCGACCGCCAACCGGACTCGATATCACGTAGGATCCCAGAACCTTGGAGTCGATGTAGGTCCCGCCCACTCGCAACGAGAAACTGCGCCACGGTCGCACGACCGCGTCAAGCTCGGCGCCTTCAATTTTTGATCGCGGAATATTCACCAGCGCCGGGAGAGTCCCGAATGGGGCACCCACGAACGTGCTGGCAAGCAACTGTTTGTCGTTATAGTCATAGTGGAAAGCCGCGCCATTCAGTTCTACCCGGTGGGAGAACGCAACCGTCTTGAATCCAGCTTCATAGGCGAGCACTGATTCCTGTACGACGGGCAAGTCCTGCGCCGGGCGGATGACGGGAAGCGTGCCGAAGGCGCCGGCTTTGTAGCCCTTCGCGGCGTTGAAATAGAGCAGAACGTCTTCTGTAGGCTTCCAGGAAGGCCCGACCCGCCACGAGACGTTGTCCTGGTTCAGGTTGCTGAACAGACCGTTGGTCAGGGGCTTGTTGGTAACAGGGTCCAGGGTGACGTATCCGCCCGGCGGGATCACTGTCGGTGATCCTGAAAGCGCCGTGGACAGGAAGCTAAAGGCGGCCGCCAGATCTCCATTCCCGTCATCGGTGAGACCGCCGTGGAAGCGGCGGGTTTGATTTGTGTACCGAACGGATCCTTGCAGAGTGACTGTGTCCAGCACGGTGTAGTCGATGCTGCCGAAGACCGCCTCGGTATCGACGTGTTGCTGATTGATATTGTAGAGGCCGGTAAATCGGAACGGCCCAATTCCACTGTTGGAGCTGTGCAATCCGATGAACTGGTTGTCATCCGAAGAATCGTGCTCGTAGTTGGCACCAATCATCCATTTGAGCCGATCCTTGATTCCCGCTTGTCCGGCTGCGCGAAGCTCCTGGGTGAAAGCATCGACTGTGCCAAAAACCAAGTCGTGGATGTCCGGCAACGTAGTCCCGTCGCTGTCAGCCGGCGAAACCGTGCTCAAGTGCGAATAGCCGGTCAAAGAGGTGACCGTGACATGGTCGGAAACCTGCCAATCGCCACGGATCCCAACCTGGTAAAACTTGTCGTCTCTCCTCAGATCTTCACCGGGATCCCAGGCGGCCGCCCGGTCATTCGCCGGCGCAGTGGGGAAAGCCTGGAGCTGCGCTTGCAAGTTCGGATAGCCCGGCGCGCCCGCATATTGGGGATGGGCGACGGTCCCAGAGAGTGGCGCGTAGCCGACTTTCTGCGTCGCCTGCGCATCGGACCTGTCGAACCACCCATTGACATTCAATGACCATTTCAGCGTATCGCTCGGGGTGAAATCCACGAGTAACCGCCCCGTCGTGAAATGGCGCGCCCCGAGCGTGTCGCCGTTCGTATAGTTATATTGCCAATCGCCCCGCTGTTCCGTTCGAACCGCGAGCCGCGCATTGACGGTATCGACAACCGGGCCGCTGATGTAACCCTCGACATCAGTTTCGTCGAAACGGCCATAGGTCACCGAAGTCCCTGCGGCAAAGTGATCCGTGGGTCTGTTCGGAATGTAGTTGACGGCACCGCCCGTGGAGTTCTCACCGAACAACGTGCCCTGAGGTCCTTTGAGCACCTCGACGCGCTGCAAGTCGAGGGACACCCCCTCGGTCATCCGTGCAAACGGGAGTGGAATCTGGTCGGAATAAACTCCGACAGCGGGCGAGATGGCGATTGCCTCGTCGTAGGTGCCTATTCCGCGCAACGTATAGACGGGCGCACCGTAGGTGCTTTCCGTAAACGTGAATCCCGGCACAATTTTCGCAAGATCCGCGGGGCTCGTAACGCCCTGGTCCTGAAGTTGGGAACCGGTAACGGCGGAGATGGACATCGGGACGTCACGCTGCCTCTCGGAGCGTTTTTCCGCTGTGACAATGATTTCGTCCACGGCAGTGGCGTCCGTGACGGCCGGCGGCTGGCCTGCTGCACCGCTCGGTGCCGCTTCCTGCGCAAGCACGATGGTTGAGCATAGGCTGCTCGTGAGAATGGCGACACTGAGCAACAGTTTGTTCGACACCTGACTTCCCCCTGCGTTTGTTGCAAGCCCCCGGTCGGATTCGCGGGCGTACCGGATTGAGCTGTGCCTGGACACCCGCCACTTCCAACCAGGCTGTGTGCGAGACGGTAGTCGCTCTCGGCATCGAGGTATTGATTCAGAACCGCGCGTTTGGAAGCTATGTCGGACAGGGGCCGTCGGGGGAGAATTCTTGTGTATCCCAATCGCGCGCCTTTTCTGCAAGCGATGTCTGGAACATTGCTTTACGCTGGCCGGCAACGATGGGTTCGGCAGCACGATGGAAGAGGAAGGCAGTTACCTTATGCAAGGCAAGATAGCGCTCGAGGAACATTTCGCGACCGACCTGACAATCGAGCAATCCAAGGTGTTCTCGAGGCCAGGTGTATGGGAAAAGCTTCGCTCCAGCCTGCTTGACGTCGAAAACCTCCGGCTCGAACTGATGGCGCAGAGCGGTACCGCATTCTCGATCCAGTCGCTGAACGCGCCGGGGATACAGTGCCTGTGGAATCCGTCGGAAGCGATACGCGTCGCCAGGCACGCCAACGATACTC
>Ga0307476_10001623_pt1 | contig 13632 bp, 10 predicted proteins | sample atmos_gasesECM2C_2_FD_203314 | JGI IMG/M metagenome (GOLD analysis project Ga0307476, IMG submission 203314) | Hardwood forest soil microbial communities from Morgan-Monroe State Forest, Indiana, United States - atmos_gasesECM2C_05 | ecosystem: Environmental > Terrestrial > Soil > Temperate... | reverse complement strand
GCAGCATCCCGCGCGTAGCTGACATCAGCAGAGCGGCCGCCGTGCCCTTTCCGGAGACGTCCGCCAGCACCAAGCCCCAGCGGCCATCGGGAAACGGGATGAAGTCGTACCAATCTCCGCCAACTGCACCGGCAGGAACGCTGAGACCAGAAATCACAAAGCCCGGTAGGAAAGGCGAACTCTTGGGCAACAGCGCCTGCTGCATGACACGGGCTTCCGCGGCCTCGCGGCTCATGGTCTCCCGTTCCGCCCGTTCCGATTGGAAGCGGCGCGCGTTGTGCACTGCCACGGCCACGTGATCACACAGAGACTGGAGAATTCTGAGTTGCTGACGAGGGAACCCGTCCAACTCGGGATGGGATGCGGTGAAGACACCGACAAGGCATTCGCCGACATGAAGTGGAATCGCCACTTCCGAGAGGGTGGACTCCTCACACGCGATGTAATGGTCGTCCTTGCGGACATCGGGGGCATAGCGCATCTGGCCGGTTGACGCGACGTAGCCGACCATGCCTTCCTTGCCAATCTTCAAGCAATGGCCTTTGTGGTTGACCGTGCAGCCATGCACGCCGGCGAGTACCATTTCCCCGCGTTCTTCGTCGTGCAGGTAGATGCCGGCTTCCACGCAGCCGAAGGAACGGGCCACGTCATTGACAATGTTGTCGATGAGTTGGTCGAGGTCGAGGATCGACGTGATCTTCTGCGCCGCTTTCTGCAGTTTTTGCAGATCGTCCACTTGATCGATGTGGAGTGGGCGTACGGGAACAGCGGCGACGGCTCCAGGAATCGCGGCCATGGAATTCAGCCCCTCTTAGTTCGCGCGTGGGCGCAAACCACACACGTTCGTTGCTCTATAGGATGCCATGCAGGATATCTAAGATTCTTTCTTGGAGTGTGAGGCTTTCCTACCAGTAGCAGGTGCGCGGAGTTTCTTGATCTCTTCCATCCGCTCGCGGATGCGCTTCTCGATGCCTTCATTGGTCGGCCGGTAGTAGACTCGGTCCCGCAAATTGTCGGGCAGGCATTGCATGTTAGCGACTTTGCCTTCGACATCGTGCGCGTATTGATAATCCTTGCCGTAACCCAGGCCTTTCATGAGCCCCGTAGGAGCGTTGCGAAGGTGCAGGGGCACGGGTTCAGCGGCGGTTTGTTCGATATCCTGCTGCACGGCTCCGTATGCGGTGTAAAGCGCGTTCGACTTAGGCGCGACCGAGAGATAGACGACGGCCTGGGCCAGGGCGAGGTTGCCCTCGGGCATGCCGATGAAATCCACGGCATCGCGCGCGGCCATGCATAACGAAAGCGCATTCGGATCGGCCAGGCCGATGTCTTCGACCGCCATACGCACCACGCGGCGCGCGATGTAGAGCGGATCCTCGCCCGCTTCGATCATGCGTCCGAGCCAGTAGAGCGCGGCGTCGGGATCGCTGTTACGCACGGACTTGTGCAGGGCTGAAATCAGGTTGTAATGCTCTTCGCCGGCCTTGTCGTAGAGCAGAGTGCGCTTCTGCAGCGCGTCGCGAACTATGTCGTCGGTGATTTCCGGAGGCTGGCTGCCGGACTGTTGCGCCAGCCCCGCTGCTACTTCCAGCACGTTGTAGGCGCTGCGGGCGTCGCCGCTGGTGTAGCTGGCGATTCTCTTGAGGACATCGTCGGAGGCGTGCAACTTCATTGCGCCCAGGCCGCGCTCTTCGTCCGTGATGGCTCGCTTCAGCAACTGGACGATCTGATCTTCGGTCAAGGGCTGCAACACGTAGACCCGAGTGCGCGAAAGCAACGCGGAGTTGATCTCGAAGGACGGATTCTCGGTGGTGGCGCCGATCAGGCGGATGTTGCCTTTTTCCACGTGGGGCAGAAAGGCATCTTGCTGGGCTTTGTTGAACCGGTGAATCTCATCGATGAAGACGATGGTGCGCGTGCCGTATTGACGGGCGCGTTCGGCGTCAGCCATGACTTGCTTGATCTCTTTGATCCCGGCGAGGACGGCGGAGAACTCGATGAATTCCGCCTTGCTCATTCGCGCGATGATTTTAGCGAGCGTGGTCTTGCCCGTGCCCGGCGGTCCCCAGAAGATGAGGGAACCGGTATCGTCGCGATCGATCTGCGTGCGCAGCGGCTTGCCGGGACCGATCAGGTGTTCCTGGCCGGCGAATTCCTCGAGCGTGCGCGGACGCATGCGATCCGCCAACGGCCGAGTGCGGTCGGTGGCGCTGTCGGCGCTCGGGGTGGGTTGGAAAAGTCCCATAAGAAAAAGCTCTTAGCCCTTAGCTTTTGGCCTTTAGCTAAAAGCCAAGAGCTAATGGCTAAGAGCTTTCTTTCCTTTGCCTCGCGGCTTCGTACAACACAATGCTCGCGGCTACGCCGGCATTTAGAGATTCCACCTGCGCCGTGTGCGGAATGGCAATCACCTCGTCAATTTTGGACATCACTTCGCGCGGCAGACCGGCCCCTTCGTTGCCGAAGAAGATTGCTGCCGCGCTTTTCAAATCTGCCTGATCCAATTGTGTTCCTTTGTGCGAGGAGGTCGCAATCAGACGCACGCCTTTTGCTCGTAGCTTCTCTGAAACTTCCTCCAGCCTTGACCTTGCCGATTTTCCGTGCCCACGATTCATGGGCAGGCGAAATGCCGATCCCGCCGAGGCGCGAATCACTTTTGAGTTGAACGGACTGACTGTGCCTTCGCCCAAAACGACACCCGCGCTGCCAAATGCTTCGGAGGAGCGCAGAATCGTCCCCAGGTTGCCCGGGTCCTGCAGTCCAGCTAACACAACGATCGGTCCTACCTGCAGCCGTTCTGTCTCAACGACATCGTCGAGCGAAAATTCCTTCAGGCGCACGAGCGCGGCCACGCCCTGAGGCGATTCGCTGGGCACGAGGCTGTCGAATAACTTGTCGGGAAGCAGCAAGGTTTCGACCTGGGAGCCAAGTTGCGGCAGCAGGCGCTCGGCCCGATCCTGCGCCGACTCACGGAAGAAGACGGCGCTGAAGCGCAGGCCGCTGCGGATGGCCTCTTCCAGAATGCGCAGGCCTTCGATGGCGCAATCTCCGGCTTCGGTGAGCTCGGCATGCGAAAACGCCTGGCGCAGTTGCTTGACCAGGGGGTTGTGGCGTCCCTCAATGCGGCGGAGCCTGTGCTGCGCACTGAGCGCGGTTTCTGACAGCTTTTTCATCCAGATATTGCCTGCGATCGTCACTGAATGATACGCCGCCCACCCTTCTTGCGGCCCCTTGCCGTATTATGGTAGGTTCCACGGACAAAATATTCCGAGCGGAATCATGCGGGAAGGGAGCGCTGTGCGCGCTGAAATTCTAAAGATCAGCAGTGAGGTTCCGGAGATTTCACTGGTAAAGTACGCCGCCGATCAGATTCGGGCCGGCGAAGTGCTGGGCATGCCGACGGACACGTTCTACGGCTTGGCCGCCGATCCGTTCAACCTGCGCGCTGTCGACCGCGTGTACGACATCAAGACCCGCTCGCGCCACAAGCCTTTGTCGCTCCTGATCGAAAGCGTGGATCAGGCGGAAGAGTTGGCCAAGTCGCTCTCCGAGGAGTTTTATGCTCTGGCGCGGCAATACTGGCCGGGGCCGCTCACCATCATTGTAAAAGCCGGCTCACGTCTGCCCCTGAAGGTCACCGCCAATACCGGCAACGTGGCTCTGCGGGTGCCGAATGCCAAGATTCCGCGGGCGGTTGTGTTGGCCGCAGCCATTCCCATCACGGCTACGTCGGCCAATCTGAGCGGAGCTTCGGAATGCACCAGCGCGGAGCAGGTGCGCGACCAGCTTCAGGGCCGCATCAGCATTATCGTGGACGGCGGAACTTCCCCGCGTGACGTAGCTTCTACCATCATCGACCTTACCGACGAAGGGGCGCGCTGGCGCGTCATCCGCGAGGGCGCGATCCCTGCCGACGAGATTTCCACTTTCTTTGCTAAAGGATGAACGACGATTCTGTGAACCGGCATCCGCGACGCCGATGGCTGCTGTGGCTTGGGGCGCTGGCGCTGGCGGCGGTGGCCACGTTCCTAGCCGTGACCACGATCGGCATTGTGCATGAAGGATCGCTGCAGGAACCGCACACTGCAGATGCCATCGTCGTGTTCGGTGCGGCGGAATATGCCGGGCGTCCCTCGCCGGTGTTGCGCGCGCGGCTCGATCATGCCTTCGATCTTTTTCGGAAGGGAATCGCTCCTGTCGTCATCACGACTGGGGGTGCCGCGTCCGATCCGAAGTTCAGTGAAGGCGGAGTAGGCCGCGATTATTTGCAGCATCGGGGAATTCCAGAGCGCAGTCTGATCGCCGAGACGCAAGGCTCTGATACCGCTCAATCTGCGGTGCGGGTGGCTGTGATCATGCGGGCCAACGGACTGCGTAGTTGCGTGGCCGTCAGTGACGCGTATCACGTGTTCCGCATCAAGCGATTGCTGGAGCACGAGGGTATCGGTCCGGTCTATGTTGCGCCGCGTCCCGACTCGAAGCCGCATGGCGCCATACAGCGCGCCTACGCGGTGACGCGGGAAGCTAGCAGCTATCTGCTGTGGAAGCTAGGCTTGACGTAAAAGCGAACTTCAGACCCTTAGACTCTAGACCAACGCCTCGGTGTCTTCCAGTTGAGGCCTGAGGTCTGACGTCCGAGGTCCGTTCTTCCTACCAGTCGCTTCTCTGCCGCAGACTGGTGATGTGGGCGACGTGATGACGGCCATGCCATGCGTAGAGTGCGAGGTTCTTCTCGAGGCTCACCAACCCCAGTTCGGGATGGCGGAAGCTGCGCTTCCAGTCTTCCGGCTTGAGGGAACGCAGCAGGCGAACCCAGCGATTGTGCAACGACTCGAGCAGCGTCAGTGAAACGTCCACGGGAGTAGCCGGCGTGTCAGGCAACCGCGCCCAGAGGTCCTCGGCGTAGGGCTTGATCGTCGGTTCCGGTTCAGTGAGGGCAAGTTTGAAGCGCACGTAGGCGTTGAGATGGCTGTCCGGGACGTGGTGCGCGACCTGGCGCACGGTCCAGCCATCTGGGCGATAGGGTGTGTCGAGTTGCTGGTCCGAGAGCCCTTTCACGGCTGCCCGTAGGTTGGCGGGAGCTTGGGAGATATCGTCGATGAACTTTTTTCTCTGCTCTTCGGTCGGTGGTCCGTCGAAGTGAAACTTGCCGACAGGGTAGCGCAGGTCGGTCATTCTTGTCTCCCAATCGAGAGTGTTGCTTCACTGATGACTTACGGAACGGAGAAGGTTCAGGAAGACAGGGTCTCGGTTAGGGCGGTAGCGGGGGAATCCATTATGTAACTACAACCCCTAGGGCTTCCGGGAAGCTGACCCCATGGCCTCCGGCTTCTGATTTCGATTCCCTGTGCCCTAAAATTTGTGCAACCAAAAGGCCGTTTGTAGGCTAAACTCCCAATTCTGGGCAGTTTAGGGAGCGGTTCAGTACCATTGTGGGTGCTGATTGCATTTCTTCGAGCGGGGGGGATTATGGCAGCGTCAGTCTGGTCTGGACACTTAACTTTCGGCCTTATCTCCATGCCGGTGCGCTTGTTCTCGGGCGCGCGCAGTAGTGGCATCTCTTTCAACATGCTGCATCGCACCGACAAAGTGCGGGTGAAACAGCAGTACATTTGTCCGGTCGAAAACATCGTGGTCGATCGCAGCGACATCGTCAAAGGCTACGAATTCCGCAAGGACGAATACATCATCATCGAACCGGAAGAGATCAAGAAGATCGAGCCGCAGACTGCCAAGACCATGGAGATCCTGGAGTTTGTCAAGGCGGGCGACGTGGACCCCGTATATTTCGAGTCTTCGTATTACATGTTGCCGGAAGAGGCCGGGCGGCGTCCTTACGCGCTGCTCACCAAAGCTCTGGAAGAGAGCGAGTATGTTGCCATCGCCAAGATTACGATGCATAACCGCGAGTACACGGTGTTTCTGCGTCCCCATGAAGGCGGACTCATGCTGCACACGATGTACTACGCCGAAGAAGTGAAGAAGGTGGAAGGCTTCGGCGCGCCGGATGTGGAATTGAAGGAAGCCGAGGTAAAAGTGGCGCACCAACTCATTGAGGCGCTGGCGGATGAATGGGATCCGGAGAAGTACAAAGACAGCTTCCAGGAAAATCTAAAGAAACTGATCGAGACCAAACTCGAGGGCGGAGAAGTTGCAGCGGTTGAGAAGCCGAAGAAGCTGGCTCCGGTGATCGACTTGATGGCCGCCCTCAAGCAGAGCCTGGCGCAAATGGAAGGCAAGAAAAAGCCCGCAGCCACGGCCAAGTCCGAGGAGCCGGCCGCCGCGGCGGGCGGCAAATCCCGGCGCGGACGGTAAGGCGGGCGTCGGCCTTCGGGCTTCGGCCACCGCCCACTCTTCGCCGCCGCTCTCTCGCTTCCTCTCCTTCCCGCGTGACAACTTGTTCGCTATTCTCGCGACCGTCCAACTTGCCCAGTCGTTCGCGCATCCCAGAAAACGTGTTTGGCTAAAGCCCGAAGCCCGAGAGCTAGCACTGGCCCACTGGCACAGATCGTGGCCAGCCATTAGAATGTTTAATTCCTTGTAGAACCGGAAATCTTCCTTTTGGGGTGCCGATGAGTTTTCGACGCGTGGGCCGATTGGTAGCCATGGTGCTTCCCACCCTGCTGTGGCTGTCGTGCGGCCAGGTCTACCGTCCAGTGGTCCTGCCGTGCACGGTGGTTGGGATACCTGGATGCCCCGTGGAAACGCCTCCAATTCCGTCCGGTTTCCACTCTGTCTTCGCCCTTAGCGCCAATGCGCCTAACCACCCGGCCGGGGCCCTGCAGATTGACGTTTCGGGAGACTCCATCCTCGCGGAAACTCCCACCTCTGACGAGAGTGAGGACAACCTCGGCGACGTCCCTACCAATGCAGCCATTCTTCCCAATGATTCAAGAGTATTCGTCACGAGTGCGGGCAGCATTCTCCCCGGCGGACTCGATATACTTTCGTCCTTTTCCACCGCGCCCGACTCCCCCTTCGGAGGTGGATTTGGTCCGGTAACGACCGTCGGGTTGCCGACAGGATCGCAGCCGGTCTTCGTGAATACCGTCCAGAACAACGCGGTATATGTGGCAAACTTCGGCACGAATTCGGTCAGTGCCGTGAATACAAGTTCAAATCTTGTGACGAATACGGTTTCTGTCGGGCTCAATCCCGTGGCGCTGGCCGAGACTCCAAACGGCTTCAAGATCTACGTCGCGAACCAGGGCACCAACCAAACAAACAGTTCAGTCAGCAGTTTGAACGTCGCGGATCTGTCGTTGAATACGGTGACGGGTTTCTCCGGGATTAACCCTGTCTGGGTGGTGGCTCGCAGTGACAGCCAGAAGGTTTATGTGCTAACGCAGGGGGACGGGAAGCTGATCACGATCGATACGGCCACCGACATAGCGACGACGCCTGATTGCTCTGCGACTCCCACGCTTTGTGTTGGCGCTGGAGCCAACTTCATTTTTTTCGATCCCCATCTGAACCGTCTTTATGTAACGAATCCTTCGACTAGCATGGTCTACGTTTTTTCCGACACAGGCGGAGCCAACGACACGCCTGTTCAACTGGCGGCGATCTCATTCGCCCTCGGCTCAACGCCGTGTCCCTCGGGATGCGCGCCCACTTCCGTGACCGCTCTGGCCGATGGCACCCGGTTTTATGTCGCTAGCTACCAGACAGCGTCGTCTTGTCCGGACCCAGTGATTGGTTCGCCTTCCGCCTGCGTGATCCCCGGCCTCACGATATTCGACGCCAATAGTCTCACCTTAAAGTATCCGAAGGCGCCGACTCTGACACTACTGACCTACCCGTTCATAGCGAGTCAATATGCCGTTCCACCCGTCGCCTCCTGCGTTTCGCCCGTGCTGCCGGCTCTCTACGCTCCGGGCGCTAGCCGCTTCCGGGTCTTCACGACGGCCGCGGCGGATAGCAGCCACGTCTATGTGAGCATGTGTGATGCTGGATTCATCGCCGACGTCAACGCCAGCGACAGCAATACCAACGGCACAGGGGGTGGCGCCATTCCGGCCGATACATTGGTCACCGACCTGCCCGCGGCTTTCGGCGTCTGTACGCAAACGAGCTGCGGTCACGCCGCGACGATCACGGCATTCTCGATCGCATCAAACATTGTTACCTTCCAGGCCGCGAACCAATTTTCTCCAGGACAGAGCGTTTCGATCTCGGGCCTCACGACGGGGACTTACCTGAACGGAGTGACGTTGACGGTGCTCGCGACCGGGCTTTCAGGCTCACAATTCGAGGGCTATTTCGCTTTCTCCGACGTATCCCAGACCAGCGATTCCGGGGCAGCGGTCCCCTTAGTGCCGACGCAAAGTCCGATTTTCCTCCTGACCGGGCAGTAAGGGAAGGTAGGGACTCCGAGGAAGAAGCTCAAGCGGAAAAACTACGCCTTTACCGTTACTTCCTCTTTAGCCGCGTAGTGCGAGTCGACATACTCATCGAGGATCCCGATGAACTCGGCGACGATCCGGTCCCCCTTAAGTGTGGTGAACAGGCGTCCATCCACGTAGACCGGGGCCTTGGGCTCCTCGAATGTTCCCGGCAGGGAAATCCCAATGTTAGCGTGCTTCGATTCGCCAGGGCCGTTGACCACACAGCCCATGACCGCGAGCTTCATTTCCTCGACGCCCACGTAACGGCCTTTCCAGGTAGGCATTTGCTCACGGAGGTAGCTCTGAATCTGCTCCGCCATTTCCTGAAAGAAGGTGCTGGTTGTGCGTCCGCAGCCGGGGCAGGCGGTGACCTGCGGGGTGAAGCTGCGAATGCCCATGGATTGCAGAATCTGCTGTGCCACGCGAACTTCTTCTGTACGGTCGCCGCCGGGCGCTGGAGTCAGCGAGACGCGGATGGTGTCGCCGATGCCTTCCTGCAGCACCACTCCCATGGCAGCGCTGGATGCGACTACACCCTTCGCTCCCATGCCTGCTTCGGTCAGGCCGAGATGCAGAGGATAGTTGCAGCGCGCAGCCAGCGCGCGGTAGACGTCGATCAAATCCTGCACGCCGCTGACTTTCGCGCTCAAGATGATCTGGTCGGGGCGCAGGCCGAATTTCTGCGCCAAGTCGGCAGAGGTCAGCGCGCTGACTACCATCGCCTCCATTGTGACTTCCCGGGCATCCTTGGGTTCGGCAAGAGCTGAGTTCTCATCCATCATGCGGGTAAGCAGCGTCTGATCGAGCGAACCCCAATTCACGCCGATGCGCACCGGCTTCTGATACTTCACCGCCACTTCGATCATGGTGCGGAAATTCGAGTCGCCGGTGCGTCCAATGCTGGCGTTTCCGGGATTGATGCGGTACTTGGCGAGGTCGCGGGCGCACTCGGGATACTTGGTGAGCAGCACATGTCCGTTGTAGTGGAAGTCGCCGATGATGGGCACGCGCAAGCCCTGCTTGTCGAGCTCCTCGACGATCCGGGGAACGGCTGCCGCGGCCTCTTCGTTGTTGACGGTGACGCGCACCAGTTCCGACCCGGCGCGAGCCAGCGCGGCGCACTGCTGGACGGTCGAGGGCACATCGGCCGTGTCGGTATTGGTCATCGATTGCACCACAATCGGTGCATCCGAACCGACGCGCACGCCTCCGACGACGACGGTCACGGTTTTCCTGCGTGGAATCATAGCCATGGAAGCATCTATTTTACCATGCGGAATCAGGACTTGGGATGTTGGTCGCAGGAGTAACCAAGCCTTGAACCTGGACCTTGGACCTGGATCTGGGGCCTGGACAAAGAGGTTTGCAACCGTATGCTTCGATGGCTCAACATATAGAAAACGGAATGGAGGCTTCAATGCAGCATCACCGAATCAAGGCGACTTCGATTGCGCAGAAGCCAAGTGCCGTGCCACGCGCAGGTCCGCCCGCACCACAATGGCCCAGCTTCCAGGGAACCTCTCAGTTCGTAGGCGCCAGTCCAAGCGGACGCCTGACCGTGTACGTGGACCCCACGCTTGGCGCTCCGGGCCTGCAAAATGCCCAAGACCTGGTAAACGCTGGCGATGGGATAGCCAATGCGAACGACGCCATCTTTGGCACGACCGGGGGTGCGGTGAACGTGATCATTTATGCCATCGGCGGGGCAACCGATGGGACTGGCGGCGCGGACCACGGCGGTTGTGATTACAGCACAGGAAACGCGATCGAAGTCTGTGCGTCGTTCGGCAACTCGGCGCGAGTGTCGGCGCTATTTGAGGCCGAGTTGAGCGAGTGCTCCATGGGCGGAAATCTGTGCGGCGTCAGCACCGGAGAAGCTCTATCGCGCTGGTGTGCGGCACAAATTGGAAATAACGCGCTCTCTGATTTCGCAACTGCTCCGCAGTGGGCGCAAGACGGAATGCCGGACTATGTGGACAAGACGGATCCAACCGATCAAGATGCAGACAGCATCGGCTGCGGAATGGCGTTCCTGTCTTGGATGATGAGCCAGGGCTATAGCCTCGCCAAGATCGCCCAGGCAATGGTGCCATTAGGCGCCTCTGGCACGTTGGCTCAACTCTATGCCAACCTGACGTCGTCGCCTGCCAGCAATGCGTGGACCGCATTCCTGGCTGCGGTCCAAGCGCTGCCAAACGGAGTGACCACCGATGACCCATTCGGCAGCGGAGGCTAAGCTCAAGGCGGCCGAGTCGACCCCCCGGGGAAAAAACTCCGGCTGGGCAGAAGCGCTGCTTGATACGCCGGCCTGCGTCTCTATTTATTCGCGCCGGGACGTTCTGATACGCTTCTCGCATCTATGCGCCTTTACCAGACCGTGTTACCTCTAGTGGCACTAGCGGGTTCCGTCTTCGCCCAGGACCTCAAACCAGTTGCTGACCGCCTCGCCGCCCAGAACGCTCTTTTCGAAGAGCAATACGAGACCGATCTTCGTAACTTTCCTGAGCGCGCCACGGCCTACGGCGACTACCGCTACAACGACAAGCTCGCCGAGTACTCACTCGACGCGATTGCCCAGCGCCACAAAACCGATGAGGCCTTCCTCGTCCGGCTTGAAGCCATCCCGAGTACGGGTTTCTCCGATCAGGACCAACTCTCTCACGACCTCCTCGTTCGTGTTCTGCAGCAGCGCATCGCCGACTTCGACCTCAAAGAGTACGAGATGCCGATCAACCAGCAGAATGGCATCCACACTGGGCTCGCCGATCTGCCGCTTTCCGCGCCGTTCGACTCCGTCAAGCACTACGAGGACTACGTCGCGCGTCTCCACCAGATTCCCCGCGTGCTCGCTCAGACCACCGAAGTCCTTCGCGCCGGTATGAAGGACAAGCTCATGCCCGTCCGATTCCTCATTGAGAAACTTCCGGTGCAGTGTCAGGGAATCATCGACGCTGACCCGTTTCTGCTCCCGACAAAGAAATATCCCGCAGGCATCTCGCTCGAGGATCAGAAGCGCTTGACCGAGGAGATCATGGACGCCATCAATACCGATGTCATTCCCGCCTACAAGACGTTTGCCGCCTTCCTCCGTACGGAATACGCCCCCGAAGGTCGCACGACGCTCTCTATCACTTCTCTGGCAGACGGCGAGAGGCGCTACCAAAACGACATCTACGCGCGCACCACCACCCATATGACAGCCGACGAGATACACCAGCTCGGCCTGCGCGAGATCGACCGCATCCAGGCCGAGATGACAGCGATCGCGAAGAAAGAAGGTTTCACCGATCTTGCATCGTTCCGGGCTTCAGTCAAGACCAATCCCAAATACATTCCGACGTCCGCGGATCAGATCCTCGACGATTTCCGCCGCTACATCGCCCAGATGGAGCCTAAGCTCCCGGAGCTTTTCACTCTTCTTCCAAAGTCGCCGGTTACCGTCGAAGCCATACCCGCCTTTCAGTCCGCGGCGGCAACTCATTACGTCACAGGTACGCCGGATGGCAAGCGCCCCGGCCGCGTCGTCGTCGCCACCTCGAACTTTGCTGAGCGCTCGCTGATCGACGATGAGGCGATTGCCTACCACGAAGGCGTTCCCGGACATCACATGCAGCTATCCGTCCAGCAGCAACTCACCGGTCTGCCCAAGTTCCGCCTGCATGGTCTCGGCTTCAACGCGTATATCGAAGGCTGGGCTCTGTACGCCGAGGAACTCGGCAAAGAGGTCGGCTTCTACCAGGATCCAGTCTCGGATTACGGGCGCCTCTCCTCCGAACTCTTCCGCGCGGTGCGTTTGGTCGTCGATACGGGAATTCACTCGAAAGGATGGACGCGCGATCAAGTCGTAGACTTTTTCCGCAAGTCCGGCGCGGTCGACGAGCCCACCATCCAGTCCGAGACTGACCGGTACATTGCGTGGCCAGCCCAAGCCCTCAGTTACAAGCTCGGCCAGCTAAAGATCCGCGAACTCCGCGAGCGCGCTAAGAAAGAATTAGGCCCCAAGTTCGACATCCGCAAGTTCCACGATGAGATGCTCGACGGTGGGACGCTCCCTCTCGATCTTCTCGAGGCCCGCACCGACAAATGGATCGCGGAGCAAAAAACAAAGTAAGGGAAACCGCCCGGTGAGTTCCAGAAGTCAGGGGATAGGATCCTAGGATCCGCTCTGGCGGGCGGTTCGAGAACCGGCTCAGCACGTCGTCAAGTTCAAGGGAGGTTACGGCAGCCGGTCCATAAGTCCCGGCAGCGTCTTCATCAGGTCGTTGTAGATGACCATGACGGCGAACAGCACCAGGAAAACGAATGCCGCCTGATAGACGCGTTCTTTGATGCGCAGGCTGACGTCGCGCCGCATGAGCCCTTCAATGAAGAGGAACAGGATGACGCCGCCGTCCATAATGGGGATCGGCAGCAGGTTAAAGATGCCCAGATTGAGGCTGATTCCTGCCGTTAACTCCAGCAACGGCGTCCATCCCTTTTGCTGCGCCGCATAACCCGCGTCCTGCGCGATGCCGATAGGCCCGGAGACGGCTCTGAGCGAGACCTTTCCTTGCACAATCTTCTTGGCCAGTTCCAGAATGAGCAGCGAGTATTTCTTGTTCTGCTCCAGCGAGCGACTCAACGCCTCGGTAAACGGCAGCGTGGTTACCTTGGTCTCGCTTCTTGCGACAAATCCCAGGCGATATCTCTGCTCCTTCGGGTCTTCAGTCTTTCCCAGCACGGGGACGAGACCCTGGAAACTGAGAGTCTGGCCACCGCGAACCACGGTTAGATCAACGGGACTCGCCTTGGTCTGCTGGAGGCCATCAATCATTGCTTCGAGGGAAACCAGCGGCTTGCCATCCAGAGCCACGATTTTGTCGTCGGCCTTCAACCCGGCTTTGGCAGCGGGTGTATTGGGTTCAACCTGGCCGACGATGACAGGATCCTCTGGAAACCATCCGGCGGAACCGACCTCAGACGTGGTTACGGCCTGGGGGACGATGGTTTTCTGGAAGGTTTGATCTCCGCGGCGGACGCTGACAGTGAGCGGCTGGTTGGGGCTGAGCCATACCCGCGGCTGCAACTGTTCCCAAGTGGGGTTCTCAATGCCATCGACTTTCACGATGCGGTCACCGGGCCGCAAACCGGCCTGGGCCGCGGGAGAGTCGTGCTTTACTCCCTCGATCACCGCCGGCTGGTCGAGAAAAACCGCATACTCGTAGTGCACCATGTAAACCGCGGTGAGCAAAAAGATGGCGAGCAGAAT
>Ga0307476_10001622_pt1 | contig 13643 bp, 8 predicted proteins | sample atmos_gasesECM2C_2_FD_203314 | JGI IMG/M metagenome (GOLD analysis project Ga0307476, IMG submission 203314) | Hardwood forest soil microbial communities from Morgan-Monroe State Forest, Indiana, United States - atmos_gasesECM2C_05 | ecosystem: Environmental > Terrestrial > Soil > Temperate... | reverse complement strand
ATTGTCGCGTGACCTGTGACTTCCTCCTTCCCCGTTGTATTCGCGTTCGTGAGGATCACGTGTTTGAGGGGTCCCTGCGAGCCGACCGTCGCGGTGCAGAGCCCGCCGCCATTGATCGTGATGGTTTTGCCTGCGGGGCAGACGATGTATACGTCCGCTGTGATCTGGCTCGTGTCGCCTGGGACGGTTGTTTCTGTCGCTTCGAATTTGTAGTTACAGCCGTTCATTTCGATTTTCGGCGTCGTGCCGAGCGGGCCTTTGCATTTGTCTTCGTTGCCGCTGCCGGCTTCGGTGTGGTTGTATGTGATCGACGTCGTGGTCACGGTCGTCGATTTGTTTTCGGCCCCTTCGAGATTGCCTTCGCCTTTGATTTCGTTGCAGGTGAAGGAGAGCCCGGATTTCGTCAGGGTGAACACCTGATTCCCTCCCGCGCCAGCCGTGGGGTCGTTCACGGCTGTGAACTTTTTCGCGCCGGCCTCCCAGCCGAAATGCGCGGCTGCCTGCGCCGCCGAAGCGACCAGAGCGCTCATCGCCAACACCGCGACGAGGCTCAGCCCAAGGGTCTTGAGATTGCGAAACATCTTGACTGTCCTTTCTGGTGTGATCGCGCGGGGACTCCCGCGAGCCCTGCGCCGACCCGCGATTGCGGATCTTGCCCATTCATAGTTTTGGGGACCCTGAGCGGTCAACGATTGCGCCCGCATTGTTCGCCGTGTCTAGCCAGCTGGAGCTCTAAATGACAGGAATTGCCTGCAAATTCGCTATGTCTGAATCGCGCGTGCGCCAACACGAACGCCGCAGCGATCGTCGCTGCGCCAAGTGTCGGCACCAGGAGGATGGTCGGCTATCGGCCGGTCCCGCGCGCCGGTTCTTCGCGACTGCAGGGGCGCTACTCGGCGTCGGTTCTCGGCGTCCGCTGCTGGCGCGGAGTCGGGAAGACCATCGTCACCGAGAGGGTCGGGATCGTCGCCTCGTTCCGCTCTTCAACGGAGAGCGGTGCCAGGCGCCGGACCGCGTTCGCCTCGATCTCGAGTGCGCGTTCGTAGCGCTCGGCTTCGAGCTCGCTCATTTCTTCGTAGCCCTGCTCGTCGAGCGCCAGCGGCACTCGCAGGAGGCAGCGGTACAGGGTCGAGTCGAAGGTCCCCGCCTCGAGCGCCTGGCCCAGTCCTCGTCGGCGCAGGTTGAGACCGGTCTCAGCGGCGATTTTCGTTCGGGAGTTCGTTACGGGATTCCTACCGACATGACCGGCTTTTCCGGGCCAGATTTATTGAGCTGCGGAGCCGGTCCAGGACGGTGACCACCAAGCCGCTGTGACCGCCAATCTCCAACCCATCGAAATCCTGGGCAAGTACAGCGTCAAACCAAGAAATCGGCGAGCCGCTCGCCCAGCCCACCACCCCACCTTGAAGTTTGGACACGCAAGAGACGACCTGTCCGTCGCGGATGTCGACGAGGACCCCAGCGAAGGACGGTTCGCCGCCGCCGTTGCGCAGCTCCACCGAGAGCCTGCACATTCCCGAAACGTCAGTGGGAAGTTCAAGTAGAGGAACCGTCAAGAGGAAGGCGGACTCGACGTCGATGCGGTCGATTGGCCTGCTGTGCGATGCGGCGCGATGGCGCTCCCAATTGGCAGCCGATACGAGTGGACCTATCGCGGTGCGGAGCCAGTTCGTCGCCGCGTACGGGGTGGCGCGCCCCTGGCCCAAGCGCGCTTCGAGCAGGCCCGCGTAGCGCATCGCTCCAAGCCGCCTTTCCAGAGACGGATAGGTGAGAGTTGAGATCAGCCGGTTCAGTTCGGTCAGCGAAAGAGGGCGGGCGGCGAACGCACGGATCATGTTCGAAGACCAGCCCGCGGCCAGCGCTTTGATGGCTCTATTGGCGGCATTCTCTCCCAGCGAAAGCGAGCCGTCGGGCGAATCCGCCAACCATGCCCGCGCCGCCCGCGCCACCGAGATCAGCTCTGAGCCCGATCGCGCAAGCGCATATTCAGCATTGCCAGGGAACTGGTTCTGTCGACGGCGCACCACGATCCCCGCTTCGGACAGGTGCCGCAAGTGCTTATGCATCGTCGTCTGCGGCACCGACCCGACGGTCCGGCGGAGCTCAACCAGCGAGAGCGGCTCGTTCTCAAGCGCCCGCAGGACGCTGACGTTGACCGGCGTCGAGAGCAGCGACAAAGCATGGGCTCCAGCTCGCAGTCGGGGGCTCCCTCCGCGGAATGAGCTCATCACCGTTCCCCCAGGCGGCCCGGCGTGAAATCGTGGCCGAGGCCACGCCTTCCAGATTCGGATCGGCTCGTCCGCCGGTTGAGTGGCCCAGAACGCTGAGCCGGGCTTTGGCTCAGTAGAGACCGCAAACCTTGAACCCATATGCCTTCGAGAGGCTTGTCCCTTCGGCAAACATCGATTCCGAATCGGCCAAGGCCGCCGACGGCCTCGATTCTGCTTCTTCGACTGATCTCTGGTTTGCAGCGATGATGGCTCGGATCTTCTCCTCGTCACCCTTGGGCGGCTGCAGTTCGCCGAGACGCTGCATCGTGGCTTCAATATTGGGCAGGACGACCGCAAGGAGGATCTGTTCTTCTCCAGTGAGCTTCGTCTTCGGATGCTCTTCGCCGACGTAGGCCTTGATCTCCGTGCTTTGAGTGGCGTTTCCCTTACTGCACTGGGCGTCCGCCTGTCTTATGAACTCGGCCTTGCTGGGCGCGGTGGTCTCGATGGAATCCGAGCCACCACCGCCACAGCCAGAAACTGCCATTGATGCCGCGAGGGCGGCAAGCGCAAGGATGTAGTGACCGTTTCGCATGATCAAGTCCCCTCTCCATGAGAAATGCCCGCGGGCGGTAGGGTCTCCACGGGCACCTCTCATTCGGAGTATCTCTAGGGGTAGACCAATCCCTGATTGGCCAATTCCATATTGAATTTCTGTTCCGTGGCGTTGGTACCAGCAGGCGACGGCAATCCGGACTGGCTGTTGACCAGTCCGTTGATGCCGACTGGGAGGACTCCCAACAGAGTCAGCGTACAACCGCTCGCGCCCGGCGCTGCGAACGAGTTGTCCACGAACGCCCCATCTTTGAAAAAGAAAATTTCGGGAGATTCGGTGAAGCTGAATTCCGGTTCTTTTCCGGTTATGGATTTGTTGGGAGGAGGTGGACTGGTGGTGCCAGTGCTCAGGTGCAGAACGATCGGTTCAGCCGCGGACCCAACGTAGCATTTGCTGCCAAGCACGTCGTTGATCAGATGCACTTTTATCGGCAGGGTGACCTGACCACTCAAGCTCACGATCGGCTGGCCGGCAAGTTCAGTGACCGCGTAAAGCGTGAGTGCTTCGCTCCCGAGGAATTCCACAAGCCAGGACAACCCGGTGAGGCCAACGACCCCCCCAGGGACTTTCTCTTTGACAGGCGCCAAACCCCCTTTGGGACTGGCTTTGAGAACCCCGGTTTCCGGGTCGAATCCTCCGCTGAGCGTGATCGGATTTTCGATCGGAACATTCTTGCTTCCCATCTGGAAGTAGCCGCCTTCGATCACGGTGCGGATGCAGTCAAGGCCGTTCGGATATTCCACTTTGTCCGGGCATCCGGAGAACTGTGAATAGCCTGGCGCCGGCGTCCCTGCCTGCGCAACCGGCGCGAACAATGCGGTCGCCGCAATGGCAGCGGCGATCAGCCCTGCGAGTCTCGACCTCGACCCCATGTCTCTCTCCCTCCTGACTGTTTGTCTTCCCAGCAGACTGCAAGCGTTCACCAATGATCGCCTGCATGAGCAGGAAAAGTCAAGTACTCAGGAGTTCTTTAAACGTTACTCGTAGCCGAATTTGAATTGACTTTTGGGAACTCGTGTGAAGTTCCTAATCAACGGCTCATTCAGGGACAAAGGGGCGGCTGCACCGGATGGCGCACCCGCCCCTTTGCAGTGGTATGCCTAGCCCCCTAGGGTTCGGGAGCGGTCACAGCCCAGGTCCCCATACCTTCCGCGCCATCCGCCTGGATAAACACCTGCATCGTCGTGCCGGCCCGAGACACGCCAGCATTGCCGGTAGCAGGATCCAGGAAGCTGCCATTTCCGAATGGACCGAATGGGAAGATCGCAATGCTCGTTTCGACACCGCCATATACGCAGAGGCTGCCGGGTTCGGCGCTGGGCGCCGCCGCCGTGCCTTTGCAGGCCGTCGAGTCAACTTCCGCGAGTTCGCCAGTGACTTCTTTGCCGCTTTTGTTGATGAAATGGGCATTGACGGCCGGCAAAGCGCTGCCCAGTTGGACCATAAACGAGATCGGCACGTTCACCGGCTTTAGGCCAGCGCCCGGGTATTTGGAGGAGTCTTCGATGTGGCCAACTGCCCAGGCTCCGGTCTCAGTCGCCCCGGGTGGCAGTTCAGGCTCGGGCCGCCAGGGTTCACCGTCTTTGCCATCTTTCCCTTTTTTGCCATTACATGCCAGGTTCGTCGTGGCGCCATTGAATTCAATGCCGCCTTCCGTGCAGGTCGTAGAGCCGACGGTTTTGATGCCGGTGAAATTCGTGCCTTCGGGGCTTTTCCCGGCAGCTCCATCCGTCCCTTTGCCACCGGCCGCACCAGCGCTTCCAGTGTCGCCCTTCGGCCCTGCCAAACCCTGAGGACCGGTCGGACCCGTTGGTCCGGGCTTGCCCACTTGCTTGGCGATCTTTTCGACTTCCTTCTTCTGCTTGCCGCTTAGCGCTTGCTGGGCTGCGAAGGCGGTCCCGGCAAGCGCTGCGATCAGAGCGACGATGGACACCACCAAACCGGCAGTGCCAAAGCGGTTGTGAACTTTTGACAGCATCGAATTCTCCCTATTCATTAGAGCTTGATCCCCTGTAGGCGGGTTCACCATCTCCCCGCAACCGCGGGCAGACACGGTTGACGGCGGCTATTTGTCGCCGTCTCCATCGATCCCCAATCCCAGTCCTGCAATGCTCCCGCTACAGCGTGCCCGGTACCCGTCCGAGTCCTGCCCAATTTATCGGAACGCAGGAGTACTTGTCAAGGTCACTGGCTGTCTTTTCGACTGGTGCAGTGCAACGTCGAAAAGGTCTTCTGCGCAGGGCTTTCATACAATTCTCTTGACCGCTGCGCGTAAGCCCCCACGGCCTCCCCGACCTCAAACCGACCACCGCACTTCAGTCACGGCGACGGTCACTTCTTGGGTCCGCATTCTGCCTTGAGAAGCGGCCGAAAATCGCTGAACTTGGAGTTCTGCGCGTCGAATTTCACCGTAGCGCGATTTTTGTACTTGCAAATATTGCGACTGTTGACCAGCAGGCCCCTCTTCCCCCCGTCCATCGTCACCACTACCTTGCCGAGGGGCGCGTCGGGGATGGAATCGAAGGTGACACGGATCCCTCCGTGGACGGAATCGATCCGCCCCACAGCGGCGATCTTCAGTGGCTGCGATGGGGGGCCTTCGAGCGCAAGGACGAGGTCGGGTAGCGCATGAGACGACGAACGGAGGTAGACGTGGCCAGTCAGGGCGTACCCGAGGATCGGGCTGGTCACCGTTGCCTCGCCATAGATTGATCCCTTCGGACAACTGTCGGCAGTGAACTGAACTCGAGTGCAGATCGTCCGAATGTGACTCTGCTCGAGAAACTCGGAGTGCGGAAGAGCCACGGAAACACGCGCAGTGTTCGCGTATTCCCCTGGCGGATAGGTGATCACGGCTCGCAAACGCGGATGCGCGCCTCGGTGGGTCGCCCCCTTTAGACGGAACGAGGTGTTTTGCGAGTACCTGAGCCGTCCGCAATCGCCGACCTGAAACCGATTCGCGAGCTTCGCCGACCGACCCAACGTAGACGTCTCAGCCGCTTCGACCGAGAACGGATCGCAGTTGGTCGGGTTGAACGTGAAGTCAGGCCGATCGATCCTGAACGAGATTGAGCGAATGTCGAGCGGTATCCCCTGGAGGATCGACGGAATGGGGTCCGAGACGGCACTCACGCGCGCCGTTTCCGGGTCGACCCGCAAAGGGACCCGAACCACAACGGTGCCCAGGTCATACGGGCCTGCGGTTGCCGGCGTGACGATCGCCAGGGAGAATGGAGCTCCTTTGTACGGACCAGCCCAGTAGACGTTGCCCTGGGCGTAGTAGGGGGTTGGACCGGCACCGGCGCCGACGTCGGCCACTCCCAGCTTCGAGGTCTGCGGGCAACTGGGGCTGGCCTTCTCGGCAGCCCCGCTCCTCGAGGCGGCAGCGACGATTGCCGAGTCGGGACAGCTGGGGACATCCGCCAAATTCGCCAGAACGCCCGGTGGAAGCGAGACGGACACCGCTCCGAATTCCTGCGAGCCGTCCTCGCGGCGCAGATTGACAACCAGCGGGCTGTAGGCCTTGGCGATCGGAACAACCATGCCGGCATTGAAGGTTGGGGAGTTGGGCAATCCAAACTCGCTGGTCGCGCAAGGGCCGCCGCCCGGCGCCTGCATGATGGAGAAGCCGTCGCGATAGACCACTGAAGAAGCCGAGGTCGCAGCTGACCACGGCGTCAAGGTCGAGGTGGTTGAGTAGGGTCCGCACACGGCGGGACTCCGCAGGGCGGCCCGGTCGCCACCGAAGAATTTCAGAGTGAAGTCTTCGATCGGGGCCTGCGGGCTTTGGGAGATCGTCGATTGAAGCTGACCGGTGACGGGATCCGCGGTCACCTTCCCGGGCAGCTTCACGACCAACCCGGACCTCGGGTCGTCGACGACTATGTAGATCGCCAGCAGCGAACCAAACGGGTTGTCGAAGGGGGTTGCGGCGTAGACCTCACCTGGGAGCGCGTGATCGATGAGCGGAGTCGTCGCTTCAACCTCGCCGAGCATCGAGGCCGCCGGGCACTGGGGAGGGTCGTCTGCCTTGAGATCGATCTGCCCCGGGCTGCAGGCTTGGAGACCGTTGGCGGACGACGGGTTTACCGAAAGGCCGGGTGGGAGACTTACGACAACGTCGCGGAGGTCGGCTTGCGCTCGCGTTGCGGGGGCTTCGTGTTCTTTTTGGGGAAGATGCAGATGAACGTTGAGGCCCGTAGGGGAATCGGCGACGGTCGTCCCCGGCTGCACCTGCAGGGTCGGATCGAATTCAACAGCATCGCAGCCAGTCGGGACGAGACCGGGTGAGGTCTGACTCAAGAGGGTGTCGGGATCGGTCCAGGTATCGATGCTCATGGTCAGGTCCATTGGCGTTTCGCAGTTGGTTGGAAGCCTGAAGAACGGCTTCGGGTCTTCGATCCCTGCGTCGCAGAGACCGCGGGAAAAGCCGAACTGCGGGAATCCCGGGAGCAAGCAGCCGCCACGTAGGCCATCGTGACTTTCGTCCGCCGGGGTCCCCCAAATCGTGACGCTCGCTGCGGTCACCCTTCTCGCCTGGCTCGTATTCCGAACGACCGCTTCGATGACGTAGCCCCCACCGGCAGCCGACCGACGCAACTCAGCGTCGATATAGAACGGCACGTTCGCGTACTGAAACCCAAACTGCGCCGGAGAACCGGGCTCGGGAACGAGGTTGTAGAGCGGCGTCGGGTAAATCAATTTCTGCCCGTCCACGTCCTTGAGACTCACCGCGCCGATGACAGACGACTCGGGACACGCCGTTTCGGTGTAAAACCCGCCGTTGCCGACCGTGCGACCGACGATGGTGGTGAAATCCTGGGCGCTGCAGGGAGTTGCCGCGTTGGGGTTGCCGACCAAGCCAGGCGGCAACAGCACATGAACGTCCTTGAGATCTCCCCCCGCGGCAACGAAGGCCGCGTCGTTGCCGCGCCCCGGGGTGGTATCAAGGGCGAAGCTGGTGGTCATCTGAAAGGGATGGGAGCCGGCAAGGGTCGCCGGATTTCCTTCTTCGTCGCTGACCCGGGTCCGGAAGTAGGCAAACCCGGAAGCGGCAGGTTCCGAGGAGACCTCATTTTGGAAGGACGCCGATGCCGGCGCCGCGCCGCCGCCTTCGACTTCGACGTGGTTGGTCAGAGTCTGCCCCTCCCCAACGGCGGATGGAGTGAACACGGGGACAACAAGCTTGAGTTCTTCCAGCGGGCCGAGCGCCGCGGTGCTGTGCTGGTCGCCGGGCAACTGGCTGACCGTGCAAGAAAGGGTGACGGTTTCGGGAGCTGATTCTTCTTCGTCGCAGCTCGGCCCAAGATCGACAAGAACGGGTTCCGGTGGCGGCGATCCCGCTCCTTGGAACCGCACTTTCAGTTCCGGAGTGCCGGCTTCGAGATGACTTGGAAGAGTGTCGACGATGGTGATGTCGGACCCGTCCATGACCTTCGTGCCGATATTGACGACGCGCACGTCATACGAATAGTCCCCACCGCTATCTCCAGGAACGAAGTTCGTCGGCGTTGCCAGCGACGTTATTTCCCACGCGGGAATCGGGGCAGCAACCGTCGCCGGTGCCAATGCCAACATCGCGCAGAGGGATGCCGCAAGGAGCAAGAGGCCGACAAGGCGCTTGGGTACGTTCATCGTTCAGCCCTCTTCTTATCGCCACCCTTCTTCTTGTGGCGGTGGCGCTTGCCCTTCTTGTGTTTATCCGGCTTTTTCGTCTTCGCACGTGCGCAGGCTTCGCTGCCTTCCCGCGTGACCTTTCTGGTGCCCTCCGGACACTGCTTCGGAGCCTGGAAGGTCGCCGTTCCCGGATTCGCGCTCGGAGGCGAGGCCGTACTCGGGCCATGGCAGACTTCACCCCTGCAGGGCGATTCCGGCCCAGCCGCAACTTCGCCGCCGATCCGAGCGTCGTAGACGTCATACCGTTCGTCCTGGTCGGAAAGGACCAGCTGCTGGCGGCTGGAAACGAACGCGTCGTCTCCATTCGAGGAAGCGTCGAGGAAGTAGTTTCCGTCTGAGCTTTCACCCGTAGTAACGAGATTGAGGCAGAACCCCGACTGGGGGTTGAAGGTGGAGGTGGCCGCGCCGCAGCCGCCCGTCCCCGCCAGCTCGTACTCGTAGACGTCCTGCTCGGCGTTGCGGTCCTGCGGGTCGAGCGAGTCGAGGGTTTCGAAGAAGAGCCGGCTGCCGTCGGCGGAGAGGTAGCGCGGTTGTTCATATGGAGCGCGCCAGGTGGTGAGGGTTGCCGGACCGTGCGGGCGCGCGTTGGAAGGGTTGCAGGAGGCGCAATCCAGGTCGAGCGTGGAGTACCGGTATAGGTATACCTCGGCACAGGCCGGGTTTCCGGTTAGTCCATTTTCACTCTGCTGGCATCCCGCCTCGGTTGGGACGACCTCGTTCCGGTAGTCGGTCAGCTGTTGCGTGGAAACGAAAGCCAGGGACCGGCCATCCGCACTCACACGTGCGGTCTGTTCCTTCCAGCTTCTTGCCCAGTTCAGGGCGTCGATTTTGCCGGTCCCGAGATTCGCGATGAATCGGATCCCATCGCCCTGGTGCCAAACGTACAGGTTGCTCTGGCCGGGTTGCGCAACATCCCCCTGGGCGTTGGGGTCGGTGGCCAGCACGCCTTTGGCTGCGAAGTAGACGTAGGAACCGTCCTCGCTGGACCCGATCACCCCTTGCACGCTCGCGGCTTCGCCCGATTGTTTGGTGAGATCTTCGAGGCGTTCGCCGCCTTCGAGATTGAAGTCGTAGCGATAGAGATCGCCTGCGGCGGCCCCGGGCACGAGTTTGACCGCGTCGGTGAAGAAGACCCTGGAGCCGTCCGGGGTCGCATCCCAAAAGATGCCGCCGCCGCCTGCCCCGGCAAGGCCCTGAGGAGTGTCGAGCTGGACGGTTTCTACCCCTCCGACCCGGGCAAGAAGAGGGTTGTTGGCTTTGCCAAGGGACCCGTTGTAGGTCCAGAACGCACGGGACCCATCGTCGGCGATCGCATGACGCATCAGGGTTGCGTTGGGAATGCAGGTCTCGTACTGGAACCCCCCGGCTCCGCCGAAGCCGGTGCCCAGGGCCGGTTTGGCCGCCGTCTCATCCGGCAGGACGGAGACCAGCCGCAGAGCTTCCGCAGGCGAGCGGTCGGCCGACCATTCGTAGAGGTTGAACCCGTTCCCGACGGGATCGCCTTCGATCAGCGCCCCCTTGGCGGCGAAGAAGACCCTCCTGGAATCCACCGACGAGCCGCCGTACAGAAGGCAGTAGAAGCCTTTGCCGACCGTCAGGTCAGGGGGCCGGGTCGCCAGGGTGGCCAGAGACCCCGTCGCGTTGTCCCGCCAGTACAGGTTGGGAAAGCCTTCCGGTGCCGCCGGCGTCAGCGAGGGTTCGATCACATAAACCGCAGCGTGCGAGAGATCCCCGGAGAAGCCCGTGATCGGATCCCTCAGGAAGCCTTCTTCGAAGAGCGGGCCGATGTTCTGCGTCGACCAGGCTCCGCCCCCTCCCCGCTGCGAAAAGTACTGACTGCCGGCGGGTCCGCTTTTCGGATCCGCGAAGGCCGTGATCGATGCAAAGCTGAAAAGGCTCCCATTTGGAGACGCCTGCTGCGGTTGAGCGGTGAACTCAGCCGCCCCGCCGGCAGGATCCGGTATCCCGACCTCGCCCGAGTTCTTGTCCGCCGGCGACACCTTTTCGTACACGCGCCCGTCCCCTGGAGGCTTCACCAAGGGCAGCGAGAACGTCCGGAAGGTCTGGTCCTGACCGGATACAGGCCCACCCCCTCCGCTTACGGCAACGAAGCGATAGTGATAGAGCGTTCCAGGCGCGAGCCCGTCGAGTTCGATGCCTTTCGCGATCACCGAGTCCTTCACCGCACGATCGATCAGGAGCTGGCCCGGAGATGCGGGCTCCTCTTTGCAGGCAGATGCTTCGCAATCTGCCAGCCCATACTGAACGTAATAGGTCGTGTCTGCCCAGAACTTCGGGTTGATCTGGGCACCGAGAGTGGCGGTGGTCACCCCCACCGCTTCCGCATACTCAGCGGTAACTTCCGGCGGGAAATCGGGTGGCGCTTCGAAAAACACCGGAGCCGGCCCGTATGAGCGAACATAGCTGTTGGCCCCATTCAAACTGGAGTTCCCGGCGTAGACGTCGCCGATTGGATTGACTCCGACTCCAAACGACACTTCGAAGTCGTGCACGGCAAAGGCTTCCACTTCCGAGCAATCTGATTTGTACTCGCGTATTTCGTCCGCACTGAATTCCGTGGGGCTTTCCAGGACCTGATCGGCATAGACGTAGACATTCCCGTCCGAATCGGAAGCCAGTGCCGTCGGCCTGCCAACGAATATCTCGCAGAGCTCCGTTCCGGAGGAATCCAGGCCGAAGACGTTCGGGAACTGCGGAGCGCCGCCTTCGAAGTCGTTGAAGCCGACGTACACCTCACCCGCAGAGGGGCTGCCGGAGGGCGCAACCGCGAGCGAGGTGACCGTGCCTTTCCCGAGCAGAGAGATCGTGCCCGCAGGCGTGCCATTGGGGTTGAACTTCTGAACCCGTTCCATGTCGCCGACATAGAGGACGTCCCCCGGACCGACGGCGATCAGGTTCACCGCGGGCCCCGGCCATTCACTGAATTCACCGGCACCAAGTCCAGCTTTGCCAGCGCCGCAGGTGTCCCCTTCGACGATGAACGCGGCCGTGCACAGATTGCCGGGGTGCACCGGGCCCTGGTCGACCCCGCCGCCGAGCATGAGAAGAAAGCGTCCTCTCGAATCGAACTTCTCTACACGATGGTTTCCATAGTCCAACACATAGACATTGCCTTCGGAGTCAGTCACCAGCCCCCTGGGCCCATTGAATTGACCCGGGCCCGAGCCCGGGTCTCCCGGCTGGCATTCCACCGTGCAGGCCTCGAGACCGGTTCCGGGTGGGCTACCGTCAACGCGCGTATGGACTTCGAGGCTGGTGGAGGGATTTCCACCGCTGAGAGGCACCGTCCCATTCGTGGCGACAAGTTCTTCGACGTCGCTGCCGGCCGGGGAGACGAACGATACGAGGTAGATGAACGGCGTCGCCCCGCTGGGGTTCCCTTTGACTGCTTCCACGCTGACATCACCAATCGACGGGAGTCCGTCAAGGGCCGTTTCGACTTCCGCACCGGTGGCATCGAACGGCAGGTCCGCAGTGGTGTCTGGACCGAAGCCAAGTTTGAATTGGCCGGCTCCGGCGCGCACCCGAACTTCCTGCACCTCGTTGACCGGCCCCGGCGCCACATCCCAGCCGAAGGCCTTGACGGAATAGCCCCACGGCGTGAACTCATCGACACGGTTGTTGAGTGCGTCCGCGACGAAGACATGCCCGGTGCTCGGATTGGCGGCGATCCCCAGGGGCCCTTTGGTTTCTCCTGAGCCCCCCCCACAACCGCCGCCGGTGCAGTTCTGGCCGAACTCGGCGAGAAATTCGTGAGGCTCCCCGGTTGCCAGCGCGTTTGCAGGGAAAATCACCGCCGCAAACACGGCGTACACGCCGAAGATCACGGCGCCGAAAACTGCACGCCTACGTCCCTTAGCTGTCATCTTCTGAACCCCCGTCTTCTCCCGACTACCGCAATGGACCGGACCGGCCCCATCCTGCGTGAGAACCCAGATCCCAATCCGGGCATCGAGGAATGTAGACGTACCGATACGAGGCTGTCAAGGTACCCGGCTCCATCGGCCTGCCCAAAGAATGCGAGGGCGCCGGCATCCAGCCGCCGACGCCCCCTGGTCTCACGCGAGCACTGCCGGCTACCCGCCATGCTGGGCCGGAGATCATGTAACTGTGAGGTTCTTTTGTACGGGCGGAGTCCCGTTGTCGTGCGCTATCACTGTGAATTTGCCTGTGTAGCTGCCATCTTTGAGGTTGGTGGCAGATCCGCAGAGGCCCGAGTGGGACTCGACGATTTCTTCGGTGATTGTCGCGTGACCTGTGACTTCCTCCTTCCCCGTTGTATTCGCGTTCGTGAGGATCACGTGTTTGAGGGGTCCCTGGGAGCCAATGGTCACGGTGCAGAGGCCGCCGCTGTTGAACACGATGGTTTTACCTGCGGGGCAGACGATGTACATATCTGCTGTGATCTGGCTTGTGTCGCCTGGGACGGTTGTTTCTGTCGCTTCTAGTTTTTTGTTACAGCCGTTCATTTCGATTTTCGGCGTCGTGCCGAGCGGGCCTTTGCATTTGTCTTCGTTGCCGCTGCCGGCTTCGGTGTGGTTGTATGTGATCGACGTGGTAGTCCAGGTCGTCGATTTGTTTTCGGCGCCTTCGAGATTGCCTTCGCCTTTGATTTCGTTGCAGGTGAAGGAGAGCCCGGATTTCGTCAGGGTGATGACCTGATTCCCTCCCGCGCCAGCCGTGGGGTCGTTCGTTGTTGTGAACTTTTTTGCGCCGGCCTCCCAGCCGAAATGCGCGGCTGCCTGCGCCGCCGAGGCGACCAGAGCGCTCATCGCAAACACCGCGACGAGGCTCAGCCCAAGGGTCTTGAGATTGCGAGCCATCTTGAATTCCTTTCTGGCGTGTTCGCGCGGAGACTCCCGCGAGCAACTTCGCGCCCACCGCGACGATCGCTGCTAGTGCCAAGGAGGGGGCGCCGGCGCATTCAGCCGCCGACGCCCCCTGCTCTCACGCGAGCAATGCAGGGCTACCCGCCACTGCTGGGTCGGAGATTATGTAACTGTCACGTCCTTCTGTACGGGCGGAGTCCCGTTGTCGTGCCCAATCACTGTGAATTTGCCTGTGTAGCTGCCATCTTTGAGGTTGGTGGCAGATCCGCAGAGGCCCGAGTGGGACTCGAC
>Ga0307476_10001621_pt1 | contig 13647 bp, 14 predicted proteins | sample atmos_gasesECM2C_2_FD_203314 | JGI IMG/M metagenome (GOLD analysis project Ga0307476, IMG submission 203314) | Hardwood forest soil microbial communities from Morgan-Monroe State Forest, Indiana, United States - atmos_gasesECM2C_05 | ecosystem: Environmental > Terrestrial > Soil > Temperate... | reverse complement strand
AGGTTGAAAAGTATTCCACCTCGAGACTACCCGGCTCTTCGAGGTAGTGATCATAAGTGACGATGTATGGGCTCTCCTGGGCTCGGGCCGGCGTGACGAATACAGGTGATAGTAAGAACAGAAAGAGCGTAGCTGCGGCAGGTGATCTACCTCCGATACGGCGTCGCGTCTTGCGGACCGAGAGGTGCCGGTTTGAAAGGTTGGATTTCATGTGAGCGGATTACCTTTCCCCAAGCGTGGCTATTTTATGGTTGCGACTCAGTTCAAAACTAAAATCGTGAAACAGTTACTAAATCCGAACGGCGAGCATTCGGTCTTTAGTTGCGACTGAATTGCATTTAGTGGGTGATTCTCTCGGGCTCGGTTGATCTTCCTAGTCATAAAAAGTAAGACTGCCGAGATCTGCGGCCAGTTGCAATCGAGTCGCAGCTAAGTTACTGTCTTAGTCTGGTGGATATTCCTACATCCCGTCAATCGCCAGCAAAACAATTCGTCGCAGCATGTTTGCGACCAGTTGCGACAATCGAGGAATGCACTTATGCCGCTTCCCCAGACTGAAATGCCGGGCCGGTTGCAGGCTCACTTTGAAGATCGTGGAATCCGCATGACGCAGCAGCGGCGGGCGATTCTGCGCGTGATGGAAACTGCCAACAAGCATCTGGATGCCGCGCAGCTTTTGCGCAAGGCGCAAAAGCTGGATGCCAGCGTAGATCGCAGCACGGTCTACCGGACCCTGAAACTGCTGAAGCGGCACGGACTGATTGACGAACTCGATCTGATGCACATCCACGGCGAGGGTCACTACTACGAACGCAAATTAAATCGAGACCACATTCACATGGCTTGCTTGCGTTGCGGAAAGATCATGGAATTTGTCAGCGATATTTTTGAGAAGCTCAAAGGGCAGGTGGAAAGAGACTGCCGCTTTCGGATCGTGGTATCTCGACTGGAGATTGGCGGATACTGCGCGGCGTGCCGGGGATCAAGTTCGTGAGCAGAGATTCGCGCAGGGGATTCGATCGCTCATCGGCTGGGCTGGCGCACTATCGTTTCACTAGGATTGCACAGCTAACCGCGAGCCTAGATCTCGACCTAGAGGCGAATTGCTGTGTGACGAGTTGCGGCCGGCTTTGCCGCCCTGGGCTGCGGCAAGTTGGGATCGGGACCGAAGCCGTGGCCTCTGCGGGGCGCGGGCTCTCTGGGAGTGGGTTCTACGTCTACGTTTACGGTCACTTCCACAGCATCAGAGTTTACGGCAGTCAGCGGCTGCGGCTTGGTGGCGCGCTCCTCGAAAAGAAGCCGGCGCAGGGAGCGAAGATCGTTCAGAATACGGCGGCTTTTGTTCATATGCTGTTCGAGCTTCTCCATGCTGTACAAAGCCGTGCGCAGCGCGTCTAAATGGCGGGGAGAGCCGGCGCTCGCTTCTCTTTGGACATCGGCTTCCACATCCTGCTTCGCCTGACGAACGGTTTCGGCCAGCAAGGCGACGAACTCGTGGGCGCTCTCGATGCTATCGAAGGGGCTTCCGTTTTGGTCACTCATTGCGAGTCTCCTTGGCGTTCTGAAGATGGTTGGTGCGTCAGCGGAGAAACAGCATTCTGAACCCGGGCTCTACTTGAGGCGCTTGCCATAACGGTAACGCTTGGGCGGAGGTGAGTCAAGGTGTTGAATGTTTAGCGTACACTTCTCCCCGTCGGCGTTATCCCGAAGCCCCGCGTTTTCTCCAGCGGGGGCGGGGGATCTCACGCGCAACCGGCCAGTGCGTAAGCCAAGCTGACCCACCACTGTTTTTCTTTCCGGTGTTCTTTTGTTGCTTCACGGTCCAATGTTTTCGTCTGGAAGCATATATGTTGAATTTCCTAAGGTTTTGAATTTCCTAGGGTTTTTGAATTTCGGTGATTGTGGAAATGAAATCCTAAGACGTTTAGTGCGGTGCGGGTTATAGGGATCCTTCGACTGCGAATGATTGTCCTTCGGACAATCATGCTTCGCTCAGGATGACAAGTGGTGCAATTTGGCGTACGCGCGGGGCCGGTCAAGCGGGAGATCCCTTCGACTTCGCTCTGTCGAAACTCCGCTTGCTCATCCATTATTTTCAATGGGATACGAAACCGCGGAGTTTCATGTTGCTTTGGTGGGCCAAAGGCCCATGATGCACTCAGGGCAGGCTCTTCGCTTCGCCGAAAAGCGGCTGCGCTCAGGATGACGCCAATAGGAGGATGCGGACTCAGGATTTCAAAATGAGCCACTATCCATGACTGCCAATGGTTGAAAGGTTTTGAATTTCCTAAGGTTTTGAATTTCGGTGGTGGTGCAGTTTGGCTGGCGCTCGACACCAGGGGAGTGGGAGATCCCTTCGACAAGCTCAGGGCAGGCTCTTCGCTTCGCCTGAAGAACGGCTACGCTCAGGATGACAACGCTGTGAGAGGGCCGAATTACGCCACGACTATTAAGTTCCAATAGTTACAAGAGTCTTGCACACATCCGAAACTTCCGTGGGACTCGTAACTCTAATGGATGAAGGACGGCGCACACACGCCGGGAGGAATTTATGTCGAGAGGATCGTTGCGAATTGTAGCGATGGTTTTGGCGGTGCTGGCGGGGGTGATGGTTTGGCGGGCTCGGAACGAGATGGCGGCGAGTGGAGCGGGCGGGAGCGAGGCGGCCGCGTTGCCGGCGCCGGTGGTGGATGAGGCGAAGGCCGCGGGACAGACAAAAGAAACGGCGGTGGTGGCGGGCGGATGTTTTTGGGGAGTTCAGGCGGTGTTTCAGCACGTGAAGGGCGTGATCAGCGCTACTTCGGGATACTCGGGAGGGTCGGTAAAGAATCCCGATTACCAGACTGTAAGCATGGGGGCGAGCGGTCATGCGGAGTCGGTGCAGATTGTTTACGATCCGTCGCAGGTTACTTATGGAGAGTTGCTGCGCGTGTTCTTCTCGGTGGCGCATGACCCGACGGAGCTAAACCGGCAGGGGCCCGATGAGGGGACGCAGTATCGGTCGGTGATTTTTTATGGGAACGATCAGCAAAAGAAAATTGCCGAAGCTTACATCGCGCAGCTTGAGCAGGCGGGAGTGTATCGCCATAAAATTGTGACCCAGGTGGTCGGTATTCAGGCTTTTTATCCGGCGGAGGGGTATCACCAGAACTATGCGACGATTCATCCAAACGATCCTTACATCATGTTTAACGATGCACCCAAGGTGGCGAATCTGAAGAAGGAATTTCCGGACTTGTGGAGCGGGAAGTAGTAAAGGAAGCGAGCCAGGCGCGCGATTATTGCGTCGCAAACAACGCGACGCTTCGCGCGGCTCACCCAGGTCCTTTTTTCGCGCGAAGAACGCGCTCTCTCAGGATGACAGTTCCCATGAACAACGCGGACGTAGTTGGAGGAATTTATGTTTGAGACGGATCGAAAGGGAGAAATCGATACCAGGCGGCGGGTGTTTCTTATGGGCGGCGCGGCGGCGATTGGAGGAGCGCTGGTGTGGCGATGGCATAACGTGAGTGTGATTGCAGCTGCGATGCCGAAGGTCGAGCCGGGAGAGGTGACGGTTGTGCAATTCTCGGACGACGGCCATCGGCTGGCGAAAGTGAAGATTGCGAAGGTGATCAAGACTGACGACGAGTGGAAGACGCAGCTGGGGTCGGGCGCGTTTGAGATCACGCGGCATGCGGACACCGAGTTCGCCTACAGCGGCAAGTATTGGAACTTGCACGATAAGGGAATTTATCGCTGCATCTGCTGCGATAACGCGCTATTTAGTTCGGCGACGAAATTCGATTCCGGAACCGGTTGGCCGAGTTTTTGGGAGCCTCTGGCGAAGGAAAATGTGCGGGAAAAATCCGATAGCAGCATTGGGATGATGCGGACAGCGGTTTCCTGCACGGAATGTGAGGCGCACCTCGGCCATGTGTTTGACGACGGTCCGAGACCGACCGGGCTGCGGTATTGCATGAATTCCGCGTCACTGCGGTTCGTAAAGGCGTAGGACGGCGGATCGTGGTCAGGATTATCAGAGAAAGAGATTTGGAAGAAAAAAAGGGAGGTCGGGCGAGAGGCGCCTGCCTCCATTTTTCTTTTGCGGTAGTTTCGTCTCCATCCTTCCGTGTATCGACCTCGTTTGAGGGGCAAGGTTAGTGAAGGTTAATGGTTGTCGCCCGTTTGACTGGCGGCGCCCGTGCTTTTCAGCGTGACCGTGTCCGATGGTTGCGTACTGGACTTTTGCTGCGTCTGCTGAGGCTTGGGTGCGGCCGGTTTTGCGGCTTCATTTAATTGGCTCGCTTGGCTGCTACTGATGGGGTTTACCGACATAGCTAGCAGGATCGGCAGCAACTTGAGGGAACTTTAGGGCGGACAGACTTAATTCTTGCTAATCGTTTTGTGGAAGAGCTTTATTCTGGAAGCCTCTTTACCACAGGGACTACTCGAGGACGGCGTCGTCGAGTTTTTGATGGGTCCAGACGGCGGCGGCCTGGACGAAGGCCAAGACTAACGGATGAGGATTTTTTTCGGTCGAGGAGAGCTGGGGCTGAAACAGGGTTGCGATGAAGAAGCGGTGTGCGGGCGATTCGATGGCGCGAATTTCTCCTTGCGATCCGCGAGCGACCACGGGGAAGCCGGCTTCCATGGCGCACCATTCGTACTCGGGATTGACTTCGAAATTGCAAAAGAATTCTTCGGTGACGATTTCTTTCTTGCCGTAGAACGATTGCAGATACGAGCCGGGGCGAAGGCGGATCTCGGGCACCCTGCCGGATAGTTTGGGCGCGTCCTCTTTGCGATTGGGCACGGCGCAGGCTACGGGATAGATCACGATGTTTTTCGATCCGGAATTGTTTTCAGCTGAGTCCGCGTCGGCGATGCCGAGAACGTTGCGGGCAAACTCGATGAGGGCATATTGAAAGCCGGCACAGGTTCCGAGAAAAGGCCAGTCGCGGCGGCGGGCAAACTCGATGCCTTTGAGCATGCCGTCGAAACTTTTGTAAGGGCTGCCCGGCGAGGCCCAGAGGCCGTCGAAGGACTCGAGCGTTTTTTCCGCGTCGGAGCCGATTAACGACGGCGTTGGAATCCATTCGGATTCAACTTTGAGATCCAGTTTGCGGGCGGCGTGTTGCAGGGAATCCGGGGTGGCGTGGTGGGAGCGGAATTCAGGATTAAAGTCACCGAGGATTCCAATACGAACGGCGTCATTCACGGAAGCATTGTACTAGAGGGACGGAGCGGGAACCGGAGTGACTTGGTTAGGAGGTTGGTGCTGGCTGAAAGGCAGAACGACCGACGAGCAGTTCCGCGCCGTCTTGTTCCTTTCGCCGCCAAAGCGGCCGTCCTAGAGCCAGCATTCCGAGCGTGCCCGCTTGAAGGATGGGCTCCAGCATCCCAACTTCGGAATCAATCTGACCGGCGCGTAGCGATTGTCCGGGAACAGTCTCATACGCGTAGCCAAGCAGAGTGAGGTCGATATGGGGTTTGTGTTGGTTTATGTAGGCTTTCACGCTGAGGCGAACCCACCCGTAATGGGGCTGGTTGTCGATATCAAATACTATGCCAAGGAAACGGTTGTGAACGTTGGCGAATGGGCCACCTATATAACTCGCGTGCGAGGCGACGACCCTCACCGCCGCGTTCTCCTCCTGGTAGAAGAACTTGATCGGCCCAATAGGGTAGCCTTCCATCAAAGCAGCTGGTGGGTACGAGGTTCCCCCTCCGGAGCCCAAAATGCCATTCTTCGGAGTTAGACCTCGCGCCCTCAGGAGCTTCATCTTGAAGGCGTAGTCGAAGATGCCCAAACCAATATCATCGATACCGTCATGGTTGAGGTCGATGCGCAAAATACCATTCGTCAAGATAGTATCTGCGGGCGTGTAGACGATCTCCGCCGCAGCGGACTGAGCCGTCGCGAGCAATCCAGCCCCGGCTGCCGCAGCCGCTAGGACGTAAGCGTTCAGACGCGACTCAAGGTTTTCGCACGAGCCGACTCTTGTACCCTCCGATGGAGGAATCCGGCGACTTTTCAATTCGGGCCTGACGGAACTCATAACATCCTCCCTCACACGATTGAGGGCCGTTGGCAAAGAAATATAGCACAAGCGAATTTAAAGCGAGTGTGTGAGGGCGAGCAGACCATAGAGGCTGATCAGGGCGAGCGCGGGACCGCCCCAGATCATGAGGGTGCACTTCCAGCCCAGCGAATTGGCGAGTTCGCGCTGGCTGCGCCAGGAGATCAAGAATGTGGGATTGTTCTTTCCTTTTTTCATGACGACCGGGGGATGCGGGTCGAAGTTGGCGAGAGGCGAGTTTGGATCAGGGGCGACGGCGGAGGTTGCGGAGGCAACTCCGGCCGCGGCCCAGGCCGCGGGATTTGCAATGCCAGCTTTGAGCAGGGCGGCGGCAACTTTCTGCTGCTGCGTCATGTCGGCGGAGTTACTTGGACCAGAGGCCGACGGAAGGCGAATCGGTATCGGTGATGCGGACTTTGCTGGATTCGATTGGTTGAAGGCGGAATCTCGAACGGGGTGGGCCGCCGAGAAATTGTTGGTCAAGGAGTTGCTTACCGTTCCGAGAGACAACGTAGGAGCTGACATCGAGAAAGTAAGCGGGGTTTGGAACATACTTCCTAGCCGTGAACTACTTTCGTCATCGTGAATCGGCTGAGAAGTAAGTTCGAGGCCGGGATTCTCGTCGAGCGTGCCTAGTAGAAAGAGCGAGTTCTTCGGCTTGATGCAGAACTCTTCGACTTTGATTTTGTTGGTGGTGCTGATGCCGTGGCGCGAGAGCAGTGCGTGGACGTTGGGCGGAACTTCTTGTTTGGTGGTGAAGAAGCCATCGCAGAATTCCTGCTGGAAATCGCGATGCAGATCGAGTTCGGCTCCGCGGGGGTCGACCATGACTTTGGCGGTGTTGTCGTCGAGAAAGAAGGGCACGTGCATGCACTCGGCGGCGATCTTGACCCACTGGCTGCTTCGGCCACGGCGTTTCCATTCCCAGACGAGAGTGCGGTGGAAGTAGCACGGGCGCTCGGTTATGGGCGCGACCAGGGTGTAGGGTCCGACGGCGAGACCACTAAGTTCGACCATGCCCATGGATGCGCTGCGAATTTTGGAGACCGGAGTGTTGAGAATGAGCTGGCGGCGCTGCAACAAGCGAAAGCCCTGAATGAACAGGTAGATTCCGGCGCAGATTCCGATGACGCACCACGCGATGGGGCGGGTGTCCTGCGAACGGAGAAAGGCTGAGAGGATGGGTTTCGTTGCGATCAAGGTTCAGGTTGTTCGGATGGTCAAGGACGCACCCGTTCTGAGGCTAGTGGAGCCAACGCGCTGCTAGCAGTAGAAATGATTGGGGTGGGCTTACGTTGGTAATTGACCTCAGGGGCTAAAGCCCGCCGTCATTTTGGGATCTGAACGCAGCGCTGCAAGCGCTGCGCCACCCAAAATCTCATACCAACTTGGAATTGGGTGCTTACGACAGACGACTCGCTGCGCTTCGTCGGACATCCGAGGGCGGGCTGGCTGTAGATTATCAAGACGTTGTACCCATTGAAACCGGACCGATCAGGCCTAGTTCTGGCACCGAGCCGTGCAAAAGGCGGCGCGATAAGTCCCCGCCTTGCAAATCGTTACAGCCGATTTGCACTTTCGCACCGCTCCTGCGGCGACGGCGTTCGTAGGGTCTGGGAAGGGGAACAACGTGTTGAAAGATCACAGCTGGCCCTACCTGAGTATCTATTGCGTTCGGCGGTTACGTTTCAGCAGGAAGTAGGCCAGGGTCAGAGCGGCGAGAAAGGCTAGGCCGCCAATCGCGTTTATCCGCGTTGAAAACATGGTGTGGAGAACTGTGGCGGAGGCAAGCACGAAGCCGAGGAGCGATCCCCAGATTCCTAACGGAGAGCGCATGGGCAGGGCGCCGACCTGTCGAGCGCTGAGACGCCGACGGAAACTGACGTGTGCTGCGAGGGAGACGACCCAGGAGAAGATCAGGCCGGAGAATGCGGCTCCCATGATGTAGAGGAAGGCTTGTTGCGGAGCCCAGTTTTCGATGATGAGTGCGGTCACGATGCCGTAAGAGGAGACCAGCAAAGCCAGGCGGGGCGAGCCTGCGGTATTCAGTTTTCCCATGCTCGCGGGAGCCCATCCGGTGCGGCCCATCGAGAAGAGCAGGCGGGACGAAACGTAGAGTTTGGCGTTGGCTCCAGACAACGCGGCGGTGAGGACCACAAAATTCATGAGGAACGCGGCGGCTGGGACCTTGGCCATGCGAAGAACGCTGACGAAAGGACTCTCGGATGCGCCGGCATGGTTCCAGGGCATCACGCCGACCAGGACGGTGATGGCTCCCAGGTAAAGAGCGGCGAGAAGAAAAAAGGTAAGGTTGGCGGCGCGGGGGATGTCCTTGGAAGAGCGCGATTCGCCGGTGGTGACGGCTAGCATTTCGACTCCGCCGAAAGAGTAGATGGCCCAGAACACCGCGAGCAGAGGCGCGATTGGACCTTTGGGCAGGAATCCTCCGTGGGCGGTGTATTGCGGAGCGACGCGGCCGCTGAACAGGAGCGCGGCGCCGGCCAGGATGAAGGCCACGATGGTGGAGAACTTGATCATGGCGAACCAGAACTCGAAGCGTCCGACGGTGCGCACGCTGCGCAGGTTTACCAGGACGAGTAACGCCGAGAAGACGACGACCCAAACTTCGCCGCGAACGGCGGGAAGCCAATAGCTCATGTAGGTGGCGGAGGCGGTGAGTTCGGCTCCGATGGAGAAGGCCAGGGCGGCCCAGTAGGCGGCGCGGCAGAGAAATCCTAAATACTGATTGAGATAGAGTTCGCCGTAGACGGCGAAGGATCCGGCGGCGGGGTGTGTGCTGGAAAGTTCGCCGAGCGCCATGGTAACGGTGTAGGCGATAAACGCGGCGACGAGATAGCTAAGGATTACGCTGGGGCCGGCGACTTCAAGGGCGGCGGCGGAGCCTAGAAGAAGTCCGGTGCCGATGGAGCCGCCGACGGCCACCATGGCCATTTGTCCGGCAGTGAGTTGGTGGTGGAGACCGTGTTCGTGGGCGTCTTCCTGGATGATCTCCGGGACAGAGGCGGGTGGGGGCATGGGGCACGATAGCAAAAAAGGATGGCCTGGCCCAAATGCGAATCCGGGGCGGGAATGGCCAGCTTCCCAGGAGCCGACTTCCGGCCCCGAAGAAGTTCCAGATTACCGTCATTCGGGCACCATGTCTTGAATTCAACTCTGACTGCTTGCGAACGGATGGATGTCTCGCTGTAGGGCCGCCTTCTCGCCGATGAAATGAAAGCAATCCCGGCACCACAGCGGCTGATATTGGGAGCCACAAAATTTCCCGTGAACTCGAGCTTTAGGGAGACAACGATCACATCCCGGCTTGGCGAGTCACCCCCGCCACAAAAACTGATTCGGCGATTTAGATTTGTGAAACGGTAATGACGCGGGAAGCACTATCTCAAGTAAGTCATTCCGTTCTTTAAGAAAGGACTTTCTATGCCTGGGTCCTGGCAACCACTGAATTCTCCACCCGCGTTTAACATCGATGCGATGTTACTGCTGACCGATGGCAGTGTCATGTGTCATGAGTACGAAACGTCAAACTGGCACAAGTTGGTGCCTGATAAGCACTCTGACTACGCCAACGGTACGTTTCACCCCATGGCACCAATGCCGAACAACGTGTCCGTGGCGCAAGGGGGCCCGGGCAACGCCCCGCTCTATTTTGCTTCCGCTGTTATGCGCGACGGCACCGTCTTCTGCGCCGGCGGCGAGTACGACGCTGGGGCTCAAACCGACTACCTCGCGGCTGAAACCTACGATCCAAGAACCGATGTATGGACTCCGATCGCAACACCCGTCGGCTGGACGAACATCGGCGATGCTTCCTCGTGCGTGCTGCCCGACGGCCGGCTTCTGCTCGGCAACCCGAACTCCAACTCGTTCCCGCAGGCAACTGCGATATGGGACCCCGAGTCGAGGACCTGGTCCGATGGCGGGACAAGCCTCGATTTGAACTCTGAGGAAGGTTGGACTTTGCTGCCCGACGGAACAATCCTTGCAGTGCAGTGCACGAACGTTCCGAACGCGCAAAAGTACGTCATCGCCACCAATCAATGGGTCCCTGCGGGCAACACCGGCGCCACGCTGCCTGGGAACCCAGTGAACGTGCCCCCTGTCATTTATGAAATGGGCCCACAGATTCTTATGACCGATGGGCGGGTATTCGCGGTCGGAGCAAGCGGTCACACCGCGCTCTACACGCTGCCCAATACTGTGCCCACCGACCCCGGCTCATGGGCCGCGGGCCCAGACTTCCCGGCCGGTGGTGGCGGCGTTTTGATGGGCGCGGTCGATGCGCCTGCCTGCCTGTTGCCTAGCGGCAAGGTCTTCTGCCTGGTCGGCCCGATCACCGCTGCCGGCTGGTCGGATCCAACGGAGTTTTTCGAGTTCGACCCAACCACTTCGGCGCTCAGCCCGGTGCCGGGACCCGCGATTGCGGGGATCAGTCCAACTTACAACGCCCGCTTGCTGTTGCTGCCAACCGGGCAGGTCATGTACACCTCTACCGATGACACTGGCACCAAGTTCGATATTCAGATCTACACTCCGGTCGGAGGCCCACAGGCTGCGTGGCGGCCGCACATCACCCATGTGCCGCGGCGTCTGCATCCGGGGCGCAGCTACCGTCTTCATGGACACCAGTTGAATGGCTTATCCCAGGCCTGCGCCTACGGCGACGACCAGCAGATGGCGACCAACTACCCGCTCGTGCGCCTGTGGGGCGGCCCCGACGACGAGGCGGTGTATTGCCGCACCTTCGACCATTCGACAATGGGCGTTGCCACCGGCAACGTCATCCATCACACTCATTTCGAGGTGCCACACCATCTGCCGCACGGCGAATACCGCTTGGTAGTGGTTGCCAATGGCATCGCGTCGCGTCCGGTTGAGGTCCATATTGAACACCACAAGCCTCATGATCATGATTCCGACCAGCATGATCATTGCCACGACGAAGAGATCGTCGAATTTGATCACGAGGAAACAAAGTACAAAGACAAAGATGCCAAGGAAGCGAAGGAAAAAGAGAAAGACTTCAAGGACATAAAAGAAAAGGAAACCAAGGAGTTCAAAGACAAGGAAAAGGACTGCAAGGATGTTGAGCATAAGCACGGCATCGAGCACAAACAGTGCAAAGAGGTCGAGCACAAGCATTGCAAGGAGAAGGATCAAAAGGAATACGAGCAGAAAGGCTGCAAGGAAAAAGATTGTCCCGAACAGGTCTGCTGCCAACCCCACGAAGACTCTCGCCATTTTGACAAGTTGATGCACCGCCTCGACAATATTGCCGAGCGCATCGAACGCATCGAAGACGAGACGCGGCGCCGTCCATTTATTCGCGCCGAGGAAAGGCCGAATGTTGGGGAGAGGGCCCTGCGCCATGATCAAGACGAGCGGCATGAAGTTGAGCGCCGCGAGGAAGAACACTATCGGCGTGAGCAGGAGCGCCTCCAGGAGGATGAGCGCCACCGTCACGAACATGAGCGCCACGGTGCCGCGGCGGCGACGGCCCCGCTCAGGCCGACACCCCCGGAAGCTGCAAGCCAGCCCGTGGCGCGCAAGAAGCGCTGAAAGCGGAACGGTAAAGTGCTGATAGTTTTCAGCAGCGCCCATGACGTCGCAGCGCGTGCAATCGCTGCAGCCTGGGCGCCGTGGGGTGCGGCAGTTTGTACGCCCGCCGACCTTTCCAGCCGTGGCTGGCGTCATTACGTCGGTTCCCCACAGGCAGGAGTAGCCGTTATAAACGGCCAATTGCTTCCCGCGACTGCGATCACCGGAGTCATAACACGATTCCCAGCCGTGCAACCGGAAATGCTGGCGCATATCGCCGCGATCGAACGGAACTATGTCGCGGCAGAGATGACCGCATTCCTGATTGCCTTTATCTCGGCGCTGCCTTGCAGAATGTTAAATCGCCCCACCGCCGGCGGGCTATGCGGACCGGCCTGGCGACCGGAGCAGTGGATTCGAGCCGCCGCGCGGGCCGGTATCCCGGTGCGATCTCGTCGGCGCCATGTGCGCTTGAACGCGCCGGCCGTATCAGAGGCGGATGTCACCGTCGAACTCACGGTAATCGGCGACCGTGTCTTCGGAGCCGCAGAGGCTCCTATTCCGGCCGACTGGGCGCGATCACTGGCGCAAGCCGCTGGTGTCGGGCTGCTTGGGCTTGGCTTTACACCGCAAGCCACCGGATTTGCGCTTGCTTGCGTTCACCCCTCCCCAGATCTCGATACTCCAGAAAAATTGGACGCGGCTCGCGAATTCCTGCTGTCAAAAAGCGAGGCGCAGCGTCAATGATCCTCTTGTGGGGACTACCGGGTGACGGCCCGCTCCGCGCGGTTCACGCCTCGCTGCTTGCTCGGCAAGAGGCTGTCTTCCTTTTCGACCAACATGCGATCAAAACGGCTGCATTGGATCTCGTCGTCGGCAATACGGTTCAAGGAACGCTCCGGATAGGCGATGACGCGATCGCCCTGGAATCGATCACGGCTGTCTATGCCCGCCCTTATGATGTTCGGCAGTTACCGGTGTTGCAAGAGGCCGGGCTTCATTCGCCGCTCTGGCAGCACGGGCTGGCCATCGACGACGCTCTCCAGGCCTGGGTAGAGGTAACGCCGGCGTTTGTGATCAACCGCCCTTCCGCAATGGCTTCCAATAGCTCCAAGCCCTACCAGGCCGCGCTGATTCGGACCTCTGGCCTTGATGTGCCGGATTCGCTGGTGACCACAGATCCGGATGCTGCACTGGCGTTCCACGACTTGCACGGGTCCGTGATTTACAAATCCACCAGCGGGGTGCGCAGCATCGTCTCGCGGCTGGACGTCTCGCGGCGGGAACGCCTGGACGATATCTGCAACTGCCCAACACAGTTCCAGCAATATGTTGCCGGCACCGATTTCCGCGTTCACGTCGTTGGGGATACGGTTTTTTCCTCCGAGATTGTGAGCGATGCCGATGACTACCGCTATGCCGGCCGGTCTGGCCATTCGATCGACATTCGAGCATGCACACTGGAGCCGGAGCTCGTTGAGCGATGCTGCCGCCTGGCGGCCGCGCTCGGTCTGCCTTTCGCCGGAATCGACCTGCGTCGAACGCAGAGCGGACGCTGGTATTGTTTTGAGGTTAACCCGTCACCCGGATTTACGTTCTACCAGGAGGCCACCGGCCAAAAAATCGCCGAAACGGTAGCTAGCCTGCTGGCAGGCAGGTGATTGGCCTGGTTGAACCAGCGAATTGGAGGGCGAATTACCCACTGAAACGGCGGCAGTGAACCGGTTGGCGCGGCTCATGCGTACAAGAGAAACCGGAAAGTCAATTGGTGCACGGCCTAATAGTTTTGTCTTGCAAGACCATTCGGCGTTCATTGACGCTCTGATACAGGAGTCTCACTTTTTCAAGAACCCGTGTCTCTCATGCAGACCGCTCCGTTCTTAAAGTGCGAGTTCCGGTGGTTGTGGTCTGCCCGGAAGCTATGCAGAAACTGATTAGATAAGGGCGAAGGCTTCCACCGACCCTGTATGTTCTTTGGTTGAGGACCAAGATCATCCGGGTCAGGAGAAACCCTCATGACGATTGT
>Ga0307476_10001619_pt1 | contig 13652 bp, 9 predicted proteins | sample atmos_gasesECM2C_2_FD_203314 | JGI IMG/M metagenome (GOLD analysis project Ga0307476, IMG submission 203314) | Hardwood forest soil microbial communities from Morgan-Monroe State Forest, Indiana, United States - atmos_gasesECM2C_05 | ecosystem: Environmental > Terrestrial > Soil > Temperate... | reverse complement strand
AACTCAAAAAGGTCGCGGGCATGCCGAATCCATAGGAACCGTAAGCGTAGAGAAGGAGCGGACGCGTCCCGTCGCGCTCAAAGCCCTTCTTGTAAACGATCGAGAGCGGCACCTTGACGCCGTCCCGCACCGTTACCCACTGGCGCTCAGAGACGTACTGCGAAGGATCGTAGCCGCCGGGCACTTCCTGCTGTTTCAGAAGAGCTGATTTGCCGGTCTGGGTGTCGTAATCAAAGACGCTCGGAGGCGTGATCATGCTCTGGTAGTTGTAGCGGTAGGTGGTTGACTCATACTCAGGCGTGTCGCCGGGAAACACCGCATAGACCGGCTCCGGAAAGCGGATCGAACTCCATTTGCCGGATTTGAAATCGAAGATGCGAATACGTTCCAGCGCCTGCGATTTTTCGACCGAGACGGCAAAATCGCGGAACAGGTCCATATCCTCGACCAGAACGTCTTTGTCGTGAGGAACGAATACCTTCCAGTTTTTCGGATCGGGATCATTGTCGGGCGCCGTCAGAATCTGGAAGTTCTTGGCGTTCTTGTCGCTTCGGATATAGAAGAGATTTTCGCGATGATCGAGGAAGTAGCGGTGTTGCTTTTCGCGGGGAAGGAAAAGGGTGAAATCTGAGTTTGGCTGATCGGCCTTAAGATAGCGAGCCTCGCTCGTGTCGGTGCTCACCGAAGAAAGCACCAGGTATTTCTTGTCGCGGGTTTTGTCGATCCCCACGCGGAAGGTCTCATCCTTGTCCTCGTACAGAGGCTCGAATTCCTTCTGGCCAAGAGTGTGGCGCCACGCACGGTTGTCCCGCTTGGTTACTTCGTCCTCGGTGGTCAGGAAAAGGGTTCGGTTGTCGGCAGCCCAGGCGATGTTGTCCACGCGCTCCATCGTGTCGGGGAGAGTTTCTCCAGTCCGCAGGTCCTTCACTTGAAGGCTGAACTGACGATAGCCGACGTAATCGATGGTGTAGGCAAGCAGATTTTGATCGTCGCTGACGACGAACGCCCCCAGCCCGACAAACTTCTTCCCTTGCCCCAGAACGTTGAGATCAAGCAGCACTTCTTCCTTCCCGTCCAGACTACCCCTCTTGCGGCACTGGATTGCGTACTGCTTGCCCTCCTCGGTGCGCGAATAGTAGTAGTAGTTTCCGCGCCGGACAGGCACGCTCAAGTCCGTTTGCTTGACGTGGGAGAGAATTTCGCTATAAAGCGTATCCTCGAAGGGCTTCAGGGGCTTGGTCATCGCCTCGGTATAGGCGTTCTCTTGCTCGAGGTACTTGATGACTTTGGGATTCGACTTGTCGCGAAGCCAGTAGTAGTTGTCGAGCACAACGGTGCCGTGGCGCGTTTCCTTGTGCTCGATGATCGGCGCGACGGGTGGCTGCGGCGTTTGACCAAACAGTCGAACGGCAGAAAACAATCCGGACAGCATCAGCGATGTGAGAGGACCGCGAATCAGCGACATGCTTCATGTTCCTTTTCAGCCTGTTGTTATTAATAGGTCATGACATTCTAACAACACACAAAATTGGTGGACTATGGGGGGATCGCACGATCAGGCTTTCGGCCCCCTCCGCCCTGACTCTAATAAGGATGACGCTCGCGAAGGGATGTCAGCGCCGATGATAAAGGCAGCCATTCTGGCCGGTATCGGCCAGAGGGGACGCTTCCATCATGCCCCGGGTGACCACCGGCAACACGATGGCCCCTTGCGTGATCGCCGCCGCTGTCTTCAGCGGAAGTGGCTTAAGACTTTATTGCCGGGAATAAATAAAAACCTGGCGTGTTTATTCGATCTACCTACCAGGAGGCTTCATCCGTGTCATTACAGCTCCCGATCGCGTTGGCCGTTACCTTTGCCCTAATCTTTTCTCCATACGTCTCCATTGTGAGAGCCCAGCAGACGAGCCTCACCTCCGACCAGAAGCAAGTCGTCGATACCGTGAGTACAATATTCACCGCAGCCCGCGCCGACGACGTTGCCAAATTTGACTCCGTCATTGCTCCAGGCTTCTACATATTTGATGTAGGCGCCCGATTCAACGGAGACACCATCATGGCTCTCATCAAGGCCCAACATGCCGCGGGCAAGCGCTATGAATGGAACGTGACCGAACCGGACGTCCACATCAACGGCAACACCGCTTGGATCGCCTATGTCAATAAAGGCAGCATCTCCGACGCTTCCGGCACCGTGAACCAGAACTGGTTGGAATCGGCCTTCCTGGAAAAACAGGCCGGCGTCTGGAAGATCGTCTTCATGCACAGCACCCGCGTGCCCCCGCCGACTCAAGGGAAATGACATCTTGAGCGAGCAAATCAAGCAGATTTTCTATAAGCCACAATCCCGTCTCCTCTACGCCCGCTCATTTGGAGATACTGAGATGGTTGTCGTTTCAGATGGTCCGCTCGACTTCATCTCCAGCGCTTGCATTCTTTGGCTGTCGTCAGCCGTATGCTAGCGTAAGAGCATGCCGGTGGGTGAGATGGAATCAAAAAGGGCAGCGGACGGCAGATATCGAACTTTGCTGGAAGTGTCTGGCGCCATCGCATCCCAGCCCAACTTGAAAGCTGTCCTGCAGAGTTTGCGACGTTTATTGTCCAGCGTGGTTGCTTTCGACTCGGTTAGTCTTTGCCTCCTGTCCGATAACGGCAACTCGGTTCGGCTGATCGCATTTGATCGAAGTCCGGAAGCTCTTCAAGTCGAAGTAGGCACTGAGGTCCCGCATGTGGGGAGTGCCGTTGGAAGCGCAATCGACGAACAAAAACCGATATACATTCCCGACCTTCAGGCCGAGATGTCAAAGTTTCCCCAATTGGCGTCCCAAGCCAGGCTTGGCATCCCGCACAGCGCGTACATATTTCCCATCTCGATATCCGGGAAGAAGCTCGGGGCTTTGACTTTTGCCACTGCTCAAAGAGGGCAATTCGGCCCCGACGACGTGGAACTTATGACCTCCGTTTCGTTGCACGTTGCGGTTGCGCTAGAGAGCGCACTGGCCACTGATGCTGCCGAGGTGTATCAGAGGCAGTTAGCGCAGGAGCGCGATCGTCTTCGGCTGTTGCTCGAAATCAACAATCAGGTTGTAACGCAGTTGGACACGAATGAGCTGTTCCGTTCCGCTTCAGCATCGATTCGCAAGTACTTTGGGAATGACTTCACCGGTTTCTGGCTGATCGACAAAAAGTCCAACCAGCTCGAATGTGCGGTTCTCGATTTTCCCGGCAGCCAGGGTTTTCTTGCGGATATTCCTGGCCGTAAACTCACCGATCAGGATCTTGAGAAGATACGCAGCCGCACCCCTGAGATCTGGTCGCGGGAGGAGATCGAAAAGCTTCCATCGGCAGTTGTCGAACGGCTGAAAGCCGAATCGATCGCAGCACTGGCGGTGATTCCCCTCGGGACCTCGAACGGACCACTTGGACGTATTGCCATGGGGAGTAGACGCCCTGACAACTTCGGACAGGAAGATCTCGACCTTCTGTGCCAAATCAGCGCACAGATTTCCCTGGCCTTGGACAACGCGCTCGCCTATGGACGACTCAGCGCATCGAGAAATCGCCTGGAAGACGAGCGCTTGTATCTCGAATCCGAAATCCAGGCGGAATACAATTTCGAGGATCTCGTGGGCAAGAGCCCTGCTCTGCGGAAAGTCCTCGAGCAGATTGAGATTGTAGCCCCAACCGCATCTACGGTCCTGCTGCGCGGCGAGACGGGCACCGGGAAAGAACTGATTGCGCGCGCCGTCCATAACCTCAGCCCAAGACGAGACCGAACGTTTGTAAGGCTCAATTGTGCTGCCATTCCATCCGGGCTAGTCGAAAGCGAGCTCTTCGGACATGAGAAGGGCGCATTCACCGGCGCTTTACTGCAGAAGCGCGGACGTTTGGAGCTTGCCGATCACGGCACTTTATTCCTGGATGAAATCGGCGACATTAGTCTGGAGTTGCAGCCCAAGCTGCTGCGCGCGTTGCAGGAACAAGAATTCGAACGGCTGGGCAGCAACAAGACCATTCATGTCGATGTTCGCCTTATCGCGGCGACCCATCGAGATTTGTCGACGATGATCGGCAACAATCAATTCCGGGAGGACCTGTTTTACAGGCTCAATGTTTTTCCGATTGAGATACCGCCGCTTCGTGAGCGACGCGAGGACATCCCTCTGCTCGTTCACTATTTTGTTTCGCGGTTGTCGCGTCGGATGCAGAAACGCATTAAGTCAATCCCCAAGCCCGCAATGGATGCATTGAGCAATGCGCCATGGCCCGGCAACGTCCGAGAGTTGGAGAACTTCGTGGAGCGCGCCGTCATCCTGACGCAGGGTGAGGAGCTGAATGTTCCCCTGGCTGAACTCAAGAAGTCGTCCGTCCGAAATACCGCTCCAGTATCGACGTTCCAGGAAGCGGAGCGGCAAGCGATCATCGAGGCGCTGAAAGCCGCATCGGGACGAATTTCCGGTGCGGGAGCAGCCGCGGAGCGTCTCGGGCTGAAGCGCACAACCCTGCAAAACAAAATGCGGCGACTCAACGTCACCAAGGCCGACTACTGAGACCGACGCGGTCCCAACCATCGACGGCCCGAGATGGGGCCGCCCTTCGCTTCGGACCAGTCTCCAACCTGCCCACATTCGGGCAGCGCCCGCAGTAGGGCATGACCGCGACCAGCGTCATGCTCTGACCCCCTGTATTCGCAATACCTTACGCCCAACTTTTGATGGCACCCTACCTGCACTGCCCTACGCGGCGGGACCGCGAAGGACTCGCCGATGGGAGGCCGTATCTCCGCAACGGAAGAGGGACAAAGAGCGTCATGATGGGTGGCTCTCGGGATTCACGTGTCGTCTTACTACTGATCGCCTCATTACTGCTCGCCGTAGTTCCGCTAGGCGGCTGTTTCTCCCGATCCCGTCCAGTTGCCCTTCGCACCAGCACAGCGCAGCTTCAAACCGCGAGCGGGGAGGACCTGGTCGAGCGCATCAACGCCGCAGCCTCCGAGATCCAGACGTTAAAGGCGACCGTCGGCCTTACAGCTTCCGTCGGCGGCGACAAGCTGGGCAAGATCACTGAATTTCAGGAGATCCGTGGTTACATCCTGGCGCGGAAACCGTCCTCGTTGCGGATGATCGGATTCTTCCCGATTCTGCAGAACCAGGTGTTCGATTTAGCGAACAACGGCCACGAGTTCAAGCTGTGGATTCCTTCCAGGAACCAGTTCGTTGCCGGTAACAGCGACGAAGCGAGATCATCCAAGCCGCCGCTAGGAAATCTGCAACCACAGGTGATCGTTGACGCGCTGCTAGTGCAAGCCGTAGATCCCCTGAACGAGCTTGCGGTACTGGAAGGGGGCGAGCATGAGGTGATCGATCCTCGAGGGGGGAAACTGGCGCTGCAGTCCGACTACACACTCAACATCATTAAGCAGAACAGCCGCGGGTGGTATCTATCGCGCAAGGTTGTGTTTGACCGAACTGATCTGCGGCCACACCAGCAGCTCTTTTATGACGAACACGGCTCTATCGTCACCGATGTTCGCTACGACGGATATAGGGAATTCAATGGGATGTTTTTCCCAACGCATATACAAATCTGGCGACCACAGGAGGAGTACTCGATCAAGCTTGTAGTAACGAAACTGACCATCAACGGACCCATTATGGATGATCAATTCTTGCTGGAACTGCCTTCGGGCGCAGGCCTGGCGTCGCGGTAACACTCTGCCCACATTCAGGCATCGCCCGCAATAGGGCATGGCAGCAACCCGATCAGATCCGGCGCGTCAGCACCACCAATAACTTAGGGCCAACCTGCGATGGCATGCCGGCTGCACTGTCTCATGCTGCGGATTTGAGATTGAGAAAGACTCGCCGATGGAGATTATCGATGTTGCGTGTCGAATACCACGATATTGGGGACACCGTGACCATGCGGTTGGAAGGCCGCTTCGTCAGGGAATTCGCCCAGGACACAAGGGATCTGGTGACGCGCTGCAAGATTCCGCTGCGACTGGTTGTGAATTTATCGGAGGTGACATTCGTCGATGGGATGGGCGAGGAAGTGTTGCTGTGGTTGGCGCGAATTGGAGGGGAGTTTGTGGCTGAGAACTGTTATCCCCTCCACGTCTGCGAACGCCTGCATTTGCCGATGGCGCCGAAATGCGCCGGGGCCCTCCCCCGGGCGATGTAGCGCGTTCGCAGATGTTTCTTAGGCCTTCGCCGATCTGGCAATGCAGACCGGCAACGAAAGGGTGCGAAGTGCCATGCGAACGCAGGGAAAGCAAGAGGCTCGGGAGAATGTGAGTATGGGCGCGGTCAGCAGCGGTTTGGTTTACACCTGGTTATCTGAAGGATTGTTACCGGAAGCAACGTCTATCGCGGGAGCCCACGATCCACTGTACTTGTTTGCTTGCCACCTGGAGTGGCACCACTGGCAAAACCTTGCCGCTTATCAGGCGCTCGTAGCCGCACTGGACGATTCTGAAAAGAGGATCCGGGAGATTGCGGAGATGTTGCTCCACCGCACTTCGCCCCGTCCGCACAGGAAAGGCCGGGGCGTTTATTCAGAGTAAGAGGCCCGTCATGGAATGGTTTCATTCAACTGAGCGAGAACAAACGGAGCGGACCAAGGGCGGCCTAGCCTCGAGTCATGAGATCCAATCGGCGTTCGCTGAGCAACGCGATTATCTGTACTGGATCGCGCTGCTCATTACCGGAGACGGCGCGCTCGCGGACCTGGCGGTTGTAAACGCGAGCGCTCTGTCTGCGAACTACAGCAGTGTATTTCGCGACTGGCTCATCGGGTGGGCGACTTATGCAACGGTGCGGGCGGCGGTGAGGGAAGTCCGCGATTTCATTTCCGCATCGGCGAGCCACTATGTGGATTCATCCTCCGAACACCGTGACGATGACGTGCTTTCCGACGATCAGATCATGTCGCTTCGGAATGTCGATCCACGAGACATCCTTGCTGCGCTTGACCCACTGGCCCGTTCCGCATTGGTGCTGCGGGGAATGCAACACGCCTCGATTGGCGATTGCGCACTCCTGCTGGATGTGCCCCGCAGAATTGTCGGGGCCGCGTATTGCCAGGCACTCCGCTGGAACCGCGAGCGAACCGATGCGGACGGGGTGCCGCATGAAGATCGAGTGGATTCCCGACTCTGAGTTATACACCGGCAGGAGCAGGGCAGGAGGAGAGGACGAGGACACTCGGAAAAAGAGAACCGATGCAGAGAACAACCATGAGAATGCAACACGGGACAAAATTAATCCTGCCGCGAGCTGGCTCCGAGGGCGTACGCTCCTCAAGCGGAAGGGCCTTCTCCCTGGGAAAACTGTGCAGCCTGATGCTGCTAGTCTTCGCCACCACTGAATCCTGGACGCAGGTAGTATCAGCGAATCTCGGAAGTGTTCCGAGCGGCCCCGCCAGCAATGAAGTTCTTCGGCTCACGCTCAGCGAAGCCATCAACCGGGCGTTGCTTTACAACCTGGGAGCAATCGAGAGCGACGAGAACACCCGGGCGGCCCGCGGTCAACGACTGCTCGCGTTAAGCTCTCTACTTCCTCAGGTGAGTGCAGGGGTTAATGAGAACGTCGCCCAAGTAAGTTTCACCGCCTTGGGCCTCGGCGCAATCAAGATCCCTGGCATCCCCGCGATTGCCGGCCCATTCAGTTACAGCACGGCGAGTGCAAGTCTTAGCCAAACCCTGTTCAGCTTCGAATCGATTCAACGCTTTCGTTCCGCGCGCACCGCCGAGCAGGCCGCCGGGCTCAGCTACCGAGACACGCTTGACGTCGTAACGCTCACCGTGGGCAATGCTTATCTGCAAGTCATCGAAGCCCGCTCCCGCATTGAAGCCGAAGAGGCGCAAGTGCAGAATGCGAAGGCTCTCTACGATCAGGCGGTGGACGAATTCCAGGCCGGCACCAGTCCACGAATCGACGTGACTCGGACGGAAGTCCAGCTTCATACCGAACAGTACAACCTGAGCGTTGCACGCAACAACTTCGCGGTCGCGAAACTCTCCCTCGGCCGTGCCATCGGATTGCCTCTTGGCCAAGCCTTCGAGATCGCCGACCCACTCCCCTATGCCGACATCAATCCGCCTACTGTCGAAGACGCCCTCAAGATGGCTTACAACTCGCGCAGTGATTTCCGCTCGGCTCTCAATTCGGCGAAATCGGCCGAGCAGGCGTTGTCGGCGGCCAAGGGCCAGCGTTATCCCGTTGTCGCGGTGAATGGCGATTACGGCGACCAAGGGCCTACGTTCAGTCAGTCCCACGGGATTTTCAGTTTCCAAGCGGGGATCAATGTACCGATCTTTACCGGCGGCCGGATCAAGGGCGACATCACCCAGGCAGAGGCGGCTCTGCGTCAGAGGAAGGCAGAAGCAGAAAACGTCCGTGGACAGATTGATTACGACGTGCGCACGGCATTTCTCAATCTGAATGCCGCCAAAGAGCAAGTGGACGTCGCTCATCAGAACGTGGACCTGGCCAACGACAATGTCGCTCGCTCCAAGGAACGCTTTGCCGCCGGCGTGACCGACAGCGTCGAGGTGGTGCAGTCCGAGCAGTCCCTGGCCAGTGCCAACGACCAATACATCACCAGCCTCTACAGCCACAACCTCGCAAAACTGGCGCTCGCTCGTGCGCTCGGCGTTGCACGAACCAATTTCAGCCAATATCTCGGAGGACGCTAATGTCCGCAGAAAACACGCAGTTGAACGCACCGAATGCCGCCCCGGTGGCGACGGTGAAACTCGAACTACCCGGTGAACACCAGAAGAAGCAAGGCCTCCGCCGGATTTTTCAAAAGTATCCACGGGGAGGTCGGGTGGCAGCGGTGCTGCTACTCGCCCTCGTGATCATAGGCGGAGGGCTCTTCGTGAGCAATAGTTTGGCGTGGGAGTCGACTGACGATGCACAAGTGAACGGCCACATCATGCCCTTGAGCGCGCGCATCAACGGATACGTGCTCGAAGTTCCGGTCATTGAGGGACAGATTGTCCACGCCGGTGATGTGCTGGTGACGATCGATCCCAAGGACTACCAGATCGCAGTAGAACAGGCCCAGGCGACATTCGCGGACGCACGGGCCAGTGCGACAAGTTCTCGCTTCAACGTGCCTATTACCTCGGTTACGAGCAGAAGCAACCTTGATTCCGCAGGTACTGGGGTGGTAAACGCAGAAGCGGGATTCCAGGCTGCGCAGCAGAATTTTGAGTCTGCGAAAGCGGTTTTGCAACAGGCCGAAGCCAATGCTGCGAAGAGCGACGCGGACCTGGTGCGTTATGAGCAGCTAGTCGCAAAGGATGACATTTCACGTCAGCAATACGATCAGGCCGTCGCCGCGGCCAAAGCAAACCGATCCGGCGTCGTGTCGGCCGGAGCGAGTGTACTGGCGGCTGAGCAAGCAATCCACCAGGCGAAGGGCAAGCTCTCCCAGGCCAGGGCCGATTTACGCAGCGCCGAGACCGCGCCGCAGCAGGTTTCAATCTCCCGCTCCAAGGCAGAAGCAGCCGACGCCCAGGCGCGAGAACGCAAGGCACAGCTCGATCAGGCAAAACTCAACCTCAGCTACACCGTTGTTCGTTCTCCAGTCACAGGAATTATTGGCAAAAAGACAGTTGAGGTCGGCCAGAACGTCGGCATCGGGCAGGAACTTGTAGAAGTAGTGCCGCTCGACGATGTCTGGGTCACGGCCAACTTTAAGGAAACGCAACTTGCCCACATGCGGCCGGGACAACCAGTCGAAATCAAGGTAGACGCTTACGGCCGCACTTGGAAAGCGCATGTAACTAACATGGGTGCCGGTGCAGGCTCGGTGTTCAGCCTGTTGCCTCCCGAAAACGCCACGGGGAACTATGTGAAAGTTGTGCAGAGGGTGCCGGTACGCATTGATTTTGATCGTAGTTCTGATGAGAGCCTCGATCGCAATCTGGGGCCGGACTTCAATGCTGAAGGACTGCTGAAGCCCGGCTTGTCGGTTGAGCCCGAGGTGAAGGTGCGATGAGCGCTGCCGAATCTGGTGCTGCTCTGGAAGAACTGTGGCAGCCGAAAGTGAACCCATGGATCATCGCGGGTGCGGTTTCACTGGCGGCATTCATGGAGGTTCTCGACACCAGCATCGCCAATGTGGCCCTGCCACACATCGCTGGCGGCCTGGCGGCCAGCAATGATGAGAGCACGTGGGTGCTGACCAGTTATCTGGTCTCCAATGCGATCGTACTGCCGCTGAGCGGATGGCTGGTCGCATCGCTCGGGCGCAAGCGGTTCTTTCTAATCTGCATTACGTTTTTTACAGTGAGTTCCTTTCTCTGTGGGATCGCCCCGAGCCTTGGGTTTCTGCTCCTGTTTCGAGTCATGCAAGGCGCGTTCGGGGGAGGCCTTCAGCCGATGGCGCAGTCCATCCTGGGCGATAGCTTTGCTCCCGAGAAACGCGGGCTGGCCTTTTCGCTGTACGGCATTACAACCATCTGCGCTCCTGCCATCGGTCCAACGCTGGGAGGCTGGATTACAGACAACTACTCTTGGCGCTGGATTTTCTACATCAACGTTCCGGTGGGAGTTGTGGCCCTCCTACTGGTCTATCAGCTGGTCGAAGATCCACCGTACATATCCCGGCTGAAGGCCCGGCTCTCGGGCTTCGACTTCGTCGGATTTTCTTTGCTGACCCTGGGCGTGGGCGCCCTGCAGATTGTCCTCGACAAGGGACAAGAAGACGACTGGTTTGGGTCTCGTTTCATTACGACCTTGGTCGTGATCGCCGTCGTGGGCCTCGTTTCTTTGGTGGTTTGGGAATGGTTTCAGAAACAGCCCATCGTGGATGTGCGTTTGTTTAAAAACTTCAACGTGGCGACCACCAATCTGATGTTCCTGATGCTGGGAGCGGCCTTATTCAGTTCCACAGTCCTGATGCCGCAACTTCTCCAGACTCTTATGGGATACACGGCGCAAAAGGCCGGGATGGTGCTTTCCGCCGGCGCCCTCGTCGTGCTGGTCGTGCTCCCCATGGTGGGTAGACTGACCACCCGATTTCAGGCGCGTCACATCATAGCCTTCGGTTGGATGGGCCTGGGGGTAGCCATGTACGTATCGAGCAAGCAGGTTGATCTGCTGATGAGTTTCCGCTCAGCCACCTTACTACGTGTATGGCAGTACATCCCCGTGGCCTTTCTATTCGTTCCCCTTACGCTTGCCGGATACGTCGGACTGGCGCCGGAAAAAACCAACGCTGCCGCCGGGCTCATGAATTTTTTTCGCAACATGGGGCAGAGTGTTGGAACGTCCGCGGTCACGACCCTGATTGCTCGACGCAGTCAGTATCATCAATCCGTCTTGGCGGAATACACGGCTACTGGCCGGTTTCACAGCTCTATCACGGCTCTTGCCGTGCGTCTGACACGCGCCGGTGTTAGCGCGCATACCGCTCAACAGCAGGCCCTGGGCCGACTCTACGCTTTGGTGCAATCCCAAGCTGCTGTTCTCTCTTACGTCGACATCTACTGGCTGCTGGCAATGGGTTCAGTGATTATGTTTGTCGCCTCGTTTTTGCTGAAAAGAAATGAACCAGGCAAGGGTGCGAAGGTCTCGGTTCACTAAAGCCTGCAGGAAACTGTGCGGCTTAGACTTTGGAATCAACGCACGGCATTTGGTGAAAAAGTGCGACCGAGTAGCGACATTTTGCATCTTCCTTATTTGCAGAAAGCCTGTGACGGAGTTTCGAGTATCGGCCCCGATGTTGAGTTTATAAACTCAGCACCGCCGCTCGCGATGGCAACGGATGCTGAGCGCTATGCAGCGGTGTTTCGCATCTTCGAAGCACTCTCCGCTTGTGGAGAGCCGGAAGAGCTGGCACGAGTTCTTGCTGACCAGTTGCGCGATCTCATCAGTTTCGACCATCTCGACGCGCTCATCTTTAAGGAAAATTCCAACGAAATAGAATGGCAAGGGTGGGGAACGGAGCCGATCGCTTTCCCCGATCTCCCGGTTGAGCAGACATCAACCTGGCATGTTTTCCGTACCCAGGAACCGCTGCATGTCGCCGACTGGAACACGGACGACACATTCCCGCAGGTGAAACGGCTTTTGGAGAATGCCGGGGTCAGGCTCGGTTCAGTCATTCGCGTGCCATTGACTACGCCGCACCGGCGCTTAGGAACGCTGGGTATCGCCAGCCGGGACCGCAATGCCTACCGTTCGGAGGACGTCTGCTTCTTGCAGTTGCTTTCGCGTGGTGTCGCCCTGGCCATTGATGATGCACTTAATCTGAGGAAATCTCGAGCCGCGCGATTGAAAGTGGAACGCCAAAATACTCGGCTCAAACTGCTCCTTGATATGACGAACCGGATTACCTCGAACCTGGATCTAACGGACCTGCTCCGTGCAATCTCAGGGAGCGTTCGCAAGGTCATGGAATGCGATCTCGTTTCCATTAGCATGCAGGACGCGGAGAGCGGACAATTTCGGGTTTGCGCGCTTGATTTTCCGAACAGTAACGGCTTCGTGCGTGAAGAACTGGTCACTCCTCCCGACCGAGTTAGTGGGAGAGCCTTTGAAACGCTCAGGCCGGTAATTATGAACCAATTCGACCCCGCCGAGTTTGGTCCCGAAGGGGCTCAGATCATTATTGGTGAGGGACTCAAGACCCTTTGTATTGTTCCGCTGGTCAATCGTGGACGGGCACTTGGTTTACTGTGTCTCGCACGAAAGAAAGAAAACTCTTTCAGCGAGCACGATGCGGATTTTCTTACTGAGGTAGCGGGCCAGGTCACAATCGCCATTGAAAATGCGCTTGCCTACAGCGAGATCTCTGAACTCAAAGACAAACTAGCCCAGGAAAAGTTGTATCTCGAGGAAGAGATTCGCAGCGAGCTTAATTTTGAGCACATTATCGGAAGCAGTCCAGCCCTGAAGCAGGTTTTGGATTTGGTGGAAACGGTCGCATCAAGCGATTCTACCGTGCTGCTGCTGGGCGATACGGGCACGGGAAAGGAGTTGATCGCCCGCGCCATTCACGACCACAGCCAGCGTAAGGATCGCACCTTTGTCAAACTCAATTGCGCCGCCATTCCGACGGGACTGCTCGAAAGCGAATTATTTGGACATGAAAAAGGGGCGTTCACAGGCGCCATCAGCCAGAAGATCGGTCGACTGGAACTCGCCCATCAGGGCACACTGTTTCTCGATGAAGTGGGCGACATTCCGATTGAAATGCAGCCGAAGCTGTTACGTGCTCTGCAGGAGCGGGAGTTCGAGCGTCTGGGCAGCACCCAAACGAGGAAAGTGAGCGTGCGGCTGGTGGCCGCAACCAATCGCGACTTGGAAAAGATGATCGCGGCGCGCGAATTTCGGAGTGATCTCTACTACCGTTTAAACGTATTCCCCATTCGCGTACCTCCGTTGCGGGAGCGGAAAGAAGATATTCCCTTACTGGTTCGCTTCTTCGTCCAGAAACTCGCAGCGCGAATGCAAAAACACATCGAAACGATTCCGGCCGCCGCGATGAAGACCCTGACGGATTGGGATTGGCCGGGAAACATTCGGGAACTGGAGAATTTCGTCGAGCGCGCCGTAATCCTCACGCGCGGCAAGTCACTTCAAGTGCCGATCACAGAATTGCTCAAATCGAGAGCGGACTTCTCAGTCCCGGAC
>Ga0307476_10001618_pt1 | contig 13658 bp, 14 predicted proteins | sample atmos_gasesECM2C_2_FD_203314 | JGI IMG/M metagenome (GOLD analysis project Ga0307476, IMG submission 203314) | Hardwood forest soil microbial communities from Morgan-Monroe State Forest, Indiana, United States - atmos_gasesECM2C_05 | ecosystem: Environmental > Terrestrial > Soil > Temperate... | reverse complement strand
CTGGTCGAGGGAAGTGTTGCAGGATGCGCTGCGGGCTTCGAAAGACAGCAAGCAGCCCATGGATCTGCTGGTGGAAAATGCGAAGTTCTTCAAGACCTATTCCGTTGCCTATCGCGATGGAATCAGGAATCCGCATTTAGAGCGCAGCGAAGGGGCCGATGTTCTGGGAGAGATTTTGAAGCCGCTGAGCAAGTAGCGCCTCCCGTTAGCCGCTGAGTCGTTACGGACCGATCAGGCGGACGGGAACCGGAGAAGTGCCGGAGCCGCCAACGATGGGGGTCACGCCGCTGTTAGTTGAGCTAGAGCTGCAGCCGGCAACATTGAGCACGGTAAGGTTGATATCACCGGCGGTTGTGCCACCCGTTCCGTCCTGGACCTGATTAATAAATGCCTGCATGAATCCGATCACGGTGACGCCGTACGGAGGTCCCGCCTGAAAAACTGTCGTATTCGTGATGTCAACGATCGGAATCGTTACAACTGAGCTGCTGGTCGTGACCACGCTCCCGTTTTGTGGGCCGCTTTGGGCTTTGAACTGATAAGGAGCAGAAGGCCAGGGCCCGGGGTTTTGGAGCAGGTCTTGTCCGCTGGCGGCGTGAATCAGGCATTCTGCGCCATAGGCGCTGGGGCCGTGTTTTCCTCTCGGATTGACCGTGGGATCCCATGTGAAGTTATTGGTCGAACCCCCGCAGGGATAGGGATTCACATCGTGGCACTGAATGCTGTCTTGGTAATCGGGATAATTGAAATCTTCCGTACACGAGGCAGAGGGTGGGCAGACATCGTTGGAGTTCGACGGGCTCTGCACCTTGGCGGGTACGTAGTCGACTTGGGTCGTGCTGTTGTGGGCTTGCGGAAGGGGATCAGTCAAGACGCAAGAATGGTGCGGATGTTGATTGCAATCGGCGGTGAGGTTGAATGTCTTTCCGATTACGCCTGGTTCGATAGCGCCGGTCGCTGGAGTGATGAATTGCGGCGAGGGGAGAATGGCGCTGGTAGGATCGGCGTTGGCAACCAGCCACGGCTTCACGCCCTTCGGTGCGATTGGCGTGAAATTCTGGACGTTCGCGGGATTATAAGCTTCGGCGGTCGCAGTACCTGCCGCGGTGGGGGCACTTGCTCCCCAGATTTTGGAGAAAAAAGTAGGCAGATTTGAACTGGTCAGCTTGACTGTGACCTGCGGATTGCCCTGGCGACTCCAGTCGAAGGTCGCTGAAGACAGCGTGGGCGCAGCCCCGGCAACCGGATTGTTCTGCATCACCGCGTTGATCTGAGCGTTGGCCATATTTTGCGCCCATGGCTGCACAGTCAAGAAATTCGGGTCTGTAAGCAGAAGTGTGGTGATACCGGAATCTGCGATTGCTTTCGCACCCGCCAGGGCGGCTGCGTCAGCGGCGCGCTGAACCTCACTGCGGGCTGCATACAGCGTCACAATATCAATGGCTAACGCGGCCATGGCCAGCAAACTCACCAGCGACACAGCCACCAATACCATAGTCTGGCCTCGTTCATGGGGACGTTGCCGCGAAGGAAGTTTTTTCTGCATGCCCGACCTCAATCAGCGTTTGCGGCGGCAGCGCCGCTTGGTATGTAGGTGACGCCAGCATAACTTGCGCCCGGAACGAGCAATTGGATAACGTTATTGAAATGCCATTGAAAAGGGTAAGAAATCTGAACGGTGGTGAATAGCGTGGTCAGTGTGGACTGGTTGATGGGTGTCACTTGGACTGGCCACGCACGGCTGATGGTCAGCGTAAGGGTGCCGGGACAACCGCTTGAGGCGTTGTACACCCAGGTCATCCCCCCGCCTTGGTTCGGCTCACTGATACCGCTGAGGCCGCAGTCGTTGATGTGGGCGGTTTGCAGGTAGGAATCGATCAGGAAACGTATTGCGTCCACGGAGGGCGGCTTGAGATTGGCAGGGGATATGTCATTGCTGGGCTGAGCGGCGCCGAAGCGGGCGCCTTCGCGGACGGCGTTGTTCAATTCCTGTTTAAGGTTGAAAGCGGCGCCAAAGTCGAAGATTCCCACGACTAAAACCACGAGCAATGGGAGAGCGACGGCGAATTCGATGAGGGCGGCGGCTTTGGTCTCGCGAAGTAGAGCGAAACGCTGTTGACGAGGCCTGGATGCGACTGCCGTCCCGGCTTTTGAGATGCTGTTGGGGTTTCGCTTCTTGGCCGGAGTTTGTGGGGATTCTGAGCAGGTCGTCTTTATTACCTCAGCGACTAAAGCCGGTGGTGACTGAAGGGCATGGATCGCAGCGCTGAAAGCCCTGTGCCACCCAAAGGCGAATCCTTCTGAGTTTTCAGTGGCTATGCGACACATCCAGAACCCTCGCTTCGCCCGGGATGACAATAAAAGATGGGATGACAATAATAGACGGGAGGACAACAATCGGGTTTGGTTCTCGCGGAACATGGCCTCAATATTCTCCCGTCATCTGTACGCCGGCGTTCAGCATGATCTTCTGCATGTTGAGGGACGTGAAGGGAAGAGAAAATTGATAGGGATATTGGAACTGAACTGAAACCCCGCAATCGGGAGCGCCGGAGCCGGCGGATAAAGTAGAAGGGAGCTGCACGTTATAGTAGACGCAAATCTGGGGGCCGACGGTTGGTGTTACGCAGCTCGTGGTCCCTCCACCACACGCTGTGCGGGTACCCGGTTCCGCGGTATTTGTGACCTGAGTCGGATCGAGACTGGAAGCCCGGAGAGCCTGCTGTACTTGGGCGGCAATCGCGTTGGGGGACGGTTGCCCGTTGGGAGTGCCACAGGTGGCGCAGGTCTGCGCTGTACCAAGTCGAGCGCCTTCCCGCGCGGCATGGTTGATGGTGGCGTAGACGTTGAAGGCGCGGCCGAACCAGTAGATGCCCAGCACGATCATGAAAAAAATGGGCAGGACCAGGGCGGCTTCGGCGATTTCTGAGCCGAGGGTTCCGGTTGCGAGTTTTCTTACTCTACCCACTTTTGATTCACTTCCTGCACGCGCGAGGACGCGCGCGCCCAGACTTTACTCTTGCCCGCGCCACACTTGCTCATGCGCCGCCCCAGACTTGGCGGCTGGTGTACAGAATTACCGCGATGGCTACGGCTACGCCAAACGGCACCTTTACTAAATCTGGATTATCCAGGGTCAGGTCGGGTCCGGGCAAGTGCATACTCAGGAAAGCGGCGAGCATGCGTCCCAAGTTGCGGGCGGTCTCGCGGATGCGTTTTTTCCAGACGACCATGATGGCGGCCATCACACCGTTGACCAGGATTCCAAGTACCAGCACCGTCAGCAGATTTTGTGGGCCGAGGAAGGCTCCCAGAGCGCCTACGAATTTCCAGTCGCCGGCGCCGAGGCTGCGGAGCAGGACGAAGGGCAGAAGCAGGGCCAAGCCGAGGCCGGCGCCCAGCAGGGAATCTTTGGCGCCCGACCAGCCGCGCAGGTACGAATTGGCCGCAATCCCGAGCACGAGGCCGGGGACGGTCAACCAGTTGGGGATGCGCCGGGAGCGCCAGTCCGTCCATCCGCCGGCAATGGCCAGCAAGGCAGGCAAGGTCAAGATTAGTGCTCCTTCTCTGGCTAGGGCCATACGGTGATGGCCAGGGAATTCGCTGGAATATGCATCAAAAAGTCCGGATAGGCGGCGCGGCGCCTCGACGAGCGATGATGGGCGGATTGTCACACAGGGTTTGAGGCAAGTCAATGTTACCGGCGCGGTGGTGGGTTTTGGCGGTCTTAGGGAACATGCGACCGAGCTTCGCTCGGCTAACCCGGACGAGGGGGTCCGGGTTTACGTGGGCCTGGTTCACTAACGGCTTAGCGGGGCTGGGGTACGTTGGGCCACGACGCGGCGGGCGTTCTCGGCCAATTGCTTGGCTTGCGGCAGCAGGTCGAGGGCTTTCAGGACCTCGGGATCGGCTTCCGCTTTTACCTTTAGACCTTCCTCCTGGCCGAAGGCGTTGACGAAGATTTCGCTCTTGATGTTGGAGCGTACCCAATCGTTGTTCTGCAGCAGTTCGGCTTCGGTGAAGGGAACCTTTTCCGCGTCGAGGAATTTGCGGAAGTCCTGCATGGTGGCATCGTCAACTTCGAAACTCTTGGTCGGATGGTGGTTGACCATGTAGTGTTTGGCGTAGTTGAAGAAAGCGTAATGCTGCAGGAGCGAATCCTGAAAAGGCGTGCTCTTGATGGGATCGATCTTTACGTCAGGGGTAATTCCGCCGCCGCCGTAAACGGTGCGGCCGCTGTCGGTGAGCTTGACCTCGCGGTTGGCGGTGCTGTTCTTGTCATCGTCGGGCCGCTCGAAATAATAATCGTAGAGCGAGATGTTGGAATAGTCGCGCTGAATCAAACGTCCGCTGGGAGTGTAATAGTGAGCCGTGGTTAGAGCGAGTCCGGTATTTTCAGAGAGCGGATAGACGGTCTGCACCAAGCCCTTGCCGAAGGTGGTTTCGCCGACGATCAGGCCGCGGTCGTGATCCTGAATGGCACCAGCGACGATCTCTGCGGCAGAAGCAGTGCCGCGGTTGACCAGGACTACCAGAGGATAATCTTTGCCGCCGTTGCCGTGACTTGCGGTATACCGTTTTTCCTGCGAGGCACGGCCGTGGTGCGACACAATCAGCTGACCTTTGCGCAGGAACTTATCGGCTACGCCTACGCCTTCACTGAGCAGGCCTCCGGGATTCTGGCGGAGGTCGAGGATCAGGCCTTTCAGGTCCCCCATCTGATCGAGCGCGTCGGAGACTTCTTTCTCCGTGGTCTCGTTGAAGCCAGTGATGTGGAGATAGCCGATTCCGGGCTTGATCAGAAAGTGCAAGTCGACGCTGTAGCGCGGGATTTCGTCGCGGACTACGGCGAATTCGATGGGCTTGTCAGTGCCCTCGCGCACGATGGTGATGTGGACGGTGGTTCCTTTGGGGCCCTTGAGCAGATCGGCCACATCGCTGGTGCTCATGTTGTCGGTGGGCTTGCCATCGACTGCGACGATGACGTCGCCGGGACGAATACCGGCGCGATAGGCGGGCGTGCCCGCAAATGGCGCGATGACGATGACTTTATTGTTGCGCGGTCCGACGGTCATGCCAACGCCGTAGTACTTGCCGCGCTGATCCTCGCGCAGCAGGGCGTAGGATTTGGGATCAAAGAAGTTCGAGTGCGGGTCGAGGACGTGCAGCATGCCGGGAATGGCGCCGTTGTAGATTGCTTTGTCGGCGTTCACGGGCTCGGCGTAGTTCTGTTCGACCAGGCTGTAGACGTCGGTGAACTGGCGCAGGCTGTCACGAACATCGGAATCCCCGCCCGGGGCTGCGGCCGGGTTGATCTTCTGGCCGAAGACGATGCCGAGGAATCCGCAAGTGACAAGAACGAAGAGCGCAAGGTAGAGTGAGCGACGAGAACTACGGGCCATTCTTTTAGTTTCCTTCGGTTCGGGCGTAGAACGGGCCCGGCCACCGCATCTGAGCGAAGTATAGCACGTCCTTAAATGGTAAAAACCAGGTTTGATTGACCCTAGGTAACCACCCCGGCAAGGGCGGCGCTATGCGCTCACTACTATTAAGATGCGGGTTGGAGGCTGGGGGTTCGGGAACTTTGTTTCGGAATTTCGTGCGAAATGGCGGGGACCACCAGAAGCGGCGGGTTCGCGTTGCCGCCGTCCCGCCGGGGCAGTATGATGAGTCGCATGGGTTTTTCGGAGACGATCTTCCTGTTTTTGCTGGCCTTGATCATTTTTGGGCCCAAGAAGTTGCCGGAGATCGCGCGTCAGATCGGGAAAGCGCTGAACGAGTTCCGCCGGGCCTCGAATGAGTTCAAAGCTCAAATAGAGTCGGAGATTTCACAGCTGGAAACGGAGAATCATCAGCAGATTTTGCCCCCGTCCCAAGCGCCAAAAGGTGCGGTCGCGGCGTTGCCCGTGACGCTGGAACCGGTCGCCAGCCACGGTGTATCTCTGGAACCCGGCCCGCAGCGTGGCTTAGAGCCGGGGCCGGAAGCGGGTTCTGAACCCCATGCTTTCATGAAGGCTCCCGATGCCTGACCTTCTTGCCGAAGCGCCGTCCTCTAAACCGCCGCAGGATGCCATGCCCGCGATGAGTTTCCTTGAACACCTGGAGGAGTTGCGGCGACGGCTGGTGTATTGCATTATCGCGGTTGCGGCGGGTTTTTTTGGCTGTTGGTACTACGCAGAAAAGATCTACAGCGTCATCCAACAGCCCATTATGGACGCCCTCCGGCACAACGGGATGGCGGACAAACTGGTGGTCACCAACCCCGTCGATGCCTTCAATCTTTACTTGAAGACCGCGGCGCTCGCCGGATTGTTTGTGGTCTCGCCGTTTATTCTGTATCAGACTTGGATGTTTATCTCGCCGGGGCTCTACCGCAACGAGAAACGCTATGCTTTGCCATTCATGGTGTCGACGATTGGACTGTTTCTGGCGGGAGGCTTCTTTGGCTACAAGCTAGTGTTTCCGGCGGCGCTGGATTTCCTGATCGGGTACGGCAAGCAGTTTCAGCCGATGATCACGGTTCACGAATATACCAATCTGTTTCTCAGCGTCATTCTCGGGCTGGGCGTGGTCTTCGAATTGCCGATTCTGGTCTTCTTTCTGGCGCTGATGGGAGTGGTGAACGCTGGTTGGATGTGGCGCAACGTGCGCTATTCGATTCTCGTGATTTTTATAGTCGCGGCCATCCTTACGCCTACTACCGACATTTTGAATATGTGCATCTTTGCTGCGCCGATGATCGCGCTTTACCTGGCGAGCATCGGAATCGCTTACCTGGTGCATCCAAAACAGCGGAAGGCGAGAGCGGAAAAAAAGCGAGCATGAAAGTTTTCCAGATTATCGGCGTGATGTGGTTTCTGACCGTGCTTGCCTGTTCCAGACAGAAGGACGTGACTGCCGCCACGTCCGCGACTGCAGAAGCGAGTGCCACTCCGGCTGGCCACATTGAAATCAGAGTTACAGACAATTCCGGCGGTGGGGTATCTTTCAACGAAGTTCGGGCTATGCGATATGTGAAGGAGATCGTGGCCTTCGGGCCTCGTTCAATCGGAAGCGCGAATCATAAAAAGGTTGAAGACTACATTCACGCGCAGTTGAAAGGCGACGTAGTTGAAGACGACGTTTTTACCGTGGATACAACCGAAGGGAAGTTTCCCGTCCACAACATCCTTGCGAAGTATCCCGGGACGCGCGATGGCATTATCGTGATCGCCAGCCATTACGACACGAATTGGCCTTTGAAGGACACCGCTTATGTCGGGGCGAACGACGGCGCTTCTTCGAGCGCGTTGCTGCTCGAAATCGGGAACCAGCTGCGGGGCAAGAAGCGGGACGGCTACAGCGTATGGCTGCTGTGGGACGATGCGGAAGAGTCCATGAGGTTGCCATGGTACGATCCCGAGGCGCTTTACGGAGTGCGCCACCTGGCCCAGAAATGGAAGGACGACGGAACCCTCAAGAAGATCAAAGGTTTTCTTTTGGAAGACATGATTGGTGACGCGGACCTTAACATTGAGCGCGATCAGAACTCTACTCCGTGGCTGGAGGATCTGGTTTATAAAGCGGCAAAGAGTCTGGGGTACCAATCTCATTTCTTTGCCAGAGCTATCCCGATGGACGATGACCACATGCCCTTTGTGGAGCGCGGCGTTCCCAGCGCCGACCTGATTGATTTCAACTACGGCTATAACAACGTTTTCTGGCACACCGCGCAAGATACGGTCGACAAGCTCAGCCCTAAGAGTTTGCAAGTCGTGGGCATGGTGACCCTCGAAACGGTGCAAATGCTGGATAAGAAATAGGGTGCTGGGAACCCATTAGCGGGATTAACGCGAATCGAGAATAAGCCGTAGGGAGCTACCGTGATCAGGCAGGATCACAGCCCTCCGTGGAACCGTCCGGAGGCGCGGGCAAGCATTACCGACATGATCAGGATGCCGGCTCCGAGAACAAGTACGCGCTGGGTCTTGCGCAGACTGAAGCTGCCGACGCGACAGACGAGCAGATAGCCGACGGCAAGATTGAATAGGCCCCATACGACATTCACGTCGAAGATGACAAACCTTCGCCGGGTGGTGATGTGAAGGGGCTCTGGAAGGCGTGCCCCGAGATTCCGTTGCCGAGATGCGGCAGGCAATTTGCGAGGAATGCGCCACCGAAGAAGTACGCAACATAGTGATACCAGCGCAATGTTGCTCCCTTCTGGTTGTCGAGCCAATGTTAGCAGGTCGCGGCAACAGGATTCTTTTGCGCTTTCGCTTTTTCTTGATTTGATTTCTAATTCCAACCTTATGCGAACCGTGAAAGTGTGTCTGTTCTTATCCGTGTTTGTGGTGGCTGTGGCCTATGCGCAAAATCCGGTTGACCAGGTAATTGCTGAAGCATTGAAGCCCTCACCTCTTGAAAAAAACCTGCAGCAGCTTACCGACCAGATCGGCGGACGCGTGCCGGGGACGCTGGCCATGCGGCAAGCGGTGGAATGGGGTGTAGCAGCCTTCACAGCAGCGGGCGCGGACAAGGTCCACACCGAAGATTTCAAGCTTCCAGCTTCGTGGGCGGAGGGTTTCACCCGCATGAGCATCTCCGCCCCTGAACATTTCGATGTGCGAGTGGTTTCGATGGCCTGGGCTCCGGCGCTGGCGGCTCATCAGGACGTGCCGGTCATCGATGTCGGCGATGGGAAGGTTGAGGATTTCAACAAAGCCGGCAATGTTTCCGGCGCCTTGTTGCTGGTGCACTCCCAGGAAATGGCGAAGTGGGAAGACCTGTTCGCTGAGTATCTGAGAGCGCCAGGGATCATTCTTCGCGCCATGCAAGGCAGAGCGTTGGCTATCGCGTTCCAATCCACGCGTCCGAACGACTTGCTTTATCGCCATACTGACTCTCAACAAGGGGAAATCGTCGGCATTCCCATGGTGCTGGTGGCGCGAGAGGATTCTGCCCGCATGGCGCGGTTGCTGGCGTCGGGGCAAAAGCTTCGCGCCGACCTGGCTGTTCCCAATCGTGTGAGCGGGCCGATCACGGCGGCCAATGTGGTCGCGGAAATACGAGGCAGCGAGAAGCCGAACGAGTTTGTGATTCTAGGGGCGCATCTCGATTCCTGGGAGTTGGGCACGGGCGCGCTCGACAATGGATGCAATGCGGCCTTGGTGATTGATGCGCTTCGCGCCATCAAGACGGCCGGTCTGAGGCCGCGGCGAAGTATTCGCTTTATATTGTTTTCCGGCGAAGAAGAAGGACTGATCGGATCGCACGCCTACGCCGTCGCGCATCGCTCCGAACTGGATAAAGCTGCAGGGGTGGTGATCTTCGATTCTGGAACTGGCCGGGTTACCGGGTTTTCTCTGGGTGGACGCAAGGATGTGGTGAATGCCGCGAATAATCTGGTTGCTCCCTTGAAGCAGTTTGACGCGGCCAAACTGCTCACTACCGCGGAATGGGGCACGGACCATTTCGATTTCATGCTGGAAGGTGTGCCCACGTTCGTGGCCGAGCAGGAGGAAGCGAATTACCTGATCAACTATCACGCCATGTCCGATACCTTTGACAAGGTTGATCTGGCACAATTGAAGAAACATGTGGCGGTAGCGGCTGCGCTTACATTTAGCATTGCCTACTCTCCGGAACGGCTTGGTCCTCGGCTGCATCACGCGCAAATTGAACAGACCATGATCGAAACTCATCTAGATGAGCTGATGAAGACCTTTGGCATGTGGCAGCCCTGGCAAGAAGGCAAGTGGGGCAGGGCTGACTAGAGCTGATTTCCAGTGGTTCCACAAACAGCGGGCCATTGGAATTTGGCAATTGAAAATTTCAATGTTGGAAATCGATTGAGCCAGCTACTGCTTTGGATTCTCTTCAATCTTTTCGTGCTGGGCATGCTGGCGCTCGACCTGGGGTGGTTGCAGCGGGCGGGCCATGCGGTGAAATTTCGCGAGGCGCTGGCCTGGAGCGCCATCTGGATCGGGCTGGCCGGGGCATTCGCTGTGCTCGTTTATTTTCGCTGCGGGCACGCAACCGCCGTGGAGTTCGTCACCGGTTATGTGATCGAGCTTTCGCTGAGCGTGGATAATCTTTTTATCTTCCTCCTGATTTTCCGATACTTTCGCGTGCCTCCCGATCACCAGCGCAAGGTGCTGTTCTGGGGAATATTGGGGGCCGTGGTGCTGCGCGGCGTGTTCATTGTGGTGGGCATTGGGTTGATTCGAAGGTTTCATTGGATCACTTATATTTTCGGGGCGTTGCTGGTGTACAGCGGGATCAAACTGTTTCGTCAGCAAGATGTTGGAATCGAACCGGAAAACAATCTGCTGCTGCGCTGGTTTCGTCGGTGGGTGCGGGTGACGGAAGATTACGAGGGAGACAAATTCATAGTGCGGCGCGCGGGGTTATACGCGACGCCTTTGCTGGCGGTGCTGGTGCTGGTCGAAACCACCGATCTGCTGCTTGCCACCGATTCGATCCCCGCGGTGCTGGCCATTACATTGAAAACTTTTATTGTCTACACTTCAAACGTTTTTGCGATTCTGGGTCTGCGCTCAATGTACTTCGTGCTGGCGGGCATGATGGAGTTGTTTCACTACCTGCACTATGGGCTGGCTTTAGTTTTGATCTTTATCGGGGCGAAGATGATGGCATCGAACTATTATCAGATTCCAACCAGCACGGCTCTGGCAGTCGTCGCGGGAGTGCTGCTGGTTTCGGTCTTGGCATCGCTGCTTCGACCGCGAAGTCAAGAGTGTTAACCACTGAAGACAAAACACAAGGAGAGCCTTGTGACGTGGCTTCGCGGACGACTACGCTATCATGAGATTCTATGACCCGAGTGACGATCGCAGTGCCGGCGGGCTCCTACGACGCCATCATAGAAAATGGCTCGCTGCAGCGGGCGGGAGAACGATTACGCGGCGTGGTCGGAAATCGCCGGCACTTGTTCATTGTGACTATCCCGCCGGTGCGTCGCAGATGGGGCAAGAAGTTGATGGCATCGTTGTTGAGTGCGGGGTTCGAAGCGCGAGTGATTGAAATGCGCGACGGCGAGCGCGCCAAGAAGTTGGCCACGGTCGAGGCGTTAGCTGAAAAATTAACGCGCTTGGGTGCGGATCGCAATGCTGTGATTGTGGCGTTCGGCGGCGGGGTGGTGGGCGATGTCGCCGGTCTGCTGGCCTCGCTTTATATGCGAGGGGTTGACCTGGTGCAGATTCCTACCACGGTGCAGGCGCAGTTGGACGCGGCCATCGGCGGCAAGACCGGCGTAAATCTACGCACGGGCAAAAACCTGCTAGGAACTTTTCATCAGCCACGCGCGGTGCTGATCGATCCCGCCGTGTTGTCCACCTTGCCGGAGCGTGAATTTCGCGCTGGGCTGTATGAGGCGCTAAAGTGCGGCGTGATTGGGAATCCTGCGCTGTTCGCCTACTTCGAAAAAGTTCAGGTGAAAAAGTTACGACGGGATGCGGCAGCGCTGGAATGGGTAATTGCGGAATCAGTGCGCCTGAAGGCAGAGGTGGTCTCGTCGGATGAGCGGGAAAGCGGGCTCAGACGGGTGCTGAATTTCGGTCACACCATCGGGCATGCGCTCGAGGCTGAGTCTGGATATCGGCGGTTTCTCCACGGAGAGGCGGTGGCATGGGGCATGATCGCGGCTACGCATATCGCGGTCATGACCGATCGCATCAGTAAGAGTTCGGCGCTGCGAATTTCCAACGCTGTGCTCGGTTTGGGCGAATTGCCGGAGATTAAGGCTCGCAGCCGCGATATTGTGCGTCTGCTGAGGAGTGACAAGAAGACGTGCGAGGGCGTTGTCCACTTCGTTCTGCCGCGGGAGATTGGGAAAGTTGAAATCGTGAACGATGTGCCGGAGAAGGTGGTCATCACGGCTCTGAATGAATTACGGCGGTTGTCGAGGTCGTGAACCGTCTTCCTTTGTGGTTGATGAAGTGCAAATGCCCGAACCACAAAGGACACAAAGGTACACGAAGGATGGAAGAATTTCCAATTTCCAAAATTGAACGGTGCGGTTGCCTGTGACTGATTCATCCAAAGCGACGGTGATTGGCGCTGCTCCCGAGGGAGTGAACGATCCGGCAGCGGCCGGGCGCGCAGTGCGGGAGATGTTTACCTCGATTGCGCCGCGATACGATCTGCTGAATCACGTGCTTTCGTTCAACGTGGACCGCTGGTGGTGGTGGAAGACGGCGCGAAGCTTTGCTTCCGTTCTGAAACGTCCCGCGGCGCGCGTCCTTGATCTGTGCTGCGGCACTGGCGATATGACTTCTGCTCTGCGCCGACAGGCAGGGAAATCTCAGGCAAAGATTCTAGGCGTGGACTTTTCGCACGCCATGTTGCAGCGAGCGAGCGGCAAGGCGGTGGGAACGTCCCTGAATTTTGTGGAAGCGGATGCGCTTTGTCTGCCCTTTCCGGACCAGCAATTCGATTTGATCACGGCGGCATTTGGTTTTCGCAATCTTGCGGACTACGATGCAGGACTGCGGGAAATGGTGCGTTTGCTGCGGCCGGGCGGCGAGTGCGGAATCCTGGATTTCGGCGAGCCTCGCGGCCTGATGGGAAAGTTGTACCGGATCTATTTCAGACGTGTGCTTCCCGCGATTGGGACGCTTGTTTCGGGTGTGCGCGGGCCTTATGCCTACCTGCCCGCATCGGTGGAGCGCTTTCCATCGCCGCAAGAGATGCTCGGGCGGATGCGCCGGGCGGGATTTCGGGAAGCTTCGTGGACGCCGTATACCTTCGGAATTGCGGGTTTGTATCGCGGAAAGAAATAAACGCTGGAGAGGCAGCAAGCTGCTCCCTACGAAGCCTTCTTCAGCATGTCCGCGAGAGTGTGGATATCGTTGCTGCCAGCGTCGCCGATCACGAAGTAGCGCAAGCCGTCCTGCGTCCAGCTTTGGAGGTTGAAGGACAATTCTTTCTGCGACGACGAACCCGATGCCAAGTCGCGGCCGACGGCGTGATCCTGAAAAATAAAGACTGAAATCTGGTGCTTGCGAATCTGGTAGATCAGTTCCGCTCCCGGCGCCTGGCCGAGATAGGTGACCCGTCCGCCGACCAGGGTGAATTCCGAATTTTGCAATTCGGGCAGGTTGAAGGTGAATGGGATTTTTCCCTGGAACCAGGGCTTCACGGTGTGGCGATCGGTGGATAGCACGTCTACCGGATTGGCGCTCGCGAGGGTGGCCACGTGCAGATCGGCTAACTCGCTGAACGTGTGTTCACGCTGCAGTTGCTGTTGTCGAACCGAGATCGTAACCAGTCCCGCTATAAGCAATAATGCGACCGCGGCAGTCGCTCCCAGCCACATCCGCACCGGTGAGCGCCGAGGCTTGGCTGCGATGCTCTTGCGAATGCGCTCGCGAAACTCCGGGCTCGAGCTATACCGCTGGCCAGCAGAGCGTATGGTGCGCTTAAGCTGGAGCCGGCTGAGAACATCGGCAGCACAGGATGGGCAAGTGCGCAGGTGAGCGTCCAACTCCCGCGTTTCGTTGGCGGAGAGTTCTCCGTCAAGGTAGGTATCGAGTTGTGGGGTCCAATGGTCGACCATGCTAGGTCCTCGCCAGCTTGTGCTGCAGGCTTTCACGAAGCGCTTTGCGGGCCCGCGAAAGCCGCGACATCAGGTGCCCAGGGGAATGGAAAGCGTCTCC
>Ga0307476_10001617_pt1 | contig 13660 bp, 10 predicted proteins | sample atmos_gasesECM2C_2_FD_203314 | JGI IMG/M metagenome (GOLD analysis project Ga0307476, IMG submission 203314) | Hardwood forest soil microbial communities from Morgan-Monroe State Forest, Indiana, United States - atmos_gasesECM2C_05 | ecosystem: Environmental > Terrestrial > Soil > Temperate... | reverse complement strand
TTGAACAGCGTCGTATTGCCCGAGCCGTTGGGGCCGCTCTGGCCGTTCACCTTGCCGTGCCGGAACGCCACGGTCGCGCCGCGGACCGCGGTGACGCCGCCGAACGACCGGGTGAGCCCGACGGTCTCGAGGCCGTGGACCCGCTCCGCGGGCGCCGCGCGCAGGCTCATCGGCCGTCCCCCGGATCGTCCGCCCCGCGCCGCCGGCTGTCGAGCAGCGCGGCGGCGGTGACCTCGCGGATCGACGCCTGGCGCGGCCCGAACCACCGGCGGGACAGGCTGGACAGGGCAGGCAGGACACCGTCGGGGGTGACCATCACGACGACGCCGAGCAAGAGGCCGGTCGCCACCAGGTGGAGCGGCGTGTCGCCGTACTCGAGCTTGAAGTACTCGAGCGCGGACCCGACGACCAGCGCGCCGAGCAGCGGCCCGAACAGGTGGCGAACGCCGCCCAGCAGCGCCATCAGCACCATGGTGGAGCCACCGAGGACCGAGAACTGGAACACGGGGTCGAGGTCGCCGAACCACAGCGCGTAGAGCCCGCCGCCGAGCGCGCTGAACACCGCGGACACGACGAACACCGCCAGCTTGAACTTGAACGTCGGGATCCCGAGCGCCTCCGACTTGTCCTCGTCCTCGCGGATCGCCTTGAGGCCGAGGCCGAACCGCGAGCGATCGATGATCCACCACACCAGCAGCGCGACGGCGAGCAGGCCGGCGAACAGGTAGAAGAACACCCGGTGATGCTCGGGGCGGTGCAGCGCGGGAAACGGCCGCGGCACCACGAGGCCGACCGACCCGCCGGTGAGCGATGCCCAGCTCTGGAATACCAGCAGCAGGATCAGGACCAGCGCGATCGACACGATGACGAACGACGCGCCGCGCACGCGCAGCGCCGCGGCACCGATCGGCACCGCGATCGCGGCGACGATCGCGGTGGCGACGAACAGCGCGACGAAGCTGGGCAGGCCGGCCGCGGTGACCAGCAGCCCGGTCGCGTAGGCGCCGAGCCCGGCCAGCGCGCCGTGGCCGAGCGAGATGTAGCCGATGAATCCACCGACGAAGTTCCACGCGGTGGCGAGCACGGCGTAGTTGAGGATGCCGATGCCGACGGTGAGCATGTACGGATCGGCCATGCCCGCCGGGAATGCCAGCACCAGCCCGGCGCCGGCCGCGATCGCGGCCAGGCGGAGCCTGCGGCCGCGCCGCGACTCAGAACCGCTTTGCAAGGCGACCTCCAAAGAACCCCTGGGGCCGGACCGCCAGGGTGGCGAACAGCGCGAGGTAGAACACGGTCTGCGCCCAGGTCGTTCCGAGCGGGATCTGCAACAGGCTCATCGCCATGCCGAGCACCATCGCGGCGATCGCGGTGCCGAGCACGCTGCCGAGCCCACCCACCACGATGATCGCCATCAGCGGGCCGATCCAGCGCCAGTGCAACGACGGGTAGATCGTCGAGTCGAGCGCGAGCGCGGTTCCGCCGATCGCCGCCGTGGCGAGCCCGAGTCCGAACCCGTAGCCGACGACGCGATCGGTCGGGATCCCCACCAGCCGGGCCGCCTCCGGGTGCTGGATCGTCGCCCGCAGCGCCTGGCCGAACCGGCTCCGCGTCATCACGAGGTAGAGCGCGAGCATCGCGGCGGCCGCCAGCGCGAACGCGATCAGCTTCACCACCGCGACCCGCGCGCCGAGCAGCTCGAGGCTGGCGCCGCTGTATGCGAGCTGGATGCGGCGCTGGCTCCCGGTGAACAGGGTGCCCAGCGCGCCCTCGATGACGACCGCGACCGAGAACGTCAGCAGGACCGACATCATCGTGCGGGTCGCCGGGTGCAGGCGGGCGAGCAGCAGGCGCTGCATGGCCACGCCGGCGGCGAAGAACAGCGGCACGGTGATCGGCAGCGACAGCAGCGGGTCGAGCCCGGTCCGCAGATGGAAGTACCAGGCGAGGTAGGCGGCGACGATCAGGAACGCGGAGTGCGCGACCATCACCACCCGCATGACGCCGAAGTACAGCGTCAACCCGGCCGCCAGGAGGGCGTAGAGCCCGCCCAGCAGCACGCCGAGCACGAGGCTCTGCACGACCAGCGCTGCGGACACCACCGGCGATCACCAGGCCGGTTTCGGATAGATCAGGTCGGCTTCCTTGAGGTTCTCGGGCAGGACGACCTGGATCTTGCCTTTGACCCACTGCTGGATCATGTGCGCGCCCTGCGGCCGGCCCTTGTCGTCCCACCGCAGCGGACCGACGACGGTGTCGACCTGGTTGGCGCGGACCCAGGCCACGAGCTTGCCCTGGCACTCGCCCTGCGCCGCGCAGCCCGCCGCCTTGACCGCGGCGGCGACGACCTGCCCGGTGGTGTAGCCGTTGGCCTCGTCCTCCCCCGGTGGGCCACCGAACTGGGCGGTGTACGCGCGGACGAACTCGACGTTGCTCGGGAACTTCAGCTGCGGGGTGTACCCGGTCGGAGCCAGGATGCCCTCGGCCTTGTTGCCGATCGCCTTCGCGAACTCGGCCTCGGTCGGCGCCGTCGAGAACGCCGCGAGCTTGGGCTGATAGCTCAGCTGCTGCAGCGCGACGATCAGGTTCACGCCGTCCTGGTACTGCGAGCCTCCCACGACGATATCGGCCTTCGAGGCGGCGATCTTGGCCGCGATGCTGCTGAAGTCCGTGGTGCTGGGCGGATAGACCTCGTCGACCAGGGTCTTGACCCCGCCGGCCTCCAGCCGGGCCTTGAGCCCGTAGGCGGTGCCCTTCGCGAACGGATCGTCCATCGCGGCATAGGCCGCGGTCGTGGGCCGCGTGGCCTCGGGCAGCGCGAGCAGGTACTTCGCGAGGTAGTTGTAGTGCTCGCTCGCGACCGCCGGTGCCGCGTAGAACAGGTTCTTGAACCCCTGCTCGAACACCTGCTTCGCGGCCCCCGCGGGCTCGACGAACAGCATGCCGTACTCCTCGGCGACCCGCGCCGCCGGGACCACCAGCCGGGTCGAGAACGGACCGAACACCAGGTCGACCTTGTCCTTGCCGATCAGCTGCTCGTAATCCGAGACGACCCGGTCGGCGTTCGACTGGTCGTCGAGGAACTTCAGCACGACCTTGCGGCCGAGCAGGCCGCCCCCGTCGTTGACGAGCTTGGCCCACGCCTCGTAGCCGCGCTGGATCCCCTTGCCGGGCTCGGAGAAATCCCCGGTGAGCGGCAGCGACACACCGATCAGGATCGGGTCGCCGGCCCCGGACTTGCGACCGCGGCCGCAACCGGCGGATCCCAGCGCGGCGATCGCGATCGCCACGGCGATTCCTCGCTCGATTCGGTACTTTGCATTCATCGATATGCTCCTTGCCGGCCGGCGTGCAGCTGATGAGTCGAGCGCGTCTGTACCATAGACTCGAATCTATGAATCCGGCAAGTGCCCGGACCGAGCGCATATATTGATAGATATCGTCGCCGCGCGTGGGGTGTCGAATGTGCCGCACGGCGCCGTGCCGTCGGTCGTTGGTCAGGCCACCTTGCCACTTGACAGCCATACCCCTGCCGGTAGACTCGCCACGACCACGTCTGGCCGCGGAGCCGGGTGCTGCAGATCGGGCCGAGCACCGATCGCGCCGGCCGCGCCGAACCGGCATGCTGGCGCCATGAAGACCGCGAGCACGCAGTGGCAGGAGACGATCGGCGCCGACGAGGAGAGCCGATTCCAGGGCTACGCCCAGCAGCTGGTCGAGCTGCAGCGCCGGGTCGGCGGCGCGGGCCGCGCGCTGCATCGCAACCAGCGGCTCGGCCTGCGCGCCACCTTCGAGGTGCTCGGCGACCTGGCGGCGCCCGCGCGCCACGGCCTGTTCACGACGCCGAAGCGCCACGATGCGCTGATCCGGCTGTCGAACGGCAGCGGGATGCACCAGGCCGATCGCAGACCCGATGTCCGCGGCTTTGCGGTCCGCATCCTCGGCGTCGAGGGGCCGGGCGCGCTCGGCAGCACGACCCACGCGCAGTGCTTCCTGTTCATCAACAGCGCCGCGTTCACGTTCCCCACCGCCGAGGCGTTCATGGGCGTCGTCGTTGCGGCGGCGCGCGGCCCGCTTCCCCTGCTGGGCCACATCATCAAGCAGCACGGCGTGATCGGCGGGCTCAGGCGCGCCCGCGAGCTGGGCAAGGGGCTCGGCAAGCCGTTCGCGGGGTTCGCGCGCGAGCCGTTCCACTCCGCCGCACCGATCGCGTGCGGCCCGTATGCGGTCAAGCTCCGGCTGGTGCCGGTCGGCGAGGGCGGGCCACCGGCGCGACGCGGCGACTGGACGCACGACGTGATCGCGCGGCTCGCCAGGGACGAGCTGCGCTGGGACCTCCAGCTGCAGTTCTTCGTCGACGCCGCGATCACGCCGATCGAGGACCCGGCCGTGGTCTGGCCGGAGTCGGAGTCGCCGTTCGTCACGGTCGCGCGGCTCGTTGCGCCGGCTCAAGATCCGAACAGCGCCGACGGCAAGGCGCTCGCCCAGCAGATCGAGGCCGGCAAGTTCGATCCGTGGATCGCGCTCGCCGAGCATCGCCCGCTGGGCGAGATCATGCGCGCGCGCAAGGCCGCGTACTTCGCGAGCCAGCAGGCGCGCGGCGCCGTCGGCTGATGCGCCGGTCGGCGATCTCCGCGTGCGATGGTCGGCCCGCGGTCTCGCCGAGCGGGCCGCCGGTCATGCTGCCCTGGCTCGCCGACATCGTCGCGCCGTAGCGGATGTCGAGCTCACGGGGGCGCGATGCGACCCAACATCGCGCGATCGTCGGTGCGCGCGATCGACACTGGATTTCGACATTGCGGTGGCTCGTGTATCTTGCACGCATGATCGCGATCCGTGCCGCCGTCCGCACCGACGCCGCGCTCCTGCTCGCGTACGTGGGCAAGAAGTCGGAGTTCGACCGCGCGACCGGTGTGTTCACGGGCATCCTGGGCACGACGCGCAAGAAGATCGAGGCGACGTTGTTCGACGAGCCGCGCTTCGCGCACGCGCTCGTCGCCGAGGACGCCGCCGGCTCGCGTGGCTTCGCGCTGTACTACTTCCGCTACTCGTCGTTCTCCGGGCAACCCAGCCTGTGGCTCGACGACCTCTACGTCGACGCCGACGCGCGCGGCTGCGGCATCGGCGCGGCGCTGCTGGCGCGCCTGGTCGAGATCGCGCGCGGTCACGACTGCACACATCTCTCGTGGACCGCGGCGGTCGCGAACCCTCGCGGCATCGCCTTCTACGAGCGCGAGGGCGCCGTCATCGTGAGACGCGACGAGAAGCAGGTGACGTTCTGGATGGCCCTGTAGGCTCGGTGTGAGCGGGCGATGCCACGGAGAGCAATTTCCGGCCAATGCACATTTTCACGACATCACGGTGCCAGCAGTCGGGGCGTGCGCGATCGCGCGCCGAGCACGGGCGTGCGATACGGCCACAGATCGAGCATTGCTGCCCCGGTGTTCATTGCTCTCGATGTTGTAATTCTTGAGCGTCGTGGCTCGTTGCCCGTCGTCGAGGGAGGCCTGGGTGGACAGGCAGAAGGACCTGGCCTGCCGCGCTGGAATTTTCGACCGCCTCGAACCGGGCTGGTCTCACGCAGAGCCAGGCCATCACGGTCCTCTCGCCGAGCGGTGTGCCTGGCGATGCGCACGCTCCGCGCTACGACTGAGTGGTCATGGGCGAACGGACGGGGGCCCACAGGCCGCAGGACACCGGCGAGCCAGAGCTCGGGTCGCTGGACACCATGTCGGCCACGACGTGGCGCCTGCGTGGAGCCCGTGACCTGCTGGCCGGAGAGATCGTGGACGCCAGGCGGTCAGGCGCCATGGTCGGCGTGGACGACGGCGCTCCGGCCGCGAAGGGATCGGCGGCGCTCATCGGAGACGGCCGCTTCGAGCTGAGCGAGGTGCTCGGCGGCGGCGGTATGGGTGTGGTGTTTCGCGCGCTCGATCGCGAGCTGTCGCGGCAGGTGGCGATCAAGTTCCTGCACCCGTTGCACGAGGCGAGCGGCACCACGCGGCTCGAGCTCTTGCGCAGCGAGGCGCGCGCCATCGCCCGGCTCAACCACCCGAATATCGTGCAGGTCCATGATCTCGGTATCGCGCCTGACGGTCAGCCATACCTCGTGATGGAGCTGATCGAGGGCGAGTCGTTGAGGGTCGCGCTCGATCGTGGCCCGCTGCCGTTCCGCGATGCCATCCAGGTGGCCGACCCGCTGCTCGAGGGGCTCACGCACGCGCACGCTGCCGGTATCGTGCATCGCGACCTCAAGCCGTCAAACGTCCTGCGCGAGCGCAGCGGGCGCGTCGCGATCCTCGATTTCGGGCTCGCGGGCCTCGACGAGGGCGGTGCGAGCATCGCAGGAACACCGCCGTACATGGCGCCGGAGCAGTGGCAGGGCGCGGCGCAGGACATGCGCACCGACCTGTGGAGCGTCGCGGTACTGGTGTTCGAGATGCTGACCGGGGAGCGACCGTTCCAGGGGCGGACGCTCGCCGAGCTGTGCGAGGCCGTGCAGACGACTGATCCCTTCGCGCACCGGGCCACCGAGCATCCGCGACTGCCCACGCCCATGGCACGCGTGCTGGCCCGGGCGCTCGAGAAGTCGCCCGCGCGGCGCTACCAGAGCGCGAGCGAGCTGCAGGCCGCGCTCCGCCGGGCAGCCAGCGCGCCCGCCACCGCGCCGCCGCGAGCGCTGTTGCGCGAGCAGCGACAGCTCACGTTGCTCGCCTGCACGGCCGAGGTGTCCGCACCCGCGCTCGACGCCGTCGTGGCCGATGACCTCGACGACCTCGACGGCGCCGCGGGCGAGCGGTTGCGCCGCTGGCAGGCAGCGTGTGCGCGCATCGCCCGCGAGCACGACGGCATGGTGATCTCGCAGGTCGGCGCGCAGCTGCTGGTCTGCTTCGGGTATCCGACGGTGGCCGATAGCGCTTCGCTCCTCGCGCTGCAGGCCGCCACGGCGATCCGTGCGCAGGCCGAGGACCTTGCGCGAGACGGCGGCGCGGCCATGGCGGTCCGCATCGGTGTGGCGACCGGGTTGAGCATCGTCGAGGAGCCGCGCGATCTACGCGGCCAGGGCGTGCCCATGATCCAGGGGCCGCCGGTGCAGGCGGCGATGGCGCTGGCCGGGCTGGCAGATCGCGGCGAGGTGCTGCTCGGCGCGCGTACCTGCGAGCTGGTGCGGGGCTGGTTCGCGTGCGAGCCGGTGGTGCGGCCTGGTGCACTCGAGGTATCTCGCCTGGGTGCGGCGCTCGGCGTGGCGTCGCGCTTCGAGATCGCCACGCGCCGTGCGCTCACGCCGCTGCACGGCCGCCAGGCAGAGCTCGAGATGCAGGCCGGGCTGTGGCGCAGCGCGACGGCCGGCGCCGGCGCGGCGGTGTGCCTGGTCGGCGAGGCCGGTGTGGGCAAGTCGCGCCTCGCCCACGCGCTCGCGCGGATGGCCGCGGTTGAGGCGGGGGCGGTCATGGTGGCGCAGTGCTGGCCGCAGCGCCGCCACACGCCGTTCCATCCGGTCGTCGCGCTGCTGCGCCAGTCGTTCGGCCTCGAGCACACCGCCGACCCCGCCGCGCAGCACGCGATCCTCGGCGGCGCGCTCGCCGGCTTCTCTCCGGCCGTCCACGACGAGGGTGCGCTGCTCGCCGCGCTGCTCTCGGTCGACGGGCCGGAGCCCACGGGGTCGCCAGAGCAGCTCCGCGCGCGCACGATCGACAGCCTGTCGACGCTGCTCTTCGAGATCGCCGCGATCCACCCGCTGCTGCTGGTCATCGAGGACGTGCACTGGAGCGACCCCTCGACGCTCGAGTGGCTCGACCACATCATCGCGCGGATCCACGACCGGCGATTGCTGGTGGTGTTGACGTCGCGGCCCGAGCTGACGCCGCGCTGGAGCGCCGAGCCCGGTTACCGCGAGCACCGCCTGGGCGCGCTGCCCGGAGCCGACGCGCGGGCGCTCGCCCGCGACCTGGCCACCCAGCTGGGGGCGGTGCCCCCGCTCGATCTCGTCGACGAGCTAGTCGAGCGTAGCGGCGGTGTCCCGCTGTACCTCGAGGAGCTGCTGCGCTTCGTGCTCGCCGTGGAAGCCCCCGCGCGGTGTTCGGCACGCCGGCAGGTCCCGGCGACGCTGCGCGATACGCTGATCGCCAGCTTCGATCGGTTGTCCGCGGAAGCGCGCCTGGTCGCGCAGATCGGCGCGGTGCTCGAGCGCGACTTCCGCGACCAGCTCGTCGCGCAGCTCGCCGGTGACGCGGTCGTCGACGTCGACGGCGCGCTGAGCGAGCTCGAGGACGCCGGTGTGATCGTGGGCAAGGCCCGGCGCGATGATCGCCAGCGATGGTTCCGCCACGCGCTCGTGCAGGAAGCTGCCTACCAGTCGCTCGCGCCGGCCGAGCGGCGCGCCTGCCATGGCCGCGCCGCCGACCTCCTGCGCTCGGAGCGCTCCAGGGGCGCCGATCTGCCTGCCGAGCTGCTCGCCGCGCACGACGAGGCAGCCGGCCGGGTCGCCGAGGCGCTCGACGGCTGGGAGCAAGCCGGCGCCGCGGCGTTCCGCAAATGGGCGCTGCGCGAGGCCGTGGATCATCTGCGGCGTGCGCTGGTCGTCCTGGAGATGCTACCCGTCGATGTCGCGCGCGACCGGCGCGAGCTGCGTCTCTTGCTGGCGCTGGGACCGCCGCTCACGGCGGTCGAGGGCTATGCCGCCGCCGAGGTCTATACCCATGCGTACGAGGTCGCGCTGCGCGCAGGCGGGTCGCCCTCCGAGCTACTCTCGCCGCTTGCCGGTCAGTCGGAGCTCTGCGTGGTCGGTGGGAAGCTGCCCGCCGCGCGAGCGCTCGGCGAGCGACTGCTCGCGCTGGCGAGCTCGGCGGAGGATCGCAGGCTCATGCTCCTCGCGCGGCGGACGCTCGGGATCACGCTGTGCCTCCAGGGCGAGCTCGCGCTGGCGATCGAGCACACGCGTGCCGGCGTCGCGCTGTACGACCAGGCCGAGCACGACGCGCTGGTGTTCCCGCACGACGACCCGGCCGCAGCCGCCGTGTACCTGAGCAACTGCATGTACCTGGCGCTGGCGCTCTGGCTGCGCGGCGCGCCCGGCGAGGCGCGCGCGATCGCTGCCGGAGCTCGCACGCTGGCCAATGCGATCTCGCACCGATTCGGCCTGGCGATCTCGTGCGTGTTTCCGGCTCTCATCGAGAACCTGTGTTGCGAGTTCGCCCATGCCCGCGATCTCGCCCAGTACGCCCTGGAGGTGACGCGCGCGCACCAGGCCAAGCGGTGGGCCGCGATGGCCGAGCAGCAGCTCGGCTGGGCGCTCGCCGGGCAAGGCCAGCTCGGGGAGGGCATCGCCCACATGAAGCGGGGCATCCTCGGCTGGACCACGACCGGCGCCTGCAGCGGCACCACGCTGTTCCATGTGGGCCTCGCCGAGGCCGAGCTGCGCGCGGGTCACATCGACGACGCAGCCGCGAGCCTGGCCGCCGCCGAGGCCATGGCGGGCCGGAGCGGCGAGCGCTTCTACGAGCCCGAGCTCGTGCGCGTGGCCGTGCGGGTTGCCCACCGGCGCGGCCAGCCACCGGCCGAGCTGATCCCGCGCCTGCGGGGCGCGCTGGCCCAGGCCGCGCAGCAGGGCGCCGGATCGTGGACCCTGCGTCTGGCCAGCGACCTCGTCGAGCTCAGCCGCGGTACCGATCTGGCTCCCGATGCGCCTGCCTTGCTCGAGCGCGCCATCACTGCGATCGCTGGCGGGGATGACACGGCGGATGTGATGCGCGCGAAGCAGATCGCCAGCACGGCGCCTCCCCGATGATCGTCCGCGCGCGCCGGGCAAGACACCGCGCGGTACGCGTGTCGGCCCACGCCACGCCGTGTTCATCGTGCGGGGGCTCGGCCATCAGGATGTGTCTAGCTCGGCCAGCGCCGCGACACTCGCCTGCGCTCGGGCCCGCGGCGTCGGTAGCCGGCGAGCGGCTATCCGGCTGCGCTGGACGAGCCGGCGCGGGTGTTCGCGATCATGTTCGCACCGCTTCGATCACGCTCATCGGGAACGGCGTCGGTACGACGCGGCGCATCCTGAAGCCGGCCTGATCGAGGAGCGCCTCGTACTCTTCCTTGGTGCGCTCGCGTCCGCCGGTAGCGAGCAGCATCTGGATGTCGACGATCTTGCTGACGCACGCCTCGTTGCCGGGTGGGACGATGAGCTCGACGATCAGCAGCCGAGCGCCCTGCTTCATCGCGCGATGACAGCTCGCGAGCAGCGCCAGCGCACGCTCATCGTTCCAGTCGTGCAACACGTTCTTGAGCAGGTAGGCGTCGCCACCCGCGGGGGCGCTCGCGAAGAAGTTGCCGGCGACGACCTCGCAGCGTTCGCCGAGCCCAGCCGCATCGATGTTCCGCCGGGCGCGTTCGGCCGCCCATGGCCCCTCGAGCAAGGTCGCCGTCATGCGCGGGTGAGCCCGCAAGATCACCGAGAGCAGCGAGCCATCGCCGCCGCCGACGTCGATCAGCCTGTCGATCCCCGAGAACGCGTAGCTCATGACGATCGCCTTGGCGATCGGTCTCGAGAGCTCCGCCATCGCCTGGTCGAACAGCTCGGACTTCTCCGGGTGCCTCGCGCAGTAGTCGAAGACCGGCATCCCGAACACCTTCTCGAACACCGGCTGGCCGGTGCGCACGCTGTCGATCAGGTGCTGCCAGGTGCCCCAGGTCCACTCGGTCAGGCCGGCAAAGGCGCGCAGCGAGCCCGTCGCGCCGGTGCGCAGCACGGCCGCCGCCGGGGTCAGCTCGAAGCGCCGATCGGGCAGCTCCCTGAAGACTTGTTTGCTGGCGAGCAGCCGCATCACGCGGTACAGCGCATCCGCGTCGACGTCGAGCGCCCTGGCCATGTCGGCGCACGCCCTGGGGCCATCGTTCAGCTGATCGGCGATCCCGAGCCGCATCGCGACGCACAGGCACTGTGTGACCTTGTGGCCGTCGAGCAGCTCGAGCACATGCAGATAGGGGGGCGTGATCCCCCGCCTCAGCTTGTCGAGGACGTGGCTCGCCCAGCGATAGACCTGCGCCGCGGCCTTTGACGGCACCTTGATGTCGTCATTGCTCGCGTTGGTCTTCGACCTGCCCATGCCCCGTCCTGTCATCCCATCCCGGTCGATTTGCATGACGCCATGCCAACTCTAGTAGCCTTTGATCGTGTGTCAACGGTGGTATCCGTCACCGCGCCATGATGCAGCCTGATGACTCGCGGGCGCGCGCCCGAGCAGCGGCGACCGCCGAGCGTCGAGGGGAGATGCAGAACAACGGAAGGCGCTGTGCCTCCAACGCCCACAGCGTCGAACGAGCCGTGCACGCCAGCGCTCACCTGGATCCCGATCGGAGCACACGTACCTCATGGGTACATCGAGAGGGCGGCGTTCGCCACGTGGCTGCGGCCACGTTCCTCACAACACGGTACCTGGTGCGATTGTCTGGCAATATCGATGTCGTAATATCGATCAGCGTGTTCATGATCACCTTTCCCTGGTAGCCCTCTGCTCATGAAGGTCGACGTTGGAGATGTCAATGCCATCCCGGGCGTGCGCCGCATCGAAAACTTCCCCGATGAAGCGATGAGAGCCGCCGCGATGGAGCTCACCCACGCGGTCTACTCGCATGACGAGGTCTACGGCGGCTACTGCACGCTCGAGGCGCACATCGAGTGTCCGCCCGAGGAGGTCTTCCGCTACCTGGCGGACGTCCGCACCCTCGCCGAGTGGACCTACAGCCTGCGCGACTTCGGGCCGCCGGACGCGCGCGGTGTCGTGTGTTCGCGTGACAGGATCGGCGCCGAGACCCTGATCTACGCGCGCGCCGTCGCCAACCGCGAGGCGATGACGGTCGACTATCACTGCGCGTGGGACCAAGGTGAGCGGCTGTGGATGATCTACCTGATGCGGGTGGTGCCCGCCGAGCTGGTCCTCGACCGGCCGGGCTCGGTCGTGCTGTGGACCAACTGCAAGCACCCCTACTACGACGTCAACCCGTTCCCCGAGCGCGCGCCGGCGGGGCGCGAGATATGGGTCGGCGACCTGTGGCCGTTCTTTTACGCCGGCCACCACATCGAGCTGCAAAACCTGAAGCTGATCCTCGAGCACCGGCACGCGCACGGCCTGCCGGTCTTGCCGGAGGTGGCGGCATGACCACGGTCAGCCTGCTCGGCACCGCGAGCTACCTGCCGGCCCGCGTCGTCGACAACGACTTCTTCGGGCTCGACGTCGGGTCGAGCCGCGGCGCGATGTTCCGCGGCACGCGGCTCCGCCACCACGTCGCCGACGACGAGACCGCGGTGTCGATGATCGAGCGCGCGGCGGCGCGGCTCGGCGAGCAGCTCGGCGCCGACGCCATCCGCGGCGTCGATCTGGTCCTGACCAACGTCAGCCTCCCCGACCTGCCGTTCACCGGCTGCGGCGCGTCGGTCGCGCGCGCGCTCGGCGTCCGGCCGCGCCTCGTCGTCGACCTGCACAACACCGGCTGCATCTCGTTCATCTACATGATGAAGGTCGCGAGCGCGCTGATCCGCGCCGGCGAGGGCACCAGCGCGCTGCTGTGCAACGCGCAGACCCTGGGCGGGCGGGTGTTCGGCCATCCCGGCAACCGGACCCGGCCGCAGTCGGCGGTGCCCGGCGACGGTTGCGGCGTCGGGCTGGTCGCCGCCAGCGCGGCGTCGCCGATCGAGGCGATCGCGGTGCGCACGTTCGGCGAGTACGCGGACGACATGCAGGTGCTCACCGACGACGGCAAGCCGTACTGGATACCGCGCCTGAGCCCCGTGAACATCGACTTCAGCGAGAGGCGGGTCACCGCGATCGTCGCGCGCGCCAACCGGCTGGTGCCGGAAATCGTCACCGAGGCGTGCCGCGCCGCCGGCCTGCCGCACGCCGCGATCGACGTCCTGGTCACGAACCAGCCAAACCCGATCTTCCTGCGCAACTGGCGCGAGGCGCTGCAGGTGCCCGGGGACGCGCACGTCCACACCTTCGAGGAGCACGGCAACCTGTTCGGGGCGGCGCTGCCGATCGGAATCGAGCGCGCGGTCGACACCGGGCGGCTGCGCCCCGGCAACCACCTCGTGCTCGGCGGCTTCGCGCACGCTGGCGACTATGCCGCGTCGGCGGTCGTGCACTGGTACCCCGCGGCGTAGCGGAGGGCGCGATGAAGCTGGTCGACGCGCTGGTGACCACGCTGCGCGACTGGGACGTTGGCTACGTGTTCGGCGTCAGCGGCGCCAATATCGAGCACGTACACGACGCGATCCACCGCCTCGGCGGCGACCGGCTACGCTCCGTGCTCGCCAGGTCGGAGGGCGGCGCCGCGTTCATGGCCGACTGCCGGGCGCGCGTCCATCGCACCCTCGGCATCTGTGCGGCGACCTCGGGCGGCGGGATGATGAACCTCGCGGTCGGGATCGCCGAGGCCTACGCCGAGTCGGTGCCGGTGCTCGCGCTGGTCGGGCAGGCGCCCGCGGCGCTCGAGGGCCGTGGGGCGTTCCAGGACTCGTCGGGGATCGGCCGCACGGTCGACGCCATCGGGCTGTGGCGCGCGATGACCAAGCTGGTCGCGCGGATCGATGCGGGGCGAACGTTCTGGGAGCGGCTGCACGCGGCAGTCACCACCGCGCTATAGGGCCGGCCCGGGCCAGCCGTGCTGCTCC
>Ga0307476_10001616_pt1 | contig 13662 bp, 11 predicted proteins | sample atmos_gasesECM2C_2_FD_203314 | JGI IMG/M metagenome (GOLD analysis project Ga0307476, IMG submission 203314) | Hardwood forest soil microbial communities from Morgan-Monroe State Forest, Indiana, United States - atmos_gasesECM2C_05 | ecosystem: Environmental > Terrestrial > Soil > Temperate... | reverse complement strand
GGTTGCGTCCGGCGATTGCCCAGGTTAGTCCCGCAGGCGCGGAATGCCGGCAATACTCGACCGTCTGCCTGCCGGTGAATCCCGAGGCTCCGTACAAAACCAGGTCGTATTTGCGGTCACTCATGCGGTGGTGCCCAGGAGAGGACTCGAACCTCCACGAATTGCTCCACTGGTACCTGAAACCAGCGCGTCTACCAGTTCCGCCACCTGGGCAAGATGGGTCCGCCTCACGCGAGGCGCAGAAATGTACGCACTGGGTTGGTGCTTGTCAATCTGGGAGCCTATCTGAGTATTCCCAGGGACCGGCCGGCATCCAGGGAAGCCGATCCGCCCATGCTAGACTCCAAAGCGGGGTGACGGAACCTAAGCGAATGGGCGAATGAGCGACAAGAAAGCCGGCGCGCAACCCAGCGAGATTGATTCCGGGTTAAGGCAGCGATTCTTGCACGGCATGAGCCACGCCGCGTGTACCGTCAATGTGGTCACCACCGACGGGGCCGCGGGCCGCCACGGCGTGACGGTATCGGCCATGGTGTCGGTCTCGGCCGATACGCCGCAGCCCACTCTGCTCGTGTGCATTCACCATCGCAGCGCAGTTGCCGCCGCGGTGCTCGAGAACGGAGTTTTCTGCGTCAATGTGCTGCGCGACGACCAGGCGCATATCTCCGATAATTTCGCCGGCCGCAGCGGTGCTCGCGGCGCCGCCAAGTTCGACTGCACCGAGTGGACCACGCAGGTGACCGGCGCGCCGCGCGTACTGGACTCCCTGGTGGCATTCGACTGCCGTGTCACCGCCAGCGAACGCGTCGGATCGCACTTTGTGGTTTTCGGCTCGGTCCAGGATATCCACGTCGCCGCCACCGGCGCGCCCCTGATCTATGCGAATCGCGCCTACGGCGTGCCGCGGCGCTTTCATCAACGGCGCACCGCGCGAAGCGCCGCGGCGAAATTGGCACTGACCTTGGGCTGCTACCAAGTCTTCGCGCCGTTCGTGGTTCCTGCGCTGGTCGCACGGCTGACCAAGCTGCATCCGGGCATCGCCCTGACGCTGCTCGAGTCCGATCAGGAGCACCTGATTGCAAGTCTGCGCCGCAATGATGTGGAGGTCGCGCTGCTCTATGATTTCAATTTGAGCAGCGATTTGAACATCACCCCGCTGGCGGAATTGAGTCCCTATGTCCTGCTGCCCGAGGGCCATCCTTTAAGCCTTGCCGCAAGCATTGCCCTCGAAGACTTGGTGCGCGAACCGATGGCGCTGCTGGATTTGGAGCCGAGCCGGGAATATTTTTTGTCTCTTTTTAGGAGCCGCAGCCTCGAACCTACGATCGGGTTTCGCACCAAGTCCCTGGAGATGGTGCGCGGCTTCGTCGGGCACGGTCTCGGCTACAGCATCTTGGCAACCAAGCCCGCCAATAACATGACCTACGACGGTCGCGCATTGGTCGCGCGTCCCTTGAGTGTCGCGGTGAAAAACAGCCGGCTGGTGCTCGCCACCCTGGCCAGCCGCAAATTGAGCCCGATGGCACTGGAATTTGCAGCCCACTGCCGTACCTTCTTCGGGGCCGCAGAGCCGCGAGCGCAGGCATAACGGGCGGCCGCGGCGCCAATTTGCGCCTGCCGAAGCGCAAAACTGCTAATCTGCAGCAGTAAATCCCATCCACGCAACAGTGGAAACCGGGGATTTGCCCCCACCTTACAGGTTCAGTGAATGCATTGTTTGACTCCCATTTTTATTAATACCCCATGACACGACGCGGATCGAGCGGCCCACCCCGGCCTAAAACCCACCGCACTGCAAGTCCCGTCGCCAACTGGCGCGGCGAGGATCCGAATCTAGAACTCGAAAAGTCGCGCTACGCCGATCCGATTGCGAGCCGCGAATTGCTGCTGAAGCATTTGCGCGAGGCGCCGGAACCTTTGAGCGCCGCGCGGCTGGCCAAGCGATTGGGAATGAGCACCGACACGCAGCGGCAAGCGCTCGCCAAACGCTTAGGCGCCATGGTGCGCGACGGTCAGGCCATCGAGGGACCCAATGGATTTGCGATCGCGGGCGACGGCGAGCGTGTCGCGGGACGGGTTCGCGGGCGCGCGAACGGCGATGTGCTCGTGCTGCCGGATGACGGTTCGGCGCCGTTGGTGCTGGCGCGCGCCGACACCGCGACCCTGATGCACAACGATCGGGTCGAAGTGCTGGCCGTGGGGATGAATGAGCGCGGTCGGCGCATAGCGCGGCTGATCGAGCGCATTGGCGACGCGCCGGCACTCATCGGCGGGGTCTTCCATGCCGGCGAGGGCCGCGGCCGTGTCGAGCCGGAGGATCCGGGTCATTGGTACTCGGTTGACGTGCCGTTGAGCGATCGGCACGGCGCGCGCGAGGGCGATGAGGTCATCGTCGAGGTGACCAAGCGCCCGCAAGGCGAATTCCCGGCACAGGGGCGCATTGTCGAAGTGCTGCACAACTTGCGGCCCTCCGATCTTGCAGCTCGGTTTGCGATCTTAAGACATGACCTGCCGCAGGAATTCCCGCCGGAAGTGTTGGCGCAGGCGAATCGCTTTGCGCCGGAGGTATCGCGCGAGGATATTGAAGGGCGCGTGGATTTGCGCGCTCTGCCGCTGGTGACGATCGATGGCGAGGATGCGCGCGATTTCGATGACGCCGTGTACGCCGACGCCCAACCCGGCGGCGGTTGGCGCTTGATTGTCGCGATCGCGGATGTCAGCAATTACGTGCGCTACGGGACTCCGCTGGACTTGGAAGCGCGCAGCCGCGCCACCTCTGTGTACTTCCCGGATCGGGTAATACCGATGCTGCCGGAAAATCTGTCGAATCATCTCTGTTCGCTGATGCCGCGCGTCGAACGATTGGCATTCGTCTGCGACATGCATGTGAGCAAGACCGGCAAATTGAGCAAGTCGCGATTCTACGAGGCGGTCATCATTTCGCATGCGCGCCTGACCTACAACCAGGCGTGGAGCTATTTGCAAGATCCCAAGAAGCACGCGGCCGATGTGGCGGCGGCGGTGGGGACCTCGCTGCAAACCTTGTATGCCGTGTATGGCGCGCTTAAAGCTGCGCGCGATGCGCGCGGCGCGTTGGATTTCCGCGGCGGCGAGGTCAAGGCGCGCATCGGCGAGAAGGGCACCATCGAAGGATTTTATGCGGTCACGCGCAACGACGCGCATCGCCTGATCGAGGAATGCATGATTGCCGCGAATGTGGAAGCCGCGGTGGCGCTGCGTTCCTCGAAATCCAAAGGCCTGTACCGTGTCCACGGTCAACCCGAGGATAAGCGCGTCACCGAACTGCAGAAGGTGCTGACTGCGCTGCAGGTCAACGCGCAGTTCTCGGAGAAGCCGACACCGCGCGAGTTTCGGCAGCTGGTGGAACGCCTGACCTCGCGGCCCGACGGACTGCTGCTCGAAGGATTGGTCATCCGCTCGCTCGCTCAAGCGGTGTACCAGCAGACCAACATCGGACATTTCGGTCTGGCGCTCGAGGAGTACGCGCACTTCACCTCGCCCATTCGCCGCTATCCGGACCTGCTCGTGCACCGAGCCATCAAGGCCGCGGTGCTGCCGCAGTCGCCCTCGGGACATCGCTACAGCGCGGCGGAGCTGCAGGTTTTAGGCGCTGAGAGTTCGCAGCGCGAGCGGCGCGCCGACGATGCATCGCGCGATGTCATGGGGTATCTCAAGTGTCTGTACATGCAGCCGCGCATCGGCGAGACCTTCGATGCGACGATTTCGAGTGCGCTGGAATTCGGTTTATTCGTGCAGCTGAAAGAGATGCCCATCGACGGCTTGGTGCACATCTCGCAAATTCCCGGAGATTATTGGGAACTGGAGGCGGGCGGTATGGGCTTGGTGGGACAGCGGACCGGCCGGCGCTGGCAATTGGGCGATTCGGTGCGCGTGCGCCTGAACCGCGTCGACTTGACGCAGCGTCAGATCGACTTCGAATTGGTCGATGCCGACGCGTCGGCAAGCAGGGGCACCGTGCGCGCGCCTCGACAGGGTCAGCGCGCGCCGCAGGCGCGGCGCGGCGGCGGCGCGAGCCAGGGTCGGCGAGGCCAAGGCGGCGCCAAGCGCGGCGGACGCGGCGGTCGTGGCTGATTCGAAGCGCAACTATGTCTATGGTTTGCATGCAGTAAACGCCGCGCTCGAGCGCGCGCCCGAACGCGTGCTGGAACTTTGGATTGCGCAGTCGCGCGACGCAGAAGCGCGGGTTCGTGAACTCAAAGATAAGGCGCAGCGCGCGGGCGTACATATTCATGCGGCGGCGCCTGATGTGCTATTGAAACTGGTGGGCGAGGTGGCGCACCAGGGCGCCGTTGCGGCCATGCGCCCCTTGAAGGGCTGGGATGAGCATGATCTGGCCGGCTTGCTGGATCAGCTGAAGGGCGATCCCCTGTTGCTTGTCCTGGATGGCGTGACCGATCCCCATAACCTGGGGGCCTGTTTACGGACTGCGGATGCGGCGGGAGCCCACGCGGTGATCATCCCGAAGGATCGGGCGGCGACCCTGGATGGCGTTGCACGCAAAGTGGCTGCGGGGGCCGCGGAATTCATTCCCGTTGTCAGCGTGACCAATCTGGCGCGCACCCTGGAGGCGCTCAAGCAGCGCGGCGTCTGGATCGTCGGCACGGACGGAGGGGCGGTGCAATCGTTGTTTTCCGCGGATCTGAAGCGCCCGCTGGCCCTGGTTTTGGGCGCCGAGGGCAGCGGCATGCGGCATTTAACCCGGGAGAAGTGCGATTTTCTGGTGCGAATACCCATGGCGGGCCATATGGAGTCGCTGAACGTGTCCGTAACTGCGGGAATAGCCCTATTTGAGGTCTTGCGCCAACGGGCTGGTTGACCAAAACTCCCTTTAAACGTATCCTTCGCGCTCTTTTTTGCCGGGTAACCGGCCTTATTCCTTGCCTCACCGCTCGCAACGGGAGGCTTAAACCATAGGGAACTACAATGCGACATTATGAAATTGTGCTTCTGGTCCATCCGGACCAGAGCGAGCAAGTCCCCGCGATGGTCGATCGCTATAAAGGCATGATTGCCGCGGGCGGCGGCGCGGTGCATCGATTCGAGGACTGGGGCCGGCGGCAGCTGACCTTCCCGATCTCCAAAGTGCACAAGGCGCACTACATCCTCCTGAACATCGAGTGCGATCAAAAGACCCTCGCTGAGCTGACCGGCTCGTTCCGCTTCAGCGATGCGGTACTTCGCAGTCTGGTGGTCAAGATGGACGAGGCGGTCACCGAGGCCTCGCCGATGGCCCGGGCCCCCGATGAAAACGCCCGCCGTCATGACGATTTTGGCGACGAAGGCGAAGACGACGACATGCCCATGGGCATGCGGTAAAGGAGCAGACACATGGCACGTTTTTTCCGTCGCAAGAAGTTCTGCCGATTCACGGCAGATGACGTCAAGCAGATCGACTACAAGGATCTCGCCACGCTCAAGAGCTATATCACTGAAACCGGCAAGATCGTTCCGAGCCGCATCACGGGCACGCGCGCGCACTATCAGCGCCAGCTGCAGCTCGCGATTCGCCGGGCGCGCTTTCTTGCCTTGCTGCCCTACACAGATCAGCATTAAATCGGCGAAGGCACATGGACATCATATTGTTGCAGAAGGTCGCGAACCTCGGTCAGATCGGCGATCGCGTCAAGGTCAAATCCGGGTACGCGCGAAATTACCTGGTTCCCACCGGACGCGCCACCATGGCAACGGCGGCGAACATTGCCAAGTTCGAGGCGCAGCGCCACGAGCTCGAAGCCAAGGCCGGCCAGGAATTGGCCGCCGCGCAGGCGCGCGCGTTGAAGTTCGAGAACTTCAAGCTTGAACTCAAGGCCAAAGCGGGTGCGGAAGGCAAGCTGTTCGGTTCCATCGGCACCGCCGATATTGCCGAGGCGGCCGTCAAAGCGGGTCAACCGATCAGCCGCAGCGAAGTACGCATGCCGACCGGTCCGATTCGCGTCACCGGCGACCATCAAGTCCAGCTGCACTTGCACACGGACGTTGATGTGACCTTGTTGGTCACAATCGTCGCCGAAGAGTAGCGGCGGGCTCGCGAAGCCCGTGTCCGCTCGCGTCATCAATCGAACCTTGGGTGCCGGCGACGGTCTGCGCCTGCCGCCGCATTCCATCGAGGCGGAGCAATCGGTACTCGGCGGCTTGATGCTCGATGCCGCGGCCTGGGATCAGATCGCGGATCGGGTCACGGCCGAGGATTTCTATCGCAACGATCATCGGCTGATCTTTGAATCTGTCGCCGTTCTGATCGAGCGCAGCCAGCCCTGCGATGCCGTAACCCTGTCCGGTCATTTGGAAAGCCTGGGGATGCTGGACCAGGTCGGCGGCCTGTCCTACTTAGGGTCCCTGGCACGCGATACGCCCACCACCGCGAACATCCGCGCCTACGCGGACATCGTGCGCGAGCGCGCGGTGCTGCGCCAGCTGATCACGGCGGGAAATCAGATGGTGAGCACGGCGTTGGATCCGGAAGGCCGTGAGGCGCGCGAGGTGATCGATGAGGCCGAGCGCGCGGTGTTCGAAATCGCGGAGCGCGGCTCGCGCGGCAAGGTCGGCTTTAGAGCCGTCAAGAGCATTTTGCCGGATGTGGTCAACCGCATCGACGAGCTGTACCACTCGGACGGCTCAATAACCGGTATCCCGACCGGCTTCAAGAAGCTCGACGAAATGACATCGGGTTTGCAGCCGGGAGATCTCATCATCATCGCCGGGCGCCCCTCGATGGGCAAGAGCACGCTCGCCGTGAACATCGCCGAAAACGCCGCGCTCGGCTCGAAGAAATCGGCTGCGATTTTCAGCATGGAAATGTCGGCCGAATCGATCACGCTGCGCATGATCTCCTCGCTCGGCAGGATCAATCAAAGCAATCTGCGCTCCGGGCGTCTCGAGGAACAGGACTGGCCGCGCATCGATTCGGCGATGACGCAGCTAAGCGGCGCGAATATCTTCATCGACGAGACTCCCGGACTGTCGCCGACGGAGATTCGCGCGCGCTCGCGCCGCTTGAAGCGCGAACGCGGCTTGGATCTCATCGTGGTCGACTATCTGCAGCTCATGCAGGTCGCGGGAACCAAAGAAAATCGCGCGACGGAGATTTCCGAGATTTCGCGATCGTTGAAATCGCTCGCCAAAGAATTAAAAGTGCCCGTGATCGCGCTGTCGCAGCTGAATCGCGCCGTGGAACAACGCGTCGAGAAGAAACCGGTGATGTCCGATTTGAGAGAATCGGGATCCCTCGAGCAGGATTCTGACTTGATCCTCTTGATCTATCGCGAAGAAGTGTACGACGTGAACACCACGCGCAAGGGCATCGCCGACATCATCATCGCCAAGCAGCGCAATGGTCCGACGGGCGATGTGCAACTGACATTCCTGGGTCAATACACCAAGTTCGAGAACTACGTGCCCGAGTCCTACGCCGAGGGTGTTTTTCGGTCATGACGCGGTGAATGTGAAGTGACGCCCATGGTGAGCGCGACGATTGACATCGGCGCGCTTCGCAACAATCTGCAAGTTGTGCGCCGTCTCGCGCCCAAGTCGCGCGTGATGGCGGTTATCAAGGCCAATGCGTACGGGCACGGTCTGGTCGCGGCCGCGCGCGCCTTGGAGTCCGCGGATGCGCTAGCGGTCGCCCGCTTGAGCGAGGCGCTCGCGCTGCGCGAGGCGGACATTAAATCCCCAATCGTGCTCCTCGAGGGTGTGTTGGATCGCGAGCAGCTGGACGCGGCGGCGGCTGCCGATCTTGAACTCGTCGTGCACTGCGCGGAACAACTGCAGCTGCTGAAAGCCGCTCCTGCCGGCGTTCGCTTCAAGATATGGCTCAAGCTCGACAGCGGCATGAATCGCTTGGGATTCAAAGGCGACGCGTTTCACTTGGCGCACGCTGCCCTCTGCGCGCTGCCTTGCGTGCGGACACCATTCAATCTCTGCACGCATCTTGCTTCCGCCGATTTGCCGGAGTTGCCGACAACCGCGGAGCAATTGATGGTGTTCGGCGCGGCCACTCGCGCATTGCCCGGCGAGCGCAGCGTGGGGAGTTCTGCCGCCATCTTGGGTTTTCCCGATTCGCAGGCCGACTGGGTGCGGCCCGGTTTGATGTTGTATGGCATTTCGCCATTCAGAGGCGCGACCGGCGCGGATCATGGCTTGCGGCCGGTGATGACGCTGTGCGCGCGGATTATAGCGGTCAAGGATCTCGCGCAAGGAGAGCAGGTCGGCTATGGAGGCGACTGGACCGCCACGCGTCCGACGCGTCTGGCGATCGCATCGATTGGCTACGGCGATGGCTATCCCCGCGGCGCCGCTTCCGGAACACCGGTGTTGGTGAACGGGGAAAGCGCGGCCCTGGCCGGAAGAGTCTCCATGGACATGCTGGCCATCGATGTCACGGAGATACAGCGTCCCGTCAAGGTCGGCGACCCGGTCGTCCTGTGGGGCGATGGCCTTCCCGTGGAAGAAATTGCCCTGTGGGCAGAGACGAATCCTTACGCGTTGGTTTGCGCCATCAATCAAAGAGTCGCGGTGACCTTGCGCGAATAGCGGCATCGATCGGTTTGACCAGCTGTTACTCGGCAGCGCAGAATCCGTTCGTGAACTCGTATACAAGGAAGTTCTTCGCGCTAGGTGCACTGCCGGGTACGCTGTTCCCACCCCTGCCGGTACGGCTGATCAGCTTTTTCACCTGCCTGGCGGCGGCGCTCACCATAAATTTGACCGCGATTTCCGGGGCGCAGGCAGAGGGCAAGTGCGAGCTAGGCAAGATTGCGGAGCTGCCGATCACCATGGCGGGTTTGCGTCCGCTCATCACGGCACAAGTGAACGGCAAGGATGCGAAGTTTCTCCTGGATAGCGGCTCCTTCTATAGCGTGATGAGCACAGCCGTGGCCGCGGACCTCAATCTCAAGCTGACGGCATCGCCCTGGACGCTTAACGGCGTTGGCGGCTCTTCGCGCACCTGGTTCGCCAAAGTTCAAGATTTCTCGTTTCTTGGCGCGACATTTCACGACGTGGAGTTCCTGGTCAGCGGCAGCGAGGTCGGATCCTCTGGAGTGATCGGTGAGAACCTGCTGTCGCACTTCGATGTCGAATACGATCTAGCCAAGGGCGCTATTCGGCTCTTCAGACCAGAAGGTTGCAGCAGGACCAAGTTGGCCTACTGGACCGGCGGGCAGGCCTTTTCACTCATGGATATCAACACCATCGACCGGGGTAACGCGCACATCATTGGCGTCGCCTACGTCAACGGCCAAAAGATTCGCGCCCTGTTCGACACGGGAGCCTCCACATCGATGCTTACGCAGACAGCCGCCGGAAACATCGGTATAGATGTCAACGCTGCGGGGGTCAAAGAGGCCGGATATGTTTCCGGCTTCGGACGGGGCACTGCGAAGTCTTATATCGTGCCGGTGGCGAGCTTTAAAATTGGCGATGACGAAGAGATCAAAAATACGCATTTGCGAGTGGCGGGGATTAGATTGGGCGATGCGGATATGCTTGTCGGTGCGGATTTTTTTCTGTCGCACCGGGTATTCGTATCGAATAGCCAGCATAAACTTTACCTGACCTACAACGGCGGACCGGTATTCAACCTGGCCAATGCGGCGTCCGCGCCTCCGCCGCCGGTGCCGGAAGTCCAAGCGACCGACGATCAAGCCAATGAAGCTCAACCGACCCCGCAAACGCCCGTCGCCCTGGCCGACGTCGCGGCAGATGCCGCGGAATACGCCCGCCTGGGGGCCGCGCTCGCCTCGCGGCACGAGTTCGAGCGCGCGGTGGCGGATCTTTCCAAGGCCATTGAACTGGATCCCAACGAATCGGAATATCTCTACGCTCGCGCGAAAGTCTATCTGCAAACCGGCCAGACCCCTTTGGCGCTGGCTGATTTGGACGGCGTGCTAGCGCTTAAACCGGAGTCTATTGAGGCCCATATTTCCCGCGCGCAAATTCGCCTAGGTCAGAAAAATAAGGCTGAAGCTCTCGCCGACTTAGACGCCGCAGCCGCATTGGCGCCGCCGCACGCCGATGTCCGATATACGCTGGCAAATCTTTATGCGGGCGCGGAAAACTTCGCCGCCGCGATTAAACAATTGGATGTTTGGATCGAGAGTCATCCGGTCGACGCGCGCTTCGTGGGCGCACTGGGCGAACGCTGCTATTTGAAGGCGCTACAAAATCAAGACCTTCCTTCAGGCTTAAGCGACTGCAACCGAGCATTGGCATTGGCCAATATGCGAAATCCGGACAATGCGGTCTTATGGGCCAACCGCGGCATGGTGCGGTTGCGGCAAGGGGCATACGACAAGGCCCTGTCCGATTTCAATGACACCTTGGAGAAGCAGCCGAAGAATGTTCGAGCTTTGTATGGGCGTGGAGTCGCGAGAATTCGTCAAAATAAGCTGAAAGACGGCGAGTCCGACATAGAAGCCGCCGTGCGTTTGTCGCCTAAAATCAAAGAGAACCTGCAAGCCCATGGCATCGGACCTGACCTCTAGCAGATCGGCATTCTTGCTTGCGCATTTCGCTGCGCTGGCGCTCGGTTCGGTATGCCTGGCGCCGCAGGTGCAGGCCGCCGAGCGCTGCACATTGGGTCGGGTCGCGGAGATACCCGTCACAATGGCGGGGTATCGGCCATTGATTACCGCAAGAATCAACAACCAGGAAGCGCGATTTGTCTTGGACAGCGGCGCCTTCTATAGCTTGATCAGCACGGCGACCGCCGCCGAATTCAATTTGAGATTAACAGCGGCACCCTTCGGCCTCAGGCTTGAAGGTATAGGGGGCTCTGTAAATACCCAGATTGCAACCGTTAAGGAGTTCGGCATTGCCGGCGCGCTCGTCCACAACGTCGAGTTCCTGGTGGGCGGCAGCGAGATCGGCGGCGAAGGGCTGATCGGCCAGAACTTCCTGCACCAGTGGGACGTGGAATACGATTTTGCCAAGGGCGTGGTGCGGCTGTTCAAGCCCGAAGGCTGCAGGAAGGCGCGCATGGCCTATTGGTTGACGCCCGGGCAAACCTATTCTGAAATGGAAATCGAGCCGGTGGCGCTGGCGCGCATGCACACCATCGGCGAGGGCTATGTCAACGGCCAAAAGATACGCATTATGTTTGATTCGGGAGCCTACACATCGACACTCTCTCTGAAGGCGGCAGCGCGCGCGGGAATAAAAGCCGATTCGCCCGGTGCGGTGGAGGCCGGCTATAGCGGCGGTATTGGGCGTGGCACGATAAAGACCTTCATCGCGACAGCATCGAGTTTCAAGATAGGCGACGGCGAAGAAATCAAGAACGCTCGCTTGCGCATCGCAGAGTCAGATTTGCCGGACGCCGACATGCTGCTCGGTTCGGATTTCTTTGTATCGCATCATATATTCGTCGCAAATAGCCAGCACCGACTTTACCTCACCTACAACGGCGGCCCGGTCTTCAATCTGACGAGAACGATTCTGGCGAGCGCGGCTCAGCCGGGCGAAGCGCCGAAGGATGGGCCGCCGAAGGATGAGGCGCCGAGTGAGCATCCCGCCGGCGCGGCGGATGAGCAGCCTGATCCGGATACGCTCGCGCGCCGGGGTGAAGCGTCAGCGGCACGGTACGACTTCGAGCACGCGCTCGCCGACTTGTCGAAGGCGGTCGAATTACGGCCGGACGAGCCCGAGTATCTGTTCCAGCGTGCGTTGATCTATCGTCAGAACGGTCAGGCTGCCTTGGCGCTGGCGGACCTGGATCATGTGCTCACCCTCAATCAGGATTTCCTGCGTGCCTACATGCCCCGTGCCGAAATCCGGTTCCATGAAAAAAATGTCGAGGGCGGCGTGGCGGACCTCGATGCCTTGGATCGATTGGCCCCCAAGCAAGCCGACCTGCGGTTCGTGCTGGGCGAACGCTACGAAGCGGTGAATCGATTTACGCAGGCGATCGCGCAGTATGATTTGTGGATCCAGAATCACCCGGTCGACTCGAAGCTAGCGATGGCGCTGGGGTCGCGTTGCCGGGCGAGCGCCACCGGAAACCTGGATCTTGCCGCGGGGCTCGCAGATTGCAACCGCGCGCTGCACATCGCGGACAAGAAAAATCCGAATTACGGACAACTGCTGATGAATCGCGGATTGCTTGAATTGCGTCAGGCGAACAATGACAAGGCCATTGCGGATTTTGACGCGACGCTAAAAACGATGCCTAAGAATGCATTCGCGCTCTATGGCCGCGGGGTCGCGGAAGTACGCAAGAACAAAACGGCGGAAGGTGAAGCCGACATGGCGGAAGCCGTCAAGATAACGCCGCACATCGCGGCGGCATTCACCTCGCGAGGCCTCGCGCCTTAAGACGCTCAGCTCTCGAAGAACCCCATTTTCACGCCGGCCAGCTGCACCACATCGTTGTCATTCAGCCGACGCGCCTGAGGTCCGATCGGCACGCCGTTGACCTGAGGGTAGTCGTTCTCTTTGCCGCTATCGACGTGCACGATGAAATACCCTTCGGAGCGGCGCGTGATGGCCGCGACCTGCACTCCCGGACGGCCGAGCGTGGTCAGTGCCTTGGTCAGCTCCAGCTCCCGGCCCGCGAAGGCGCCGCTCAGCACCTGCAACTTCGCCTTGGGCAAGGCCGTGGCATTGTCCGGCACGCTGGGCCGCTTGGCAGCGACGGCCTTGGCGGCCTGATCCACCGCCGCGGTGACCTTGCGAATGCGGTCCTCGCCCTGCGAGCTGGGCGTGATGACCATGGTCTTTTCAAATTCGTCCTGCTCGACCTCGCCATCCTGGCTGTCGACAAAACGCAATTGGTGATGCCCGACGGTAATGACATCGCCGTGCTGCATCGCATGCTTCTTGATCAGCTTGCCATTGACGTAGGTGCCATTGGTGCTGTTCAAGTCCTCCAGGAAGGAGTCGTTCAGAATGTTGATGATGAGCGAGTGGTGGCCACTCACGGCCGGATTGTCGATACGAATATCGTTGTCCGGAAGGCGCCCTATGGTGTAGCGCTCTTTGTTCATGTTGTATTCCGCGAGGACGTTGCCATCCAAGCTGAGCATCAGGCGTGCCATTCAGACTCCCATTCGCTAGCCGAACCATCCCAAGATTTTGTCAAATATACGCCGGTGCGCCGGGAACGGCTCCTCGACGTGCGCCATGATCACAGAGACATTATCCCGGCCGCCGTTGTCGTTCGACAGCTGAATCAACTGCTTAGCAACCGTATCAAGATTAGCACTAAAGGTACTGATTGTTAAGTGAATGTCTTCGTCCTCGATCATGTCAGAAAGACCATCCGAACACAGTACGTAGTAGTCACTTTTCTGCGCCGGTTGCTCGTGGATTTCGACCTCCACATTCTGCTCCACCCCGAGCGCCCGTGTAACATAATTCTTGTTGGTGGCCCGCTGCGCTTCCTGCTGCGAGTAGAACCCCCGGTCGACCAGCTCCTGCAGCAGCGAATGATCCAGGGTCATCTGCTCGAATCGGTTGTCCCGCAGGCGGTAGGCCCGGGAATCGCCGACGTGGGCGATCGAGACCTTGTTGTCGTGGAAAAGACAGGCCACCACGGTCGTCCCCATGCCCTCACACTGCGGCTGAGTCTTGGAGGTGTGGTAGATGATTTTGTTGGCTCGGTGAATCGCGTCACGCAGGATGATG
>Ga0307476_10001615_pt1 | contig 13669 bp, 10 predicted proteins | sample atmos_gasesECM2C_2_FD_203314 | JGI IMG/M metagenome (GOLD analysis project Ga0307476, IMG submission 203314) | Hardwood forest soil microbial communities from Morgan-Monroe State Forest, Indiana, United States - atmos_gasesECM2C_05 | ecosystem: Environmental > Terrestrial > Soil > Temperate... | reverse complement strand
ACGGGCGCTGATGTGTTGGGCAGTTGATTCGCGCACTCGCGGTTGGTACGTAGAGACCCTCTTGGACCACAGGCATCGGAAGCCCGTGGTGAAGCTGAAATGACAATCCCTACGCCCCTTTGGCTCTGCTATCGTCTCTTCGCGATCGTCTCCCTGTACGTGTTTAGGTTCGCTGGTTCATACACCTTGTTCGTTACCATCTTTCTTTTGCCAACGTCGATGGCTGCGTCCGCTGCGTTCAGTAGGCCACGGAATCGACCTGCCGTTGTCCAAGTGGATGATGCCTCAGTCACACCGAAATGCATCGTGACATTGAACCTCTCATCGAACGCCATGCTTTCCACAGTCGCCCTGATCGGTTCCGCAATTCCAGCGGCATTCTTCGCTTCATCCCCAGTCAGCAGGATGAGAAAATAAGGGAAAACTGCTCCCCACCACACGCTGTAATCCCCAAACCGTTCGTAAAGTACCCTGTCAATAACTGGAAATACGTGGTCGAGAGAAACGAGACCGAACATGTCTCGTATAAGAGCACAGTTGTCTACCGTACCTACAATCAGTGCGACGTCGGTTTTGCTCTCTAGAGCGGCGGTTAGATTTGCCATCCATGGAGAACCCACCAGAGCCGCGTTTATCTTTTCAATGTCTTCGCGAATCGTCATAGTTTCTCCCTCGACCTTATCTAATTATGAGAACCAGATCGAGAACTATAGTCAAGCACAGCCGGTTCGAGAAGCTACCATTTTAGAGGATAGCTTCCACACTCCGAATGCTCACTTCGGCTCCACATGCCCTGTGATTCCGTATTGCTTTACTTCATTCAGCCCGAACAGCCGACTTTCTGAACACCGCGTATTGTGACTTTGCCTTTGCTATTGTGGGTAGCTGTAAGAGGGGAGTTGTCTTGCTCTAGCATTAAGGCAATCTTCTCATCGATGTTTAAAAAGCACCGGCGGCACAACCACGACTCTTTTCTGACGCGTAGGAGACGCTGTGATAGAACCTTGGTCCCTCCGATTCGCCGGCTGGGCAGGAGCCGCAGCCCGTTGTAATGCTGCATTACCGTTTCTGGCAACGGCCCTTCAAAGGTGGCCGGCTCATCATTGGCAAAACACTCGAACTGGATCACAAGATCCACACAATCATCGGAGTCACTCGCCCCAACTTTACATGGGATTGGGGTACCGATTTCTACCTGGCACAGGAAGTTGGCAACCCCCAGGGCGGAGGAGTAGTGGTCAAGCTGCGCAAGGGGGTAAAGGGGATGTTCGCGATTCTTACTAACGCCCTAGCCTGAATAATTCACAAAAGTACTGGTCAAAAAAGAAAGGATGCTCTAAAAGGAAGATGAACACTGGGTTTGCAGACCCAGCATTCCCTTTCGGAGCATCCATCGCTTGATACAAAGTGTTTTATCACAACTGAACTTCTCCTTCCACCGTCATCAACCCATCCGCGCCGATTTTTCTGGCGGTCAGATTACCAGTGACGCCGGTCTGCTGCCGTTGCGAGCCTTCGATCAGCGCCATGATCTGACTCGCGAGTGGGCCTCTGACCTCAGCGATCCGCGACAGAACGGCCGCCTGCGTCATGACTCGCTGGCCTTGTTACGGCAACGCATCTACCAGATCGTGGCCGGATATGAAGATGCCAACGACGCCGATCGCTTGCGCCATGATCCGACGTTGCAGATCGTCGCTGATCACAAGCTCGGCGACCTGCTCGGTTCCCAACCCACGCTCAGTCGTTGGGAAAACGCGCCTTCTGCTCGCGATCTGGTGCACACCAGCGATCGGCTGTGCCAGCAGTTCATCCGGATCTGCGGCGACCAAGTCCGCCAGCGTGGCGAGATTCTGCTCGACATTGACTCCACCGACGATCCTACTCATGGCCAGCAACAACTCAGCTTCTTCAACGGCGCTTACGGCCAGCACATGTATCACCCCATGCTGATCTTCGAGCGACACACCGGATGCTTGCTGGCGGCTCGACTGCGCTCGGGAACGGCTTCCAGTCATGCCCGTATCGTGCCCCTGCTGCTGCGCTTAGTGCCCCGTCTGCAATCTGCCTTTCCCGGGGTAAAAATCAAGCTGCGCGGCGATGCCGGTTTTGCTTTGCCTTTGCTCTATCAGTTCTGCGAGTTCTTCGGCATCGAGTATGCTCTCGGCATTCCCGCCAACTGCGTCTTTAAACAACGCGCCGAACCACGACAAAAACAGTTGCTGCGCCGCTATCGCCGCACCCAATTACCCCAGAAGAGCTTTTCCAGCTTCCGCCATCGCGCCCGCAGTTGGCCGCGCCAGCGTCGTATCTGCTACAAGGCCGAGCACACGGTCACGGGAACCAACCTGCGCTTCCTCATCACCAACTGCCATGGAACTGCCTCCGAAGTCTTCGCTTTCTACAATGATCGCGGCGAGTGCGAAAATCGCATCGAAGAATTCAAAAACGGGTTTCGCGCCGACCGCTTGAGCTGCCACCGTTTTCTGGCCAACGCCTTCCGCCTGTTCTTGCACGCTGCCGCTTATAACCTGGTGAACTTCTTTCGCCACCAGTTGCCCTTACCTTGGCGGTCGGCCCAGATCGAAACCTTGCGCGCCAAGCTCTTCAAAATCGGCGCTCGCGTGCGTCATACTGCCCGCTGTATTCGCTTTCACCTCGCCAGCGGCTGGCCTTTCCAGAACTTGTTCGGCGAGGTAGCTCTCGCCGTGAACAGCAGTTGACCCCGTGGCTTCCCGCCGAACTTACTTTCCTTCGCCAGTCGCTGCGGAGCCGTGCTCAAATCCGTCCTCGACTCACGTCCTCAAATCCATCCTCTCCAACATAGCTTCCTCCCAGCACCAATCCGCCGCCCATCGACCCCCGCTTCCCATCTTTCTCACGCGAATCCCAACTCTGGTGAATTAAGCAGGCTAGCGGCCGCACATGACATCCGGCCGAGGTCAGGTTTGGTAAAATTCTAAGCGCCATGGTTGCTCATGTCGATTCCACGTTGCCCCGCGCCATGTGCACCTCGAAAGCCCGGGACCTCCGTATTCCACGATCGTTTCTGGTTTGCGTGTTATCGCTGTGGCTTATGTTAAGCGCGGCTCACGCATTGGATCCGAACAAACGCTTTACCCAATACGCGCATACTGCGTGGCGAATACAAGACGGATTTTTGCCGAATTCTCCGTATTGGATTTCACAGACAGAAGACGGATATCTCTGGGTGGGCGACCTCATGGGCGCGTGGCGTTTTGACGGCGTCCGTTTTACTCCCTGGTCGGCTCCGATCATTTCTACACCAATCTTCCGCCCCGTCAGCGTCCGGGCGGGAGAGTTTTGGATCGCCACTCGAAGCGAGCTCGATCACGTTAGGGACGATGTAGTGATTTCCCGTTACGAAATTCCAGTAATTAGGATCTACAAAGATTCGGACGGATCAGTGTGGACTCTTTCCTACACGGATCCGGACCGAGTCCTATGTCACGCGACCGATACCCAAATCCGCTGTTTCGGGAAGACAGAGGGCCTAACGATTCGCATGCCAACCACATTCATCCCGGATGGAAAAGGAGGATTTTGGATCGGAGGTGACACATCATTGTTCCATTGGAAAATGGGTGCAGCCCCTGAGATCTACAGCTTTCAGCAGCTTCAATCAAGCGTGGGGACAGTCGGCATCCACAGTCTTCTTGAGAATTCCGACGGTTCCTTATTGCTCGGAATTATGTCGGCGGGGCCGGGACTTGGGCTTGAAAGATTCCGCGATGGTGTTCTGACGCCGGTAGTTCTGCCAAACTTCGACGGAAGTAAGCTCACTGTCTACGCGATCATGGAAGATTCCGATAAGAATCTCTGGATTGCAACCGTTGGGAATGGCATCTACCGCATTCACGGCCAAACAGTCGACCATTTTGGACGAGCGGACGGCTTATCCAGCGACAGCGTCTTTGGCCTGTATGAAAGCGACGACGGTATAGTCTGGGCGGCCACGTCCGATGGGATCGACAATTTTCGGGATCTTCCGGTCACTTCCTTTTCGCCCTCCGAGGGCCTCGGACGAAAAGGTGCCACTTCACTCATGACCACTAAAGACGGGACGGTTTGGGTGGGAGGTTCCGGCACCCTCGATTTTGTTCGAAACGGAGCCGTTTCCTCAGTTCGCGTGCCTGGAGACCAGGTTGGTTCAATGCTCGAAGACCGTCAGGGCAACATTTGGATTGGCGTTGACGATGGGCTCTTCATCTACAAAGATGGCCGCTTCCGGCGTATTCCTGAACCTGATCATCACCCACTGGGTTTGGTAGTCGGCATCACGGAGGATGTCGACGGCAATATTTGGGCGGAATGCAAAGGCGTTCAAAGAAGACTCATTCGCATCCGCGATTTCAAGGTGCGCGAGGAGTTCTCCGAGCCTCAAGTTCCGGGGGCTCATGCCATCGCGGCAGACCCGAAGGGCGGAATTTGGCTGGGCACACTCACAGGTGACTTGACGTTTTTCCGGGACGGTATTGCGCACACATCTTCCTTGAAGCCGAAGAGCAAATCGATGGCAGACCGGGTTGCCATTCAGATTGCTGTTGATACTGATGGGTCAGTGATCATCGCACCTCCTGAAGGACTTGCGGTGCTCCGCTCCGAGAAAGTTCAGCGCCTGGGCAAAGAAAACGGACTTCCTTGCGACGGGGTCAATGGCTTCGTTGTGGACGACAACAAAAACCTATGGCTCTCTGCGCCCTGTGGATTTATAGAGATTGCAGCCTCGGACTTCCAGCGATGGTGGATTCATCCAGATACCATCGTTCAGGCACGAGTATTCGATACGTTGGACGGAACTCGTCCAGGTTACGTGTCTTTCAATCCGGCGGCGAAATCTCCCGACGGGCGCCTGTGGTTTGTAAACCAGGTAGTGCTTCAGATGATCGACCCGTCACATCTCCCGGGTGACGGGACGGTTTCGCCGGTCTACGTCGAGGCCGTGGTTGCCGACCGAAAGCAATATAGCCCGCAAGAAGGTCTCAAACTTCCGCCTTTGACTCGCGATCTTCACATTGGCTACACATCGCCGAGTTTTCTCATTCCTCAAAAGGTAAAGTTTCGCTACAGACTTGACGGGCATGATCGCGATTGGCAGGACGCGGGTACTCGTCGTGAAGCTTTTTATACGCAGCTAGGTCCGGGGCGATATCGGTTTCATGTAATCGCGTGCAATAGCGGAGGCGTCTGGAGCGAGGCGGGCGCGACACTGGACTTCGCGATTGCTCCGGCCTTCTACCAGACCGTATGGTTTCGCTCTCTGGGTGTGCTTCTTTTCCTGGCGGTTCTTACTGGACTTTATCGTCTTCGACTCCGCCATTTGGAGCGTCAGCGGGATGCCCTTCGCAAGAGTGAAAAAGAGCTTCGCGAGGTGGTCGAGACCATTCCTGCGATGATTCACACTGCCGGGCCCGACGGCTACATTGATTACTTCAATAAACGTTGGTTGGAATATCTCGGCGTCACTCTGGAGGAAGTGGCCGGTTGGAATTGGACAGCCTCTATTCACGCTGAGGATGTCGAGGGGATCTTGGCCAGGTGGCGAGCGTGCCTCATGACCGGAGAAGTCTTCGAATACGAAACGCGGGTCCGCGGAGCCAATGGAGGATACCGCTGGATGTTCCACCGGAAAGTGCCGCTTCGCGATGCAAACGGCAACATCGTCAAGTGGTATGGGTCGAGCATGGATATTCACGAGCGAAAAACGGCGGAGGAAGCCCTGCGGAGCAGTGAAGCGTATCTGGCGGAGGCGCAGAGGCTCAGCCGGACGGGCAGCTTCGGGTGGAAGCCCGATACGGGAGAGATCGTTTGGTCAGATGAAACCTATCGCATCTTCGAGTACGACCAGGTGGTGAAACCAACAATAGACTTAATGGTGCAGCGCGTCCATCCCGAGGACCGGCTCGACCTTCTGAAGGTAATCGAGAATGCCTCTGCGGGGGCGACACAGTTCGAGCATACCTATCGTTTGCTGCTGCCTGACGGGAGTGTCAAGCACGTCCACGCCCTGGCCCACGCATTACAAGGTGCATCCGGCAACCGCGAGTTTGTCGGGGCGGCGACTGACGTTACATCGATCAAACGAACAGAAGAGGAACTCCGCAAGAGCGAAAAAGAGCTTCGCGACGTGATCGATACTATTCCGGCGTTAGTGTGGAGTGCTCTGCCCGATGGCTCCAATATTTACGTTAACAAGCGATTTGTGGAGTACACCGGGTCATCGGCGGAACAGACGCCCGGATCAGGGTGGCAAGCTCTAGTTCACCCGGATGATCTTGAGCGACATGCAGGTAAATGGATGGAAGCGGTTGCTACCGGCAAGTTTCACGAAAGTGAAGTGCGTTCCCGCCGCTCGGATGGGCAATATCGCTGGCAGTTGGACCGTGGAATGCCGCTCCGGGATAAAGATGGAAACATCATCAAGTGGTATGGGGTAACGACCGACATCGAAGATCGCAAACGGGCCGAGGAAGCCTTACAACGGAGTAAGGCTTATCTGGCGGAAGCGCAGAGATTAAGCAAAACGGGTAGTTTTGCCTGGAGCGCCACCAGAGACAATACATACTATTCTGACGAGTGCTGTCGTTTGCTGGGTTTTGAGCCGAACGAAACTCCACCACCACTCGAAGCCGTCATGGAGCGAATTCATCCGGAAGATCAGGCATATTGTAGGGAACTAGTCGAGAGGTCGATCCACGACAAGGTGGATGTCGAATTTGATTACCGAATCATCGATTCGGATAAGTCGGTCAGGAACATCCATTGCGTGAGCCATCCGGTACTCGACCAAGATGGAAACCTCGATGAGTTCATCGGAACCGTTATCGATGTCACCGAGCGCAAACGCGCGGACGAGGAACGCCAGGCCGCTCAGCAAGAGCGAGAGAGGCTCAATCAACTTGAAGCCGATCTGGCACATATCGATCGTGTGAGCACGTTGGGCGAAATGGCAGCATCACTGGCACATGAGATCAAGCAGCCAATCGCTGCCGCCATCACCAGCGCCAATAGCTGCATTGAATGGCTCGCACACGAACCACCCAATCTTGTTCGGGCCCGTGCGGCAGCCGCCAAAATCGATAAGTACGGAAACCGTGCGGCTGAAATCATCGACCGTATACGTTCTCTCTACAAGAAGTCTCCTCCGCAACGTGAGTTGGTCGACGTGAACGGAATTATCCAGGAAATGCTCACGCTGCTGAAAGGTGAGGCTACGCGATCCTCAATTGCCGTGCGCACGGACCTTTCCGCCGAACTGCCCGAAATCATGGCAGATCGTGTGCAGGTGCAGCAGGTATTCATGAACCTCGTGCTCAACGCGATCGAAGCCATGAAGGACTCAGGCGGAGAGCTTACGGTGAAGTCGCGACTGCAGGGCGGTCAACTCCAGTTCTCAGTCAGTGACACGGGCGTGGGTTTGCCAATAGAGAAGATGGATCAGATCTTTTCTGCGTTCTTTACCACCAAGCCGCAGGGCAGCGGCATGGGGTTAGCGATTAGTCGTTCCATTGTGGAATCGCATGGCGGCCGGTTGTGGGCAAGCGCCAACAGTGCAGGGGGTGCAACTTTTCATTTCATCCTACCGATCCAGGTCTCCGAGTCATCGCCCTTGGTTGCCTAAGGCACTTCTTCGTCTCCTGATACTTCTATCCTTAACAGGAGAGGGATCGGAGCCTTCATTGTATGATTTCATCCCGACCGATTCACCCACCCCGGCTGCCCCGACCGCCAAGGGGAGAGGACTGGTTGTTGGGTTCGCTTCTCGACAGATCGCGACTCGGCAATTTCGACGAAATTCTCCTTTTGTTCGCTCTAATAGCACCCAAATATGTTCTATGCAACGAAGAAGTGGCGCAGCTCACCCAGCAGTCAAAACGCGTCATGGGTGGATCAAGTCGTAACCGCAGAGGGGCACGATGCCGTACTTCAGATCGGAAAGACCTTGCGCGCCTCGTATGCCAAGGTTGGGAGATGCAGATGGGCCTTAACAAAGTGGCGCAGCTCACCGCTCATAGCATATTTCAAGCGCAAGTTGAGAAGGAGCGCCTTTGCAGCAAAGGTTTCTTCGCTGTGCCGAATGGCTTGATGAACAAAATCAACTTGCCTTTGCCGGACCGCCTTGACCGCGCCCCCATCGAGGACCAGGCCCGTTCTTAGGTCCATGGCAACTGCATTGCAATCCAGGTTGAAGGTGCGCAGCACATTTTCGATCGAACGGGGAGCGCCAGTCTTCCTCAGTCCTATCGTCTCTTCCAGACGCCACATATCCCAGTTCGGGGCTCCTTCAGCGGGTAGAAGATAGCCTCCATGTCGGTTGCAGCGGCCCAATGCCTGAAGCACCGCGTCGAAATCTCCCCGACATAGGCGGCCGATGACAATATCGAAATCGCGTGGTGTGCAGTCGCCCTCTCCCTCATACTGCATGGCAATGGCGTCGCGAAGGGCTCCCGCGACAACGTAGATCTCGGCTCCACAACGGAGGAACTCGTTTAACGCTTGTGCCCGCGGGTCGGAATAGAGGGCTGTGAAAACAGCATCCCTCACCGGATTCATCTGAAGTTGCTTCATACGTTCGTTCAGGCTTCAGTCTACCGTAGTACTCCGCAATAGCGAACGCGTTTCGCCCACAAAGCTCGTTACGAAATGTGGTAGACGGCGAGCTTGCTGACGGGCCCTTTTTCACCATCAAAAGCTTCTGCTGCTTTCGTCACAGGCTCGCATACAATGAGGCAGTGTTGAATGAATCGTTTCGAACTCGGGTCAGGTCTGTATAGTAGTCGGGACGGATGCAAGTTTTGAGAGGCTATGAGGAACGCAAGCTTATATTTCCACTACCCATGCTTTGATGGACTCGTTTCCGCGGTTCTTGCCTGGGAGTTCCTTGAACGGCATGAGGGCTGGAATGTCTCTGACTTTCATCCCGTGGACTACACCCTGCGAGACAAGTGGCTTTCGAGCGATCTAAAGACGCCTTGCGCGATCGTCGACTTTCTATACCATCCTAGAGCCGCATTCTGGGCCGACCACCACCAGACCTCGCTGCTCACCAGAGCCGCCGAGGAGGATTTCGAACGTCGAAAAGACAAGGCCTGCCTGCTATTCGATCCCCGTTCGCCCTCTTGCGCAGCTCTGATTTTCCGGCATCTCCGGCGATCCTTGGTGAATAAGCCACACTTCAAGGAGATGGTTGCATGGGCGGAAAAGATCGACTCAGCCGATTACTCGTCGGTCCAGGAAGCGATTCTGGGCGACGCCGCTGCCCTTCGGATTAGCCGTACGCTCTCCATGGAAGATGAAGGTGGAGCGGAATATGCGCGGTTTTTGCTGCGCCAATTACGCGATCATGACCTTGGATACGTGGCTGACCTCGAAGAGGTCAGCCGTCGCGAAGTCCGGGTCCGCCGCGGCATCTTGAGCGGTCTCCAGAGAGTGAAAGCAAAGCTCCGGGTAGAGTCAGGAGACGTTGCGGTGTTCGACACCCGCACAAACGGCGACCAGGTCATCAGTCGATACGCTCCTTATTATTTTGCGCCCAACGCTCGTTATTCCATTGCTGTCGTCCGCTCTCCCAAAGGCATAAGGATTACCGCCATGCGCAACCCTTGGCGAAGATTCCGCAGCATTGCCCTTGGCCGCGCCTTCGCGAGATTCGGCGGGGGTGGCCATCAAAGAGTAGGAGCCGTACAGCTCCCGGCCGCACACTGCAATCGAGTTCACAATGTGGTAGAGTCGCTGCTCGCGGAAATGCAACGTCCTGCCCGATAACGGGACAATCACTTGATCGACAAGTTTAATTTCTACGATATCTACGGCTACTTCCTCCCCGGGGCGGCGTTTCTGGCCGTGCTTTGGATCCCGTTTGGATTGGTACGAGGTTCGTGGCCCTCCCACGATTGGAGTTCCGCTCTCATCGCTGCGGTCTTCGCATACATTGTCGGACACCTGATGCAAAGCGTGGCAACCAACGCAATTCCTTCTTGGAAGGCGAAGAGTACGGACACAACGATTCGATATCCTTCGGAAATCTACCTGGATGCCACGAATACCGAACTGCCCACGCCTGCCAAGCAAAAAATCAACGAACTGATGACCGCGCAATTCGGCCTTAACCTTCGCGTCGACCAGACTGGCGATGCCACGATTGATAAGGTGCGTAACAATGCTTTCCTCCTGGCCCGCCAGATATTGATCCAAGGAAAGGCGGTCAGCTACGCGGAACAGTTCCAGGGGATGTACGCTCTCACGCGCGGCCTGGTCTCCGTTTTTGCCCTTGCCTCTGTTTACTGGCTGGGATGGGCGGCTGCGATTGTGAAAAACCGCTGGGTGGGGAGCGGTGCGGTTATTGTGTTGGTGGGCTCTGTCTTAATACTCATGAATATATCGGCCCTGACGGTGCGGAACATCCTCGACGCCCCTCGCAGAAAGAAGTACGAGTCGCTATATTCGCTGTTTCTGTTGATCTCGTTTTTTACCATCGGCTATGCGCTTGGCGTCCGGTATGCGACGACTCGCGGCCAGAGCGCGCTGTTGGCATTCCTAGCGGCATGGGCGCTCATTGCCTCCTTGCGGGCGTATGGAGCCTACAATTCATTCGCGGGACGGTTCGCGAGCACGGTGTGGCGGGATTACCTGGCCTACAATATCAAAGCTGCCGGCGGCAGTTCGGCACCGGATGAAGAGAAACATTGAATGTGCGCAACAGACGCGGCTAAGCCGGCGAGATCAAGAGCCTACATTGGCCTGTTGATTCAATTGCTGCTGAGTCTATGTGTATTGGCGATTGTCGTTTGGAAGTTAGAAACCATTGCAAGAGTCCTGCTGGCAAAGCAGGAACCCACCAAAACCTCGAAGTTCATTCCGGCAGCGGAAGGAACCTGGAGGTTCATTGTCTCAGGGGACTCCCGCAATTGTGGCGACGTGGTCATGCCCGCGATTGCCGCCCAAGGCATCGAGCGATACCAGCCGTCCTTCTATTGGCACTTGGGTGATCTTCGCGCCATCTACAAGATCGATGAGGACATGGCCGCCGCAGCCGGGAAAACTGGCCAATCCCTCAGTTGCGAGGCATATCATAAGCGCGCCTGGCAGGATTTCATTGATCATCAGATCGTGCCTTTCGGAACCACTCGTTTTTATCTGGGAATCGGCAATCACGAAGTGATTCCCCCCAAGACGCCGGCGGAATTCTCCTCGCAATTTCAAGACTGGCTGCTGACGCCCCGTCTTCTGATGCGGAGCCAGGACAAAGAAGAAATCGCTGCCGCGAAAACGGGAGCATGCCGGAAAATTGCCGCTCGGCCCTACTTGTCCGCCGTTCCTTACTATCACTGGATCTGGGGCAGGATTGACTTCATCTCGCTGGACAATTCTTCTGGCATCTTCCCCAGCGACCAATTGGATTGGTTTGACTGCACGCTCGAAAGGGCACACAACAACAGTGGAATCAGCACCGTGGTCGTGGGCATGCATGAAGCTCTGCCTTCGAGCCGGGCGAGCGACCATGCCATGTGCGACAATGCGATCGCCGATCCGGCTCGAAAAAAAGAGAGTTGTGAAAGCGGCAAACATGTTTACGACGTGCTGGTGGAGTTTCAGAAGACGAAGAAAGTCTACGTACTTGCCAGCCATTCGCATTTCTACATGAAAGGGATCTTTGATAACCAACCGCCCGGGAGCCGATTGGACGGCTGGATCGTAGGAACGGCTGGAGCCGTACGTTACGCCCTTCCTTCAGGCATGCAACCCAGTCCTGACGCCAAAACCGATGTCTACGGCTACCTGCTAGGAACCGTGCAGCCGAATGGGGAGATTGATTTCAAATTCCAGCAGGTAACGGAATCTGACATTCCCGGCGAAGTTCGTTTCCAGTATCCGCCCGCATTGATTTCATGGTGCTACGCCAAGAATTCCCGCAGTCAGGAACCAGACTCGGAGGAGACCACCAATCGTTGCAGTCCCCCACTCCCATCATCCCCAGCTTTGCCCTTGCCCGCCAAACCATCTGGCGCCGCGAGCCACTGATTGCAATGTTTCGTGAATGCTAAAGTTCGGCTTGAACGTATATTCCGTGGAAACATCGACATGACACCGATGCCCAGCTTTGAGTTCTGTGCCTTTCGCTTTCTCGCCCAGTGGGAAGAAAGCGAATGCGCGCTTTACAACGCTATCAGGTCGGCGCCCACCGAAAAAGACATCCACAAGGCACTGAGCTACTTTCAGGTCGCACGGAACTTCGAAGGCCTGAAGGAAGCGGCAAATGCTGCGTTCATTGTGCAGTCCCTGCTCGGAGTACGTGCCGATCAAGGACTGGCTTCTCCCATGAGAAAGTGCATAAACTCGTGGAAACCCTCGAGACACGTTTCAAGCAAAACAATCTTTCACCGGCTTCGAAGCTCCTATGGCTTTCCTATAGACAACCCTTACATCGTTTACTGTCAACCGCGCTGTCGCGGCGCTTCGAGATGAATTTGGGCATAGGTTTGAGGAGCGTCCACGCCGACGCCAGGACTGGCCGACTGCTTGACATTCCTCAAGGTCGAGCCTGTAATAATGGTCTCCAGACCATCCACATTCAACCCGCAACTCACCCGACCCGCCGCTGCGTTGAAATCAAAGAATAAGGAGGAAACCATCATGGACAGAATGCTGGTAGTGGTTTTTGATAACGAGAGCAAAGCCTACGAAGGATCACGGAGTCTTCAGCAACTGGATGGAGACGGCAGCATCGCTGTGTATGCGGCGAGAATCGTTGCCAAGAACCCCAATGGTACGGCATCGGTGAAAGAGGGCGCTGACTCCGGTCCGTGGGGAACTCTGACGGGCACTGCGGTCGGCAGTCTCGTCGGCCTATTGGGCGGTCCAGTCGGTGCGGCAGTAGGTGCCGCCGGTGGCTCTCTCATCGGAGCAATTGCAGACCTTGAGAACGTACGCGTTGGAAGCGACTTTCTCTCGGACGTCGCGGAGACCCTTACGCCCGGCAAGGTCGCTGTAGTCGCTGAGGTGGACGAGGAGTGGACCACTCCTGTGGACACACGCATGGAAGCGCTGGGTGGCGTGGTTTTGCGTCGCAGCCTTTGGGAAGTGGAAGACACTCAGGATGAACGGGACGTCGCATCGATCAAAGCCGACATTGCTCAACTGAAAACCGAACATGCCGAGGCTAAGGCGGAGCGCAAGGCTAAGCTGCAAGCCCGGATTGACACACTCAACGCAAAACTGCAAAAAAAGTTGGATAAAGCCAAAACAAGACTCGAAGCAATCCGACACGAGGCAGACGCCAAGGTAGAGGCGCTGAAGGAAAAGGCGGCCCAATCGAAGCAGGACATCAAGGTCAAGCAAGAACAGCGTATGGCCACTGTGAAACAACACTATAGCGAGTGGCTGGATCGGCAGGAGAGACGCGCAAGCTAAATTCTGTCAGATCAAGTCCCGATCTTCCTGCCCTAGCTCCAATGATGAAGGTCGGGACTTGGAGTGCACCCTTGGACTGAGACACGAAGTTAAGGGGGTAGTTGCCGTTCGCTGAAGAATCATTGTACGGCAAAGTGGATTGTTGAGAATCGTCACCAGTCGGTGAAGCGGAGGCGGGCTCTGCCGGAGGGCAACCCGCCAAGGAATAGCCGACTGGAAACTCATCGCAGCCGATGAG
>Ga0307476_10001614_pt1 | contig 13674 bp, 14 predicted proteins | sample atmos_gasesECM2C_2_FD_203314 | JGI IMG/M metagenome (GOLD analysis project Ga0307476, IMG submission 203314) | Hardwood forest soil microbial communities from Morgan-Monroe State Forest, Indiana, United States - atmos_gasesECM2C_05 | ecosystem: Environmental > Terrestrial > Soil > Temperate... | reverse complement strand
AGAACGGCCGTCCTCGCGGACGGCCTATGCAAACGCTTTTGCGCCCGAGGGCGCATCGCGCTGTCGGGCGGTTACCTCCGGCGTCGGGGCCGGTCGGCGGTTGCAATTCGTTCTCTTGCGAGAGCGGGCGGAAAATAGGGAGAGTTGCGCCTGGGGTCAACCTTGCGTTTTGGCCCTTTTCTAGCCCCTTTCAATTTGAACCCAGCCACAACTCCCCTATTTCATACTCAGCATGTCGCGATATTACACCGGCCCGGTCTCCGATCACTTCGACGGTGAGCGCTTCTTCGACCGCGCAGCCGCGGCGCCTCGAAGCCGGCGCGAACTTCTACGCTGGTTCCTGCAGCGCCGGCTGCGCGGCACCAAGGCAAAATGGCCGAACTGGGCGCCGTCGCCTTTCACCGACCATCCGCCGCCGCGAGTCGAAGGTGCGGCCTGCCGCATCTCCTATGTCGGCCACGCCAGTTGGCTGATCCAGACCGCCGGTCTCAATATCCTGCTCGACCCGGTCTGGTCGAAGCGCGTGTCGCCATTCCGTTACATTGGACCGAAGAGGGTCAACGATCCCGGCATCGCCTTCGCCGATCTGCCGCCGATCGACGTCGTGCTGGTGTCGCACGCCCATTACGATCATCTCGATGTCGCGACCTTGTCGCGGCTCGCCGCCGTGCATCGCCCCCGGATCATCACGCCGCTCGGCAACGACACGATCATGCGCAATCATGATCGCACGATCGCGGCCAAAGGTTTCGATTGGGATGACCGCGTCGATCTCGGTGCGGCGGCGGTGACGCCGGTTCCGACCAGCCATTGGTCGGCGCGGAACCTGTCGGATCGCAACATGTCGCTGTGGGCGTCGTTCGTGATCGAGGCGCCAATCGGAAAAATCTACCTGGTCGCCGATTCCGGCTATGGCGCCGGCCGGCTGTTTCGCCGTGCCCGCGAGCGCCACGGACCGTTCAAGTTGGCCATTTTGCCGATCGGCGCCTATGAGCCGCGCTGGTTCATGCGCGACCAGCACATGAATCCGGCGGAGGCGGTGCAGTCTTATATGGATTGTGGCGCCGAGCTGGCGCTCGCGCACCATTACGGCACGTTTCAGCTCACCGACGAAGCGATCGATGCGCCGCTCGTCGCGCTTTCCGAAGCCTTAAAAGCCGCGGGTATTCCGGCCGAGCGTTTCCGCGCCTTGCGGCCCGGCGAGGTGGTGCACCTGTAATGGTCGCGTGGCGGCAGGCCGGCACTACTTGAGCAAGACCAATACGTCGACGGTGAGTTTTCTACTGTCGGTCGTGACGGGGTCGGTCTCGTATTGTTCGATGAACATGTCCTTGGCTTCGAGCCGTTTCTCGTCGAGATAATTGGTGATCGCCTCATAGGTATTGTCCAATTCGTCGTACGAGCCGTGATGGACGAATTTCAGGGCGTGGCCCTCCGGCGATTGACCGATGGCAATATCGCCGCGCGGCGGATTTTTCGGCGGCTCGGCGATCGGCACGGCGGCCTGGAACTGGAACCCGGTGTCGTCGGTCTGGGTGAAGATCGTCATCGGCGGCCCGTCGGTCTTCAGCCCCTCCTTATCGACATAGGCTTTGAGCTTCTTGAACGAACTGCTGATCGTGTCGAAGGCGGTGTCCCACACCCCATTGCCCTTCACGTAGACGATCGTCTTCGCTGTCAGCGTGGTGTCCTCGGCGAACGGTTCCGCGGTCGAACTGGCGGGCTTGTCGGTGGGGCTGGTTGTGGCTGGCGCCGGCGGCGTTTGTGCCGACGAGGCTTGTGATCCGGCGACGACAGTAGCGAGGCACAGGGCCGCCGCGGCGATGCACGGCGCAAAGCGCAGCCACATCTGATTCTCCTTAAGCCCGGCGATCCGCGCTGCCGGCCATCGCGGTCGCCGCTTTCTTGATCCTGTCGCCCCGCCGAAACACTAACACGTAAGCACGCGCCGCGCCCAATTTTGCGAGCGCCGGGATCACCCGGAATCTGACACTGGCGCTCGACCGTCGAGTCCTCATATAAGTCCCTTACATTCGGGCATTATCATGAGCGCGCTGGCGAACAGGGACTTCGTCAAGATGAATGGTCTCGGCAACGAGATCGTCATCGTCGACCTGCGCCGCGCGCCGAGCCTGATTTCGGCGGCCGAAGCGCGCGCGGCGGCGCAACGCGAGCCCTACGATCAGCTCATGGCGCTCTATCCGCCGGACGGCGCTTCCGACGCCTCCATCCGCATCTTCAACAATGACGGGTCGGAGGCCGGCGCTTGCGGCAACGGCATGCGCTGCGTGGCGGCGCTGGTCAGTGCCGAAACCGGCAAGCAGATGCTGGAATTCGAGACCGCGGCCGGGCTCATTCCCTGTTGGCGGGCGGAGGACGGGCTGTTCACGGTCGATATGGGCCGTCCGCGTTTCCGCTGGGATGAGATTCCGCTGTTGCACGACGTGGCCGATACGCGCGCGATCGATCTCAAGGTGCCCGGCGTGCCAAGCCTGCAGTCGCCGTCGGTCGTCAGCATGGGCAATCCGCATGCGATTTTCTGGGTCGAAGATCCGCAAAGTTTTGACCTGCGCAGCATCGGCCCGCGCCTCGAGCATGATCCGATCTTTCCGGAGCGCGCCAATATCACGCTTGCCGCGATCCCATCGCGCGATCGCGTGGTGATCCGCACCTGGGAGCGCGGCGCCGGCCTCACCAAGGCTTGCGGCTCGGCGGCCTGCGCCGCCGCGGTTGCGGCGGCCCGGATCGGACGCACCGGCCGCAACGTGACGGTGACCTTGCCTGGCGGCGATCTCGCTATCGACTGGCGCGAGGCCGACGACCATGTGCTGATGACCGGGCCCACCGAATACGAGCACAAGGGCCGTTTCGACGCGGCTTTATTCGCCGCCGCGGACGCCGCGCCGTGAGCGTCGAGGTCGTCACCTTCGGCTGCCGGCTCAACGCGGCCGAATCGGAAGTGATCCGCCGCGAAGCCGAGCGCGCCGGTTTTCACGACACCGTGGTGGTCAACACCTGCGCCGTCACCGCCGAAGCGGTCCGCCAGGCGCGGCAGGCGATCCGCGCGCTGCGCCGCGAGCGGCCCTCAGCCAAAATCGTCGTCACCGGCTGCGCCGCGCAGACCGAGCCGCAGACTTTCATCGCCATGGCCGAGGCAGATCGGGTGCTCGGCAACGCCGAGAAACTTGAGCCCGCGTCCTGGGCGCAGGCGCGCGCTGCTTTCGATCTCGCAGACGCGCCGAAGGCGATCGTCAACGACATCATGGCGGTCAGGGAAACCGCAGCCCATCTGGTCGATGCTTTCTCCGGCCGCACCCGCGCCTTCGTCCAGGTGCAGAACGGCTGCGACCATCGCTGCACGTTTTGCATCATTCCCTACGGCCGCGGCAATTCGCGCTCGGTGGCGATGGGCGCGGTGGTCGACGACGTGCGCCGACTCGTCGGCAACGGTTATCGCGAGATCGTGCTGACCGGCGTCGATGTCACCAGCTACGGCGCCGATCTGCCCGGCGCGCCAAAACTCGGCACGCTGGTCAAGCAAATCCTCAAGCACGTGCCGGAGCTGGGACGGCTGCGGCTGTCATCGATCGATTCCGTCGAAGCCGACCGCGAACTGCTCGATGCGCTGGCGCAGGATGCCCGCTTGATGCCGCATCTGCATCTGTCGTTGCAGGCCGGCGACGATCTCATCCTCAAGCGCATGAAGCGGCGGCATTCGCGCGACGATGCGATAGCGTTCTGCGACGCCGTTCGCCGCTTGCGGCCGGACGTGGCGTTCGGCGCCGATTTGATCGCCGGCTTTCCGACCGAGACGGAAGCCATGTTCCAGAATTCGCTCGACCTCGTCGACGCATGCGGGCTGACGCATCTGCACGTGTTTCCGTTCTCGCCGCGGCCGGGCACGCCGGCGGCGCGGATGCCGCAGCTGCCCCGCGATGTCGTCAAGGAGCGGGCGCGGCGCCTGCGCGAGCGCGGCGCGCTGGCGCTTCGGCAGCATCTCGACGGCGAAGTCGGCGCGACGCGGCGCGTCCTGACCGAATCGCACGACATCGGCCGCACCGAGCAATTCACGCCGGTCAGGCTGGCTGTATCGGCCGAACCGGGGAAAATGCTTGATCTGACAATGGCCGCGCACGACGGCAGACAATTGTTGGCGGCTTAGAGCATGATCTTTTCCGAAAAGCGGAAACCGGTTTTCGGAAAAGATCATGCTCCGACGTAAAATCTGCTAATCTCTCGCCAAATCGGAGACCGTGCGATGGACGGGCAAGACCACACGATCACCACGACCGAAGCGCTCGAGAGTCTTTACAGCGATGCGCCTTACGGCCCCGCATTGATCAAGGAAACCGACCACATCACCGCGCAATATCGCAAACTGATCGAAGCCGCGCCGTTCGTGGTGCTGGCGACCAACGGTCCCGAAGGCCTCGACTGCTCGCCGCGCGGCGATCCGCCCGGGTTCGTGCGCGTAGTCGACGAGCACACCCTGCTCATTCCCGATCGCCGCGGCAACAATCGCATCGACAGCCTGCGCAATCTGGTGCGCGATCCGCGCATCGCGCTGCTGTTCCTGATCCCGGGCGTCGGCGAGACCATGCGCATCATCGGCCGCGCCAAATTGTCGACCGATCCGAAGCTCACCGAAACCTTCGTCATCAACGGCAAGATGCCGAAATGCGTGCTGGTCGTGACCGTCGAGACAGCCTACTTCCAGTGCACCAAGGCGATCATCCGCTCGAAGCTGTGGGACCCCGCGAGCAAAGTCGATCGCAAGACGTTGCCGACGCCGGGCTCGATCCTCGCTGAACTAACCGACGGTAAGATGGGCGGTCCCGAGCACGATCGCCTGGCGCCCGAACGCATCAAAGAGACGATTTACTGAGCGACCGTCGCTTCGCGGGAGCGAATGTAGAACGCGGTACTGTCTTCCCCCTGCCAATCGCACGCCAAGAGTCGCTCGCGCATATGTGGCGGCACCGGCGCACTGACGCGGATCGGCGCGCGGTTCTTGTAGAGCGGCACCACGATCTCGCGGGCGTGCAGTTGCAAGCCAGGGCCGCCCGTGCGCGGCGCCGTGCCGTAGATCGCGTCCCCCAGGATCGGCCAGCCCATTTCGGCGCAGTGCACGCGCAGCTGATGGGTGCGGCCGGTGAGCGGCTCGAGCGCGAGCCAGGTTATTTTCCCCTCCCCCTTGTGGGGAGGGGCAGGGGTGGGGGTGGTGAGATTACGCGATGCGTCGATGGGCGTGCCCGACCTCCCGACCCCCACCCCTAACCCCTCCCCGACAAGCTTGCGCTCGGGCGCGCGCAAGCGCGGCCCGGGTGGGGAAGGGGAACCCATAACCTTCCATCGGGTCACCGCTGGCTGGCCCTCGGGATCATGCTTCATCCACCAGCCGCGCGTTACGTCGAGGCGGCCGAGCGGCAGCGCGATTTCGCCTTCATCGGCGTCGGGGCCGCCTTCGACCACGGCCCAGTAGGTCTTGTCGATGGCGCCGTTCTTGAACAGCTTGCCGAGCTGGGCGAGCGCCTTGCGGTGGCGGCCGAGCACCAGGCAGCCCGAGGTGTCACGATCAAGCCGATGCGCCAGCGCCGGCGCCCGCGGCAGCCCGAAGCGCAACGCGTCGAAATGGTCCTCGAGGCTCTCGCCGCCGTTCGGGCCGCGATGCACGGCGAGGCCCGCCGGCTTGTCGATCACCAGCATCAGCCCGTCGCGATACAACAGCCGCGACACCATCTGTTCCGGGGTCATTGTTGCGTACATTGCCGAAACCGCTATCACGGGCGTCTGATGGACGACAGCGCGACGAAAGCGACGGGAAATTGGTGGCAGCGCCTCGCCGGAGGCCTCAAGCGCAGCTCATCGGCGCTCGGCAGCGCCATCGCCCACGTGGTGGCGAAACGCCAGCTCGATGCGGCCACCATCGACGAGATCGAGGACGAACTGATCCGCGCCGATCTCGGCGCGGAGACGGCAGCCCGGATCGCCACCGAGCTGCGTTACGGGCGCTTCGACACCGCGATCACGCCGGATGAAATCAAAGCCGCGGTGGCGGCGGAGGTCGAGAAAGTGCTCGCGAGCGTGGCGCAGCCACTGGCGATCGATGCGGCGACAAAACCATTCGTCATCCTGGTCGCCGGCGTCAACGGCTCCGGCAAGACCACGACCATCGGCAAGCTGGCGGCGAAATTGCGCGCCGAGGGCCGCACGGTAATGCTGGCGGCGGGCGATACGTTTCGCGCCGCCGCCATCGACCAACTCAAGATCTGGGCCGAGCGCAGCGGCTCAGCGTTCATTGCGCGCGAAGCCGGCGCCGACGCCGCCGGACTGGTATACGACGCGGTCGCGGCGGCGAAGCAACAAGGCATCGACGTGTTGCTGATCGACACCGCCGGCCGCCTGCAGAACCGTACCGAATTAATGAACGAACTGGAAAAGGTGGTGCGGGTGATGAAGAAGGTCGAGCCGACGGCGCCGCATGCCGTGCTGCTGGTGCTCGACGCCACCGTCGGCCAGAACGCGCTGTCCCAGGTCGAGATTTTCGGCAAAGTCGTCGGCGTTACCGGCCTCGCCATGACCAAGCTCGACGGCACCGCCCGCGGCGGCATTCTGGTCGCCATCGCCGAGAAGTTCAAAGTGCCGGTGCACTTCATCGGCGTCGGCGAGGGCATCGACGATCTGGCGCCGTTCTCGGCGCGCGATTTCGCTCGCGCCCTGGTCGGGCTCGATGTTGGGCTCGATTCGTGATTTGGCGAAATGCGCGCGTCGCGCTACACCCACGCCGCTCATGACGCCAAAACCGCAGCTCAATCCGATCCTCAAGCTTGCCCTCGATCTTGGGCCGCTCGTGCTGTTTTTCTTCGCCAACGCGCACTACGACATTTTCGTCGCCACCGCGACTTTCATGGTCGCCGTGCTGGTCGCCATGGCCGTATCCTATGCGCTGACGCGGCACTTTCCGATCATGACGATCGTGACCGCGGTCATCGTGCTGGTGTTCGGCGGACTGACGCTGTTCCTGCACAACGACATGTTCATCAAGATCAAGCCGACCATCATCTATGCGCTGTTCGGCGGTGTTTTGCTCGGCGGACTATTCTTCGGCAAGCCGTTGCTCGGCACCGTGCTGGATTCGATGTTCCAGCTCACCGAGGAGGGCTGGCGCAAGCTGACCTTGCGCTGGGCGCTGTTCTTCTTCGCGCTCGCCATTCTCAATGAAATCGTCTGGCGCAACGCCTCGACCAATGTCTGGGTCGATTTCAAGGTGTTCGGCGTGATGCCGCTGACCTTCCTGTTCGGCGCGCTGCAACTGCCGCTGTTGCGGAAATACGCAGTCGAGCCGGCGGAGTGATGCTTACGATCCTGCCGCCAGCGCCTTCTCGATCTGCGGCTTGAGCACCGTGGCGAAATTGTCGGCGCTGATCGGGCCGACCAGCTTGTAGGCGATGCGCGCGTCCTTGCCGACTACGAATGTCTCCGGCACGCCGTAGACGCCCCATTCGATCGCGGTGCGGCCGCTTTCGTCGGCGCCCGCCGCCGTGAACGGATTGCCGTAGCGGCCGAGGAAGCGCCGCGCATTGTCCGGCTGGTCCTTGTAGTTGATGCCGATCAGGCGCACGCGGCTGTCTTGGGCGAGCTGCATCAAGAGCGGTGCCTCGTCGTGGCATGGCACGCACCACGACGCCCAGACATTCACGACCGTTACCGCACCCCTAAAACTCGCCGGATCGATGCCGGGCACCGGCGCGCCGTCGCGTTCGAGGCCAGCGACCGGCGGCAGGTTGGTCTGCGGCGCCGGATGGCCGATCAGCGCCGACGGGATAAGCGACGGATCGCCGGAATAGAGGCGGAACAGAAAGAGGAACACGAGCGCGAGAAAAACCGCGAGCGGCACCAGCACCGCGACGCGGCGCCAGCCGATTTTGGCGGTCTCGTCAGGCACGCTGGTCACGCTTTTTCCTTCGCTTGTTCGATCGCACGCTCGGATCGCACCGGTCCAGAGCGGCGGGTGACGCCGCGCATTTCAAGATCGGCAAGCCTGAGCCGCTGAGCGCGGTAGTCGAGTGTCACCCACGCGATCAAGACGCCGACCACGGCGATGGCCGCGGCATAAGACGCGACGATGAACCCCATATGGTTGGCTGCGTTCATCTTAGCTCGCAGCGCTCGCCTGCAGCAGCCGCAGCGTGCGCACGCGGCGGCGCAAAATCTCGTTGCGCATTGCCGCGAGGTGCAAGGTGAAGAACAAAAGCGTGAACGCCGTCGCCATGATGAACAGCGGAATAAGGATGCTCGAATCGATGGTCGAGCCGCCGACGCGAAACACCGACGAGCCCTGGTGCAGCGTGTTCCACCAATCGACCGAGAATTTGATGATCGGCAGATCGATGGCGCCGACCAGCGTCAGGATCGCGGCGGCGCGCGCGGCGCGCGATGGATCCTCCACCGTGCGCCACAGCGCGATGACGCCGAGATAGAGCAGGAGCAGCACCAGCTCTGACGTCAGCCGCGCGTCCCAGACCCAGTAGGTGCCCCATTCGGGCCGGCCCCACAGCGAGCCGGTGACGAGACACAACAAGGTGAACGCCGCGCCGATCGGCGCCGCCGCTTTCGCCGCGACATCGGCGAGCGGATGCCGCCACACCAGCGTGCCAAGGGCTGCGACCGACATCACGCCCCAGCCGAGCATGCCGAGCCAGGCCGACGGCACGTGCAGGAACATGATCTTGACGGTGGCGCCCTGCTGATAATCGTCCGGCGCCAGCATCGCCTGGTCGATGCCATAGGCGAACACGATCAGCGTCAGCCCGCCGAGCCACGGAATCGTGCGGTTGGCGAAGGACAGGAAACGCGACGGATTGGCGAGATCGGCAATGGCCATGGCTATGTCCAGTTCGCAGCTTCCTAGTTCACGTTACGGCGCCGGCGCAATGCCGCGAGCCTTGGTGTTTTTCACGTTTGCATGACCAAAATGACTATTCCATTTCCTGCCGCAGCGCCGCCGCCGCGGCAAATGGACCGATTACCAGGCTCGCCAACGTCAGCGCGCAGAGGATCGTAAACGGTGTTCCAAACGGAACCGACCCGACGGTGTTGGCGGCGGCGACGCCGAAGATCAGCACTGGAACCGTCAGCGGCAGCACGATGACCGCAAGCAACAATCCGCCGCGCCGCAGCGTCACGGCGATCGCGGCGCCGATCAGGCCGATGAAGGTCAGCGCCGGGGTGCCGACAAGAAGCGTCAGCACCAAAGTGATTTCGGCCGGCGCGTCGAGATTGAGCAAAAGCCCGATCAATGGCGCGGCGACGACGAGCGGCAGGCCGGTTGTGAGCCAATGGGCAAGGCCTTTGGTCGCGATCACGAGCTCGAGCGGCGCGCGGCCAGTGAGGATGAGATCGAGCGAGCCGTCCTCGTGGTCGGCGGCGAATAGGCGGTCGAGCGCCAACAGGCTCGCCAACAGCGCCGCGAGCCACAGGATCGCCGGGCCGATTTGCTTGAGCAGCGGCAAGTTCGGACCGACCGCGAACGGGATCAACGTGACCACGACCAGGAAGAACAGCACGCCGATGAGTGCGCCGCCGCCGACCCGCACGGCTATGCGCATGTCGCGGATGAGGATTGCGGCGAGGGCGGTCATGAGTCGGCCTCGCCCAGCCGTAACTCCCGTGCAGTTTCGAGCCCGATGGCGCCGTGGGTGGCCGCCACGATGAGGCCGCCCTCGGCGAGATGCGCCCGCATCAAGCCGGCGAGCCGCTCCTGGGCGGAGATGTCGAGAGTGCTGGTAGGCTCGTCCAGCAGCCAAATCGTGCGTTTGACGGCAAGCAGGCGGGCGATCGACAACCGCCGGCGTTGGCCTGCCGAGAGATAGGCGGCGGGCAGGTCGGCGAGCTCGTGAAGGCCGACCGCGGTGAGGGCAGGGTGGATATCGGCGGCCTGGGTGCCCAGAAACCCGGCCCAAAATCGAAGGTTTTCAGCGACAGTGAGCGATGGTTTGAGGGCATCCTGGTGGCCGAGATAGTGCGCCTGCTCGGCGATGCTCAGTTCCGGATCGCCGCCTTCCAAGCTGAGCTTGCCTTGGACGAGGCGGACCAGGCCGACAATGGTGCGCAGCAGCGACGATTTCCCGGCGCCGTTGCGGCCGGTGACGGTCAAGGCTTCGCCGGAGGCCACGGCAAAGCTTAAGCCCGCGAACACGTCGCGGCCGCCGCGGTGACAGGCCAGATCGACAGCGGAAAGCCGCATCAACAACGTCCTGGGCGCAGGGCCAACCCGCTCGGTATCGCATAGGATGGCGAGTTGCCGGGTATTTTATCGACCATTTGTTGCTGATCTGGCACATTTGCGGAAAAGACCTTATAAGCCGCAAGTCGGGCTGCGCCGCGCCGGCGACGCCTCCGGCACCCGACCGCCAACGCTCCGTTGGAGCCTGTTTCGGCAATAAATTAGCTGCAGTTCGCCCCGGCGCCCGGCCGGAGGAATGGGAAAAAAATCATGGATTCGCTCGACAGCTTCAGGTGCCTGCGGCCGCTCAAGGTGGGCTCCAAGACCTATGCCTATTACAGCCTTCCGGTGGCGGAAAAGAATGGGCTCAAAGGCATTTCGCGGTTGCCGTTCTCGATGAAGGTGCTGTTGGAAAATCTGCTGCGCAACGAAGACGGCCGGTCGGTATCGAAAGAGGACATCCAAGCCGTCGCGCAATGGCTGAAGACCAAGACATCGGAGCGCGAGATCGCGTTCCGCCCCGCCCGCGTGCTGATGCAGGATTTCACCGGCGTGCCGGCGGTGGTCGACCTCGCCGCCATGCGCGACGCCATGGAGCATCTTGGGGGGGATCCGAAAAAGATCAATCCGCTGGTGCCGGTGGACCTGGTCATCGACCATTCGGTGGCGGTGAATTTCTTCGGCCACAAGGATTCGTTCAAGCGCAATGTCGAAGAGGAATACAAGCAAAACCAGGAACGCTATCGGTTCCTGAAGTGGGCGCAAAATTCGTTCGAGGATTTCCGCGTCGTGCCGCCCGGCACCGGCATATGCCATCAGGTCAATCTCGAATATCTGTCGCAGACGGTGTGGACCGCGAAGGCCAAGGTGAATTTCCCCGACAAGTCCGTCGCCACCGAGCTCGCTTATCCGGACACACTGGTGGGCACCGATTCGCACACCACGATGGTGAATGGCCTCTCAGTGCTCGGCTGGGGCGTCGGCGGCATCGAGGCCGAGGCCGCCATGCTCGGCCAGCCCTATTCGATGGTGCTGCCGGAAGTGATCGGGGTGCGGTTCAACGGCAAGCTCAAGGAAGGCGTCACCGCGACCGACCTGGTGCTGACCGTGACGCAGATGCTGCGCAAGCGCGGCGTCGTCGGCAAATTCGTCGAATATTTCGGCCCGGGCCTGGGAAGCTTGACGATCGCCGACCGGGCGACGCTCGGCAACATGTCGCCGGAATACGGCGCAACCTGCGGCTTCTTTCCGATCGACGACGACACCATCCGCTATCTGCGCGACACCGCCCGCTCCGCGGATCGGATCGCGCTCGTCGTCGCCTATGCCAAGGCCCAGGGCATGTATCACACCAAGAACACGCCGGACCCGGTGTTCACCGACGTGCTCAAGCTCGAACTGTCTTCCGTCGAGCCGTCGCTCGCCGGGCCGAAGCGGCCGCAGGACCGCATCGCGCTCAAAGAGGTCAAGAACGGCTTCGCCTGGTCGATGGACAAGGAATTCAACAAGGCCACCGAGATGGACAAGCGCGTGCCGGTCGAAGGCCGCAAGCACACGCTCGGCAACGGCGACGTCGTCATTGCCGCGATCACCTCCTGCACCAACACCTCGAACCCGAACGTCATGATGGCGGCGGGGCTTTTGGCGCGCAAGGCCATCGCAAAGGGGCTGACCGTCAAGCCGTGGGTGAAGACCTCGCTGGCGCCCGGCTCGCAGGTGGTCGCCGAATATCTGGACAAATCCGGCCTGCAGAAGGCTCTCGACACGCTCGGCTTCAATCTGGTCGGCTTCGGCTGCACCACCTGCATCGGCAATTCCGGGCCGCTGCCGGAGGAGATTTCCGAAGCGATCAACAAGAACGATCTGGTCGCCGCCGCCGTGTTGTCGGGCAATCGCAATTTCGAGGGCCGCGTCAACGCCGACGTGCGCGCCAATTATCTCGCCTCGCCGCCGCTGGTGGTCGCCTACGCCATCGCCGGCTCGATGCAGATCGACGTCGCCAAGCAGCCGCTCGGCACCGACCAGAAGGGCCGCAAGGTCTATCTGCGCGATATCTGGCCGACCAACCGCGAGATCGGCGAATTCGTGCGCAAAAACATCACCAAGCAGATGTTCGCGCGCAAATACGGCAACGTGTTCAAGGGCGACGCCAACTGGCGCAAGATCGCGGTCAAGGGCGGCCTCACCTTCAAGTGGGACGACCGTTCCACCTACGTGCAGAATCCGCCCTATTTCGAAGGCATGCAGAAGCGCAGCCAGCCGATCGAGGATATTATCGACGCGCGTGTGATGGGCCTGTTCCTCGACTCGATCACCACCGACCACATCTCTCCGGCCGGCTCGATCAAGGAAGAAAGCCCGGCCGGCGAATATCTGCGCGACCATCAAGTGCGGCCGAAGGACTTCAACCAATACGGCACAAGGCGGGGCAATCACCAGGTGATGATGCGCGGCACCTTTGCCAATATCCGCATCAAGAACCAGATGGTGCCGGGCGTCGAAGGCGGCTTCACCATCCACTATCCGTCGAAGCAGCGCATGACGATGTACGACGCGGCCATGCGCTACAAGAACGAAGGCGTACCGCTGGTGGTGTTCGCCGGCAAGGAATACGGCACCGGTTCGTCGCGCGACTGGGCGGCCAAGGGCACGATCCTGCTCGGGGTGCGCGCCGTGATCGCGCAGTCGTTCGAGCGCATCCATCGCTCCAATCTGGTCGGCATGGGCGTGGTGCCGCTGACCTTCGAGGAAGGCACCTCGTGGCAGACTCTCGGGCTCAGGGGCGACGAGCAGGTCACCATTCGCGGCCTGCACGGCGATCTCAAGCCGCATCAGCGGCTCCTCGCCGAGATCGTGGCGTCCGATGGCGGCCTCAAGCGTGTGCCGCTGATCTGCCGCATCGATACGGTGGACGAACTCGACTACTACAAGAACGGGGGCATCTTGCAGTACGTATTGCGCCATCTCGCAGCTTGAAAGCGTGAATTAAAAACAGCTCGTCCCCGGATCCGGACCCGGGGGACGGCAGACGCTCTTCGAAAGATCACGCCTGCCTGAAATTCAGCGTTAAGCGAGCGGCCTCACTTTGAATTGAGTGGCGGGTGACTTGCGCCGACGCTAACACAGGCGCGGGCGATAGTACCGTCCCAAGGGGTCGGCGGGGGTGGAGATCAAAATGCAACGCTGCCGCTATGCGTCGGCGTCCCTTATCGCCGGGCTTCTGATCGCGACCTATGGCATTGCGCGCGCCGAGCCGCGGGCGTTGCTCGAGCTGTTCACCAGCCAGGGCTGTTCATCCTGTCCCGCCGCAGACAAGCTCCTCGGTGAGCTCGCCAACGATTCATCGCTGGTCGCGCTGAGCGTGCCGATCGACTATTGGGACTATCTCGGCTGGAAGGACACGCTGGCCAATCCGGCCCATTCGGCGCGGCAACGCGCTTATTCGCGCG
>Ga0307476_10001612_pt1 | contig 13678 bp, 10 predicted proteins | sample atmos_gasesECM2C_2_FD_203314 | JGI IMG/M metagenome (GOLD analysis project Ga0307476, IMG submission 203314) | Hardwood forest soil microbial communities from Morgan-Monroe State Forest, Indiana, United States - atmos_gasesECM2C_05 | ecosystem: Environmental > Terrestrial > Soil > Temperate... | reverse complement strand
GCCGGGGTCAGAGGCAACCAGCGCCGGCCCCTGCGGACGGTCGAGTTGGTCTCAAGCGACGGTGATCGATCAGACATACCTCATCCTTTCTTGTTCAGACATCGCGGACTGGCACGCCGACTCGGCGACGATCTGTTGTGCCACTCATCGGAAGAGCTCCAACCATCGCGTCCGTGCCGGGTGTAGACCCAGGTCTCCTTGCCCGTCTGGCGCGCGTCGCAAACACCGTGCAGGGGGCACGCCGGCCTCGCTCACCGCGGATGTTCACGTTCTACTGTCCGAGTGGCTCCCCGGCGCGAGTAGAAATCACTCCGCGCCCGTCCCGCCCCCGACCTCGACCAGCGGCGCACCAGCCGCCGCGTGCGCCGCCGCACGGTTGTCGCGCTCGGCGAAGAACTCCGCCCCCTCGATGCTGACCTGCGGCAGCGCGCGGTCCAGCCACGCCGGGATCCACCAGTTGATCTTGCCCATCAGCAGCATCAGCGCCGGCACCAGCAGGCAGCGCACCACGGTCGAGTCGATCACGATCGCCACCGCCAGGCCGACGCCGAACTGCTTGATCGTCGGGTCGCCGTTGAGCAGGAAGCTGCCGAACACGAACACCATGATCAGCGCCGCCGCCGTGATCACCCGCGCACTCGTCACCAGGCCCAAGACGACCGAGCTGCGGTTGTCCTCGCCGGCGTGCACGTGCTCCTCGATCTGGCTGACCAGGAACACCTCGTAGTCCATCGACAGGCCGAACAGGATCGCGAACATGAACAGCGGCACGTACGACACGATCGGCACCGGCCCCTCCAGGCCGATCGCGCCGCTCAGCCAGCCGTACTGGAAGATCGCCGTCAGCACCCCGTAGGACGCGCCGATCGAGAGCAGGTTCATCAGCGCCGCCTGCGGCGGGATCACAACCGTCCGGAACGACAGCACCAGCAGCGCGAAGCTCAACAGGATCACCACCGCGATCTGCAACGGCAGCTTTTCCGAGATCCGCGACGCCAGGTCCACGTAGCCCGCCGTGCTGCCGCCGACGTCGGCGCGCATGTCCGTGCCCTGCTCCGCCTGCGGGATCGTCTGCGAGCGCAGCCGCTGCACCAGGTCCGCCGTCGCTTCCTTCGCCGGTCCGGTCGTGGCGATCGCGTTGAAGTACGCCGTCGTGCCCGCCTGGCCGATCTGCATCGGCGTCACCGTCGCGACGCCCTTGGTCGCGGCCACGTCGTGCTGCAGCGTCTGCAGACGCGGGTCCGAGGTCCCCTTGGCCGGCGACCCCAGCGAGACCGCGATCAGCAGCGGCCCGTTGACACCGGTCCCGAAGCCCTCTTCGATCAGGTCGTACGCGCGGCGCGCCGTCGTCGAAGTTGACAGCGCCGCCGTGTCCTGCTGGCCGAGCGTCAGCGACAGCAGCGGGATCGTCAGCGGGATCAGGATCGCCAGCGCCGCCAGGCCCGCCACCGCGGGGTGCCTGGCGATGTCGTTGGCCCATCTCGCCCACAGCCCCGAGCGGGCCTTCGCCTCGGAGTGCGGGGCGCGCACGCGCGCCGCATTGATGTGTGATCCGATGATCGCCAGCACCGCCGGCAGCAGCGTCAGCGCGGCCAGCACCGCCACGACGACCGCGATCGCGGCCATCAGACCCATCGTCGTCACCAACGGGATGCCGGCGACCGCGAGCGACACCAGCGCGATCGTCACCGTCCCGCCCGCAAAGAACACCGCGCCGCCCGACGTCGCCGCGGCGCGCGCCACGGACTCCTGCAGCGGCAGCCCCTCCTCCAGGCCACGGAAGTGTCGCGTGACGACGAACAGCGAGTAGTCGATGCCAACGCCCAGGCCGATCATCGTCGCCAGCGTCGGCGCCACCGTCGGCACCGTCGTCACGTGGCCCAGCATGCGGACGATCGACAGCGTCACCAGCAGCGCCACGATCGCGTTGAGGATCGGCAGCGGCATCGCCGCCAGCGTGCCGAAGGTGAACGCCAGGATCGCCATCGCCGCGATGATCCCGATCAGCTCGCTCGACTCGGTCGAGGGTTTGGAAACCTTCTGGCCGAGCTGCCCGCCGGTCTGCACTTCCAGACCCGCAGCCGTCGCGGGGTGGGCGGCGTCGATGATGCTCTGGGCTTCTTCGACCGACAGCGAGCCGGGGCTCTCCGACAGCGTGACCGACAGGTAGCCGATCGTCTTGTCCTTACTCAGCGCGCCCGCCCCCGCCGGCGTCAGCGGGCTAACAACCGACGCCACGTGCGGCGCCCTGCGCACCGACGCCGCCGCTTCTTCGACCGCGTGCGCGTACTGTGGTTCCGTCAGCTTGCCGTGCCTGGCGTGCAGCACAATCGGACTGCTGCCATTGGCCTGGTCGGGGAAGGACTTCGCCAGGGTGTCGGCGGCGCGCTGGCTATCGGTGCCCGGCAGCGAGAGGTTGTCGTTGGTCTCGTCGCCCATCCCGCGCGATATGACGACGAGCGCCACCGTGAGCACGAGCCACACGCCGAGCACGATGAACCTGCGTCTGATGCACAGGTGTGCCAATCCGTAGAGCGCGCCGGTCATCCGCGGGCGATCCCCCATCGCGGACGTCGGTGGCTACGACCGAACTTCACCTGCGGTCATGATGCGTGGCCGGCGGCAAGCTGTCAAGTACCGCGGCGGGAGCGCCCACGGCCACCCGGGCCGACGCATCGTCGGCCCGCCTTTCCACGCCCCGACGGCGCCCGCTCTGATAGACCGAAGGTGATGGCAACCTCAACGCGAGCGCCTCGACGGCTGCGACGTCGCGCAGGCATTCTCGTAGCGGCGCTGCTGCTCGTCGCGATCGTCGCGTTCGCCCTCTACCAACTGGGCCTGCACCGCATCGCACACGCGCTGACCTCGGCCACGCCGGGCTGGGTGCTGCTGGCGTTCGCGCTGATGTCGCTCGCGATGCTCGCGCGCGCCGTCTCCTGGCACGAGGTGATCCGCGCCGCGCTGCCGCACACCGCGATCCGCTGGCCGGCGGTGATCCGCGCGACGATGATCGGCGTGATGGGCTCGGCGGTCTTTCCCGGGCGTGTCGGCGAGGCCGCCCGCGTCGTCGTCCTCAGTCGCCGCATCGAGGGACCCACGCGACGGCTGCTGCCGGTGCTTGCCGGCACCGTGTTCTCGCAGACCCTGATCAACCTGCTCGCGCTCGCGATCCTTGCGACGGTCACGCTTACAAGCATTCAGCTGTTCAGCCACACCGGGCTGTCCAGTCTGATCGGCGTGCTGATCGTGCCGCTCGTGATCGTCTTGATCGTGCTCGTCGGCCCGGTCGCGTTGCGCGCCGCCCAGCGCTCGCACTCACTGCGGCTGCGGCTCGCCGCGGCCACGCTCGCGCGCCTGCTGAGCCTCGCGCGCCAGGGTCTGGCGGCCTTCGCGCGTCCCCGCCACGGGGTGCCGGCGATCATCTTCCAGCTGCTCGCCTGGACGCTGCAGTGGCTGGCCTGCTACGCCGTGCTGCTAGCGCTCGGCCTGCAATCCCATGGCGGCCTCGCCGCCGCCGCCGCGGTCCTGCTCGCGGTCAACGTCAGCGCCGTCCTGCCCGCCACCCCGTCCAACGTCGGCGTCTTCCAGGCCGCCTGCCTGGTCGTGCTCGCCGCCTACGGCGTCGGCGCCGGCCCGGCGCTCGCCTACGGGATCATCCTGCAGGGCGTCGAGGTCATCACCGCGCTCGGCCTCGGCGTGCCCGCGCTGCTCGGCGAGGGCCTGACCTGGCGCGACATCCGCACCAGCGCCACGCTGGAGGAGGGGCAGATCGCCGGAGACGGGTAGCGCGGTTCCGCCGCGCAAGCCCATGCCCGGCCTCCCCCGCCCGGTGTCGGCCGGCTCAGCCGGCGAGCGCCCGCAGCGACTGGCGCAACGAGCGTGTCGTCTGCAGCACCGCCGTCGGCTCGTACCCGCAGTGGGCCATGCAGTTGTCACAGCGCGGGTCGCGACCACGGCCGTAGCGGCTCCAGTCGGTCGTCTCGATCAGCTCTTTGTAGGTCTTGGTGTAGCCGTCCGACATCAGGTAGCAGGGGCGCTGCCAGCCAAACAGCGAGTAGCTGGGGATGCCCCAGGCGGTGCACTCGAAGTCGGCCCTGCCTTCCAGGAAGTCAAGGAACAGCGGGCTATGGTTCAGCCGCCAGCGCCGCCGGCGACCGTCGGCGAAGGCCTCGCGGAACAGCTCGCGCGTCTGGCGCACGCCGAGGAAATGATCCTGGTCCGGGGCTTTCTCATACGCGTACGCGGGGGAGATCATCATCTCGTCGACCCCCAGGTCGTCGTTGAGGAAGTCCAGCACCTCGCGCACCGTCTTCGGCGAATCCTGGGTGAAGAACGTCGTGTTCGTCGTCACCCGGAAGCCCGCCGCCTTGGCCGCCCGGATCGCGCTGACCGCCTTGTCAAAGACGCCCTCGCGTTCGACCGAAGCGTCGTGGCGCTCGCGCAACCCATCCATGTGAACCGCCCACGCGAAATACGGGCTGGGCTTGAAATTCTCGAGCTTGCGCTCCAGCAGCAGCGCGTTGGTGCACAGGTAGACAAACTTCTTGCGGCGCACCAGCTCGCCCGCGATCGTATGGATCTCGGGGTGGATCAGCGGCTCGCCGCCGGCGATCGAGACCATCGGCGCGCCGCACTCCTCGACCGCCCCGACCGCCTGCTGCACCGGCATCCGCCGGCGCAGTGTGTCCTCGGGGTGCTGGATCTTGCCGCAACCCGCGCACGCCAGGTTGCACTGAAAGAGCGGCTCGAGCTCGACGATCAGCGGAAACTTCTCCCGTTTCGCCAGCCGCTGGCGCAACAGGTACAGACCCATGCGCGTGCTCTGTCTCATCCGCGCCGGCATCTCAGGCCCACACTAGACGATCGCTGTGCAGAGCACCCGCCGCCCGCGCCAGCGCCGCCGACGCACGCGCGATCCCGGCGACCGTCGCCAGCGGGCGCGTCAGCTCGCGCGACGGCGTGTCCGAGACGATGCGCAGCACCGCGAACGGCCGCGCGCCGGCGCCCGGCGCGAGCCATACCGACTCCATGTCAACCGCAATCGCCCCGCCTTCGCGCAGCCGTGTACGGGTCTCCCCCATCGCCAGCCGCGGCACCGAGGCCACCACCCCGCGCCGCACCCGCATGCCGCCGCGCTGTAGCGCCGCCGCCAGCTGCTCTGCGCCGGTGCACGCCACGAGCTCGCCCTCGGGGCCCTGCACGGCGTCCGCCACGACCGCGTCGCCGACGTCGCCCTCGTCGTCCAGGCCGCCGCAGAAGCCCATCACGAGTAGCGCCAGCGCCGGATCGCCGAGCAGCAGCGGCACCGCGGCCCGCGCCCGGCCGGGGCCCATGCCGGTGTGGTGCACCCGCGCCCGGCCGCCGGCGCTCGCGCGTGCACGCCGCGCACCGGCGTGGATCATCGCCTGCTCCAGGCGCAGCGGCGCGGCGATCGCCAGCTCGCTCATCGGGCATCCCCGGGTCGCCGCGGCCGCCGTCTCATCGGGCACCCCCGGGGTTGCGAGGACCGTCGTCTCATAGCTCCCCCAGTATGGCCTGCGCAGCCGCGTGCCCACTCAGCGTCGCGCCCTCTAGCGTCGCCGGCCCGCCGGTCGCGGTCCACGCGCCGGCTAGCGCAAGCCGCGGGACGGCGGTGCGTGGGCCGCCGCGCAGCGCCGCGCTGCCGGGCTGCGCGCGGAACGTCGCCGCGTGCTCGCGCGTCGCCACAAACAGCTCTAGCTTCGCCTGTCGCGCCCGCGGGAACAGCTCGGCCAGCGCCGGTACGTAGCGCTCGCGCAGGGCCTCGACGTCCATCTGCATCTCCTGCTCGGCGCCCGACAACGAGATCGCCAGGTACTGGCGTCCCGGCCCCGCCCCGCCGGCCTCGCTGCGGTCGAAGACGTACTGCACCGGCGTCCCCACGCCCGCCGCGAACGGCAGGTCGCAGACCTCGCGGTCGTAGAGCATGTGCAGGTTGACGATCGGCGCGTTGCGCAGGGCCCCCGCCGCGCTTGCCGTCTGCGGGTCGAGCGGCGCCAGCAGCTTCGCCGCGCGCGCGTGCGGCAGTGCGACGATCGCCGCGTCAACGCTGAGATCGTCCTCGTCAACTGCGCCGGCGGGCGCATCCGAGCGACCGTCGCCGGGCTTGGGCTCGTCCGCGCCGGCGTCGCTCTCGCCGGCGTCACTCTGACCATCGGCGCCCGCGCCGCCATACCCGCCGAGCACCTCGAAGCGGGCCCCGTTGCGCCGCAGCTCGCGCACCCGGAACCCGAGCCGCACGTCCACCCCCGCCGCCCGCTGCGCCCGCTCGGCCGGCGCGCCGACGATCTCGCCGAGCGGACGCCGATGAAAGCCGATGTCACCGGCGTCGCCTTTCTCGAGCAGGCCCGTGCGGAACACGAACACGCCGAGCGCCAGCGACGCCTCCGCCGCCGGCAGGTTGAGCGTCGGCAGCGCGATCAGGTCCCACAGCGCGGCGACCGCCTCCGGGCCCTGGCCGCGCGCGGCCAGCCAGCTGCCGAGCGTGCGCCGGTCGAGCTCGGGCGCGTCGGCCGACAGCCGGCCTAGCGCGAGCGCCGCCCGCGCCGCCCCCAGCCGTTCGCGCCAGCTGAGGTACGGGTAGCGGGCGAGCGCGCCGGCGAGGTGCAGCGGCGCCGGCAGGTTCGAGCGGCGCAGCACCGCCACCGGCCGGCCGGGGCTGAGCACCGGGATCTCCAGGCGCGCCTGCACCGAAACGCCGTGCTCGCCGCCGATCTGCGCGAGCAGCTCGCGGTAGGCCACACAGCAGCGCAGAAAGACGTGCTGGCCGTTGTCCATCGTCAAGCCCTCGCGCTCGAACGAGTACGCGGCGCCGCCCAGACGGGGACGGACCTCGAGCAGCGTGACCCGCACACCGGCACGCGCGCAGTCGAGCGCCGCCGCGATGCCCGCGACACCACCGCCGATGACCGCGACGTGGGCGCCCGCCGCGCGCCGGTCGCCGCCCGACGCCCACCCATCGCGGCCAGCCGCGCGCTCGTCGCTACCCGCCGCAGGCGCGTCGTCGTCGGTCATCGTTCATCTTCCTCGGTGAGCCGTTCAGCGGGATGGCGTTCGGGCACGCCCTTGCCGACCAGCGCGCGGCCGACGACCCAGGCCTTCTCGCGCGACTTCAGCGAGATCCGCCCGGCGAGCACCATGTCGGGCCGCTCCTCGATGTGGTGCAGCAGCCGCAGGTAGATGCCGGCCATCGCCCGCACCGACGCCGCGCTGCGCCGGTCGAGCAGCGGCAGCAGTTCCAGGCCCTCGTGGAACCAGTTGCGCGCCCGCAGGCACTGGAAGCGCATCAGCGCGTACAGCTGGCCGACGTCGCCGCCGTCGAAACCAGCGATCACCGGCGGCTCGGCGTGCGAGCCCTCGCGCGCCAGCGCCGCCAGCGCGGCGGCGTCAAGTGGGCCGTCGTCGTGCAGGTGGTAGCGCACGAGGTCGTACGTCGGCAGGTACACCCGCCCGCGCTGGGCGTCCTCGCGCAGGTCGCGCACGATGTTGACGATCTGCATCGCCACGCCGAGGTCGTCGGCCATCTGGGCGACGCTGCGCGGCGGGCGCGCGGCGGCGTCAGGGTCGCCCTGCACCCGAGTGCCCTCTCCGGCGACGGGTTGTGGCGGCCGTGCGGGCGGCGGCGGCGGCGAGCGGCGGCCGTAGACCGCCACGCAGAGCCGTCCGATCGAGCCTGCCACACGCCGGCAGTAGAGCTCGAGCTCGGCGAACCTCGCGTAGGAGGTGCCGCGGACGTCCATCCGCACCCCCTCGATCAGGTCGTCGAAGGCGTCCAGCGGCAGCGCGAAGCGGGCGGCGGCGTCGGCCACCGCGGCCAGCACCGGGTCGGGGTCGTGCGGGGAGAGCTCGTGCAGCGCGGCCTGCAGCGCGTCCAGCCGGCGCAGCTTCTCGTCGCCATCGAGCACCCCGTCGCCGATGTCGTCGACGCGGCGCGCGTAGGCGTAGATCGCGCACAGCGCCGCCCGCTGCTCGCCGGGCAGCAGGCGGATGCCGTGGTAGAAGTTGGAGACCTGGCCGCGGGTGATCGCTTCGCACTGGCGGTAGGCCAGCCGCGGGAGCGACGCCGGCGCAGCCATGCCGGGCGTCCGTTCTTTAGCCCCGCTCATCGCCGCTGCTCCGCCAGCAGCCTGGCGGTCGCCGCGGCGCGGCGCGCGCGCGAGGCCTGCGGCGGCCCGGCGAGCACGTCGTAGCCGGCGCGCTCGATCGCCTCCAGGGCCGCCCGGGCTCCACCAGCGAAGGCCGCGACGGCGAGCCGCTCGCGCCCGTGCAGCGTGGCGATCAGCGACTCGCCCTCGCTCAGCAGCTCGCGGGTACGGGCGACCTCGAACGTCAGCAGCGCCCGCAGGCGCCAGCTCGCGCGTCGCTCGCCGCCTGTCGCCGCGCGGCCGCCGGTCACCACGCCAGCCTCGGGCCTGACGCGTTCGTCAGGGCCCCCCAGCCGGGCCACTCCGCCGGCGAGCTCCTCGTCGCGTACGCCGAAGCGCCGGCGATCCTCGCCCGGCAGGTAGATACGCCCGCGGGCGTGGTCCTCGGCGACGTCCTGCCAGTGCTCGGCCAGCTGCAGCGCGCTGCAGATGCTGTCCGACAGCCGGATGCGCTCGGGTGTGGCGTGGCCGACGACGTGCAGCACGAGCTCGCCGACCGGGTTGGCCGACAGCGTGCAGTAGCCGAGCAGCTCATCCCAGGTCTCGTAGCGAGTGACGCGCTGGTCGACGCGGTTGGCCTCGAGCAGCCGCTGGAAGGGCTCGCGCGGCAGCCCGCACTCGCGCAGCGTCGCCTGCAGGCGCACGAGCAGCGGGTGCGCGGCACGCCCCGCGTAGGCGCGGTCGAGCTCCTCCTCCAGCCAATCGAGCGCCGCCAGGCGGTCACCGGGGGCCTCGTCGCCGAGCGTGTCCACGAGTCGGGCGAAGCCGTACAGCGCGAGCAGGTGCGCGCGGCTGCGTGCCGGCAGCACCCGGCTAGCGACCGGGAAGTTCTCGCCGCCGGCGCGCGCCATCACCGCGGTCGCCGCGGGGGCGCTGGGCGAGGCGTCGGCGAGCAGCGCCATCACGGCGCGTGACCGGCCGGCTGGGTGTCGCGCGCCTGGTGGTCCGCCGCCCGTTCGCGGGCGCCGAGGCAGCGGCCGAGCGCCATCACCGGGAAGCTGAGACGGTAGAGGTGGTAGTTGATGTAGTAGTCCGACGGGAAGCCGGTGCCGGTGTACTGCGGCTCGTCCCAGGTGCCGTCGGGGCGCTGGGTGGCGACCAGCCATTCGATGCCACGCTGGGTCGCGGCCGAGGAGGTCTCATCGGCGGCGTGCAGCGCGAGCAGCGCCCAGGCCGTCTGCGAGGCCGTCGAGGGCCCGCGTCCGATCCAGGCGGGGTCGTCGTAGGAGCGCGCGTCCTCACCCCAGCCGCCGTCGTCGTTCTGGTGCTCCTGCAGCCAGCGCACGGCACGGCGGATGACGGGGTCGTGCGGCTCGACTCCCATCGCGACAAGCGCCGGCAGCGCGGCGCCGGTGCCATAAACGTGGTTGACCCCCCAGCGCCCGAACCACGAGCCGGCGGACTCCTGCTGGTCCAGCAGCCAGCGCAGCCCGGCGCGCGCCACCGGCGTCTCGGCGCGACCGGCGGCGGCGAGCAACTCGAGCACGTGCGCGGTGACGTCGGCGCTCGGCTCGTCGATGACCTCGCCGAAGTCCAGGAAGGGCAGCTCGCGGCCGAGCGCGAGCGTGTTGTCTGCGTCGAACGCGCCCCAGCCACCGCCGCGGCTCTGCATGCCCTCGAGCCAGTGGACCGCGCGGTCCACGGCGGCCTGCAGCGCGGCTTCGTCCAGCGAGGCGGGATCGTGAACACTCGGGTGCGCTGCGGCCGGGCGGTGGCCGTTGTGGCTGACCGCAACGTGGTCCTCGCTGTGGCTGGCCGCGGCCGGGTCCTCGCTGTGGCCGGCCGGCGCCCGGTCCTCGCTGTGTCTGTTGGCGGCGAAGTCGGCGGGCTCGTTGTATTCATTTGCGGCGGTGTGCGCGCGTACGCGCGCGCACGTACGCGCGCGCGCACACACCGCCAACAAAGCAAGTGCGACCTCGGCGGTGTCGTCGGTGTCGGGGTAGTTGTCGTTGGCGAACTCGAACGCCCAGCCGCCGGCCTGCAGCGCGGGCCGGACGACGGCCCAGTCGCCCCGCACGCGCACCTCCTCGGCGAGCAGCCAGCGGACGGCGCCGACGAGCGCGGGGTCGCGCGGAGAGACGCCGGCGTCGGCGAGGGCGATCGTCGAGAGCGCGGTGTCCCACACCGGCGACTGGCAGGCCTCCAGCCGCCGGCTGGGGCCGACGGGCGCGCTGGGCGGGCGCGAGGCGGACCGCTCGTGCGCCTCGCCGCGGTCCTCGACCATGAAGCCGTCGATGCCTTCCAGGCCGCGTCGCATGACGGCGTGGTTGAGTGGGTAGCCGGCGAGGTGGAGCGCCATCAGCGAGTACACCCACGGCGGCTGGATGCCGCCCCAGGAGCCGTCTGCCTCCTGGCGACGCACGATCCAGCGCTCGGCTCGTCCCAGAGCGAGGCGGCGCAGCGGCGCCAGCGGACGGCGTTCGTAGAGGCGCAGCACGCGGTCCAGGCGCCGCAGCCAGAGGTGTGCGCGTGAGACCGGCGCGGCGTTCGCGGCGGCCTGCGGGCAGCGCAGCTCGTCGAGGTCGAAGGGCAGCTCGCGCCGCGGCCGGTGGGCCATGACGATCGCCAACGCGACGATCGTCTGGCGCGCCCAGCAGGCGAAGTCGTAGATGTTCAGCGGCACCCAGGAGGGCAGCAGCACGACCTCGACGGGCAGCGCCGGCACCTGTTCCCATGACCAGAGGCCGAACAGGGCGAGCCAGACGTGGGTGAAGACGCGGGCGCGCTCCAGGCCGCCGTTGACGTGGATGAACTCGCGCGCGGCAACCATGTGCGGCTGCTCGGGTGAGTCACCGGCGAGCCGCAGACCCCAGTAGGCCTCGATCGTGGTCGACAGGTCGCCGGTGCCGTCGTGGAAGTTGGACCAGGTACCGTCGGCGCGCTGCTGGGAGCGGATCCAGGCGGCGGAGCGCTCGGTCTCCTCAGCCCGGCGGATGCCGAGGAACTCGCGCAGCAGCATGTCCTCGGCGTCCATCGTGACGTTGGTCTGCAGCTCGCCCTTCCACCAGCCGGCCTTGTCCTGCAGGCCGAGCAGGTGATCGCAGGCGCGCTGCAGGGCGCGTTGCGCGGCGTCGCGTTGCTCGGCGGCGGACACCGAGTGTGAGACCTCGGAGGTCGATGACGGCGAAGCGCTGGAGCTCGAGGACGACATTCGACGGAGCTAAATCTATCTACGGCGCCCCTGTGCTAGCACGTCCGCGGCCGGCAACCAGCACCTCGGGGTGCGCCAGCGTGATGACGTGCTCGCGCAGCACCGCCTCGGAGACGACCCGGGGAACGGGCGAGACGAAGCGGTAGAGCACGAGGCCATGCACGTTGGAGTACCCCGCGGGCCGGAACCCGGCTACGGGCGTTTCGCTAGCACCCGAGCGCAAAGGGGTGTAGCCGGTCTCGTCGATTTCGCGCAGCCGCAGGTAGCTGTCGCGCGGCGCGTTGTGCAGTGGCGGCAGGTAGTACTCGAGCGGCGCGGCCCCGAGCTCGACGGTCGTGATCGCCCGTTCGGGGGACACCCGCATGGGCCGCGACGGGCTCGCCCCCGGCAGCCGCGCGGCGCTTGACCGGGTGACGGAAGCCGCGGGAGTGGCTGTGGGCGGCGGCGGCGTGTCGGCGGCGATGATGTGAGCGAGCCCGCGCCAGTCGCCGCGCTGCAGCCGCGGGCTGAGGTCGATGTCGACGCTGAGCGCGAGGAAGGCTGCCGCGATGAGCCCGCCGAGCGCGAGCCCGACGCGTCCGCTGCGCCGGGCGGCGACGATGACGGCGAGCGCGGCGCTGAGCGGGATCATGGCGCCGAGCAGGTTGCGCGGAGCGAGGTAGTCGGCGCCGAGCAGTGCCATGGCGACGGGGATCAGCACGCCGCAGGCGGCGATCGCGAGGCCGAGCAGGGCGCCGTCGCTCTCCTGGGGCGTGAGCACGCGCCAGAGCCCGTAGCCGACGCCGGCGAGGATGAGCAGCGCGACGAGCAACTCGATGCCGTGGCCGAGCGCGGCGCCGGTGTAGCCGGTGAGGTAGTAGTGGGGGATCGTTTCCAGGCGGCTAGAGAGCGCCCAGGCGCCGATCCACTGGGTGCCGTGGCCGCCCTGGGCCGAGATCAGCGGCAGCAGCGCGAGGCCGACGATCGCGAGCGCGGCGACGACGGCGAGGATCTGTGGCAGCGGGGAGCGCGCCACCTCGGCGGTCGGCCCGGGTGCCGGGCGATCCGCAGCCTTGCGCGGCTCGCCCGGGGCCGCCGGCGGCGCTGCTCGCATTTCGCCGACCGCCGCCGGCCTCCCTCGCCGCGCGGCCCTGCGCGGGCGCAGCAGCCAGAGCGCCAGCGGGATCAGCAGGAAGACGGCGAAGTAGAAGCTGAGCAGCGCCAGGGCGCCGCTGAGCGCGAACAGCGCGAGCCGCTGCGGGGTCGGCCGGCGGTCGGCGCGCAGGCAGCAGAGCATCGCGAGCGCGATGAAGAAGGCGTACAGCGCGTAGGCGCGGGCCTCCTGGGAGTACCAGAAGAACAGCGGGTTGCAGGCGACGAACGCGGCGGCGAGGAGTCCGGCGCGGCGCCCGCTGACGCCGCGCCCGGCGAGCTCGTAGCCGATCCCCCAGACGACGGGGACGGTCGCGATCCCGGCCAGCGCGGAGGGCCAGCGCAGCGCGATCTCGCCGGTCCCGAACAGGCGCGAGCTGGCCCAGGCGACGATGTACCACAGCGGCGGGGTGTTCTCGGTGTGCACGACCGCGCGCAGGGTCGCGATCAGGCTGGGGTGCAGGACGTGTACCGGCGTGAAGGCCTCGTCGTACCAGAAGCTCTGCAGGTTCAGGGTGCTGAGGCGCAGCGCGGCGGCGAGCAGGGTAAGCGCGGCCAGCGGCCACCAGCGGACGAGGCGGCTCACCCGTCGGCGCCGGGGACGGGGGCATGTGGATACCCGAGCGGCGTCGGCAGACGACAGAGGTCTTCGCGCAGGGCGCTGCCGAAGCAGGCGTAGCGGTTGGCGGCGAGGTCGGGTTTGTAGGGCGGCAGGTAGAAGCCGCCGTGCGAGGCGCGGGTGCCGTCGCGGCGGATGGGGCCGGTCATGATCAGGCAGATCTGCGGCCAGGCGCCGGGCGGGCCGGGCTGGGTGTTGCCGCAGAGCACGTCGCGCGTGGTGTGGTTGGTGAGGTCCTGCTCATCGGAGATGTTGTGGTAGCGGTAGTGGCCGGTCAGCGCGCGCCAGCTGCGCAGGTCGGCGGTGAGGCGTTGGTTGACGTGGGTTTCGCGCACGACGTCGTTGACGACGGCGACGGCTAGCAGCAGGAAGGCGAGCACGAGCAGCGTGGCCTCGATCAGGCGCAGCTCGCCGCGGCCGCGGCGCTCGGTCTGACGGGGCTGCAGCGGCTCGGGCAGGCGCGCCCAGAGGCTGCCGGGCTCGACTGGCGCGGTGGCCTCGCTGGAGATGACCGTCTCGCCGGACGTGACCGCTTCGCTCATCGGCGCTCCCGCGGTCGCGGCGACGGCTGCTGGGGAGCCCTCACGAGGACACCGGCGAGAACAGGGGGGCGGT
>Ga0307476_10001611_pt1 | contig 13685 bp, 11 predicted proteins | sample atmos_gasesECM2C_2_FD_203314 | JGI IMG/M metagenome (GOLD analysis project Ga0307476, IMG submission 203314) | Hardwood forest soil microbial communities from Morgan-Monroe State Forest, Indiana, United States - atmos_gasesECM2C_05 | ecosystem: Environmental > Terrestrial > Soil > Temperate... | reverse complement strand
CTCCGGTGCAGGATTCCGCCACGGCGAGCGTGGCATTGCGCATCTGCAACCAGTAGCCAACAATCTGTTCGAGAGATTCGCCATTTCGCGAGTACACAGCGTCGTCCAGTTCTTCCTCGACCGCGTCGGCTGCTTCGTCTACGCGCGCCTGGGCTGCCTCCATGGTTGCAGCGCGCGATTTGAAATGCAGCTGGATTTCTCCTCCTCCCGCCAGAATTGTGGTTTGGACTTCACCGAAGCGCTTGTAGATGGGTGCTACGCGCGCATCGACCGCCGATTCACCCAGCATCGCCACTTTGAGCACACGCGTCGCCAGAAACGCAGGAGGCAATTTTGCCCGCAGCCGATCGCGGCACTCGGCCTCAAACAAGGCTTTCAGTTCATGGGGAGGTCCGGGCAACAATATGACAATGCGCTCGCGCCCATCGAACTTGCCACTCAGCCACTGGCCCGGCGCGGTTCCATTTGGATTGGGAAGCACGACCGCGCCCTCGAGCACATCTGCCTGTTTGGCGTTGTTGGGCGACATCTTCCAGCCACGGGTTGCGAAACGTTGCTCAATGCCGGCAAGAACCGCTTCATCGCGGTGCAATGCAACTCCCAGCGCCTCGCCTACGGCCTCGCGCGTAAGGTCGTCCTCAGTAGGTCCGAGGCCGCCGCTGAAAATTACAATGTCTGATCGAAACAAGGCGTGCTGGGCTGCCGCCACAAGACGCCTGCGATCATCACCCACCACGCTCTTGAAAATTACTTCCACACCTAATTGATTCATCTGCTCGGTGAGGAAAAGAGAGTTTGTGTCCATGCGGAAGGGAGTTAGCAACTCAGAGCCAACCGCAATGATCTCAGCGTCCATCGGGTAGAAGTGTAAATGAAAAACCGCATTCATCACTTAGCATTCAGCATTCAGCCAGCAGCGAACGCTAATGGCTGGGTACTGAGCGCTGAATGCAGCTGTGCAGATTCCACTAACGACGACGTGCAGCGGAACAGTCATTCCGGCAAGAGCGGAAGTCCAGGAATATTCCAGGCAAGATGGTGCACCGCGTCGGTGGTGGCCAGCACCACGCTTCGTCCCGGCGCAAAAGCCAATCCTACGAGGCCATGGCCTGCGACCTCAAGGCTCGCGTTGCCCTCAGAAGTTATTTTCACAATGCCACGTTTGCCCGCTAAAGACGCTGCAAGATAAAGATTGCCGAGCGCGTCAAAAGCCAGCCCCTGCGGCCGTCCCAGCCCGCGGAAGAATTTGTGAACCGTTCCTTGAGGATCGATTCGGTGCACCGCGTCAAAGCTCGAAGTGGTTGGCCCAGTAACAAATAAATCTCCCTGCGGACCAAAGGCGAGGTGATATGCGGATACGCTCGGTTCTAAGGTCGCGAAAACAAATACCTGCTGGTCGCGGCCAATCTTGAAGATAGTGCCGCTGCGGTCGCCCACATACAGATTCTGATTTCGATCAAAAGCAATCCCTGTGGCGATTCCCATTCCTTCTGCGTACGTGGTCATGGTCCCGTTCGGTGCTACGCGGTAGACTGCACCATCGTTTCGCGAAGACACATACATCTGTCCTTCGCGGTCGAACGCGATCGAAGTTGCGTTCATCATCTCCGCGACAAATGGCTTCACCGTGTAATTGGTATCGATCTTGAAAATGGAGACGGGAACTTTCTGGCCGCGCGATCCAGAGAAAGTCGCATAGATATTACCTTGCGCGTCCAGCGCCGGGTTGGTGACCGGATGCAAGTTCTCGGCGATGGAAACAGCTACTTTCACGCTGTGCGAGTTGCTGATGTGCCCGTCCGCGGCAACCACCACCGGACCGGAAGTCGCCCCTTCAGGAACGCGCGCGACCAGAAAAGAATCGGAGCTGACCACCACTCCGCCTTCAATTTCTCCAAACTGCACGCGCGGCCGCTGCCATTCGTGCGAGCGCAATCCCGAACCCGCGATCCTGATTTCGCCCCCTGCCAGCGCAAGGACAGGCGACACCGACTCGATATGCGGTCCACCGTTCACGTTCTTCTTGCCCAGAATGCGGTCGGAAAATCCCATGAAGAAAATACTCGCACTACTTTAGAAGACCAAAGTGCAGAAAGAGATGCATAACAGCCAAAGCGTAGAGGCCGGCGGCAACATCGTCCAGCACGATTCCAGCGCCTTCTGGAATCGCCTCCAATTGTCGCACCGGGGGTGGCTTCACAATGTCGAAGACACGAAAAAGTATAAAGCCCGCGAGAAAAGTTTTCCACGTGAGGGGTACGCCGATCAGAGCCACCAGTTGGCCGGCAACCTCATCGATCACCACAAATTGCGGGTCCTTGATTCCAGAGCCGCGCGCGACCAGCGTCGCAGCAGGAATGCCGATCAGAGTAACCAGTAACGCCATGCCGATGGCCACCGGAGTTCGCAGCGAAGACGGAAGATTGTAGGCCAATAATGTCCACAACAAAACGGTAGCGGCGGATGCCCACGTACCAGGCCCGGGCCGCATACGGCCAGTGCCAAGGAATGTGCCGATTACAGTTGCCCACGGCGGGGTCCCGGCGACAGTCGGCGGGACGCCGGCGCTATTCTTCTTCGTCGACGCTTCGACCTGAGAGGCGCCTTTCACGACTCTTCTTCCGAATCTTCCGGCACGCTATCTCGGATCTGCTCTTCTCCATCGGCCACGGGCGACGGGATTACGTACGCCCCGCTCGCCCACTTGCCCAGATCGATGGTGCGGCAGCGATCACTGCAGAAAGGAAATTCGGGGTCGCCGCTCTTCACCACTTTCTTGCAGATGGGGCAGCGAAGTTTCAGATTGGGCTTGCGAGGCATTCAGAAATATTCCAGATTCCGGCTTTGCCAAAGCGGTTAAGCTCTCGCGCAAAAAGGCTACAAAATTCTAGCCACCAGGTCATAGTCATGCGCTTCGGTAATCTGGCAGCGATAAAACTCGCCCGGCGTAAGCTCTTCGTCTTCCGGAAAATCGTTCACGAATACCTTCCCGTCGATTTCCGGAGCATGCATCGAGGTGCGGCCTTCCATGAGAAGATCCGTCTCCTCGGAATTTCCCTCGAGCAATAGATCAAATTCTTTTCCGACAAGTGCTTTCTTCTTCTTTTTGCTGATCTGCCGCTGAATTGCCATCAGGTGTTTTCGCCGCCGCTCGATTTCGCGTGGCGAAAGTTTCTTGTCCAATCCATACGCGTCCGCGCCATCCTGGTCTGAGTAGGAGAATGTTCCCATCCAGTCAAACTGCGTCTCGCGAACAAAATCGCACAGTTCTTGAAATTCTTTTTCAGTTTCTCCGGGAAAGCCAACGATAAACGAAGTCCGCAACGTTACGCCGGGAATGGCGCGCCGCATCTTGGCAATCGATCGCAGAAAAACATCGGCTCCGCCTCCCCGCTTCATACGCTTGAGAACCGACGCCGAGGCATGCTGCAGCGGAACGTCCATGTACGAACAGATTTTGTCCTGTGATCCGATCGTTTCCAGAAGTTTCCCCGTAATCTTATTCGGGTATGCGTAAAGGAACCTAATCCAGCGCAAGTCTTCGATCTGAGAAAGTTTCTCAAGCAGAAGCGCGAGGCCATCCTTCAGGCCAAAGTCCTCTCCGTAGCAGGTTGTGTCCTGGCCGATCAGCGTGATCTCCCGTACGCCGGCCTGTGCCAATCGCTCCGCTTCCGCGATCACAGATTCAAAGCGCCGTGAGCGAAACTTTCCCCGCAACTGCGGAATGATGCAGAAGGTGCAAGGATGATCACAGCCCTCCGCAATCTTGATATAAGCCGTGGACTTTGGCGTTGCCAGAATGCGCGGAGTGTCGTCATCGTACAGATAGTTCGGAAGATCGGCGATCGCCCCGTCCCACCGATCGCGCGAAAATCGGCCCTGTGCAGCCCGCGCATCGCCTTCCGCGCGCGAATTGAGAACTATTAAAGGTGAATTGGCGGTGGAATAGTTGTTGTTGTTCACCGTCGAATCCGGAGCGATGCCAGCGGCCGCCAGAATATTTTGCAACTCGCCAGTTCCCACTACCGCATCCACTTCCGGAATGCGTTGCTGAATCTCATCGCGAAAGCGCTCGACCAGGCAACCTGCAACCACCAGTTTCTTCGCACGCCCTGCGGTCTTGTGCCCCGCCATTTCAAGAATCGTATTCACGGATTCTTGCTGCGCGCTTTCGATAAACGAACAAGTGTTGACAACGATGACGTCCGCATCCTCTGCGCGCGCCGAGATCTGGGCTCCAGCTCGCGCCAAGAATCCCATCATTACTTCGCTGTCGACAAGGTTCTTCGGACACCCCAGGCTTACGAAGCCGACTTTTTGCGGTCGCGTCGTGGCGGTGGAATTTTCCGGCTTCAGCTCAGATTGTTTGTTCGGAGCCGAGATAGTGAGGTCCTTCGAGGGCATGCAATCTAATCATTTTAACATCTACCGAGAACTAACCGCCTGACATACGGGCGGCGCGCTCGACTTGTCACGGCAGCTGCAACGGGAAACTACAGTAACACCAATCAGTAACGACCAAACCTTGAAAGCTTACTCTTCATGCTAGGCTGAGGCTTACCCGAAAAAAGCAGTTATCCCACATTCCGGAGGGGGAAATGTCTGGGAAACGAGCTCAGATTGCCGCGTTGGCGGCCTCGATCACAATTTTGAGCGCCTCAGCAGCGGCCCAAGACTACAAAAACGAACTGACTGGCATTCTTGGCGCCACCTTCATCAGTGATCAGGGCGTTCACGGTCCTAACACTCCTACCATCAACCCCTTCGTTCGCTCGGGAAACGGTATTACGTTCGAAATCAATTACGCCCGCGTCTTGCTGGCTCGTCCAGTATTTTCACTCTCGGCGGAACTGCCTGCGGTTTTCAACCTTCATGAAGATTTGGGGTCTGGCGGCGACGTCGTTCCTCCCCACTACCGGCAAATATTTATTACTCCTTCAGCTCGCCTCAACCTATTTCCTGAGACCGTAATTTCGCCGTGGGTGAGCTTGGGTGGTGGCTTGGCTCATTTCAGCGAGAGCGGCACCCTCATCTATGGCGGGACGAATCCAGGCGGCTCGTCGACCTCCGGGGTACTTCAGGGAAGCATCGGCTTGGATGTCAGACCCTGGCCCCGCTTAGGCTTTCGTGCAGAAGGCCGCGACTTCTGGTCCGGCACTCCCGACCTGCCGCTGGCCGATACAGGCAAGACTCGTCAACACAATTACTTCGTTGGAGTGGGAGTGGTCTACCACTTCTAGCTAAGCCGACAGTTCGCTAGAAAGCGCATCACGAATTCGAGCCTACTTCTTCGTCGCTGCCTCTACCTCTTCATACAATTCCGGCAGGCGGATCGCATCTTCCGCGGAATCTCCAAACCGCGCCGATTCGTAAGCGTCGGTGAACTTGCCGACCCGTACCCGCAAACGGCTGTCTTTGATTACCCGCACGAACTCTTGCGCAGTCTGGCTGGTGGATTTTCGCACTCCCCGCAGCGCCAGAAATCGAGCCATTCTTTCGTACCACATTACTGCCGCTTGGTCTGGAGAGCGCTCGGGATGTGCCCGCAGTCGACCTGTGCGGATCAAGCGGGCAATCCGCGCAGCATTGGAAAGCACTAGCAAAAGGAGCGCTACAGCTAAGCTGAGTCCCAGCCAGCGTTTTGGCGAATGTTCCACGGCACGCTGACTCTTTCTTGCCACGTTCATCAGCCGCGCGTAGCGGAGCCGCGCCCATCTTCTTGCTCCCACCCACGAGCGGCGTGTCCCGCTTAGCATCGACTGCCCCAAGATGTATTGGTGGGTGGAGTCATAACTGACCACCCACTCCCGCCAAAACGATGCCGCTGCGTCCAGGTATAGCATCGCTCGGCCCCAGCCTTGTGGCGAGCCCACTGCCCCGCCGGGCGTTGGATCGAACGTGACCCATCCGTAACCGGGAAAGTATGCTTCCACCCAGGAGTGCGCATTCCTGGCTCGAACTACGTAATTGTCGGTCAGGTCGTTGAATTCATCGCTGCGGAAGCCATTGACCACCCGTGAGGGAATGCCCAACGTCCGCAGCATCACAGCCATCGAAGAGGCGAAGTATTCGCAATGCCCCTGCTTGCGGACGAAAAGAAAATTGGCCAGAGGATCACTTAGCGGAGCGCGTTGCAGCTGCAGCGTGTATCCATAATGCGATTGCAAATATTTTTCAAGCGCCGCCGCCTTGTCGTAGTTGTTGGAAGCGGAAGCCGTAATCTGGGCCGCCAGTTGCGGGATGCGGGGATCAAGCGCCGGCAATTGCAAATAAGAAAACGAAAATTGCGGAGCATTGCCCATTGCCTGGCGAAGATCTGCCGCTGCTGGTGAGGAAATATCCGAATCTGCTTCGTAGATACTCACGGGATGCTGAGCGTCCACATCCGATACCGCCCCGCCGGTATCAATCTCCACCGCCCGATAGGTTCCATTTACCCGCCGAGCCCAAGGAGCCAGAAAGAAGATATTGGTGCCGATCGGCTCCATCAAAACGCGATAGTGAATGAGATGCGCACTGCTTCCGGATGCCCTGAGGGTCTGCGCAACTGCCGGTTCCGCCAATCCTTGGCTGAAGTAAGGAATCGCGAAACCACCCTCCGACTGACGCTGCAGAACGTAGGTTGCTTGCGGGTTAGACCAGTTCTTCCCATCGAAATCCGCCAATGCCACTCCGCGCCAGTGCAAGGCGTACTGTCCCTGTTGATCCCCGTCAATCTGGATGTGCATGACTACAGCATCGGACTGCTGAATCTGTCCAATCTGCCCCAACTGAACGCGATCACTGAATCCCGTCGAAAGATCAGTGCCGAAGGAGTGGCCCCCCATGTAGCCTGCGGACATGCGAGGTAAAAGGAAAAACACTGCTGCGGCTCCCGCCAAAATCATCAGCACCAGCGCGGGCGTGATCTGCGCCAGCGAAAAGGCCAGATGCCGGTGCTCATGCTCGTCGCGCGAATGCCGCGCCTGAAAGCGCGCCATTTTCCCCGACCTGCGCATCTCCATCAAGACGAAAGTGGCCACAGCCGTTACAGTGAATCCCCCAAAAAACAACAAGAACACGCTATCCACGGTAAGGACTGCCGAAGCCAGGACCATCAGAAAAGCCAGAATCGCGAGCATGATGTAATCGCGATCGCGACGCAGCGAAAAAGTTCGCACTACCACAGCGAACAAAACAAGATGCACGGTAGCCGTTAGAAAGCTGCGCGAGAGCAGAAAATAATCGACAGCGTAAAAAATGAAATATGCAATGGTGAGGGGAGTGGTCCAGCGCTCGGAAAACACGATGCGCCTGCGCTCGGCCAGCAAATAACCGCGGACCGCTAACGCCATCCCCACAAGGATTATCGCGGCCCAATCCAGAACCCCAGTGCTGGCGAGGGTTCCAAACCCCGTCAGCACAAGCAAGTACATCGAAAGATCGAAGTACTTGTTGATCGCCTGCGACAGCGGAATGACGTCGAGTTCTGGGACGGCCTGCGGCATCGGTCGGTTTTGAAGAGTCTTAAGACTTCCCTGCGTCTGGCCCTATTCTCCAGTTTCTATTGTTCGACAATCTGCATCCAGAAGGGAAGGCTTTCCGGCATTTTTCTTGCACCAAAAGTCACTTGTCTTTTTCGCCGCGATGTAGGTGGATGAGTGCCGACCGTGGAAGAAGCCTGCCGTTTGCTAGAATGATTCAGGTCAGGCATCGGTCCCACGCGACGTACTCTCGCCAACCCCGCCAGGTCCGGAAGGAAGCAACGGTAACGGGCTCTTGCGTGTGCAGTGGGTTCCCGGTGCCTGGCTTATAAGTTTTTGTTCGTCCGGCACGGTTAGCGACGCCTCCTTTGCCCCAACAAATCTTTACACGCTCTATACCACTCTTTTCGCAAGAGTCCCCTCCTCAACCGTTATTTATACAGATGCAGGGCAAGAACTCAGTTGCTCCGCCATAGAGGGGTGAAATGCAAAAGGCTTTATCGATTTCAAATATTCCCGATGTAACCATTCGCGTTTCTGGAAAGTTATTTCAGGGTCATCTTTCCTATCTGGATCAATTGGTTCAAACTGCGGGCGCATGCGAGTTGTGGGTATTGCTCGATCTCGAGAATCTTGAAGAAATCGACCGCGCGGCGCTGCTTTACCTGATGCGTGGAGAAGGTTGCGTGTTCGACCTGATCTCGTGTCCCAATTTCGTTCGCGAGTGGATGACCCACGAATCTCGTCTCGTCGCCTGAGGCCGGCGCGGTACAGCAAAGGAAAGCAAGGGAAATCCGGTCCTTCAACTTCCTTTCTGAGCCTTTGCTGTGCCCCGTGCAAGGGCCGGTTAGACATTCTGCCCTCCAATCCTGCAAAATACTGAGTCTCGTACTCAGGAGCCTCTCATTTGACCAAACCTATCCGCGCCAAAATCAGCGCACTCGGCACCTATGTGCCGCCTCGCCTCCTTACCAACGCCGACCTGGAAAAAATGGTTGACACAACCAACGACTGGATTCTCAGTCGCGTTGGTATCCGCGAACGGCACGTTGTGAACAAAGGCGTGGCGACCAGTGACCTCGCAGTGGAGGCCGCGAAAAAAGCTCTTGCCCAGCGCGGCCTGGCTCCTAGCGATATGGATGCCATCATTGTTGGCACCGTGACGCCCGATATGTTTTTTCCTTCGACCGCGTGCCTGGTTCAGCACAAGCTGGGCGCCGAAGGCGTGTGGGGATTCGACCTCTCCGCCGCTTGCTCCGCCTTCATCTACGCCGTGCAGACGGGCGCGCAATTTATCGCCACTGGCACGCATAAGCGGGTGCTCGTTATTGGCGCCGACGTAATGTCCTCCATCATCGACTACACCGACCGCGCAACCTGTGTGATCTTCGGTGACGGTGCTGGCGCTGTCATTCTGGAGCCGGCGGAAGACGATTCCGTCGGCTTGATCGACTTCATCCACGAAGTCGACGGTTCCGGCGGATCTTATTTGCAAATGCCGGCGGGAGGCAGTCTCAACCCCTCATCGCACGAAACGGTCGACAAGAAAATGCATTACGTTCATCAGGATGGCCAGCAAGTGTTCAAGTTTGCCGTGCGCAAGCAAACCGAAGCCTGCCTGAAACTGCTCGAGCGCAATGGGCTCAAGGGATCGGATATTGATGCTTTCATCCCCCATCAAGCGAATCTTCGCATCATCAACGCCACTGCAGATCGGCTTGGCCTGCGCCCGGAGGCCGTTGTTACCAACATCGAGTGCTTTGGGAACACCACCGCAGGGACAATTCCGTTGGCGATGAATACGGCTATCGAACAGGGCAAGCTGAAGAAGGGAAGCCTGGTGTTAATGGCCTCGGTGGGCGCCGGCTTCACCTTGGGCGCCGCACTAATGCGCTGGGCCTATTAGCGTAACTGCTCAGGTTCACAGAATCTTTCTTGAACAAAATTTGCCACCACGGTCCACTGCTGTCGATCTAAGCAGCACGGCTTTATCTTCGGGCCGCAGGACCGTTCAATGGAAGCAACGACACCTCGACCCCGCCCCTGGAAGACATTGCTGGCCTTTGCCATCATTTATTTCGTCTGGGGGTCGACATTTTTAGGGATTCGTATCGGCGTCCGTGAAGTCCCTCCATTTCTTTTCGCCGGAATTCGCTTTTTCACCGCCGGCGTCCTGCTCTACTTCTGGATGCGAGTTAAAGGCACGCCTCGCCCTACGCGTCGCGAATGGTCCTCTCTGCTGCTGCTTGCCCTCTTGATCTTTGTGATGGACTACGGACTGCTCTTTTGGGCGGAGCAGACCGTGCCTTCAGGTGTTGCCGCGGTCATGATGGCGACGATTCCAGTTTTTATGGCGCTTGCTGAGATTTTCGTTCTGCGCACGCAGCGAATGACCTTGCGCCTCGCGCTTGCGCTTCTCATCGGTCTGGCGGGTGTAGCCGTGTTGGTAAGCCGCTCGGTTGGTTTCGGCGACGCTCCAATCAGCGCCTCCGGCGCGATCGCACTTCTCGTCGCTGCCGTCAGTTGGTCGCTCGCCGCCGCGCTCAGCCGCAAGCTGCCTTTGCCTGAATCGAAGGTTATAAGCTCCGGCTCACAGATGCTTGCCGGAGGTGTTTTGCTTATTGCCACTGCTGCCATGCTGGGCGAGTTCCGGGGATTTCACATTGCAGCCGTGACTCCTCGGGCCTGGCTGGCGCTGATTTATCTGATCGTCGCCGGCTCGATCATCGGATTTACCGCCTACGTCTGGCTAATTCACCACGAATCTCCCACCAAAGTCGGAACCTACGCGTATGTGAATCCCGTGGTAGCGGTCGCGATCGGATATTTTCTGGGCGGAGAAGCCTTGGGAGCGCGCACAGTAATGGGTACACTCTTCGTGTTGGTGAGCGTGATCGTGATTACGACCACGCCGAAGGAGGCGAAGTCCCCAAGGCTGACTCAGGAAATCGAACTTGCCGATCACTAGTAAGCGGATGTCACGCGCCGCATTATCGAATATTCAGTAACCGTCGTCGAAAAGTATGGTGACGTCGCTAACACGGGTCTCGATGCCGATTGGTTGATGCGAGTGTTCTACGGCCTCGTCATCCTCTCCGGCCTAACCAACTGATCGAACTCCTCGCCCGACAGATAGCCCAGCTTCAGCGCCGCTTCGCGCAGGCTGCTGTGCTCCACGTGCGCGGTGTGCGCGATCTGCGCGGCCTTGTCGTAGCCAACCTTCGGGGCAAGCGCCGTCACCAGCATCAGCGAATTCTTCACGTACCAATCCACTTTTTCCCGGTCGACTTCGATGCCTTTGATCATGTATTCGACATAGCCGTGACAGGCATCGGCGACGAGTGTTACCGAGTTCAGAAAGTTGTAGATGATTACAGGCTTGTAAACGTTGAGTTCGAAGTTGCCCTGCGAGCCGGCCATGCCCACAGCCGCGGTTGCGCCGTGAACCTGCACGCAGACCATCGTCATGGCCTCAGCCTGCGTCGGATTCACCTTGCCCGGCATAATCGATGACCCCGGCTCGTTCTCAGGAATCGAAAGCTCGCCTAGTCCGCAGCGCGGCCCGGAAGCCAGCCAGCGGATGTCGTTCGAAATCTTCATTAGAGAAGCCGCGAGCGTTTCCATCGCGCCCTGCGCGAATACGATCTCATCGTGCGCCGACAGCGCAGCAAATTTGTTGGCATGGGAGCGGAAGGGAAGCCCAGTGAGTTCGGCAATTTTTTTCGCAGCGCGCTCCGCAAATTCAGGATGCGTATTCAAACCCGTTCCCACTGCAGTTCCGCCGATCGCCAAATCATAAAGCCCGTCCAGAGTCTGCTCCAGTCGTTTGATATCGCGCTCCAGCAGGCTGGCCCATCCTCCGAATTCCTGGCCAAAGGTCAGAGGCACTGCGTCCTGCAAATGCGTGCGTCCGATCTTTACTACATCCTGAAATTCTTTTGCCTTGGCCGCAATCGCATCGCGCACGCTCCTGATCGCCGGAATCAGCGCGTTCTTCACGCGGTCCGCAGCCGCAATATGCATCGCCGCCGGAAACGTATCGTTCGACGATTGCGACATATTCACATCATCGTTCGGATGCACCGGCTTCTTCGACCCCATCTCGCCGCCCGCAATCTCAATCGCCCGGTTCGAGATGACCTCGTTCACATTCATGTTGGTCTGCGTGCCGCTTCCGGTTTGCCAGACGCGCAGTGGAAACTGATCGTCCAGCTTGCCTGCAATCACTTCGTCGGCAGCCTGTACGATCAGCTTTGCCTTATCCGCCGGAAGCTTGCCCAAGTCCTGGTTCACCAGCGCACATGCCTTCTTGAGAATCCCGAACGCGTGAATCAGTTCCGGCGGCATGGTGTCGCGCCCAATGTTGAAATGCAGCAAAGAGCGCTGCGTTTGCGCCCCCCAGTAGACATCGGATGGGACTTTGATCTTCCCCATGCTGTCAGATTCGGTGCGCATGCGGCTCTTGGATTCTAAGGAGGTGGGCATAGTAAGTCCTGATTAGAGCGATGTGAATGGAGTAACCCGAGATTATAGCGCGGGCAACCGCCGTAGCGTGCTCCGCGGCACACGCCGATGTGATGTGCACAAGGACCAGAGTGTCCGCATGTTAAAATCATCGGTTTCTGACTGTCCTCGCCCCCAGTCGTGCGCCCGACCGTCACGAAAAAAACCGAATGCCCAACGCTCTCACTGCCGACGTCACTCAAACCTTGCCCAAGGTCAAGGTAGAGCCCCACCCAGAGATGCGCACCGACGTTCTGGTTATCGGGGCCGGCCCGACCGGCCTCGCCTGCGCCATTGAGGCGCAAAAGCTGGGCCTCAAAGTGATCGTGGTCGACAAGGGCTGCCTGGTGAATTCGCTGTTTCACTATCCGGCGGGTATGTTGTTTTTCACAACTCCTGAGCTTTTGGAGATCGGCGAGATTCCTTTCACCACCGCGAACCAGAAGCCCACGCGCGAAGAAGCTCTGGAGTACTATCGCAAAGTCGCCGAACACTATCGCCTCGATATTCGCCAGTACGAGTGGGTCAAGACGGTGATGGGAGAAGATGGCAACTTCAGCATCACTGCGACCGACCGCGCCGGCCGTCCCCATGACTACCAAACCCGCAAAGTGATTGTCTCGACTGGATACTACGACCTGGCCAATCAACTTTGCCTGCCCGGCGAAGATCTGCCCAAAGTTTCGCACTACTACGGCGAGCCTCATCCTTACTACGATAGCGATGTCCTTGTGATCGGCGGGAAGAATTCGGCCGCGATTGCCGCCCTCGACCTGTGGCGTCATGGAGCTCGCGTCACTCTCGTCTACCGCGGTTCGCAACTGCATCGCCATGTCAAATACTGGATTAAGCCGGATCTGGAGAATCGCATCAAGAATGGAGACATCGAGGCTTATTTCAACAGTTCCGTACAGGAAATCGGAATCGACTATGTGGTGATTGTGACTCCGCACGGTCCCATGCGATTGAAGAATGATTTCGTGCTGGCGCTGATTGGCTACCATCCCGACTACGATTTCTTGCGCAGCATGGGCATCGAGCTTTCTGACCAGCAGTGCCGGCCAGTTTGTGATCCGGTTACGCTTGAAAGCAATGTGCCTGGAATCTATGTAGCGGGAGTCATTGTCGCGGGCTCCAGCACGAACGAAATTTTCATCGAGAATGGACGCTTCCACGGAAAGCAGATCGCGGAAGACTTGAAGCACAAGTTAAGGCCCGGCGGCCTAAGAGTAGCCGAATTGTAGAACCAGTTCGCCAGGTTTTGCGGCACGACGCCGGTAGGTAAAACCGCATACATCTCTACCCGGCGCATTTCACTTCAGCAGATATTCCTTCACGAACATCACCGTGGCGTAGAACTGGTAGTCCCGGTTCTTTTTCTTATGGAAGCCGTGGCCTTCGTCTTTGGCCAGAAGCCACCATACCGGAGTCCCGTTCTGCCGCACCACTTGCACCATCTGCGCCGACTCGCTGGCGGGAACGCGCGGGTCGTTTTGTCCGGCGATTACGAACAGGGGCTTAGTAATGTTCTTCGCCTTATTGGCGGGTGCGATGCTTTCCAGAAATTCGCGCGTCTTCGGGTCGCGCTCGTCGCCATATTCAACCCGCCGCAGGTCTTGCCGGTAGCCGGAAGTGTGCTCCAGAAATGTAACCAGATTCGATGGTCCCACCACATCCACAGAACAACAAATACGGGCGTTGTAAGTCGTAGCTACGGCG
>Ga0307476_10001610_pt1 | contig 13693 bp, 11 predicted proteins | sample atmos_gasesECM2C_2_FD_203314 | JGI IMG/M metagenome (GOLD analysis project Ga0307476, IMG submission 203314) | Hardwood forest soil microbial communities from Morgan-Monroe State Forest, Indiana, United States - atmos_gasesECM2C_05 | ecosystem: Environmental > Terrestrial > Soil > Temperate... | reverse complement strand
GTTACTCGATATCGAGCAGGGTCTTTGTTTCAGCCTGAACCCGATTGGAACCAGGATCTGGGAGATGGTCAAAGATGGGTGCTCCCTAGGTGAGATCACAGATGCTCTCCACCAAGAGTATCGCCTGCCGCGTTCGCAACTCGTCGGGGACGTTTCTGATTTCTTGAAGCAACTGGAAAAAATGCGACTCATCGGTGAACAATCCTCCAGCCCGGACAAATACGGATTTCTCTCTCGGCTGCTGAGCCGAAGTCGAACGGCCTGATGGCAATCTCTTGGTTGAGATATCTTGGAACATCTTGCGGCAAACCATTGTGAGAGGGGCCGCCACATGAGAGTGTCTATTTCTCAAAACGGGCGCCGAACGAGAGATCGGCAATGGCTTTCACAGCCCAAATGTCCCAACCCCAATGTCTGACTGGTTTGATACTTCTGGTAATAGGCCGTAGTAGAGCAGTCGGTACAAAGCGCAACGATGTATTAATTGCTCGTGTTTTCCATGGTCCAGGACCTTACCCTGGTCGAGGACCACGATTCGGTCCGCCCATGAAATCGCCGACGCCTTGTGGGAAATAAGAATCACGCTTCTGCCCTGCTGGAAGTGGTCCAAAGCTTCGAGCATTCTCGCCACCGTGGGCTCGTCCAGACCGTTGGTCACCTCGTCCAGAATGAGAATCTGAGGCCGCTGCAAAAATGCGCGAGCCAACGCCACCCTCCTCTTCTCGCCTCCGGAGAGCTTTCGTCCCATCGGTCCCAAGGGCTCCTCGAAACCTTGTGGAAGCTTTCGAATCACGTCTTCGAGTTGGGCCAGAGACACCACTCGTTCGAGATCACGGCTGGTCGCCGAGGGATCGCCGTAGAGCAGGTTCTCTCGCATAGTTGCGTCAAACAAGATAGGCTCTTGCGGGACGAGCGTGACGACGGAGCGTAGATTTCGTTGTCCCAGATGACGGAGATCCATGCTGTCAATCAGAACTGAGCCAACATCAGGGTCGTACAGGCGCGTCGCTAGGTGACCAATCGTGCTCTTGCCGCAGCCGCTGAAGCCTACGAGGGCGATTTTTTCGCCGCCCCCAACAGAGAAGCTAAGACAATCCAGCACCGCTCGGTCGGGTCCATACGAGAAACAGACCTCCCTAAACTCCAGCTGAGCGCCGCTCTCTCGCGTCAATCGCTTCGTTGGCAGTCCATTGCGAGCAATCACCTCCCCATCGTCAACTACCTCAACGATCCTCCGGATGCTGGCCCCGACCCGCTGCAACCTCGACTGGAGGTCCACGGCTACGCTCATTGGTTCAAAGAGCTGAATTACATAGCTGTAAAAGGCAACGAGACCGCCGACCGTAAGCCGGTACCGGATGACGTCATAGCCGCCGTAACCTAGGATCAACGTGCTGCCCAGCACGATCACCGACATAGAGGCTGCGCTGAAGCGTACCTCTGCCAGCCTCTGCGTTGTCTGAACTTTTGCTCCAGCGGCCAGAAAGCGAGCGCACTTCCTACCATGAGTGCCAGTCCTGTTGAGCAGCTGCAGCTGCAACATTCCGAACAGGTGCTCCTGCAAGAAAGAGCTGATAACTCCCATCTGCTGTTGCGTGCTCTCAGCCGCCGCTGCGAGACGACTCGAATATCGGCGTTGCAAGAAGTAGAAGAGAGGCAATAGCGGCACCACCATCAGGGTCAACCGAATATTGAGGACACCCATCGTGACCAGCACCATGACAGCCACAATTGTCATCCGGATCACGCTGGGCAGGATGTCTCCTCCGAGATCTCCGACTCGGTCTACATCTTGTTCCACCCGATAGAGGATCTCGCCCACAGGAGTATTCTCGTAATATCGTGCTGAGCGAATGTGCAGCCGGCGAATCAGAGCTACACGAATTCGGAAAATCATTTTCTGGCTTACGACAAACCCGATTAGATATGCCGCATAACTGAATGCCAACTGGCCGAAATAGGTTGCGCCGAAACCTGTTGCACCCAGCAGCAACAATCCGACACTTCGCTTCGCGAGCGCTTCGTCGATCAGCCACTTCATGATCAGTGGCGTTAGCAGGGTCAGCACGCTAGCGGCGACAATCGAGACCAGACCGAGCAAGTTTAGGCGTATCAGTGGCAAGACTTGCCGTCCCAGCCAGCGAATTTCAGGGGTAAACACTTCCCGCATGACTCACCGCGCCATCTTGCGAATCTAGCTCGAAGGCAGCGAAAAGAAGCGAGAACCGCGTGACCCGACGCTTTACCGACCGACCAACGGCTTGATCTCAAATAATTAACGCTCGCGCTCTCGGCTCAAGCACAACCAGATAGGTTAATTTAAAACGCAGACCACGTCGCTCTGTGGTTGGCCGACGACATCAATCTCCTCCTTGATTTCGTCGGTGTACCGACACTACGCACTCCAGAATTCCTGTACAGATGCTCCGTTCTTCGCTTCGTCGTTTGAATTGGGTCGAATCGCACAGGTTGTCTGGCGTTGTCGGTGCTCCGACTCCCTGGGTTCGCAATTCACAGATTTGGCATCACGACCGGTCTGCAAATTCGCCATCATTAACGCGTCAAGATCCACGTTCATCAACCCACTACGAGGCGTTTGGTCCGAAGGAGTTCCCTTAGATTTGGTAACAGCACAATTCTTTGAGCTGCCAGCGAACACCGACAACCCTGTTTCGTCGGTGCTCCGGCGTTTATTTTTTTCTTTGCTTCAAAGATGGAATTCGGCTCTACATTGTCCTCCGTGTGGGAAGCAGTGTTTCAAAGGGTTCGGAAGCTCGGCATCAAAAGGCACCGATCATAAGCAGCTTAATCGCTCCAATCTTGATAGCCAGCGTGGCAAAATGTCAGCGTTGACACACGATGAGGTCACAGTATGCGTTCCGTCCTAGAGACACCACCGGTCGCACCGATTGAGCCCGTTACCGATGTTCTGCACGGCGTCGAGAGCATCGATCCCTGCCGCTGGCTCGAAGATCAGAATACGCCGCGCACGCGAAAGTGGATCGAGGAACAGACCGCATACACGCGTTGCTATTTCGATGCCATCCCAGGCCGGGATCACCTTCGCAAGCGCATAGAATTGTTAACCGCGAAGGATGTTATCTCTGAGCCGCGGAATGTCGGCGATGGTTATTTCTTCCTCAAGGGTCAGGAAGACAGTGAGCAGCGTGTCATTGTCATGCGTGACGGACTCTTTAGAGGGGACAACGTTCTTGTCGACACACGTTGAGGAATTCCTTTGCCCATGGTTGTAAGTTGGTGACCAAGGCACCTGCGAGGCAATTTATGGAGTCGGCGATTGAGAAACGACGAGACGAAGGAACCGAATGCGTATTGAGGGACGAGCCATGAATACAATAGCCCCACATCTCCGATCCATTGTCGACCCGGACGGAGCTGTCATTCTGGATGTCGAACGCGACAACATGCTTACCTTGAACTCTACTGGTGCCTACATCTGGCAGAGACTGCTAGAGGGCAAGCTGATTGACGAGATCATCCGGGAATTGGCACACGACAGTGGCGCCGAACCTAGCGTTGTGGACCGCGATGTCCACATCTTTCTGGAGCAGCTGAAATCGAAACATCTCCTGGCGAACGCAGAACAAGAACTTGACAAGGGTGTGCTCCGTCACACGGGAATTCGATGAGCGAGCTAGAGGAATACAGAGTCTTGCTGGCGCAGCCGCCGACGCGACAGATCTTTCTTGCCGAGGAGTGCGGCAAGCTCCGCGTTCCACGCGTCGCGATACCGAAATGGGCGCGACCAGCAGAGACTCTTACTGAAGCAGTCGATAAGAAGTGGCACGTCGATGCGATCGTTGTCGATTTCCTGCCCGGCGACTCCATTCAGCCAGACTGCGCAGTCCTGGAAATTCGACAAAAAGACTGGCGTGCTTCGAACGGCGACCTCATTCCTGTCGGGGCAGACAGTGCAGGCGTGTGCGGTTTGTCGCATCGCGCGGAGGCAGCGCTCCAGGAGATTCTGCAGGGGAAGTGCGGCTCGCGTGGACCGTTTTCGCGGTTTGGCTGGGTAGATGATGCGCAAGAGTGGATCAAATCGGCGATCACTGATCGCGAGGTATGTTTTACAAATCAGACACGCCAGCTGAATGCGTGCGGAACCTTTGCTCTTGTACGTTTCGCGACGAAATGTGGACGCGCCTATTGGCTGAAGGCGGTCGGAGAACCGAATGCGCATGAGTTTGCCGTGACTACCTATCTTGCTGAGCACTGTCCCACCTACCTCCCAAAACTTGTCTGCGCCCGCGGGGACTGGAATGCCTGGGTGATGCAAGACGGTGGCCAGTCGCTGGAGCGGCCGCTTCCTCTACCGCGGGTTGAGGAGGTGGTGACGCAAATGGCGACAGTGCAAACAGCGTTTGTTGGTAAGACGAATGATCTGCTCCGTTGTGGGTGTGTGGATCAGCGCATCGAAGTGCTCGAGGCTCACGTCGATCAGGTGATTACTTACTTGGCCGAGGCGATGGGCCTTCAAACGTCCACCAAGGTTCCTCGCCTTAGCGAGGCTCGCCTGCGCGAGCTCGCAGCGATCTTGCAGGCAGCTTGCTCAGCCATGCGGGCGCTCAATATTCCGGATTCGCTGTTGCATAACGATTTGAATGCAGGGAATGTTCTGTTTGACGAGTCTCGTTGTCTGTTCATCGACTGGGCCGAGGCATATGTCGGAAACCCGTTTCTAATATTCCCGCAATTGTGCTCGCTCATTTCGTGCAGCGAAGATACATCCTTAACGTGGGTTCAGCGGTTGAAAACCCTCTACAAAGGTCGTTGGAGTAGTTTGCTCACCGACTCGCAAGTGGATCGGGCGTTTGTCCTTACCCCGATCCTGGCGGTGCTCTCCCATCTTTATGGACGAGGATCTTGGCTCAGATCGCCGCTAGGTGAGGACTCGCACATTCAGGGCTTTAGACGAAGCCTGGCGCGATACATGGATCGTGCGGCTCAAAGTCCCGACCTTCTCGAAGTCCTATGACAGGCGCGCGGGCTCCAATTTCGACGAAAGAGGTTTTCCACGGGGTAACTGTCTTCGATCCTTACCGCTGGCTGGAGGATCGAGGCTCGCCTGAGACCGAAGAGTGGATTTTGTCCCAGAAGGAACGTCTTGACTCCTATTTTTCGAATTTGCCCGACCTTGATGCGCTGCGACTCCGTGTAAGCGAGTTCCTTAACGTGGAGGTTATCGACCAGGCTACGCAAGTTGGCGATCTCTGTTTCTACCGTCGCAGAGCGAAGCATCAAGAGCAAGCCTGTATTTGCGTTCAGGACGTAGCCACCGCGGGCGAGCAGGTGTTGGTGGATCCCAACCAGCAAGGTCAATTCGTTTCGGCGAAAATCTATATCATTTCCGACGACGGATCGCTCCTCGCCTACGAACTCAGGGACGGAGGTGAAGACAAAACAGCGATTCACATCGTCGAAGTGGCCACGGGGCGAACGCTGCCAGAGCAACTCGAGACTGGCTACTGCCGCGGCCTTGCTTTCAGCTCAGACAATACGGCTTTCTACTATTGCCACGAACGAGAGACTGTCGGCGACCACCTCATCAAGTGTCGCCAATTCGGGGTCACGGAACAGGATCGCGTCGTCTTTCGCCGGATGCGCACGCCTCGGAGCAGGCTGGTATTGATGTTCGACGAGTTTTATCTGGGTGCCGCTTACGTTCATGATCAAGCCTCGGACCTGGCTGTAGATTTTTATCTTGCGCGCCGCGGCCAAGACGAGCGATGGGAGTGTGTCTTTGCCAATAGACCGCTTCCGTGCGCACCTTTCTTGAAGGAGGGACGAATCCTGATGCTGACGGAGGAAGAAGCGCCCAACGGCAAAATCGTTGAACTCTCCGAAACAGGCGTCCCATCTCGCGTGATCGTCCCAGAAGCAGAGTCGCCCATACAGGAATTATCCATGACACAGGATAGCATCTATGTCAGCTACCTGATCCGCGGCGAAACCGTTGTCTGCGTCTACTCCCTCTCCGGGGAATGCCTCGGACAAATAAGTCTTCCCGGCAACGGGTCACTCAGATTTCTGCCGAACCATAGCGGCCGTTCAAACACATTTTTTTACGCCTATGAGTCGTTTACTGAGCCTCTCTCGATCCGACGGTATCGTCCTGAGACGGATGAATCCGAGATGTGGTCGAACGGATCCGCTTCATACCTCGGCGCGCGTTGTGGTGTTCAACATTTCGCTTATCTCTCGAAGGACAGAACCGAAATACCAATCACGCTTCTGATGGGCGGAGAAGGTGCCGATTTTGGCGAACGACCTGTAATCCTAACCAGCTACGGTGGCTTCGGTGCATCAATGACGCCCCAATTCTCAGTTTTGGTCTCCATTCTAGTGGAGCTTGGAGCTGTGTTTGCAGTGCCCAACATCAGGGGCGGTTCGGAAAAAGGTAAGGCATGGCATGAGGCTGCGCGGCGGCGAAATCGGCAGGTCGCAATCGACGATTTCATATCGGCTGCAGAGTGGCTGTGCGCCCAACGCATAACCAGTCCCGATAAACTCGCCATTTTCGGCGGATCAAACTCCGGCTTGCTGGTGGGCGCCGCGTTGACGCAAAGGCCAGACTTGTTTCGCGCGGTCCTTTGCATTGCTCCCTTGCTCGACATGGTTCGATATGAGCAGTTTGGCCGGGCGCGAAAGTGGGAGGAAGAGTACGGCACCGTGACCAACGCAGCAGATTTTCACGCCCTGTATGCGTACTCTCCCTATCACCATGTCGATGCCGAGCGTAATTACTCGGCGATCATGTTCGTCACGGGAGACAAGGACGATCGTTGCGATCCCGCGCACGTGCGCAAGATGGCGGCCCGTCTGCAGGATCGAGTTGCCCAGAAGAATCCGATCCTCGTAGACTACAGCCCGCAAAGAGGACATTGCCCGGTCCTGCCTTTATCGGTACGGATTGACGCTCTGACGCGACGAATCGCGTTTCTATGCCATGAACTGAATCTCCCGTTGCCATCAGGAGGACGTTTTGAAACGACTCGTGCTTGAAGGATATTTCCAGCTGATTCGAATCGAAGTGCTCATGCTCCTGGGCAGTCTCAATCGCCTGCACGAAGTCGTTCGGCGTACCGCAATCCGGAGGACGAAACGAAACAACCTCCGGTCCGCCGATGAGTTATGCCATGCCATGGATCTCGCGTGCATCTTTTACCCCAAACGCGTGATGTGCTTGCAGCGTTCGGTGGCAACGACTCTCTTTCTGCGGCGCTATGGGATTGGTGCGGAGATGGTCATCGGCGCCCAGATGCTGCCGCTCAAGTCTCATGCGTGGGTGGAATTGAACGGCAAAGTGATCAATGACAAGCCATACATGTTGGAAATCTACAAGCCGCTGGAGCGGTGTTAGAGGAGCGTGCAGTATGAGCGTGATCTTTGGAATTCGCAGGCCCCAAGGCGAGATCGTGAATGAAGAGGAGTTGCTTCATCTCGCAGCGAACACCGAGCGTTACGCCCCGGATGGGACTTATATCCGTGCGCAGGGCCGGATTGGCATGGGTTTTCAACCGTATCACACGACCGTGCGCTCACGAATGGAAGCTCAACCCGTGGTTGACCGGCGTGGCAACATGCTGGTGTTTGATGGAAGGCTCGACAACCATGAGAAGCTCCGTCGTGAACTCGGCTTCATTCCAGCCAATGATAATGATGCAGATTCAGAACTTCTCTTAGCGGCTTTCCTACGCTGGGGCAAAGTTTGCTTCTCTCGGTTTCTTGGGGATTGGGCAATTGCTTTTTGGTCCGCCAAAGACCAGACGCTGTACCTAGCCAGGGATCACGCCGGAACGAGGACTCTCTATTTTCAGAGCAATGGCGCAAATCTCCTTTGGTCCACATATCTGGAGCAGTTTGCCGCGATGGGATCAGCCGGGGCAATTAGCGAACAATACGCGGCTTGCTATTTGGGATCGCTGTCGACTGGTGATCTAACCCCCTATCCGGGCGTTCTGGCCGTACCTCCGGCTCACTATCTGGTCATACATCAAGATAAGGTCAGGATCGAGCCCCACTGGCAGTGGATGGCGCACGACAAAATCCGCTACAACACCGATGAGGAGTACGAGAGGCATTTCTTTTCTCTTTTTCAAAAAGCAGTGGAGCGGCGCAGCGGTCCGGGCGCGCCTATCCTCGCCGAGCTCAGCGGTGGCATGGATTCAACCACCATTGTCTGCATGTCCGACTACATTCGGCGATCCGAAAACCCCGGAGCCGAGCTTCTGGACACACTCTCTTACTACGACGATGCGGAACCCAATGCGAACGAGAGGCCCTATTTCTCGATCACCGAGGCTCGACGCGGCAAACTTGGCATTCATATCGAGGCTTCATATGTTGATCGGGGGCTTGAGCCTGTGGACCCTGCGCGAGGAGTGTATCTCTTACCCGGCGCAGACTCAACAACCGTTGGCAGAGAAACCGATTTTCTCCGGCAGATCGGTGACAAAAACTATCGGGTCATCCTCTCGGGTTTGGGCGGAGATGAGCTTCTAGGCGGAGTTCCGACCCCGTCACCCGAGCTTGCGGGTCATCTGGTTGCAGGAAAACTGAAGCTCTTGTTGTCCCAAGCCGCAGCATGGTGCATCTCCAATCGAACCACAATCTGGGAAGAGCTGTTTGGTTCCGCGAAGTTCGCGGCCGATCTCTATCGACGTCCGCACGCCGACCGGAAAGCGCTGCCTCCTTGGCTGACCCCGCGTCTTCGAAAACTGTACTTTGAACTTGGCCGGCGAGATATAGCAAGTGGACGGTGTCTCGGGCTGCCGCCAAGTGCAATCGCGAACGGTCGGTGCTGGTGGGTCATATTGGAGACCCTGCCGCACCGGGTGCCAGAGTTTCTATTCCGGCCGGAATACCGGTATCCCTATCTGGATCGTGATCTCGTCGACTTCCTATTCCGCGTTCCGCGCGAACAACTTGTGCGCCCCGGGCGAAAACGTTCGCTCATGCGCCGCGCAGTGAAAGACATCGTTCCAACAGAGATTCTCGAGAACCGACGCAAGCTCTTTTATATAAAAGGCCCGCTCACCTGGTTGCAGGTGAACAAAGAACAAATCGAAGCGATGTTTGCCGACTCGTGCACGGCCGAGTACGGCTTCATCGAGCCCAAAGCGCTGTGCACGGCACTGGAAACAACCACGCGGGGTGTCGATCCCACATGGTGCCGCGCGCTGATGAACACCATTTCTTTTGAACTCTGGCTTAACAGCCGCAACGGGCGTCGACTACACGTGAGAAGCAACAAGTTTGTGCTCCAGCACGAAGGAGCCAGCAAGATCCGTGCAGACCAGATCGCCAGCTGATTTGGGCTGCAAGGATAATCCAACAGAAAAGAGGACAATACCATGCGTTACACGAAACCGGAAATCCAGAACGAGTCGAAAGCCACCACCCAGATCATGGGAACACCCCTCAATAAGAAGGGAACTAATGTCGAGACCGCCACGAAGCCTACCATTGGGTCGGCGTACGAGGCGGATGAGTAAACCGCGAGCCCGTGCAGGCCGGATCGTCAGCAATCCGGCCCGCACGGCACTTGATCAGAAAGAGGAACAAGACAATGAGTTACACGAAACCGACGATCCTGTATGAGTCGAAGGCCACTACCGAGATCATGGCGACTCACAGGAAGGAGGACCCGGCGTACTTCGAAGTTCCTCCACCCATCCGTGAAGTTTTACCTGCATACCAAGCGGATGAATAATCCGTCATGGGTGCAGGGCGGATCGTCCGCAATCCGCCTTCGGACCCTAACAGACAAAAGGACGATATCCATGCATTACATGAAGCCGGAAATCCAGAACGAGTCGAGGGCCACCGCGCAGATCATGAGAACCCGCTCAACAAGAAGGGCGTTCTCTTCGGTTTTTTGGTCTCACAAGTTTACCGTTGGGTCGGCGCATGAGGTGCACGAGTAGACCCCAGCCCGGGCAGGTCAGATCGTCAGCAATCCGGCCTGCCCGGTGCCTCAACAGGAAAGAGTTTCTTTTCGACGCGCCACGTAGCAGGACCGCGATTGCCCTTCTGGGTCTAGGCGCATGCCATCGAGTACACGATAGCACATTTATCCGGGCTGGCAGGCGATTACTGCTGCCTTGAAGAAGAATCTGTATCCCCCGCGACGGACTTTGCCGTCTGCAGTTCGCGCAGATTTCGCCAGCGGGCGTATTGCAAGGTTTTGGTCGGGTCGGGATCTTCTTCGCCTTTGAGCCAGAAGCGGAACCAGTCCACCGAGCCTCCCTGCGAAGCCATGCGTGCGGCGGGATTCGTGAGCTCGTGATCGTGGTCAGTCAGGACGATGAAATCCACGGGCTTCTTCAGCACACGCAGGGCCACGTAGGGTTCCCACATGTAGAGCACTCTTGGACTGCCGAAGTCGAGGGCCACGACCTGCAAGGGGGTTTCGACCTTATCCATATTGAATCCCGGCGAACGCTTCAGCCATTGCTGCAGGCCGCTGCCAAAAGGACGGGCGCCGATCGCTGCTTCCGCTTGTCGAGCAATCGGGCCTTCTCCCTCCATCACGTACTGCAAGTAGCCATAAGTAGTGCCCTCGGTAATCGAGGCAGCCTTAAAATGCAATGTGCTGCTAGTAAGCGCATCCAGAACGAAGTAGCAAGTTTTGCTGAAACCGATGATGCCAACGAGACTCGGATCTACCAACCCTTCGCTCGCCAGTTGTTGGACCGCGGCCTCGTAGCCTGCGACCTGACACGCCGCCTCTCCAGCGCCCCTGACCCAACAGTTCTCGACCTGGAGCACCATGATCCCATTCGCGGCCAGTTCCTGCGCCGCAAAAGCGGTGGTAAAAGCCCCGTGGGGATTGAACTGGTGGTCAGCGAATACATACGTCTGGATTACCAGAGGATACCGCTTACCTGGGACGTAGTCGGGGGGCTTGTATAAGCCCCCGATCCAATCGTGCCCGTCTTTGCCCTTCCATTTGAAAACCGATACATCCCCCAGTTGAACATCCTTAATCTGAGGATTGGGGTCCCAGATCGTAAGTGATGCCTTGCTCTGCTTGTCAGTGGCGATCAAGACAGGGGGATCATTCAAGTCCTGCTTGATATGAACGTCGACCCTGTGCGTTTCAGGAACCGGATCGCGTACCGGCCCCTCGGCGTTCCACGAGCCATCCGCTGATCGGACATAAAGCCTCGAACTGCCTGACGGGTAACGAACCATGACTCGATCCGACTTGCCCGAAACAAAGTGGGGGTCTGGCGACCACATTTCTTGCCAATCCTCTGCGGTCTCTTCCCGATGACGCTCGACGCAGGCCAGCTTGCCGGCGGATAGGTCGGCTACGGCGACGCATGGTCGATTGGCCGTGGTCAATGCGGGTTGGGCGTCGGCCGGGAGAAAAGTATCGGACATCAACACGGACTTGGTGTCAGCTGACCAATCGGCGGAGATGGGTGTTGCGAACCATCCTGCGTTGTTGCCCGCTGGGGCGTTGGTCAGCGGTCTTACTCTGCCGCTGATGAGGTCGATCAGAACGTACTCGTTGATGTCCGTGAGCCCGTAAAGCGCATCGGGGTCTTGGCGTCCGGCTCTCACGCGACGAAAGAATAGCGGAACAGGAGGTGGATAAAGCGTCTCCCACTCCAACGGAACCGTAGGGACCGTCACAATCGTGACGAGAGAGTGCCCGTCGGGAGAAAGCGCGAGCGCATTAATCCCGTCAAAAAAATGGATGGAGACGGGGTGTTGCGAGGAAGCGTCGATTACCGGGAATCGCTTGCCATCGACCACGGCCCAAAGTTCGCAAACCTCGCTGGACTCTTCATCTTCCGGGAACATCAGACTCTCCAGAGTCTGCCCCGTGCCTACAACCGCTGCGGACCGCCTCCACTCCTTCGCTTTCTCCTTTGCCTTCTGACTCGGTACTGCATAGACGAAGTCTTTCTCGCTGCGAAACACAAAAGCCTTGACCGACTGATCTTCGCCGGTCAAGACCTTGAGCTTCCTCGTGAGAGGGTTCGCGAGGAAGAGTTGATCGTTCCCCGACTCGGTTTTCGCCAGGAAGATGAAACCACTGGAGTCGTCGAGCCAGCGAACCGTACTAATGATGGGACCGTCCTTGTATGTCGATTTTGTGAGAGCCCACAGCGGCAATGGTTCTCGCTGAGAATTGGGCTGTGACAGAAAGCGATTGATCTCTTCAGTGGAATAGACGCGCAGAGACGACTCCGCACGGTTCAGGTCGAGGCGACCGCGATTCGACTGCACAATGAAAAAACGGTCGTCCGGCGAAAACAGGATTTCGGAGCTGAGTTGGCTAAACGCGATGTCGTCGGCAACAGTAAATCTTCTGCGCGCCGCTTGAGCGGCCAGGGTCGGGCCGACCGCCAGCAAATCGCAGACGGCCATGACCAGGCAGGCAATTACGATCCAGCCCACAACTTTTCGTGAAGGGATGTCGGCTTTCATTTCGGGTTCAGAATGTCAGCTTGAGCGCGAGTTGAATCGATCTTGGCCCGCCGACTTGGTAAAGAGTACTGAGCCCTCCACCCCCTGGGCTATTGGCGCTACCGAGGCTGGTTCCGAGCATTTGCGTGGTCACGCCGAAGCCGGAATTGCCCTGCGGGCCCAGCCATGTGCCCGACTGAGGGCCAAAGTTGGGATGATTCAAAACGTTAAACAGCTCAGCCCGGAACTGCAGTTTGAATGACTCGTAAATGGGGAAATCCCGATGCACGGCGAAATCCCACTGCGTCATGCCGAAGGCGCGCAGGGCATTTCGGCCCAAATCGCCCTGGCGCAATGGAATATGGGTGGCGGGATCCTTCGGGGGGTCCGTAAAAGCGGCTGGATTGAAACCCCGGTTGCCGGGGCACTGCGCAGGAGTGAAGAACGTGAAGATACTACAGCCGGAACCTGATACATAGAGCGGCTGCCCGGGTACAACATCGGGTCGAATTTGCGCGGAGTAGCCGGAAGAGAGAATATTAAAAACTCCGTCGTACACATTAACCGGCGTGGCAGAACGGGCTTGAAAGATGTTCTCGGTGGACCAGCCAGCCAGTATTGGTTTGGCGAAACCAAGTATTCCACGGGCAGGCACATCGTAGGTCAGCGCCGCCGAGAACGCATGGCGAATGTCGAAATCTGAAGGCCCATAGCTGCCGAACCCTCCGCCAAAGGTATCAGAACTAAAGGGATTCAACCCCTGGGAGGCGTCATCGAGCGAGTGCGACCAAGTATAAGACACGAGAGCCTGAAGTCCGTGCGACAACCGGCGCTTGAACTGTGTCTGGAGAGCGTTGTAGTTGGAAGAAGCTGTGTTTCCAATCACCTCCGCCACAGAGTAACTGGGTTTGAGGTCACCTGGCGGATTAGAAATCTCGGCCGACTCCACGAGCCGCGAACCATGGGCTCCAACATAGGAAACTGTCAACGCTTGCTGTTCGCCAAGAGCCTGTTCCAAGGAAAGATTCCACTGCAGCGTGCGAGGCGCTCTCAAATGCGGATCGAAGGCAACCAAGTGACCAGGGTTTGTCGGGGTAGGTGGGAGGATCGCTGGAGGCGCGGCACAACTGGGATCCAATGGAAAGGTTGGCGTGAATGAACCGTTTGGGCAAACAGAAACGATATTGGAAAAGGGATAGCCGGCGACGATCAGGTTGCCGACCTCGGCAGTCGAAAGGTCGTAAAAAAC
>Ga0307476_10001609_pt1 | contig 13694 bp, 11 predicted proteins | sample atmos_gasesECM2C_2_FD_203314 | JGI IMG/M metagenome (GOLD analysis project Ga0307476, IMG submission 203314) | Hardwood forest soil microbial communities from Morgan-Monroe State Forest, Indiana, United States - atmos_gasesECM2C_05 | ecosystem: Environmental > Terrestrial > Soil > Temperate... | reverse complement strand
CCCTCATCCGCATTATTGGTCGGGTAAGAGGTTGAAGGACCTGGCTCTGGAGCCGGACAACCACGAGCTTGACCCGGCTACGGACAAGCCCATCGTGCATGATTTTCATTATAAGGCGGTCTTCCGCTGGACTTCCCACTACGTGCATCCAACAATCGCTGCCCTTGACAACCATTTAGTGCGATCAGGACACGATCCTTTCGTAGTCAACTCCGGCAGGAACAGTAAGGATATGACCCACTATGCTCTCTTTAACGTCGCAGCTTATATTGCAGCTACGATGCTCAGATTTCACCGTTGCATGGGCGACCTACCGCCAGACCGGGTCAATACTTGGGCCACTGCCTTAATAAAACATCTGGCACGTCGCCACCAATGATCAAATGCCGGGTGCTTGAGTTTAGAGGGACGGCCCAGCCTGGGCGCGCTCTTTCGAAGGCTGCGGCAGTTCCTGTCGTTAGCTAAGTCTGGCGTGTTCGAGCGCACGCACTGCCGTTTCACGACTGACGGTTGGGAAATCTTCAAGAAACTCATCCAGAGTTTGCCCGCCTTCGAGATAGTCCAGCAAGGCTTGGAACGGGACGCGTGTTCCCCGGAATACAGGCGCGCCCCCGAGGATATCCGGGTCCTTCGTAATTACGCCATGGTCTTGAGTAAGCATGCGATTCCTCGTTACAGTCTACTCCCAGTCGGGAGATCCAAGCCAATATCTCGCACATCTGCCCGAGGTTCACTTCCTACCAGCCGCGGCATCCACGCCTTTGATCTTTACCGCGATGTCGATGAACGCCAGCGCAGCGCGGCTCAGGGCTTTGTCTTTGCGGAAGACCAGCGCGAGATCGCGGCGAATGGTGGCGTCGGAGATGGTAATGGCGGCGAGCGCGTTGGCGCGCATATCTTCCAGCACATTGGAGCGGGCGATGAAGCCCACGCCTGCGTCCGCGGCTACGAAGCGTTTCAATAGTTCGCTGGAATCGAGTTCCATGGTGTAACGCGGCTTCAGCTTGCGTTCGTAGAAAAGATTCTCCAGGGCGTCGCGCGTGTGGCCGATTTTGGGGACGATCAGAGGGAACTTTGCAGCCTGGGCAATCGTAGCTGATTTCATCTTGGCCAGGGGATGCTGGGGCGGGGCGACGATTACGAGTTCGTCGCGATGAATGAGGACAACGGTGAGCCGGGCGTCGGTTACGGGGAGAGAAACTACGCCGAAGTCGACGGAGTTATCGACTACCGATTCCAGAATTTTTGCGTAATCGGCGCGCTTGATATTCACGCCGACGTTTGGATACTGCTTTTTGAATTCGGCAAAGACCTCGGGCAGGATGTGCAGGCAGGTGCCTTCGTTGGCCCCGACGACAATCTCTCCCCGGGGCACGCGCTCGGTTTCGGCGATGGCGGTCAGCATGGCCTTGCGCGATCCAACGATTTGTTCGGCGAATTTCTGGAAGAGCTTGCCCGAGGCGGTGACGGAAACTTTGCCGCCGGAGCGGTCTAACAACTTGGCGCCAACTTCTTCTTCGAGGGAGCGAATTTGGGAAGAGATTGCGGGCTGGGTGCGAAAGCGCCTCTCCGCGGCACGGGAGAAGGAATTGAGCCGCGCGACTTCGAGAAAGGTTTCGAGCTGGTCGAAGTCCATAGGAGCAGTCTTAGGATCGCCCGGGGCGCGGGGAGATTGTAGCAGGCTAGGGATGTTGGTAGAGACGTAGCTAGCTACGTCTCTACGGTGGAAGTCGCTGTTCATATCCGGACACTTGCTTCCCATGAATGAACAAACCGGCTTATTCGAGTATGCTGAGTCTGCTCGTAAATGACTGGAGGCATGCGACTTGCGCGGGCGGCACAGTGGACGCGCGCGTGCCATTCCATAACTCAAATGGATATCGCTCGCCCATCCGCAGCCGGCCAACGTCGTCGCCGCCAGATCCTTTATGTTGTCGTCGGAATTTTTCTTCTCGGTTTGGTGACGATGGGGCTATCGCGGCTGAAACCTGCGGCTCCCACCGTGGAGCGATCGACGGTTTGGGTCGACACGGTCAAGCGCGGGTCGGTGCTGCGGCAAGTGCGTGGTCTGGGAACGCTTGTCCCGATGGAGGGATCGATTCAGTTTCTCCCAGCGGTTACCGAGGGGCGCGTGGATAAAATCCTGGAGTTGCCGGGCGCTCAAGTAAAGGCCGATACGGTATTACTTGAAATGAGCAATCCGCAGCTGACCCAGGAGGCGCTCGATGCCCAGTGGAAGCTCAAGGCCTCCGAAGCTGATTACAAGAATCTGGAAGTGGCGCTGGCCAGCCAGGTGTTAGCCCAAAAATCATTGTCGGCGCAGGCGCAGTCAGAATACAGCCAAGCCAAGATGCAGTCCGACATCGACTCCGAATTGGCCAAGCTCGGCGTCATCTCGCAACTCAGCATGAATGTTTCCCACCAAAAGGCGGAGCAGTTGTCGACGCAGAACGATATCGAGAAACAGAGACTGGTGAACAGCAGCGAAGTGCTCAAAGCGCAGTTGCAGGCCAAACAAGCCGAGGTCGAAGAATTTCGTGCCCTCGCGCAACTGAAACAGAGCCAACTCGACCGGCTGCGGGTGCGGGCCGGAATCGACGGCGTCTTGCAGGAACAGACGCTGAAGATTGGACAGTTCGTGACGCCCGGTACGACGCTGGCAAAAGTAGTCCAGCCGCAACGGCTGAAGGCGGAGCTGAAGATTGCCGAAACTCAGGCCAAGGACATTCAGATCGGACAGCCCGCCTCGGTGGATACACATAACGGTGTAATTCCTGGTCACGTTGTGCGCATTGATCCGTCTGTAGTGAATGGGACGGTGACGGTGGATGTGACCCTGGACGCCAAGCTGCCGCAGGGAGCACGGCCGGATCTCAGCGTGGATGGAACCATCGATCTGGAAAAGATGGACAATGTGTTGTACGTGGGACGTCCGGCCTTCGGGCAGGAACAGAGTACGGTGGGGATGTTCAAGCTGGAGCCCGACGGAAACAACGCGGTGCGCGCGCAGGTGAAGCTGGGACGCAGTTCGGTGAATACGGTGGAGATCCTGCAAGGGCTGAAAGAAGGCGACCAGGTCATTCTTTCCGATATGTCTCGCTGGGATTCTTATGATCGCGTTCGTCTGGAATAGGGCGGAGCGCTGAAAAGAGAAAGGAACTTCGATGGCTGACGCGGGAACGATTATCAGCATGGAGAACATCACCAAGGTCTTCTTCACCGATGAGGTGGAAACCCATGCGCTATCCGGAATTCACATGGAGATTCGCAAGGGCGAATATGTGGCGATTGCCGGGCCGTCCGGGTCGGGCAAGTCAACGCTGCTGGCGCTGATTGGATTGCTTGATTCGCCGACGGACGGGACCTATGTGCTCAATGGACACGCTGCTGCGAATCTGAATATCGGCGAGCGTTCGCGCATTCGCAATCGCGAAATCGGATTCATCTTCCAGAGCTTCAACCTCATCGGCGATTTGACCGTGTACGAAAATGTCGAACTGCCCCTGACGTATCGCGGCATGCCCGCGAATGAACGAAAAGAGCGAGTCCACAACGCCCTGGAGCGCGTCGGTATGAACCACCGGACTAAGCACTATCCTTCGCAGCTTTCGGGTGGTCAGCAGCAGCGCGTGGCGGTCGCGCGCGCGTTGGCCGGGTCGCCCGCCATCCTGCTGGCTGACGAACCTACCGGGAACTTGGATTCTCGCAATGCGGAAGCGGTTATGGATCTGTTGCGCGATTTGCATCGCGAAGGTGCGACCATCTGCATGGTCACCCACGACCCGCGTTTCTCGCGTCATGCCGAACGCACCATTCATATGTTTGACGGACGCGTGGTGGAGGAGAGCGTCGAGGTGAATTGAAGTCGCGGCAGGTTGGTTCATGGAGAAGAAATGATTCAACTGCGCAATATCGAGCGCACCTACAAAACCGGCGCTGGCGTCACCTATGTTCTGCGCCGCATCAACCTTGACATTCGGGAAGGTGAGTTCGTGACGGTTATGGGGCCTTCGGGGTCGGGGAAGTCTACCCTGATGAGCATCATTGGCATGCTGGATGACAGCTGGGCGGGCGAGTACTACCTACTCGAACACGCGATCCACAAGCTCGACCGGAAGAAGCGTTCGGAGTTGAACCGGAAATATATAGGATTCGTTTTTCAGAGCTATCACCTGCTTGACAACCTTACGGTGTATGAAAACCTCGATGTTCCGCTTTCTTATCGCAACATTCCCGGCCGGCAGCGCGCCAGCATGGTGGCGGAGATTCTGGATCGATTTCAGATCGTGGGTAAAAAGGACTTGTATCCCAACCAGCTTTCAGGCGGCCAGCAACAGTTGGTGGGAGTTGCGCGAGCGGTGGTGGGGAATCCAAAACTCATTCTCGCCGACGAACCTACGGGCAACCTGCATTCAAGCCAGGCGAAAGAGATCATGGAATTGTTCAAGAAATTGAACGACCAGGGCGCCACCATCATTCAAGTCACACACTCCGAGGCCAATGCGGCATACAGCGACAGAACGATCCAGCTATTCGACGGTTGGATCGCAAAGGATCCCGCGAATCCGGAAGCCAGCCCGGTGGCGGCTCAGTCGAGGTAAGAGATGGAAACTGTGCTTCAAGACCTCCGCTACGGCTGGCGCATGCTATGGAAGAGTCCCGGGTCCACTGTGGTCGCGGTGATCACGCTGGCGCTCGGTATTGCCAGCACAACTGCAATTTTCAGCGTGGTGGATGAGGTTTTGCTGCATTCGCTGCCGTATCCGGGTTCGAACCAAATCGTTAGCGTCTCACAAACTTTCAGGAGTACCGGCGCCGGTGCCAGCGCCTCCCCGGCGAACTACCTGGATTGGGTGGCGCAGAACCATGTCTTCTCCTCGATGGCAGCGTCTCGCGGGATGCAAGGCAACTTGACCGACGGAGAGCGTCCGGAACGCGTTCGCTTTGCCATGACCTCGTCGAATTTCTTTCCGTTGTTTGGTGTGGATGCGCTGCTGGGGCGCGGTTTACTGCCGCGAGACGCCAAAGCTGGCAGTGAGCACGTTGCCGTGTTGAGTTACGGTTTCTGGAAGCGGCGTTTTGCCTCGGACGGAAAAATCTTGGGGCGCAACCTCACGCTCAATGGCGAACCCTACACTGTGGTCGGCGTAATGCCCGCGAACTTTGCGCCGGATGATTACGAAGAACTTTGGCTGCCGTCTCCCTGGGATGTACCGCCTTATCCGCTTGCGCCCCAGAAAGACCCTCGCCCGCTCCGAGACAGTAGTTATTTTGATGTTTGGGCGCGCCTGAAACCGGGAATGACTCTGGAACAAGCAAGAGCTGAAATGGACGCCATTGCGCGCCGGCTGGAAAAGCAGTATCCGGATGCCGACGCGGACGTTGGCATTAGCGTTGTGCGCATGCAGGACAGCCTGGTCAAAGATATCCGCCCCGCGCTGTTCATCCTGTTGGCTGCGGTTGTCCTAGTGCTGCTGATTGGCTGCGGCAATGTGGCGAATCTCCTGCTGGCGCGAGCCACTGATCGAACGAAAGAGGTTTCAATCCGCACCGCTCTGGGAGCAAGTCGTACGCGGCTGGTTCGTCAGTTGCTCACGGAAAGCGTGTTGCTGGCTCTGTTCGCTGGAGTGGTGGGGATCCTGCTCGCCCGATGGGCGGTTCCGGCACTGCTGGCGCTGAGTCCGCCCGATATCAGCAATTTCAGTCGTGTCGGATTGAATCCGGAGGTGCTGGGGTTCAGCGTCCTGGTTTCCGTCGTGAGTGGAATTCTGTTCGGCCTCGCTCCCGCGTTCCACGCTTCCCGCCCAAATCTGAATGATGCATTAAAAGAAGGCGAACGAGGAAGTACCCACGCTCGCGGCGGAACTCGTTCGGCGCTGGTGGTTGCGGAAGTGGGACTATCGTTGCTGCTTTTGATCGGCGCGGGACTCATGGTCAAAAGCTTTGTGCGGCTGATGAACGTCGATCCAGGATTTGATCCGGATCATCTGCTGGTCTTCAGCATAGGACTTCCGCCTTCCTCGGCTCCGGAGCAGCAGGACGCCTTCTACCAGCAAGTTGAGAATCGCCTGCAGGCCGTACCAGGCGTGCAGTCGGTGGGCGCGGTGAGCCGATTGCCGCTGTCGGGTGGAAATAGCGATCGCACTTTCAAAATTCCTGGCAGCGACAAAGAATATAACGCCGATATCCGCATAAGCACTCCTGGCTATTTTCAGGCTATGGGAATTCCATTGTTAAAGGGTCGCAACCTGACTCAGCAGGATCGGACTGGGTCCACGCAGGTCGCGGTCGTGAATGAGGCTTTGGCGCGTAGCGTGTTCCCCGGGGAAGATCCGATTGGAAAATACATCAGCGATTTCGGGCCGTTGAATGACAAGGTCCAGATCGTCGGCGTGGTAGGGAATGTGCGCCACGCGGGACTGGAAATCATGCCGCGGCCGGAAGTGTATCTTGCGCTCGGGCAAGCGCACTGGCCTTCCATCTTCATGGCTGTGCACTGCAAGACCTCCGACCCGCTGGCCTTGACTGCAGCGGTGCAGAACGCGGTGTGGAGTGTGAACCAGGATGTTCCGCTGGCCAACCTTCGCACGATGCAGGATGTAATCGCCAACTCCGTGCTGCGACGGAAATTCACCATGCTGCTGCTGACGATTTTCGCCGGCCTGGCCATGCTGCTGGCTGCGGTCGGACTGTATGGACTGATGTCTTACATGGTTTCGAAGCGCACGCATGAAATCGGAATTCGAATGGCATTGGGCGCGCAGAAGGCTGACGTGCTGAGACTGGTGGTATGGCAAGGAATGTCGCTGGTCGCGCTGGGTCTGTTGATGGGTGTTGTAGTCTCGGCGATCGCCAGCCGGCTGATGTCCGGCCTGCTGTTTGGAGTAAGTGCGACTGACCCCGTGGTGTTCGGCGGGATTGCAACCTTGCTGGCGGGCGTAGCCTTGGCCGCCAATTATGTGCCAGCGCGAAGAGCGACGAAGATCGATCCCATGGTGGCGCTGCGGTACGAATGAAGTTTCGCATTCGAGATAGGAGAATCATGAGCAGAGAAATGTCAGGAGGTTATTTTCATCGACATCAGCCCAGGCTGCATATGATTCCGGCAATAGCGCTTTCGTTCGCACTTTTTCTGGCGGGGCTTGACGTCGCTGCGCAGAACCTGGTCGATTACTCAAAGCCAGCTTCGCATTTTCCTTATCTCGTTAGCCCTTACGTCGCACATGAAGTACCACAGCCTAGCTTTGGGAACACACCGCGGGTTGAGAGCTTGCTCAAGGATGGCAAGCTCAGGCTTTCATTGAGCGACGCAGTCACGCTGGCGCTGGAAAATAATCTTGACCTAGCTATTGCCCGCTTCAATCTCTCGATTGCGGACACTGACATCATGCGTGCCAAGTCTGGCGAGAGCGTGCGCGGCGTCGCGACTGGCTTGGTGCAGGGAACACCCGGGGGCGGTGTCGGAGGCTTTGGCAGCGGGGCTCCCGGCGCGGGAGCTGGAGGAACGTCGGGGGGCGCGGGCGGCGCGGGGACGGGCGCTTCGGGATTGGTGCAGTCAACTCTCGGCACAGGCACGGCGATTGATTCCTTCGATCCCATTATTACCGGAGGTTTGAACATCGATCACGCAACCTTCCCGGAATCGAGCACGGTCCTTTACGGAGTACAGTCGCTGCAGCAACACGCAGGCGTTGCCAATTTCAGTTATACGCAAGGCTTCGGATCAGGCACATTGATGACGCTCGGATTTAACAATGACCGGGTCACCAGCAATAGCGGTTTTGCTATTCTGTCCCCCGAAGTGGATAGTGGTTTTCGGTTGACCCTACGCCAGCACTTGTTGGCCGGTTTTGGCTTTGGCCCGAATTTGCGTTTTATCCACATCGCCCGCAACAACCGCGAGATTTCCGATGTGGCGTTTCGCGGCCAAGTCATCGCGACTGTTTCTCAGATCCAAAATATTTACTGGGATCTGGTAAACGCGTACGAGGACGTGAAGGTCAAGGAACGTTCGCTCGAGCTGGCGGAAAAGACGCTCTCTGATGATCGCGAACAGGTGAAGATCGGGGCCATCGCTCCCATGGAAGTGATGAAGGCGGAGAGCGAAGAGTCAGCCCGCAGTCAGGATTTGCTGCTCTCGCAAAATGGATTGCAGTTGCAGGAACTGCTGGTCAAGAACGCGATCACGCGCGATCTAAGCGATCCAACTCTGGCTTCGGCCTCGGTAATCCCGACGGACACCATGAGCATTCCCGAGGTAGAGCCGGTGACTCCTATTCAGGATTTGCTTTCCGATGCGCAGGCGCACCGGCCGGAACTGGCGGAGGCGCGCATGGATCTGAGTAATCGTGAGATCACGCGCAAAGCAGCGGCGAACGCCTTGAAGCCAGCTTTGGATCTGATCGCGTGGTACGGAGCTTACGGCTTGGCGGGCGTGCAGACTCCGCTGTCGCAGTACCAGGGACCGCCGATTGCCCCGGTCGGTACCTCCGGATATTCCACTGCATTCACTGATCTGTTCAAGAACAATTCGCCTGACTATGCGGTTGGGCTGAATCTGACGATCCCGTTGCGCAACCGCGGAGCGCAAGCCGATCAGATCCGCTCGCAGTTGGAATATCGGCAGGCACAACTGCATCTGCAGCAGTTGCAGAATCAGATTGGGATCGAAGTACGCAACGCGCAGTTTGCATTATTGCAGAATCGGTCTCGGGTAGAGGCGGCGCGCAAAGCGCGTGACCTGGCGCAGCAGACTTTCGACGTCGAGCAAAAAAAGAAAGCTCTGGGCGCGTCTACCAGCAATCTGGTGCTGCAGGCGGACCGCGACCTGGCGCAGGCGGAATCGAATTTTGTGGAAGCCATGTCCACGTATGAAAAGTCAATCGTGGAATTAGACCGCGCCACCGGTTTGACGCTGTCACACTCCGGCATCGAGATTGAAGAGGCAGTGCGCGGCGAGGTGCAGCAGATTCCGCACTTCACCGGAGTTGCTCCCAGGAAAGACGCGGTGAGTGACGAGTCGCGGCCGCAAACAAATTGAGCTGGCCCTCAGATCGAAATTCAAGTTCGCCACGTTCAGGGTTGAGACGACATGACCACAACGGCGGTATCCTCTATGACTATGCATGCCAGTTCTAATTCCGCGCCGCGGCTGCTCATTGCCGACGATCAGCGGGATGTGCTGGAAGCTTTGCGTCTGCTGTTGAAGCCGGAAGGTTTTGTCATCGAAGCAGTGACCTCGCCTTCGGGTGTGCTTGACGCGTTGCAGTCGCGGGAATTCGACGCAGTGCTGATTGATCTCAATTACACACGAGATACGACCTCCGGCCAGGAGGGTCTCGACCTGCTCTCGCGCATTCAGACCAGCGACAGCACTTTGCCGGTGATCGTCATGACCGCGTGGGGAAGCGTGGATGTGGCGGTGGAAGCGATGCGGCGGGGCGCGCGCGATTTCATACAGAAGCCCTGGGAGAATGCGCGCTTGCTTTCGGTATTGCGCACCCAGGTCGAGTTGAGCGGCGCACTGCGGCGCGGCCAGCGTCTCGAAGCGGAGAACCGACTGCTGCGAGCCGAAGGGCTTCCTAAATTCATTGCGAACTCTGACGCGATGCAACCGGTGCTGCGCCTGATCAGCAGCGTGGGCCCATCTGACGCCAACGTTCTGATCACGGGAGAGCATGGCAGTGGAAAGGAAGTTGTGGCGCGCACTCTGCACGCCCTCTCCAACCGGGCTTCTCGACCCCTGGTGGCAGTGAATACCGGCGGCTTGCCCGAGGGAATTTTTGAGAGCGAGTTATTCGGCCACGTAAAAGGAGCATTCACGGACGCCCGCACCGACCGGATCGGCCGCTTCGAATTGGCGCACGGTGGCACGCTTTTTCTGGACGAGATTGCGAACATTCCTCTTTCACAGCAAGCCAAGCTGCTGCGAGTTCTCGAAAGTGGCGAGATGGAGAGAGTGGGTTCTTCGCAAACGCGACGCGTGGATGTGCGGATTATTTCGGCTACGAATGCCGATCTCAACCAGGAAGTGGACGCAGGGCACTTTCGGCAAGACCTTCTTTTCCGCTTGAACACGGTCGAGGTTCATGTTCCCCCGTTGCGCGAACGCCGGCAGGACATCTCGCAGCTTGCCATGTATTTCCTGAACCGCTACGCTGAGCGCTATCGCAAGCCGGCGAAGACGCTGGATCCATCCGCGATGCAGGCGATGTTGGAGTATTCTTGGCCTGGGAACGTGCGCGAACTGGATCATGCGATTGAACGCGCGGTACTGTTGTCCAGCGGCGACGCCGTACGAGTGAGCGACTTGAGCCTGCGCAATGCGCGCGAAAGCGCGCAGCGCATGGAGGACCTTAGTCTCGAAGAGGTAGAGTCGCTGCTGATCCGCAAAGCCATCGACCGTTTTGGCGGTAATATCAGCCAGGCAGCGGAAGCGCTCGGACTGAGCCGCAGCGCGCTCTACAGACGGCTGCAGAAATATGGAATCGGAAGCAGCTAATCAGCCTCGGGGCTCGATGGCGTCCACAGACGCGCCACGACCGGAGCCTCGGGTTCATTTTCCGCGGAAATCCAAGCATCGCTTAAGTCATGAAAACCGGATTCTGCTGCTGACCCTCGCGTCTGGTGCGGCGGGGATCGCGCTTGCCCTGGTGCTGCTCTGGACCGGTGATCACGAATTCAGCACGCGCTGGACCCTTACTTTTTTCGTTTTGGTGATCTGGGTAGGTTTTGCTTTTGCCTCGCGCTCCGCCGTGATCCGTCCCTTGCAAACTCTTTCCAATATGCAATCCGCGTTGCGGGAGGGGGATTTTTCGTTCCGCGTGCGCGGCGCAGAAATTGGAGATGCTCTGGGCGAGTTGATGATCGAGGTTAATACGCTTTCGGAAATGCTGCGCGAGCAACGCCTTGGCGCCATGGAAGCCAGCGCGCTGCTTACCACGGTGATGACGGAAATTGACGTCGCCGTATTCGCTTTCGATGGCGAGCGCAGGCTCCGGCTGGTGAACCGCGCCGGCGAACGAGTGATGGCTCAGAATGCCGAACGTCTTCTGGGAAAAAGCGCGGGGGAGTTGGGATTGGCGGAGTGCTTGGAGGGAGAATCGGCGCGCACCCTGGAAAAGAGTTTTCCCGGGCAAGCCGGCCGCTGGGGAGTTCGCCGTTCGGTATTCCGGCAGGGAGGCAAACCCCATTACCTCGTCGTGATCGCCGATTTGAGCCGCGCCTTGCGCGAGGAAGAGCGGCAAGCCTGGCAGCGCCTGGTGCGGGTGCTTGGCCATGAGCTGAATAATTCTCTGGCTCCAATTTGCTCGATCGCAGGCAGTCTCGAAGAGATCATGAAACGGGAAGTTCGCGCCTCCGATTGGGAAGACGATTTGCGCCGTGGCCTGCGCGTGATTGTCGATCGCTCGGACGCTCTCAGCCGCTTCATGCGCGACTACTCTCGCCTCACCCGTCTGCCCAAGCCTCAGCTTCGCCGCACCGACATCAGTACGTTGGTAAGAGTCGCGGCCGGCTTGGAAAGGCGCGCCAGCGTCGAGATTGAGCCAGGGCCGGAAGTCGCGCTGGAGGCTGATCCCGACCAACTGCAGCAATTGCTGATCAACTTGATCCGCAACGCGGTTGACGCCTCGCTCGAAAATGCGGGAAAGGTTAAAGTAGGATGGACGAGGAATGGAAGTTCGCTCCATCTGTTTGTGCGGGATGAAGGCCCCGGAATCGCTAATCCATCGAATTTATTTGTGCCCTTCTTTACTACCAAGCCTGGCGGGTCCGGCATCGGCCTGGCCTTGAGCCGTCAAATCGCCGAGGCTCACGGGGGAAGCGTCTCGCTAAACAATCGTGCCGACGGAAAAGGCTGCGAGGCGGTGGTTCAGTTGCCTCTGGAAAGCTGAGCGAACTAAACACCGTTGTCGTCCCGAGCAACGCGAGGGATCTAGGTTATTGTCTTCGCTCCCCGTATCCTCCGAGCAGGCGAACACCCAGATTCCTCGCTTTGCTCGGAATGACATTGCTTATGTCGGAATGACAGGGCTTAATGGGATGCAGGTGGTGAAAGTGGTCTCGAACCCAAAACCCGGTGAGGTACAATGTCTCTCTTCCAAAAGCGACTCATAAGCGAGCTGGGCGGGAGGCTCCGAGAACGATCTGCGATAGTCGGAGGCCCAGCGAATAATTAGATCGAGACTTTTCCCGAAGGACACAAGAAAACTTTTTCCGGAGGCTTCATGAAACGGCTGCTACTGTGGACCGTCCTATGTCTGGTTTTGCCTGGAGCGTTGCAGGCGCAGAATGAATCTGTGACCGATCAATCGGACCGCATGTTCTTTCCCCACGATGCGTTTTGGGGCTATGCGCAGCTTGACCTGGCGCCTCCGCACAACGAGATCGATCCGAATCTGTGCGCTGGCAACGCGGGGAGCTACGGGGGCGTAAACGCTCCTTGCAGCATGTTCGCTCGCTATATGCTCTCCGGGCTTTTGGAGGTGCGGCCTTTTGGCAAAGGCCAGTTCCGCAGATTCATGCTCTTTGGGCAGCCATCATTCTTGTTTGGCAAAAACATTCCGCAGACGCTCTACACCTGGTCGCCTGACGCGATCGGTATCGAGCATTCCTGGGGATTGGGAGTTTATCTTGCCAAAGGATTCGAATTCCGCGTGACCCAGCATTTTCTGTTTGACCGGTTGGGCGCTCGCGACCGTAATCTCGGGCCAGCGGATTTGGGTAACAACGGCCCCTGGGGAAGATACAACACGATCGGAGTGAGAAAGTATTTTGGCACGCGAAGATGGTGAAAGAGTGTGGACGCGTGGGTCCGCGCCCGTGCGTTTGTGTCCCAAGATAAACCATTAAGCCAACGGGGCCGACTATTCGGAACGATGTCTGGTTTTGAGCGAGTAATTTCGGATGTCTCCGAAGGCGGTCACCCCGATGTGACCAATCGACATCCAGCGCTCGAGCGTATGGTGGCCAGTGCGATGTAGCAAGTAAGAGATGCCAATGGAAGTCATGGTGCCAGCCGCTTCCAGGCTGGCGAATCCCGCCGAATTGTTGACTACGTCGTCGGGCAGAAGAATTTCTTGCCTTCCACGGGCCTGAAAGTTTCGTGTGGAGGCGTAATCCATGCCTCTGGTGACGGCGACTCCAGAAAAGAGCAGGAGGTTTGTTCGATCCCAAAAGGCGTGCGGCGGGGGAGTGTGCGTTGCGGGTTCAGTTGGGGAGAGCGCGGGCTTGCTGGAATCAGATTTTGCCGATGAATCGTGGCGGACAGCTTCCTGCCCCGTCGCAGGTTGCGAGATCAGGAAGTAGCCCAGGATGAGCATCCCCAGGACGAACGATTTGCCAGACGACTGGATCACCCCTCCCCACGGCATTTCAGCATTGTAACGGTAAGCCACGGAATGCGCGGGTTGGCTGTGGATCACACCCCTATGTGATCCAGAGCACTCACGCGTTCTCGCTTGAAAGTTCTATAATTACTATTTCCTAAACGCTCTCTTGGAGGATATGCGATGGCGGTTTCATACAACGGACTCCCCGTGCCCACGAACGGCGCGCGGATCACCTATAGTAACGGGCGCTTCCAGGTGCCTGACAATCCGATTATTCCGTTTATTGAAGGCGATGGCACGGGCCGGGATATCTGGAAAGCATCCGTGCGCGTGTTCGATGCCGCCGTGGAAAAAGCTTACGGA
>Ga0307476_10001608_pt1 | contig 13694 bp, 12 predicted proteins | sample atmos_gasesECM2C_2_FD_203314 | JGI IMG/M metagenome (GOLD analysis project Ga0307476, IMG submission 203314) | Hardwood forest soil microbial communities from Morgan-Monroe State Forest, Indiana, United States - atmos_gasesECM2C_05 | ecosystem: Environmental > Terrestrial > Soil > Temperate... | reverse complement strand
CATCCGCCATCGGCAGGAAGCCGACGAAGTCGGTCAGCCAGGCAAACGGGACCCGCTTCTCGCCGGGGTTCTCATGCAGGTAGTAGTCCAGCTCCCAGGCCTCGTCGCCGATCCAGAGGTCGTAGCGGTCCTCGCGCACGACGTCGTGGAAGAGCATGAAGTTGGCGGCGAGGATCTCGTCCATCCGCCGCAGCGCCTGGAAGCAGTGGAGGTCGTGCTCGGCGGACTCAGACTCGATGTGATGGGACTCGTTCGCAAGATGGGCGCTGGCGGGATGGATTCGCTCGCCCTCGGATTCGAGCACGCGGGTGACAGGGTCCTGCGCCAGCCAGTCGATCTCGAGGTCGGGCTGCAGGCGGCGCAGCTCGCGGGCGATTGCGACGTCGCGCTGGGCGTGGCCGAGACCGATCGGCGAAGAGATGTAGAGGGCGCGAGGGCGGCCGTCGGGGCGGTAGACGGTCGGGTCGCGCGGGGTGCGCGGGCGCCCGAAGCGGTCCTCGGCGAAATCGCGCAGGGCGAGGTTGACCTGGACCGGCCTGCGGGCATGGGGGAAGTGGCCGGCGCCGGGGACGACCTCCTGCTCACCGTCACTGAGGTGGGCGAGCTTGCGCCCGTCGCGGGCGGGGGTGATCTTGTCGCGGTCGCCCTGGACGACGAGGATCGGGCAGGGCATCCCCTCGGCCAGCTCGCGCAGGGTCTCGCGGTCGGTGTGGATGCGGTCGGCGAGCGTGGTGGCGACCGTTGCGAAGTCGGTATCGAGCGCCCAGCCGACGCCGTCCTCGATCCCCTTGGTCGAGTGGGGCTCGGAGAAGCAGCGCTCGATGAACCACTGGGCGAACTCGGGGTAGCGCTCGGGCCACCTGGTCGTGTCGAAGTGACCCCACCAGCGGAACCGCGCGCGGCTGAGGAAGGCACGGCTGAGGCGGCCGCTCTTGAAGACCGACCAGTGCGACGGCGTGTAGGGGAACAGCGGGCCGATGAAGGCGGCGCCGGCGACCCGCTCGGGCGCCAGGCGACCCAGCTCGAGCTGATACTGGGCTCCTTTGGAGAGGCTCACCATCACCGCCCGCCCGGTCCCGGTCGCGTCCATCACCGCCAGGCAGTCGCGGGCGAATTCGGCCGGCGCGTAGCGGCGCGGGTCGCGGCAGCGGTCCGAGCGGCCGTTGCCGAGCCCGTCCATCGCCAGCACCCGGAAGTGGCGGGCAAAGTAGGGGATCTGCATCTTCCAGTGACGTGAATGGACCAAGGACCAGGTGGGGAGGAGGAAGACCGTCTCCTCGCCCTCGCCGTAGACCTCGTAGAAGAGCCGCAGCCCGTCGCGTTCGGCGAAGCCGGAATCCTCCGGGTAGCAGGCGCGGCTCTGCTCGCCCTCGCGGCCGATCGCAGTGGTCACGGTCATGCGTTCACCCGCTGTAGAGAGACGAGCCAGCCTTCGATCGCGTCGAGGAGCTCGGTGTGGCCGCGGTCGAAGCCGACCAGGCGCTCGAACAAAAGGCCCTTGTTGAACTGCATCACGAGCGCCGCCAGCGCCTCGGCGGAAAAACCCGACTCGGCAAGGTCGTACTCCTCGATCGCGTCGGCGAGGGCGTCGCGCAGCAGCGTGCGCCAGCGCTCGTCGACCGCCCGCAGCCGGACCTGCATCTCGGGGCGGTTCCAGGCGAGGGCTTCGAGCTCGGCCCAGACCTTCGGGTAGCCCGAGGCGAGGTCCTCATCGATGTATCCCATCGCCGTTCGCCACTTCTCGGCGAACGGCGCTTCAGCTCCATACAGCTCGCGCTGGCGGGCGAGGATGCGCTCGGTGAAGCGTTCCAGGGTCTGCAGCAGGAGCTCGTCGACCGAGCCGAAGTAATAGTGGACGAGGCCGTGGTTCTGTCCCGACTCCGCCGCCAGCTGCCTGGTCGAGATCCCGGCTGCGCCCTCGCGGATCAGCAGTTGCTCGGCGGCGTCAAGGAAGGCTTCGATGTTGGTCTCTCTCTTAGTCACTTGACTTAGTCGAATAGCTAAACAGTTCATCCGGCTCTTGTCAACTGGCATCGAATCCGTGATTTCTCCGAATGCGCCCGACGCACCTCGGTGGACTGGGCAGCGGGCGGCAATAGGGTCGAACCGATGTGGAAGGTCGTTGAGCAAGAGAACGGCGTCGCCGTCGCCCGCTTCGACCGGCCGCCGATGAGCTACTACACCGACGAGGACATCGGCCAGCTCGAGGAGTTGGTTGCGGACTGGGCGGGGCGGCAGGTGCCGGCGGTCGTCCTCGCCGGCGGCCGGCCGGGCAAGTTCATCACCCACTTCGAAGTCGACGGGATCCTGCTCAAGCAGACCGAGCCGGAGGGGCCGGTCGAGTCGCCGGCGCGCACGCGCCGGATCCACCTGCTGACGCAGGCGATGAACAAAGCGCCGATGCCGATCGTCGCCGCCCTCAACGGCGACGCGATGGGGATCGGCTTCGAGCTCGCCCTCTCCGCCGACGTCCGCGTCGGCGAACGCGCCGATCACCGCTACGGGTTGATCGAGACCCGGCTCGGGATCGTCCCCGGCGGCACCGGCCTGACCCGGATGACGCGGATGATCGGGACCGGCAAGGCGATGCTGCTCGGCGCCGGCGCCCGGGCGCTGACCCCAGAGGAAGCCTTCGAATACGGCCTGGTCGAGTTGCTGGAGGACGATGCGCTGGTCGCGGCGATCGCAGTTGCCGACCGGATCGCGGAGCTGCCGCGGGCGGCGGTCGCGATGGCGAAGAAGATCGTCTACCAGAGCCAGGGGGTGCCGCTCGCGGTCGCGCTCGAGTTCGAGGCGGACTCCGCCTACCGGGCGAAGCAGTCCCCGGAAGCGGCGCCGGCCCTGCGCGACTACCTCTCGCGCCCGTTCGACGAGCGCCGGGCCTGGTTCGAACGCTGATGGACGGGATGCGCGACCGGGTCGCGATCGTCACCGGCGGCGGCCGGGGAATCGGCCGTGCGATCGCCCTCGGCCTCGCCGCCGAGGGGGCGACGGTCGCCGTCATCGCCCGCAGCCAGGACCAGCTCGATGCGGTGGTCGCCGAGGCGGCGGAGCTCGGCGGCGAGGGGCTCGCCCTGGTCGTCGATTGCATGGACGGGCAGGCGCTGAAAGCCGCCGTCGAGGAAGTGCACGCGCGTCGCGGCCGCCTCGACGTCCTCGTCAACAACGTCGGCGGCCTGGTCGGCGAGGTCGGCAGGCTGGCGGCCCTCGAGCACGACGACGAGCTCTTCGAGCAGAACCTCTTCCTCAACCTGACCACCGCCTACTACGCGACCCGGGCGGCGCTGCCGCAGATGGTCTCCGGCGGCTACGGGCGGGTGCTCAGCATCGGCTCCGGCTACGCCACCCACGGCGGCGGCACGATCGCCTACAGCGCCGCCAAGCACGGCCTCATCGGCTTCACCCGCGCCCTCGCCTACCAGGTGCCGCCGGCGATCACCGTCAACTGCCTCTGCCCGGGCTGGACCAACACCGCGATGCTCGACTGGGCCGGCCCCGACGCCGCCGCCGCGGCTCGGGTCAAGGCCGAAGCGCAGACCGTCCAGGGACGGGTCCTGGAGCCGAGCGAGCTGGTCCCGATGGCGACGCTGCTCGCCAGCCCGCAGGCCGCCGGGATCACCGGCCAGGTGATCAGCGTCGACGGCGGCTACAAAGTCTGATTCGGCAGAGCTGACTCAGCGCAACTCGTCGAGCGAGGTGACCTCGAGGTCGAACGGCTCGTCGGCAGAGCGCCGGCGGCGGTACGGCGAGACGATCACGCGGTGGACTTCGCCGCAAAGGCAGGGGACCTCGATCGGGCTCGTGTCCGCTGCCGGGTCGGTGGCGACCTTGAGGCGCCGCAGCTCGCCGGCGGACTTGCAGCCGAACGAGATCACCCAGCCGTAGTCGGCGGGCTCCTCGCGTTTTTTTTGGCGGCGGGGTGGAGTCATCTCTGTGAACCAGCGGCGCGACCCTAGACGAGACGGGCGTTGAGGGTGATCTCGGGCACGCCGGCGAGGGCGCGGGAGACCGGGCAGCCGGCCTTGGCAGCTTCGGCGTGCTCGGTAAATGCAGCGTCGTCGATGCCCGGCACCGAGCCCTCGACGTCGAGCTCGATGCTGGCGATCGTCGGTTTGCCGTCGAGCGGCCGCAGTTGCACCCTGGCGGTAGTGCTGACGCTGTCGGGCACGTGACCCGCTTCGGAGAGGATGTTGGAGAAGGCCATCGAGTAGCAGGCGGCGTGGGCGGCTGCGATCAGCTCCTCGGGGTTGGTGCCCTCGCCCTCCTCGAAGCGGGATTTGAAGCTGTAGGAGCCGCTGAAGACGCCGTCGCCGACGGTGACCTCGCCGCCGCCCTCTTTGAGGTTGCCCTTCCAGACAGCGCTGCCGTTTCGAGTTGCCATGCCAGTCCTCTCTACGCGGGAGTGGGGTGAGGACGAGCTTGGCAGATCGGCACGGAAGAAAATCAGTCGCCGACGAGGAGACCTGCGAGCACCGAGAGGTCGCGGAGCTCGAGCTCGGCCGGCGCCAGCTCGGCCGGCCACTCATCGCCGTCGCGGTTGAGCCAGACGGTTCGCATGCCGGCGCGGCGGGCGGCGTCGACGTCCTCGTGCGGGTGGTCGCCGACGTGGAGGCAGGCGGCGGGATCGAGGCCGAGCAGCTCGGCGGCATGGGTGTAGATCGCCGGGTCGGGCTTGTGGATTCCGTACTCGATCGCCAGCACGACCTGGGCGAAGTGCGCGCCGAGGTCGAGCCGCGCCGGGTGGGTGTTGCCGTTGGTGACGACGGCGAGGGGGAAGCGGGCGTGGAGAGCGGCGATCGCCTCGACGACATCGGGATAGGGGCGCAGGACCGCGAAGCGGTCGTCGAAGTATTTCTCGCAGAGGGGTGCCGCCAGCTCCGGGCGAACTGGCTCCGCTCGTTGCAGCGCCTCGGCGAAGGCGACGAACCGGATCACGTCCATTCCCGCTCCTTGTAGTTCCGGCCAGGCGGCGACCTCGTCGCGAATCGCCTGGAGCCATTGCGGGGTGATTGGGACGCCGCGGTGGCGAATGCCGGCCTGGTTCAGCGCCTCGGCCGAGAGCGCCAGCGCCGTCCGCATCGAGCTCTCGAAGTCCCAGAGAGTGCCGTCGCCGTCGAAGCTGACCGCGGCGACGTCGGCGAAACGGTGGCTCACCGCGCGATGATCGCAGACGTGGTGAGCCCCGCTAGGCGGCCGCTTCGAACGTCGCCGCCTTGGCTGCCGGCCCCAGCGCAGCCAGGGCCTCGGTCAGCCGGGAGCCGAGGTCTTCCTCGCTGCGGTCCCACAACAGCGGGCCGCTGCCATCGCTGAGCAGCTCCTGGGTGAGGGCGACGCCGCGCGGGTCGACAGGGTCGGTGTCGGCCAGGCGACGAGCCAGCCGTTCGAGCGCGGGCCGGGCCTTGCTCGTCTGCTCGCGGGAAGCGGCGAGACGGACGCCGAAGGCGGCGGGCTCGACTTCGTTGCGGGCGATGCGGCGGATGATCTCGGCCAGCTCGCGGCGCTTTGCGGGCGCGGTGAGGACGCCGGCGCGCAGGCTGAGCTGGGTGCTGGCGCCCGGCGAGGTGCCTTCGGCCAATTGGCGGTCGAGGCGGCGCGCCGCCAAGCGGGCGACCAGGCGGTCGTAGGGGCTCATCGTTACTCCTTCGGTCGTGGTCTGGGGGGTCATCGACCAGGAGCCTCGGTGGCGGCGCTAAACGAATCCTTGACGCAGGATTCCCAAACCGGCGTACGATCCAGAAAATGTCCGTCCAGGCTGCCGCTCGCATCGCGCGCCCCGCGTTGGCGCGGCAGGTCTGCGACGGCTTCGACGCCGGCTCCGTGGTGCTGGTCGCCGGCGCCGGCTACGGCAAGACGACGGCGCTGGAAGAGGCGATCGAGCTCTCCGGGCGCCGCGCGATCTGGCTTGCTTGCGGCGACGCCGGCGGCGAAGCCGGACGGCTGCTGTCGGCCGCGGTCGAGGGGTTGCGAGTGGCCGTCCCCGGCCTCGCCGACGTGGTCGGCGACGCGATCGCCTCCGCGCTGGAGCCGGTCGACGTGCGCTCGGCGACGGCGGCGTTGATGGCCGACCTCGAGCGGCTGCTGGTCGAGCCGTTGGTGATCGTCTTCGACGACGCCGAGGAGTTGGAGGAGGACGTGACGGCGCTGGCGATGATCGAACAGCTGCTCGGAGTGCGCGAAGCGCCGCTGGCAGTTGCGATCGCGACCAGGCGACCGCTCGATCTGAAGTTGGCCAAGCTGCGCGCCTCCGGGCGGCTGATCGAGATCGGGCCAGCCGAGCTCGGCTTCACCGCCAGCCAGTGCGAGGAGCTGCTGCGGATCCGCCACGGTCGCGAGGTCAGCCGCGAGGAGGTCGAGGCGGTGCTGGCCGCCAGCGAGGGCTGGCCGATGGGGGTGGCGCTGACCGGCATCGCCGGCACCGTCGATCCGGTGACCGCCTCCCAGGAGGAGCTGTTCGGCTACCTGGCGGAGGAGGTCTTCGACCAGCTCGGCCCCGAGATGCGCCTGCACCTGGCCGACTCCAGCGTGCCCGACGTGCTGACGCCGGAGATCGTCGCCGACCTCGGCCTGCCCTCCGGGTTCCTCGATGAAGCTCAGCGCTCGGGCCTCTTCCTGCGGGTGCGACCGTCGGGTAAACGCACCTATCACCCGCTGTTTCGCGACTTCCTCCGCGGCCGCCTTGGCGAGCTGCGGAGCGACGAGGAGCGGGCCGAGCTGCACTCCCGCGCCGCCGAGAGCCTGGCGGCGGCTGGTCGCACCGCCGACGCGATCGGCCACTGGCTGGCGGCCGAGCGCTTCGAGCAGGCGCTGGCGGCGCTCGCCGTCGCCGGTCCGCACCTCGCCCGCACGGCGCCCGACTCGCTGGGCGCCTGGCTGGCGGCGCTGCCGCCGGAGCTGCGCCGCGAGCCCGACTACGTCTTCCTCGAGGCTCAGCTGCTCTGGGGCGCGGGGCTGCACGAGCTGGTCGAGGACTCGCTGCGGCAGGCGGTGGACGGCTTCGCCGAGGCCGGCAACCACGACCAGGCCTGGCTGGCGCGGATCTTCCTCGCCGACACCCTGTTGTTCACCGGCGGCTTCGACAAGGTCGCCGCCGTCGCCGCCGGCTGGGAAGAGGCGGAGTCGCCGATCGCTGCCGCGGCGGCGACGGGAGTCGCCTGGTTCCAGGTCGTCGCCTTCGCCTCGCTCGGCCGCAAGGAGGAGGCCGACGAGCTGCGCGAGCGGCTTTGGCGCGACCCCGAGGCCGCCGCCCACTTCTCCTTCCTCGATGTCCTGCCCGGGGCCGGCTTCAGCTTTGCGGCCGGCGAATCGGAGCTGGCGCTCGAGCTGCTGCGGGCGACGATCGCGCAGTTGGAGCTCGACGATCCCTTCGGCCGGCTTCCCTACGCGCTGGGAATGATGCTGGTGATCATGCGCAGCCTCGGCTGGCGCGAGGAGGTGCCGGCCTGGATCGAGCGCTGCGAACGCGAGTCCGAGCGGGTCGGGCTCGGTTTCGCCCTGCGCGACTTCCGCCTGCAGCGCGCCTCCTGGCTGGCCGAACACGGCGACCTGGCGCGGGCCGAGGCGGAGCTGGCCCGGGCGGGGCGGCGCGAGGGCACCGGCTGGCGCAAGGTCTACGAAGCCGAGGCGGAAGCACACGTCGCGCTCCTGCGCGGCGACAACGAGGCGGCGGTGACCGCCGCCCAGCGGGCGCTCGACGCGATCGCGCCGGGGCCGACTCCGTGGCTGACGCTGGCCGCGGTCGAGATGTCCGAGGTGCTGCTCGACGCCGGTGCGCCTGTCGCCGCCGCTGCTGCGATCGCGGCGACGATGGCGGAGAACGACATCCGCTTCCCGGCCGAGCGCGGCCGCCTGCACCGCGCCTGGTTGCTCGCGGCTCGCGCCTGCATCGAGCACGCGACCGGTGAGCCGGAGGCGGCAGCCGCCACCCTGCGCAGCTGTTGGGACGAAGCCGGCGCGGAGGCGAGCCCGATGGTGCGCGGACGCTGGCCGCGGATCCGGCCGGTGCTCTGGCAGGCGCTCTCCGACGGCGTGATCAAGCCCGAGGAGGTGCTGCCGGCGATGCAGGGCGCCTTCCCTGGTGGCGAGGCGCTGGTGGCGATGGTCGACCATCCCGAGCCGGAGGTTCGGCGCGCCGCCCTGCTCACTGCCCTCAGCGCCGGCCATCCGGAGCTGCTGGCCCGGCTCGAGGAGCTCGGCGAGGACGAGGACGAGCAGGTGGCCGCCGCCGCGGCGGCGGCCCGCCAGCGGTTGCGCCACAGTCCGCCGCCGTTGCGCTTCGAGCTGCTCGGCGGTTTCCGCGTCAGGCGCGCGGGGTGGGAGCTCGACGAGGGCGCCTGGCAGCGGCCGATGGCCGCCCGCGTCGTCCGCTTCCTCCTGATCCAGGGATCGGCCACCGTTCCCGAGGACGCGCTGTTCGACGCCTTCTGGTCCGACCGTCCCTCCGACACGGCCCGCCAGCACCTGGCGGTCGCCGTCTCGCGGGCGCGCAAGGTCCTCGACCTGCCGGGAACCGAGCAGAGCGTGATCGAGGTCCGCGAGCGCACCTATCGGCTGGCGTTGCGCGAGCGCGACAGCGTCGACTTCCTCCAGTTCGAGGCGGCGGTGGCAGAGGCGCTCGCGGACGGCGGCTCCGGGCGGCGGGCCGCACTCGAACGGGCGGCCGAGCTCTGGTGCGGTGAGCCGCTGCCGGAGGACCGCTACGCGGAGTGGTCGGCACCCTGGCGCGAGCGACTGCAGGGCACCTACTCCGATCTCCTCTGCGCTCTGATCGCAAGCTATGCGGCTGTTGCCGATCACGACCAGGTGATCCGCACCGCGCGGGTCCTGCTCACCGTCGATCCGCTCAACGAGAGCGGGCACAGAGCGCTGATGATCGCTTACGGCAGGACCGGCCGCACCAGCCACGCGCTGCGCCAGTACCTCGAGTGCCGCCGCGCCCTGGTCGTCGACCTCGGTGTCGAGCCCTCGGTCGAGACCTCGCGTCTGCAGGCCCGGATCCTCGCCGGCGAGGCGGTGTAGGGGTGTCGCCCGCGGCAGTGCTTAGGCGCCGGGGTGGGCCCGGAGGAGGACCGTCTTCGGCCGGCTGAAGGAGGCGCCGCCGCGCGGCTCGAAGGTGACGCGGGCGCGCACCCGGACCGAGCCGCGGCGGTGAAGCTGGCGACCCAGCTCGCCCCGGGGGGCAACGGGGACCGTGGCCTGACCGCATTTGCGGGCCGGGGCGGTGGTCGTCCTCAGGCCGCGGCCGCTGACCTTCAGCTTGCCCGGCCCGGGGACGTAGACGCGGACGCCGTTGCCGTGCTTGGGCGCCGAGTAGAAGAGGAAGGTGTTCGCTGGGGCGGAGGTTGGGGTGAACATCACGATCGATTCGGTGGAACCGTCGAACGACCAGAGCTTGCCGCCGGCAAAGACGAGGTCTTCGAGCGAGCTTTCCCAGTCCAGGCCGAGACGGAATTCGGTGATCGCGCCGCTTGCGGTGATGCGGCCGATCGATGGCGTCGAGGACGGGGAGGCGTAGGCCGGATCGCCCGAGTTCCAGGTCGTGAACCAGACGTTCCCGTCCGGGCCGCGGACGAGATTGTTCGGGCCCTCGTAGCCCTGCATCGGTCGCAGGCAGTCGCTGAATTCGGTGATCTGGCCGCTCGGGGTGATCCGCCCGATCGCGGCCAGGCCGCTTTCGGTTTCGCGCCGGCCGGGCGGCGGGTCCTTCCAGATCCGGAACCAGGCGTTGCCGTCGGCGCTGACGGCGAACGGCCCGACGTTGGCGGTGCGCGGGTCGAGTCCGGCGCCAAACCGTTCGACCACCCCCGCCGGGGTGACCCGTTCGACCAGCGGCGTCGGCTCGTTGGCGCTGAACCAGAGATTCCCTTCGGCGCCGGGAGTGGGCCCCTCGAAGATCGTGAATTCATGGAACGGCAGGCCGCCGAACAGGGAGATTTCGCCTCCCGGGGTGGCGCGGCCGACCGCCGGGAGGTTCGATTCGTCGCCGAACCAGAGGTTGCCGTCGGGGCCGGCGGTGGGGTGGGTGATGTTCGAGGTCGGGGTGAGCCCGGCGCTGTACTCGGTGATCGCGCCGAGCGGGGTGGCACGGCCGATCGTCTGCCCGGTCGGGGCGAAGAAGGCAGCGTGGGTGAACCAGATGCTGCCGTCCGGCGTGGCGGCGATTTCGAACGGCGAGCCGTGCTGGCCGGGCGGCTCGGGGAAGAGGGTGATCTCGCCGCCCGGGGTGACCCGGCCGACGCCACCACCGCCCGCGCCGCGGGACTCCCAGGTGAACCAGAGGTTGCCGTCGGCACCGGCGACGATCATCGACGGTTCCGTGCGGTGCGAGAACCCGGCGGTGAACCTGGTCAGCTTCCCCTGCGGCGTGATCCGGTTGACCGCGATCCGGGCGGCTTCGCCGGGCCCGTTCGGGTGGTTCTGGGTGAACCAGAGGTTGCCTTCGGGGCCGGCGGCGATGTCGACGATGTGGCCGCCGACCGGGATCTCGCGGACCAGCCCGACCGGCTTGGCGGCGGCGCCGGCGGCGGCCAGGGCGGCGAGCGCCAAGGCGGCGGTCAAGGCGAGGACGATTCGGGATGCGGCGGCCAAGTCCATCGCTGCGAGCCTAAACCCGGATCCTGCCGGGGTGAAGCGGTTCACCCCTGGGTTGCCTTTCCGTCCGGCGGCCGCGCGCCGACGATCAGTGCACAGTCAACCGCACGCCTGAGGAGGCCGTCAGATGCTCAACTTCACCCCCCGCACCTCAACCCCGTTCAAGCTTCTCGCCTCGCTGCTGCTGGGCTTGGCAGCGCTCGCTGCTCTCGGCGCCGCCGGCGCCTCTGCCGGCACCACCGGCCCCGGTCAGATCGTCTTCGTCGCCGGCAAGGCCAAGCACTGCAAGATGGGCGCCTGCCGTAACTTCGACGTCGTCCGCTCGATCTCGCCGCACGGCGGTCCCGGTCGCAAGCTGGCGATCATCCGCTCGGTCGCCGAGACCGCCTCGACCGAGGACGGGACCGTCGCCGTCCTCTCCAAGGTGATCGCCGGCGGTGGCGCCAACGCCTCCGCCTACACCCAGGTCTACCTGATCAGTCCACAGGGAAAGCGGACCGAAGTCTTCCGCCACCGTCTCGAGGGCTTCGCCGCCACCGGTCTCGGCATCTCCGGCGACGGCAGGACGCTGGCCCTTTCCGGGCGCTCCGAAGGGTCTGACCGCCTCTCGAAGATCTGGGTCGTGCGCTCGAATGGGACCGGGATGCACCAGGTCACGTTCGATCGCGGCAACGACGAGATGCCGGCGCTCTCGCCCGACGGCAAGCGGATCGTCTTCTCCCGCACCCTGCGCGAAAAAGACGTGCCCGGCAGCCGTAAACCCGAGCTCTGGACCGTCGACCTCGAAAGCGGCGAAGAAACCCGGCTGACCGAAAACGCCTTCGAAGACGTCAACCCGGTGTTCAGCCCGGACGGCAAGAGCATCGCCTTCGGCCAGGTCGTCGGCCACGACCACGGCAGCGTCGCCGTGATCCCGACTGATGGCAGCGGTGAGCGCAAGGTGACCTCGACCGGCCGTGAATACCCGGACCCGGACTACGCACCGAGCGGTCGCAGCATCGCCTTCATCGGCGAGATCCCGCACGCCAAAGGCGGGTACGAGTCGGCGATCTACACGGTCCGCACCTCAGGCGCCGGCCGCCACCTGGCCTCGGCAAGGTTCGAATTCCCCGGGTTGCCGCAATGGACCTCGCGCTAAGGTCGCCCAGGCGATGGAGATGGACGGCTCGACGCAATACGCGCAGTCCCCTGACGGCACCAGCATCGCCTTCCAGGTGCACGGCGAGGGCCCGCTCGACCTCGCCTTCGTGCCCGGCTTCGTCTCCCACGTCGAGCTGATCTGGGAGGAGCCGGCGATTGCCCGCTTCCTGCGGCGGCTGGCCTCGTTCTCGCGCCTGATCGTCTTCGACAAGCGCGGGCAGGGGTTGTCGGACCGGCTCGGGCGGCCGCCGACGCTGGAGGAGTCGATGGACGACGTCGGCGCCGTTCTCGACGCCGCCGGCAGCGAGCGGGCGGCGGTCTTCGGAATCTCCGAGGGCGGCCCGATGTCGGCCCTCTACGCGGCCTCCCACCCCGACCGCGTCTCCTCGCTGATCCTCTACGGGACCTTCGCGCGGATGCTGAAGGCGCAGGACTACCCCGAGGGCATCACCGTCGAGAGCTTCGACGAGTGGACCGAGCGCGTGCGGGCAGAATGGGGCGGACCGGTCGGCGTCGACCTCTGGGCGCCGACGGAGGCCGGCAACCCCGAGTTCGAACGCTGGTGGGCGCGCCTCTTGCGCCAAGGCACGAGCCCGTCTGGGGCGATCGATCTGATGAACCTCTACCGCGAGATCGACGTCCGCGCGGCGCTGCCCGCAATCGGCGTTCCGACCCTCGTCGTCCATCGCCGCGACGATCGCATGATCGCCGCCCGCCAGGGCCGCTACCTCGCCGACCACATCGCCGGTGCTCGCTACGTCGAGTTCGAGGGCGTCGACCACCTGTGGACCGTCGGCGACCAGACCGAGCTGCTCGACGAGGTCGAGGAATTCCTCGTCGGCAGCCGCGGCGCCCACGGCGTCGACCGCTCGCTGGCGACGATCCTCTTCACCGACATCGTCGGCTCGACCGAAACCGCGGCCCGGCTCGGCGACCTGCGCTGGCGCGACCTGCTCGAGCGCCACGACGCCGCCGTGCGGCGCGAGCTCGCCGTCCACCGCGGCCGCGAGGTGAAGACGACGGGCGACGGCTTCCTCGCCACCTTCGACGGCCCGGCGCGGGCGATCCGCTGCGCCACCGCGATCCAGGAGCAGCTGCGCAGCAGCGGCGTCGAGGTCCGCTCCGGCATCCACAGCGGTGAGGTCGAGACGATCGGCGAAGACGTCGGCGGGATGGCGGTCAACATCGGCGCTCGGGTAGGGGCGCTGGCCGGTCCGGGTGAAGTGCTCGTCTCCAGCACCGTCCGCGAGCTGGTGGTCGGCTCCGGGATCGAGTTCGAGGAACGCGGCAGCCACAGGCTCAAGGGCGCCCCCGACGAGTGGAACCTGTTCGCGGTCGTCGGGGGCGCTTGAGCCGCGGCGCTATTCCGCGTCCGAGTTCGATTCGGAGCAGTCCTGCGTTGGGTCGTCCTTCGCGACCTCCATCCCGATCGTGCTGACGGTGCCGGTCTGGGTCGTGGCCCGGCCTCGAGCGCCGCTAAGTTGCGGCAATGCGGTGGCGAGGAATCAGCGGCCTGGCCGTGGCCTGCGCCCTGGTGCTGGCCGGCTGCGGAGCGAGCGACGACTCATCTCGAGGCACCCGCGAAGCCACGGCACCGGAGCCCGCGAAGCCGCCTCCACTGCCGGCCGAGACCGTCGAGCCATCGCACTGCCCCGCCGGCCACCCCGCCTGCCGCGAAACGGTCGGCCGGATCGTCTACGTCGAGGCCAACGACCCCGACGGCGACGGTGACGCCCATTTCGTCATCCTCGACCCGCAGGGGATCACCTACCGCGGGATCACGGCGATCGACGTCCGCGCCGGCCTCCGCCCGCATCCGCTGCCGGGCCCCGGCGACCTCGTCAGTGCCGCCGGCCCCGTCCAAACCGGCTCCTTCGGCCAATCCCAGATCCACGCCCTCGTCCTCCACGTGGGCAGCTGATCCCAGAGGCGCGGGGGGGGGTTTGTTTGAGAGCCGCTTAGGGGGG
>Ga0307476_10001606_pt1 | contig 13702 bp, 12 predicted proteins | sample atmos_gasesECM2C_2_FD_203314 | JGI IMG/M metagenome (GOLD analysis project Ga0307476, IMG submission 203314) | Hardwood forest soil microbial communities from Morgan-Monroe State Forest, Indiana, United States - atmos_gasesECM2C_05 | ecosystem: Environmental > Terrestrial > Soil > Temperate... | reverse complement strand
TGCGGTCGAAGCCGGCCATATCACCCTTCATGGCTGCTTCTTCGACATCCGCTCCGGCATCCTCGAGCGTCTCGGCGGCGACGGCGCTTTCCACGCCATCCCGGACTAGAGCCAGCCCCCGCGACAAGCGCGGCGGCGATGGCTACATATAGCGGCGGGAGCGCACGAGGCTTTTAAATGGCAGAGACCAATTTCGACGTCATCATCATCGGCTCGGGACCGGGCGGCTATGTCTGCGCCATCCGCGCGGCGCAGCTCGGTTTTTCGACCGCGATCGTCGAGCGCGACTATCTGGGCGGCATCTGCCTGAACTGGGGCTGCATCCCGACCAAGGCGCTGTTGCGCTCGGCGGAAATTTTTCACTACCTGCAGCACGCCAAGGATTATGGGCTGTCGGCGGGCGAGGTCACTTACGATCCGGCTGCCGTGGTGAAGCGCTCGCGCGCGGTGTCGAAGCGTCTCAACGACGGCGTCGGCTTCTTGATGCGGAAAAACAAGGTTTCGGTGATCTGGGGCGAGGCGGTCATCGACGCGCCGGGCAAATTGACCGTGAAGGCCGACAAGAGCGAAGCGCCGAAAGGCGCGCTCGCCCCCGGCGCCTATCAGGGAAAGCACATCATCATCGCCACCGGCGCGCGGCCGCGCGTGCTGCCGGGCCTCGAGCCGGACAAGAAACTGATCTGGACCTATTTCGAGGCCATGGTGCCCGACCGCATGCCGAAATCGCTGTTGGTCATCGGCTCCGGCGCCATCGGCATCGAGTTCGCCTCGTTCTACCGCACGCTCGGCGCCGAGGTGACCGTGGTCGAGGTGCTGCCGCAAATCCTGCCCGTCGAGGATGCCGAGATCGCCGCCTTCGCGCGCAAAAGCTTCGAGAAGCAGGGCATCAAGATTCTCACCGGCGCCAAGGTAGCAAAACTCGACAAGACATCCGACGCCGTCACCGCGGCCATCGACGACGGCAAAGGCGGCACCCAGACGCTGACCGTCGACCGCGTCATCTCGGCGGTCGGCGTCGTCGGCAATATCGAGAATCTCGGCCTGGAGAAACTCGGCGTGAAGACCGAGCGCGCGGCCATCGTCGTCGACGGCGTCGGCAAGACCAGCGTGCCGGGCATCTATGCCATCGGCGACGTCGCCGGCCCGCCGTTGCTCGCGCACAAGGCCGAACACGAAGGCGTCATCTGCGTCGAAGCGATCAAGGGATTGCATCCGCATCCGATCGACAAAAAGCTCATTCCCGGCTGCACCTATTGCACGCCGCAGATCGCCTCTGTTGGACTGACAGAGCAGGCGGCCAAGGAGCAGAAGATCGAGATTCGCGTCGGCCGTTTCCCCTTCGTCGGCAACGGCAAGGCGATCGCGCTCGGCGAGGACCAGGGCCTGGTCAAGGTGATCTTCGACAAGAAGACCGGCCAACTGCTCGGCGCCCACATGGTCGGCGCCGAAGTCACCGAGCTGATCCAGGGCTACGTCGTGGCAATGAATCTCGAAACCACCGAAGAAGAGCTGATGCACACGGTATTCCCGCATCCGACATTGTCGGAGATGATGAAGGAAGCGGTGCTGGATGCGTATGGGCGGGCGTTGAATATTTGACGCCGTCATTCCGAGGCCGAGCGAAGCGAGGAGCCTGGAATCCTTAACCAATGCCGGTTGGGTCGTCTATTACGTGTACCTATTGGCAAATCGGATACACGGCACATTGTATGCCGGTGTAACACGTGATCTTCTACGTCGCATTTATCAGCACAAGACACACGCGGCTCGGGGTTTCACATCCCGGTACAACGTTCATTTGCTGGCATGGTTCGACATCTACGATGACCCGCATAATGCCATTGCGCGCGACGCAACGCTCACGTGATAGGTCGGCTTCCAGTTGCGTAAGCTGCTGTAACGCAGCGTTGTAATGCGTGAGCCTTTCCCCTAAAAGTACGACGATGGACGCATCCCGGATGTGGAGAGTTACGCATGACCGAAGAAACGTTGTTTGAACATCGAGGCCACACCTTTAAGGTGACGGATACGAAGCCTGATCCGTCAACTATCAAAGCCGGAAGCTGGGTAAGGATTTGTCACGATCCGTACGAAGGCAAATCGGATATTGTTGCGTTAGTGCTTTCTTGCAAGCTTTTTTGGCCCAGGAACCCCTCTGACATAGGGCCTGCTTTTCTGGAAGACGATTATTTGCTTCAGCTGGCAAGAAATGGCGATCAGGCAGATGTCTTCAAACAGCGCTTCAGCGAAGATTACATTGAATTAGTCGAACTGGTGCTGCCGCAAACATTACATCCTACTGAAGACTTACCCAAAAAGGCACATCGGGCTAATTTAGACATCGTGGTGTGTCTTGATGGGACATGGAACGAGAACGAAAGACAGGACACGAATGTCCATCGGATTACGCGCTTCGTCGACAGGAACCATGCAATCATAAATTATTATTCGGGCGTGGGTGTCGGAGGCTTGAGGCTCCAAAACGGTTTAGACGGAATGAGTGGTCGAGGCGTTTTTCGTACCGTCAGGTCCGCTTTCACTTTTGTCCGCGCAAACCATAAAGACGGCGATCGCATTTTTATATTTGGTTTCAGCCGAGGCGCCTATGCGGCCCGCCACCTAGCGGGGATGATTGCGAGGATCGGCGTCAATGCACATCCGGAAATTGGCTTCGATGATTACAGACGAAGTGTTGTAGATGCGAGTTCAGATTACGTTGGCTTCAACGGAACAAATGTGCATTTTCTCGGACTATTTGATTGCGTTCCGGGTAACCAAATTTACGCCGTTAAAAGAGCAAACCGCCGCATGAATAACCCCGTTGTGGAGTCAGCAATCCGAAATGTGGCGCATGCCGTTTCTCAGGATGAGCGGCGCTGGTCCTTCAGGCCGCTGATTCTGAAGAAGAACGGTCAGCAGCTGTTTAGCCAGCGGTGGTTTCCGGGGTGTCATTTTGATATCGGTGGGGACCAAAACGAGCCCTTGAACAATTTTGTGCTGACGTGGATATTAACTCACGCACTCCGCTGCGGACTGTCACTATCGGGTGGACTTTCTCAGGAGTTCGACCCGACTGCGCCACCAAAGCCCTGGGAATATGTCACAACCAAACTAGGGATCACGTGCAGGCGTTCTGAAGTGGAAGGAGCAGATTTGGTAGAGAGTGCAATCAACCGCGAGCAACTGCGTAAGACCATAAGCGATCTCACGCGGCTTTAGTTGAGCCGAGCGAAACGATCGATGGATATATCCAAACACGTACTGCTTATCGGGCCAGGGCAAATGGATGAAACTGATATTTCTGACTTCGAATCCAAACATTACAGCTTTCTCGGCGAGCAGAAGACTGTCTTGAGGATCGGTACTAGCGGGCCTGCGGTCATCGTCATTCACGAAGCCTACGGATTTACCCCGACGCTCGCGCGCTTCTGCCGCTGGCTGAATGTCGCGGGTCTTCAAGTCTATGCGCCGATACTCTTTGGCAGAGCTGACGCGACGAATAGGGAAAAGCGGAGTTTGGCGCGATTTGTTAGTCTTTGCGTTTCAAGGGAGTTCAGCTTGTTTGCAAATGGGCATTCCAGTCCGATTGTCGAATGGCTAAAGCCGCTGTGCCGCAGGGCACACCAAGAGTGCGGCGGCAGAGGCGTTGGTGTCATCGGGATGTGCCTGACCGGAGGCTTTGCCCTTTCGATGGCGGTGGAGGCGTCCGTCATATCATCGGTACTTGCTCAGCCTGGGCTTCCCGTGCACGCTCATTCTGCAATTGATGTTAGCCGAACTGATCTCGGAACAATTCGCGAACGCATTGAAGCCGAAGGACTTGAGGTGCTTGGATATCGATTTCATGGAGATCAGATTTGCCGCGCTGAACGATTCGAGACTTTGCAGAAGGCTCTTGGCTCAGGTTTCAAACCTCGTGTCATAATGGACGAAAGCGCTAACCCAAGCGGCACGATGGCTAAAGCGAATCGGCCTCCGCACTCGGTTTTTACGGGTGATTTGATTGATGAGCCTGGCCAACCAACCCGAGAAGCCGCGAATGAGGTGATCGCCTTTTTCCGCAGCCATTTGTGTTAGGCTAAGCCAGCAATCCCGCCATCGGCTTCACGCCGGCGCTGCCGGGGAAAACATTCTCGGCAAGCGCGCGGTCGTCAGCGCGCAGGTGATCCTTCAATAAGCCTTTCAGCACCGCACGCAGATCGGTCGTCGGCTTGAGATCGCGGTTCTCATAAAGGTCGGCGCTTTTCAAACCCGGCCAATCGGCGATCACCCGGCCGCCCTTGAGGGCGCCGCCGACGAGGAGCGCCACCGTCGCGGTACCGTGGTCGGTGCCGTCGGTGCCGTTGATGCGCGTGGTGCGGCCGAACTCGGTGACCAGAGCGACGACGGTATCGCGCCAGGCCGGTCCCATATTGGTCTCGATCGCCGCCAGCGCGTCGTCGAGCGCGGCCAGCAACTGCGACAAGCGGCCCTGGGCGATGCCTTCGTTGGAGTGCGTATCCCAGCCGTCGAGCGCCAGCGCCCCGACCCGCGGCCCGTCGGGCTGCGCCAGGAATTTTGCGGCGGTGCCGGCGGCTTCGGCGAAATAGGCGCGCACTTGCGCCGGCCCGGGACCGCCCGGTTTTTGCGTCATGTCGCCCAAATGCTCGATCGCAGTGAGCCGCGCATTGTCTTCCACCACGCTTGCGAGTTTTTGGTCGGAATGGCGATACAGATCGAGCAGCCGCTGTACGGTATCGGCGCTTGCCGGCATCACGCGCTGCGGTGACCACGACAGCACCGGCGCCGGTCCGCGCACGACAAGCGGCGTCACCGGGCCGACCGCAAAAACCTTGCCGCCCTTCGGATCGACGCGTCCGCCGGGTGCAAGGCCTGAGAGCGCGCGATTGAGCCAACCGCTGTCGCTCGTTCCAGGCTTGGGCAAGCCGCTCTCCAAAAGATCCTGGCCGTCGAAATGCGAGCGCTCGCGGTACGGCGTGGCGCAAGCGTGCACGATGATCGCCTGGTTGGCCTGGAACAGGCGATGCAGGTTGGGCATCGCCGGATTGAGCGCGAAGAAGTCATCGAGCCGAAGCGGCGGCGTCTTGCTGTCGAGCGTCAGCGCGTTATCGCCGCGCAAGGCGATCCAGTCCGGGTCGCCGACCGGCGCCACGGTGGCAAGACCGTCGAGCGCCCCGCGCAGAATGATGGTGAGGAAACGCGGATCGCGACGCTCGGCCAGCGCGAGCTTCGGCATAAAGCTCCACGCGAACAGCGTGCCCGAAGCCAACATCACGTCGCGCCGCGAGGGTGCATGGAAGAACGGCATGTTCACCTCCGCAAGAATTCCGGCGCCATGACCAGGAGCGCCAAGGCTTGGGGCCGGCTTTCGGCGCGCGCGATGGTGTCGCGCGTTTCGGCCGAAGCAAGCGGACCAAGCGCGCTGTCGAGAACGGCGCGCGGATCGGCGCCGTTCGCCGCAAGCTGCCCGGCAAATCCGGTGGCGATGTCGAGCCGGTGCGGCACGCCGTCGATCCATGCCGCCTCGGTGTCGGGGTAGCCATTCGGCGACAGCGGCCGCCACAGCGCCTCGCCGAGCGTCGCTTGCGTGCCCAAGATGCGGCCGACGGGAATGGTCTGTGGCACCGCCATCAGGCGCAGCATGCCGATCGTCCACTCCGCGGGAGATTTGAGCTTGGTGCGCTGCGGCGTCCAGGACTCCTCGGCCATGACCATGGTCTTGGCGACGTCTTTCAGGTTGCCGTCGGTATCGCCGAATGTCTTTGCCAGCTTGGCGACGAGCGATGGCGGCGGCTCGTCGGCAACGAAGTGCCGCGCTAGTTTCAGCGCGACGTGTTGCGCCGTTGCCGGATGCCGCGCCAGATCGGCGAGCACCGCGCGACCCTGGGCGACGCCCGTATCCGGATAGACCTTGCCAAGCACGGTCTTGGCGCCCGGCTCGTGCAGACGTTGAACGAAGGCGAATTCACCGCCGTGGATCGGCTCTTCGGGAGGAAGCCAGGTCCAGCCGGTGATCACGTTGGCGAAGCTGGTGACATCCTGCTGGGTGTAACCGCTGCGGACGCCCAGCGTGTGCAGTTCGAAAATCTCGCGGGCGAGATTCTCATTCAGCCCCTTGTCGCGGTTGATGCCGGCGGTCGAATTGGCGCCCATGGACTGGACGTTGTCCAAATAGAACAGCATGCCGGGGTGGCTTTCCACCGCGAGCAGCAGATCGGCAAAGCGGCCGAGCACATGGGGCCGGATCGCTTCCCGTTCGAACGGGCCCGCCATCTCCACGATCTTGTCCGCCGAGATGCAAAAATGGTTAGACCAGAACCAGACCAGCCGCTCGACGAAGCCGATATTGGCGCCCAGCGCAGCGTCGAAGCGCGCTTTGGCTTCGTTCTGGAACAGCTGCTGCGGCAGCGGCGGCGCCGGCGGCGGAGCCGATTTCGCTGTCGGCGACGGCTGTTGATTGGCGGCATCGTTGGTAGCCGGCGCTATGCACGGCTCGCCCGAGGGCTTGCGGCAATCGACAAGGCTTGCGGCATTCCCGGCTTCGACTTGCTTCTGCGCACGCAAGGCCAGCTTTTGCTTCGCTGCTTGCTGGGCGCGAAAGTCGAAGACCTCGCGCGCCGCTTCGCTGCTCGACGGCAGATTGGCGGCAACGAGGCCGGCCTGGGGCCGCTCCAGATCGGCGAGAAGCGCGCCTTGCGGGTCGGCCGCAATGGCGGCAATCGACTGGCCCGCCGGGCCGAAACCGAACCGGTGCAGCGCCAGCGCCGCTGCTTCTTTGCCACGCGCGGTCACCACAAATCCTTCCGAACGAAACGTGTTGCCGGCATGGAGGAGACGATTCTTTTGTGGCAAAAGTTACATCCGGAAATGGCGAAATCGCCGTTGTTTCCTTACATTTTGTTCACGAGCCGGGCGTCACGCCGCGGTGAAACGGCGCCTTGCGGCGCAGCAATCAGGCTCGTAAGTATCTGATGCGCGCTGTTATGCGCCCCGGAACCGTCATGGCCGTTGTTATCGATACTCTGCTCGGCAAGCCCGGCGCGCTCCGCCATCCGGAGAAGGCGCATCGGCCGGATCAGCCGAGCATGCGCAAGCCGGACTGGATCCGCGTCAAGGCGCCGGTCTCGCCCGGCTATGTCGAGACGGCGCGCATCGTGCGCGCCAATGGGCTGCACACCGTGTGCGAGGAGGCCGGCTGCCCGAATATCGGCGAGTGCTGGGAGAAAAAGCACGCCACCTTCATGATCATGGGCGACACCTGCACCCGGGCCTGTGCCTTCTGCAACGTCAAGACCGGGCTGCCCGGCGCGCTCGATGCCGCCGAGCCGGAACACGTGGCCGAGGCCACGGCAAAGCTCGGGCTATCCCACATCGTCATCACCTCGGTCGATCGCGACGATCTTCCTGATGGTGGTGCTGCGCATTTTGCCGCCGTCATCACAGCAATCCGCGCGCGCTGCCCGCAAACCACGATCGAAGTTTTGACGCCGGACTTTCTGCGCAAGGACGGCGCCGCCGAGGTCGTGGTCGCGGCGCGGCCCGACGTGTTCAACCACAATCTCGAAACCGTGCCGTCGAAATATCTCAACGTCCGTCCGGGCGCGCGCTACTTCGCCTCGATCCGGCTGTTGCAGCACGTCAAGGAACTCGACGCGAGGATGTTCACAAAATCCGGAATCATGGTGGGCCTCGGCGAGGAGCGCAACGAGGTGCTCCAGGTGATGGACGATCTGCGCGCAGCCGACGTCGATTTCCTCACCATCGGCCAATATCTGCAGCCGACGCGCAAGCATCATCCGGTGCTGCGCTTCGTGCCGCCGGAGGAATTCGCGGCGCTGGCGACGATCGCTTATGCCAAGGGCTTTTCGATGGTGTCGGCGTCACCGCTGACCAGGTCTTCGCATCATGCCGGGGAAGATTTCGCCCGCCTGAAGGCCACGCGTGTAGCGACGGCGCGTTGATTGATTGATGCCGCAATTTTCCACCACGCGGCGAGTCAAGCACTCCGCAACGGACATGTTCAACCTGGTCGCCGACGTCGAGCGCTATCCGCAATTCGTGCCCCTGTGCCGGTCGCTTACCGTGCGCAAGCGGACCAGGGACGACGAGGGCAGGGACGTCATCGTCGCCGACATGACGGTTGCCTATAAGTTCGTGCGCGAAACTTTCACCAGCCGCATCACGCTCGACCGGCCGAAGCTGGAGATCCTGGTCGAATATCTCGAAGGCCCGTTTCAGCGCATGAACAACCGCTGGAGCTTTCGCGCCACAGGGGGGCACGCCTGCGACGTGGAATTTTTCATCGCCTACGAGTTCCGCAGCCGCACCCTTGGCCTGCTCATGGGTGGTATGTTCGACGCCGCATTCCGGCGTTTCGCCTCAGCCTTCGAGCGCCGCGCCGATCAGGTCTATGGCGCGGCGGCGTAAGCCCCTGCCGAATACCCGCCGAAGCGCTGCAGACATTAGGCGTTCATTTGTCCGGACATCGCGACTGCCACGGACTCGCGTCGCCGGAGCCCGGGAATTTGCGGTCTTTGACAAAGTACGAACCGTCGCTGCCTTGCGACGACACGATTTGGAATTTGTTGTCCGCCATGTTGAGCAGAACCTGCACGCGATCGCCGGCAATGTTGGCGGGCGTTCCTTCAAAATCCCAGGCCTGCTCGTACGAAAGCATATCGGGCGCCTGACGTTTCGCACTGGTGATCTTGTAGTTGTTGTAAACGTGGCCGGGCTGATCGTAGTAGGTTCGCGAAACCTCGCCGGATGGTTTGACCGCATAAACGGTGAGAAAATTGCTGGTGGACGCCGGTTGCGAGCAATCGGTGGCCCAGCTGCCGATCAGTCCGAATTCGGTGATCGCGTCCGCAACCGATTGGGCATTGGCCGTCTCGACATTGGCCATGTCGACACTGGCCAAAGCCAACGCGGCGGCAAGGCAGGCTCGCCAACGCATTCTAACTCCCCTTGCGCCGCGTGGCGCGCGACAGCAGCTGCAACAATGCGAGCGCCTCGATGACGGAGCGCAATCGCACGCGGCGGCGGCCGATCTTGCCGTAGAGCCGTTTGCGCGCGATGCGGCGCCCGTCGCGGCTCGCCGCGGCGAAATAGACGAGACCGACCGGCTTTTGCTTGGAGCCGCCGCCGGGCCCGGCAATGCCGGTGATCGACACGGCAAGGTCGGCACGGGAATTTTTCAGCGCGCCCGCGGCCATGGCCATTGCCGTCTGCGCGCTCACCGCACCGTAACGTTCGAGCGTCGCCGCCGGCACGCCGAGCATGGCCCGCTTGGCGTCGTCCGAATAGGTGACGAAGCCGCGATCGACGACGTCGGAAGAGCCCGGGATCTCGGTCAGCGCCGCGGCGACCAGGCCGCCGGTGCAGGATTCGGCTGTGGCGACATGCAGGCCGCGGGCGCGGCAAAGCTCCAGCACGCGTGTCGCGGCCTCGCGTATCTGCGCATCGATCACGTCGCGCTCCACGGCAGCCGCACCGTCGCCGTCGCCATGGCCACGAGCCCTTCGCCCCGCCCGGTGAAGCCTAGTCTCTCGCTGGTGGTCGCCTTGACCGCGACGCGCGAGGCAGCGATGCCGGCGATGGCGGCGATGCGCTCGCGCATGGCGTCGCGGTGCGGCGCGACGCGCGGCGTTTCGCAGACGACGGTGATGTCGAGATTGGCAATGATGCCGCCTCGCGCGCGCACGCGCTCGCAGGCGAAAGCAAGGAAGCGGTCCGAGGAAGCGCCCTTCCATTGCGGATCGCTCGGGGGAAAATGCTGACCGATATCGCCCTCGGCCAGCGCGCCGAGAATGGCGTCGACCAAGGCATGGAGCGCCACGTCGGCGTCGGAATGTCCGGTCACGCCGCGCGAATGGGGAATGCGGACGCCGCCGAGCATGACGTAGTCGCCGTCGGTGAAGGCGTGCACGTCAAAACCGTTGCCGGTGCGCACGTCGCCGAGCGATGCGTGATGTAAATTCTCAGCGCGGGCGAAATCGTCGTTGGTGGTGAGCTTGACGTTGCCGGCCTCGCCCTCGAACACGCTGACGCGGTGACCGGCCCATTCGGCGAGCGCGGCGTCGTCGGAAAAATCGTCGCGGCCCGCGGCGGCGGCGCGCCGATGCGCCGCCATGATGAGATCGAAGACGAAGGCCTGCGGCGTTTGCACCATGCGCAGTTGATTGCGGTCGAGGGTCTCGGTCACGTGCGCATCGTCGTCGATTTTTTTCACGGTGTCGGCGATGACGATGGCCGGCACCGCTGCGCCGTTTTGCTTGGCGGCGACGATGGCACGGCCGATCAGCGCCTCGGTCAGAAACGGACGCGCCGCGTCATGAATCAGCACGATGTCCGGCGCGGTGGCTGCGAAGGCCTCAAGCCCGGCGCGCACGGACGCTTGCCGCGTCGCGCCGCCCCAAACCGGCGGCAGAAGTTTTTTCAGGCCCGCGGTCGCTGAGCGGAACACCTCTTCGTCTTGCGGATGAATGACCGGCTGCACCGCACTGATCTGCGGATGACGCAGGAACGCCGCGAGCGCCGGGCGGATCACCGGCTCGCCGGCAATCTCGCGATATTGCTTGGGCATGTCGCCGCCCGCGCGCAGGCCCCGTCCGCCTGCGACGACAACAGCAGCGATCGTGTCGGTCATCTGATGCTCCGCGCAATTCCGGCATGGCTTTAGCGCAAGTTCCAGGGATGTGCGAACCGGCAAGGTGAATGGAACCGCCGCCCTTTCGGCTGGCCAACGTTGACGCTCGCGGGCGGATTTGCACAGGTTAGGGATATTGCAGTGCAGCACTTGCGCCAGCTATGGATTTGGCTAAACTATATGCAAAGGCATTATGACGCCTATTTAGTGTGCAAATGGTTCCATCGATGGGCCAATCAAAAAAGCTGATTGAGCCGCTGGCGATCGGGCCGCTGACGGCGCCAAATCCCGTGCTTCTGGCGCCTATGTCCGGAGTGACGGATGCGCCGTTCCGCCGGCAGGTTGCGAACCATGGCGCGGGCCTCGCCATCTCGGAAATGACCGCTTGCGCGGCACTCGCCAGCGGAAGGCGCAATGCCGCACTGCGGCTCAAGGATCACGGCGCCGGATTGCATGTAGTCCAGCTTGCCGGCTGCGAAGCGCGCTGGATGGCCGAAGGCGCGCGCATGGCCGAAGCCGCCGGCGCCGCAGTCGTCGACATCAATATGGGCTGCCCGGCGAAGCACGTCACAAATGGCGAATCGGGCTCGGCGCTGATGCGCGATCTCGATCACGCGCTCACCTTGATCGACGCGGTGGTGCGAGCGGTCAAGGTGCCGGTCACCTTGAAAATGCGGCTCGGTTGGGACGACGGTTCACGCAACGCGCCGGAGCTGGCGCGGCGCGCCGAACAATCCAGCGTGCGGCTCGTCACCGTGCACGGCCGCACGCGCTGTCAGTTCTACAAAGGACGTGCCGATTGGGCGGCGGTGCGCGCCGTCAAGGACGCCGTGTCGATCCCCGTCGTCGTCAATGGCGACATCCAAAGCTTTGATGATGCCGACGCGGCGCTTGCCGCCTCCGGCGCCGATGCGGTGATGGTCGGGCGCGGCGCCCAGGGCAGGCCGTGGTTTCCTGGTCATCTCGCGCGTTATCTCGCGACCGGCGAACGCGAGACCGCGCCGGCGCTCAGCGAACAGCTCGCGCTCGCCAGCGCGCTGTACGGCGAAATGCTCGCCCATCACGGCATCGCCATTGGGCTGCGCCACGCGCGCAAGCATCTCGGCTGGGCGCTCGACACGGCGGCGGCGACCGCCGGCGCGCCTTCGCATCTGCTCAAGGCGCATCGCGGCCGCGTGCTCACCGCCGACGATCCCACGATGGTGCTGCGCCGGCTCGCCGAGGCGTTTGATGAATTCCGCGACCCGCATGCGGCGTGGAGCAACGCGGCATGAGCACCGCCGAAAACCTGCTTGCGACGTCGTCGGCCGATGTGGTGCTCAACGCGCTGCCGCATCCCGTCATCGTCGTGTCGGCGGACGGCAAGGTGACTGATGCCAACGCGGCGGCGGAGGCGTTTTTCGAAGTCTCGGTGTCGCATTTGCGCCGGCATCTCTTGCGCGACCTGGTGCCGTTCGGCAGTCCCTTGCTCACGCTGATCGAGCAGGTGCGCGCGCGCGGCGCCGCGGTCAACGAATACAAGGTCGATCTCGGCACGCCGCGCAATCCGGGCGACCGGCTGGTCGATCTTTACGTAGCGCCGCTGCCGGAACAGCCGGATTCCGTGGTGGTAATGCTGCAAGAACGCACCATCGCCGACAAGATGGACCGGCAATTGACCCATCGCAGCGCGGCGCGTTCGGTGATCGCGCTCGCCGCCATGCTGGCCCACGAGATCAAAAACCCGCTGTCCGGCATCCGCGGCGCGGCGCAATTGCTCGAGCAATCGGCCGACGATGACGACCGCACCTTGACGCGGCTGATTTGCGACGAGGCCGACCGCATCGTCAAACTGGTCGACCGCATGGAAGTGTTCGCGGACGAGCGGCCGGTCGAGCGCGAGCCGATCAACATCCACGTGGTGCTCGATCATGTGAAACGGCTGGCGCAATCCGGCGTCGCCCGCCACATCAAATTCGTCGAGGATTACGACCCGTCGCTGCCGCCGGTGCTGGCGAACCGCGATCAGCTCGTCCAGGTGTTCTTGAACCTCGTCAAGAACGCCGCGGAAGCGATCGGCGAAAATACCTCGGGCGGCGAAATCACGCTGACCACGGCGTTCCGGCCGGGCGTGCGGTTGTCGCTGCCGGGCGCCAAGGCGCGCATCTCGCTGCCGCTGGAATTCTGCGTCAAGGACAACGGCCCCGGCGTGCCCGACGATTTGATGCCGCATCTGTTCGACCCGTTCGTCACCACGAAGCCGACCGGGTCGGGGCTGGGCCTGGCGCTCGTCGCCAAGATCGTCGGCGATCACGGCGGCATCATCGAGTGCGAGTCGCAGCCGCGCCGAACCATCTTTCGCGTGCTTATGCCGGTTTACACGGGTGAGGGCTCGGCGTCGGACGCCGCCCTTCAGTCACGAGGGGATCATTGATGCCCGCGGGAAGTATTCTTGTTGCCGACGACGATGCCGCGATCCGGACCGTTCTCAATCAGGCGCTGTCGCGTGCCGGATACGAGGTGCGCTCGACCGGTAATGCCGCCACGCTGTGGCGTTGGGTCAGCCAGGGCGATGGCGATCTGGTCATCACCGACGTGGTGTTGCCCGACGAAAGCGCCTTCGACCTGTTGCCGCGCATCAAGAAAGCGCGGCCGGACCTGCCGGTCGTGGTCATGAGCGCGCAAAACACCTTCATGACCGCGATCCGCGCCTCCGAGCGCGGCGCCTACGAATACCTGCCAAAACCGTTCGACCTGAAGGAGCTGATTTCCATCGTCGGCCGCGCGCTGTCTGAGCCGAAGGAGAAAACGCGGCAGCCGGCCAAGGTCGAGGATTTCGAATCCATCCCACTGGTCGGCCGCTCGCCGGCGATGCAGGAAATCTATCGCGTGCTGGCGCGCCTGATGCAGACCGATTTGACGGTGATGATCTCGGGCGAATCCGGCACTGGCAAGGAATTGGTGGCGCGCGCGCTGCACGATTACGGCAAGCGCCGCACCGGGCCGTTCGTCGCCATCAACATGGCGGCGATCCCGCGCGATCTTATTGAATCGGAGTTGTTCGGCCACGAGAAG
>Ga0307476_10001605_pt1 | contig 13702 bp, 10 predicted proteins | sample atmos_gasesECM2C_2_FD_203314 | JGI IMG/M metagenome (GOLD analysis project Ga0307476, IMG submission 203314) | Hardwood forest soil microbial communities from Morgan-Monroe State Forest, Indiana, United States - atmos_gasesECM2C_05 | ecosystem: Environmental > Terrestrial > Soil > Temperate... | reverse complement strand
AGCCTCACGCCAAACTCCTTGAAGGAGATGGTCACGGCAGTAAACCCTGCACCAGGCTGCACGATGGGGAAGGGGAATTGGCCGCCGGCGAGGAAACTGGCTTTCTTGCCGTTAACGGCGATGAGATTGGGCTCGGCCAGGATCTGGAGAAGGTTCTTGCTCTGCAGTGCCTCGATCACGGTGCCCAAATGAACATTGGGCTGAAATAGAAACAGATTGAGAACGTTGCTGATCGTTTGGGTGGCCGTAAACGGAGGACTTTGTCCCTGCGTCTGGGTGATCGCTGGCGCAGTGAAGCCGCCGTATTGGCCGGTGGTTGTTGTTCCTACCAAATTGCCGGCGCCGGTGGAAAAAATGTTGGCACCGAGCTGGGTAAGCGCGGTGCGGTCGACCTCGGCGAACTTTACTTCCAACAAAACTTCCTGAGCGCCCACGGGACCAAAGGTGAGCACGTTGACGACATTCTTGGAATAGGCTGACGCCAATTCTCCGGCGCGCTTGGCGACGTCTTCGGTAGTGACGTGGCCGGAGAGAACGATGGCGGCGCGCGAAGGCGTGACGGAAATCTGTTCCTCGGGAAAGACGCGATGTTCCTCTTCGGCGCAAGCGCTGACATCAACATCCACGCGGAGATCGAAGCTGCGAGAGCGTTCCAGTTCGTCCCAGATGATCAGGGAAACCTCGCCGGGGGCTCGCCCGTGGACGAGAATCTGGGTGGAGGTAAGTACCGTAGGATCGGCGACACTAGGGTCGGTCACCGAGATACGCTTGATTTGCTCGGTCGTGTTGATGAGCAGAGACTTGTTGACCATGACACGCAGCGGAGCCGAGCCTTGGGGCTGAGCCGACTGAGGCGGAAGAGTGGTCTGGGTCGTGGCCGGTGGAGTCGGCTCCTGGGGCGCCTGCGTCGCGGGCTGTTGGGGCAGAGCCTCGCCCAGGGCGCACCTTGAAGCGAACAGCGGGGGCAGGAGCGACAATGCAACCGCTACGAAAAATGTCGTGCGAACCTTCATCGTGTGATTCCTCTCCACAGGAGGAAACCTGCAATGCAACGTAGCGAACGCGCAGGCGAAACCGTTCTTCTACTACTTGGGGTCTTCACCGCCTTGTTCCGGTAACGGGACAACGGTCTTCTTGTCACCCTTATAAACCTCTACGCTGAAGACCGAAGGAGAGGGAGCCGGTTTCTCAGTCTTCTGCACTCTTACGGGACGAACCATCACACGCGGTGCGGCGACCGGCGTGCCGCCCTTGTACAGGCCCTTGGCGTTGGCCGCTTCCACGGAGTCCTGATGCGTGTCGAGCGGGTTACGCAAGGAGAGTTGAATCTTGCCCTCGGAACTGGCCAGGGTCAGGCGTTCGGCGTCCTCGGGAGACGTCAGCAACGTGATCACGGGAGTGTTCTGAGGTTCCCCGGCGGCATTGCGTTCCAGACGTTGTCCGGAGGCAATCACGGCCACATTCTGCAAGACTGTGGTGGTTTGGGACTCGGTGCTGCCGTTGGGAGTTCCAGTGAGGAGCACGTCGACCCGGGTTCCGGGACCCACGAAACCGGCGACCGAGACCACTTCATTCACTCGCACCGAGACGGCGCGCATCCCTGGTGGAATCAGTGAAGGCAAACCCGAGCCGGCGTTTTCCGGAGCCAACTTGCTGGGCAGAATGAATTCGCCCCTGGCGATAGGAATGATGACGCCGCGGCCCATCACCTGAGACCTTTTAGTGTAAGCTCCAGCGGGCAATCCAGAGGCAGGAAATTTCGCGATCCGCACGTCATGCTCTTCAACCCGGGCACCCACTTGAATGTCGTCGGCGGCCACGATGACGTCCGCGCCGGCCTCGATATTCGATGGGCCTTTCCCTTGCAGATTCTTGTAGACCACGAGACTGACAAAGGCTCCCAAAGCCAGGGCGACAGTCCCGATCATCAGCAAACGAGTGCGGTTCATAGTGTTCCGTCAGGACAAGCAAAGGCGATCATCCTCGCCATAGAACGGCGAGGATTGCCTCTGTTGTGCTGCGCCGTTGCAGATTCTTACTGAATCGAACTGGCGACGTTGGAGAAAACATTGTTCGCGTTAGAGCCGATCAGCCGAATGGTGCCTACGACGATCACAAGGATCACGGCCAGCATCACGGCATATTCCGCAATATCTTGTCCTTTTTCCTCGCTCCACAGTCTCCAAAAAAGATGATCCATACTTTCCGGCCTCCTTAGAAAGATCAAGCGTTTGAAACATCCGTGCAAGGCAGATAAGGTCCATGGCCTCTGGGACTTGCGTTCTGTCTGCTTGCACCGCTCTACGGGAGATTTAACTTCACTCATAATAACCTGCAAAATGCTTTGAAAGTGTAATTTATTGGATACCGATGGTAACTGCCAGAGCGCCCGCGTCTTGCAGAGTGGCTTTACAGACTTGGCTTGGCGATAGCCGGTTTCGCTGCCGCGGGCTGTGTCCGGATCGCGGTAGGGAGTGCGGTGAGGATAACGGCTTGCGAATCTTCGTAGCGGACAGTCCAACCCGGAGAACTCCGCAAACCGGTCGCCAGGGGAGAACGCGAGGGAACGAGTACCGTGTCGATGCTCCAGTGTTGGAGGGGCTGCTGCCAGGCGCCCTTGAACTGATAGGTGTCTGCGAACTGGTCAAACAGTTGTTGTCCGTAGAGATCGGCCCGGCCGTCGATAAAGACGAGCGTGGAAGGGTAAAGCTTCCAGATGAGGTAACCGCCCCAATCGTAGTGGTTAAAGATTCGGCCAGGGGGTTGGTGCAGCTGAAGAAAGGCAACTGCGTTGGCAGGGAAGTGCTCGGTCTCAGCCAGCGGCTGGCGTTGGATCACCTGGGCAATATGGACTCCGCCAAAGAGCGCCATTGCGAGTGCGATTACGGCGTTGAGCAAGGTCCCGACTGTGGCTTTCGGGCGCTGCGGTGCTGAGCTGCTCCGCGGCCAGTTGCCCAGCCGCGTGGAGACCAGTGGGACCGCGACCAACACAAACAGCGGCATCAAGCGGATTGAGGAGAGCGCGGCATATAGACTGACAAGCAACAGAAGCAGGTCGCGCGCTCGCAGCTTGAGGTGGGAGCAACTGAGGACGGCAAACATGCTTAGTACCACGACTAGGAAAGGCCAGTACTCGGCACGGTGGAAGTTGGGCGAGGCCCATTCGGCGATGTAGTTCTGCGTTGCCGCGGAGCGAAGGGTCTCGATCGGGTAGGAGAACATCTGCAGGCCGTTGGGATTCAGGGGCACAATCAGAATATCGACTAAGAAGATCAGCGCCATCATCCGCGGATAGGACGCGCTCTGCCGGGAGTGTCCCAGCGCGCGTTCAATCCATTCTCCAGCGAGGAACAAGGCCGAGAGGGCCAAACCCAAAGCGAACCCGGCGTGCAAATTTACCCAGAGAAGAGTGAGAGGGAGAGTCCACCAGAGGAGCTTGGGGTTATGCTCGGAGCGCTCGAGAATCAGCAGCCATAAGCTAGTCAGAAGAAGGGAAAGAACCTGAGGACGGATTCCCCAGACCGGCGCGGTGGCCCAGGCTCCGCAAAGAGTGGCCACACCGGCGACGTAGGATGCGGGGCCGCAGCGCAGGTATAGCAACCAGAACGCCGCCGTGAGGGCTGCCGCGAAAATCACGATCAACCCGCCCCATCCTGTGGCGCGCAGCAGGTTGTACATCAGAAGTTCGCTCAGCCATTCATGCGCCACCCAGGGCTGTCCGGCGCGGGTGTAGGAAAAGGGATCCGTGTGCGGAACGCTTTTGTGCTCGGCGATGTATTGACCGGTTTTGAGATGCCACCACACGTCAGGGTCGGTGACGTTGCGCGCAGCCAGGGCGAAGAGGCCGAGGAAGAGCACTACCTGGAAGACGCGCGTGGTGCTGAGCCTCGGGTTCATTGCGGGTCCGCGCGGGGCGCCGTCACCGCAGGGCTCCGGAATAGAACAACGAGCAGCATGGGCAGATAGAGAAAGATGACAGCCAATCGTCCGACTTCGGTGAAGTTGACGGGTTGGTGGAACCAGCGCCAGATTCCCGCGCCCCAACTGAAGAATGCGGTGACCAGGATCTGCCTCCGCGATTTGGGGATCAGCCAGAGCGTGAAGCTGTCGAAGAACCAGCGCTGCGGCATGAGTGAGGCGAGCAGCAGAAGCCAGGCGTCGCGATCACGATAGCGCAGCAACGCCAGCAAGAGTAGAGGTCCAGGGAAAACTAATAACGGAACGAAGTGCTCGTAGTAATGCGTTTGCCGGAGCCACAACCCTGGCCATTGCGGCAATAGAGCGACGCTTAACGCTGCCACGAAAATGCAGGCGAGCAATCCGTGGCGGGAAAGTCGGGTCAAAAATACCGGTAGCCCGACTTGCGGCTTCATCATGGTTGCAGGCAGCAGTAGCGGAAAGAATGCGCTGGCGGCGATGATTGGCGGCCATTGCGCGGTGATGACTCCGGCCCAGTAAGGAAATGCAAGAAAAACCCGTAATCTGCTGTAGTTTTCGCGCGTGAGCCCGAAAGTCAGGAGAGCCGAACTGAATCCATAAAAGAGTCCAGCGGCAACCTCCGGCGGCAAACGCAAGAAGGGCAGGGCGAAGAAGGCAGCGGGCAGGGGATACTGCTCGAGCGGCGTGTCGTAGGGATTTTGCCGGGCGATGAGACACTCCGCCAGATGGAGGGCCCAGTGGAAGTCACCGGCGTTCTGATGGAGGCGTTTGAGAAAGAACCAGCACAATGTGCCGCTGGCCAGGCCGACGACCGCTGCTACTGTGATTCGCTTTCGCATCAGTAACTTTGCCCCACAGTTGTAACATGGGGGCGGCCAGTTTCGGATTGAGTATGAATAGGGTGGTTCTGGCAAGGCTTGCGTAAACCTCTGCAACCCGTTGTTGGTCTGGTGCTGGCCGCGGTGGCGGCGGCCAGCATGTGGTTCTATGTGATCGGCATCCTGCGAGCCCGGCAGATCGCGGAAGCCGAGGCCAAGCAAATTCCGCGGGGGAATCTCTCCGATCTTTATCCGCGCTGGTTGGGAGCGCGGGAACTCCTGCTGCACCATCGCAATCCCTACAGCCGCGAAGTCACGCTCGAAATCCAGGAAGGCTATTACGGACGCCAGTTGGACCCTTCGCGGCCGAATGATCCAAAAGACCAGGAGGGCTTCGCATATCCGGTGTACGTGGTTTTTCTGTTGGCGCCGCTGGTCGGGATTCCGTTCCCGGCGCTGCTGATCATATTTTATTGGTCGCTGGTGCTGTTGACGGCTGCGAGTGTCTGGCTGTGGCTGGGCACGCTGCGATGGCGGTTGTCGCTAATGGCTGTTGCCGGCTGGATGGTGCTGACGCTGGGCAGCTTTCCCGCAGTGCAAGGAATCAAGCTGCAGCAATTGAGTCTGCTGGTAGCGGCGCTGCTGGCAGGTTCTTCGGCCTGCGTGGCCGGCGGTTTCCTGTTCTGCGGTGGAGCGCTACTGGCGTTGGCGACTATCAAACCTCAACTGGCGTGGCCTCTTGTGGCGTGGCTGCTGTTGTGGGCGGTTGGCGATTGGCGGGGGCGACGAAGGTTGGTGTTTGGGTTTGGGTTATCGATGGTTGTTTTACTGGGCGGCGCGGGGATCATCCTGCCGGGTTGGTGGCGAATGTTTGCCGAGGCCATCGGGCAATACCGCCATTACACGCAGAGTCAGTCCGTGCTCGAAGTTATGCTGAATGAGATTTTCGGCTCCGCCGCGAGTGGGGTCGCGGGCCGCCTGGGCGGGCTAATCCTGGCGGCGATTGCCGTTCTCGCTTGTGTACCGGTGCTATGGAAGTTGCGCCGGCAAGCGGCAGACGCTTCGGGATTCGGTTGTACGACAGCGCTGGTGCTGGCGTTGACAGTGCTGGTGGTGCCTATGTACGCGCCCTACAACCAGGTTCTTCTGCTGCCCGCAATCCTGCTGCTGGCACAGGAGCGGGCAATGTTCCTGTCTCGGTCACGGGGTCGCCGTTTGGCGTACCAGGCGGGCGCTGTGCTTGTGGGATGGCAATGGGTGGCTAGCCTGGGCTTGACGGCGGCCTACTGGCTGGTGTCGCGAGATTTGGCGTTTAGGGGTTGGGAATGGCCGTTCTTCGCGACCTTTGCGTTGCCGGTGTGGGTGTTCGCCCTGATTTTCCTTTATGTGAAGGACGAGACTGGTCGAGTGCAGGACCTCCATTCCTGAAAGCTCGGATCGCGAGAGTTCAGATGAAACAATCGAGCGAAGGTCGTCGTTGGCCTCCTTGGCAGCGGGCGCTTGTGTTGGCCCTGCTTCTGCGGGTCGCCTACTCGCTTCTGGCGGCGGTTTTTGTGCTGATTCAACCGGTGAACTGGCGACTAGTCCAATCGAATGCGCTGACCGAAAACCTGCGTCCACCCGAGGCTAGCTTGCGCTACCTGTTGTTCGACGTCTGGGAGCGTTTCGACACGCTTTGGTATCTTCACATCGCGGCCCATGGCTACGATCGGGCTGACGCCGTCGTCTTCTTCCCCCTGTACCCCAGCCTGATAAAGATTGCGAGCCTGCTCATTCCGCCGACGGCTGCCGCTCTGCTCATTTCAACCCTAGCAGCGTTCTTTCTTTTTTGGGGATGGCAGGAGCTGTTGTTAGCGGATGGCCCGCCAACTCTCGTGAATCAAAGCGTTTTCCTGTGCGCGGTCTGGCCGGCGAGCTTCATCTTCTTTGCCGGCTACCCGGAGTCGCTGCTCTTTGCGTTGATTGCCTGGTCTCTGTGCCTGGCCCGCAGAGATCGTTGGCTGGCAGCGGTGGCCCTGGGCCTAGCCGCGGCGCTGACGAAGGCGATCGGTGTGGTGGTGATTGTGCCGTTGCTGGTCATGGCGGTTCAGCACAGAAAGATAAAGGCGCTGCCGGTTCTCTTGATCCCTCTTGGGTTGGCAGGATTCCTGGCACATCTGCATTGGACTGGCCACGCTACGCTCGCCTCAGCTTACGGGCAATACTGGCGGACCTCGACGGCCCCGCCCTGGAAAACGTTGTACGTGAGCGTTTATACCTTGGCCCACACACCGAATCCCATCCTCCTAATGAATCTGATATTTCTACTCTCGGTTTCTATTCTTGCCATGCTGAGCCGGCTCAAAATCGAGCATCTTCTCTATTCGGCAGCTGCGATAGTTCTCCTCCTCTGCAAACAGACCACTCCTCCGTTGCAGAGCATGATGCGCTATCTGCTGATTATCTTTCCCGCTTTCGCCGGTTTCGCCCGGTTACTCCAGGGTCCGCGTTTGCAGCCGAGATTTGGCATGGTGTGTGCCGGTCTTTTTGTGGTGAACATCGGATTATTATGGCTCTTCGTGGGCTGGTCGCTCGTGTTGTGATCCCGATGATTTTCGCCATGACAATTCGCGAGCATCAAACGCCTGCCCGAAGCGCCACCGGCAGTTCCGGCGAAGGCTCTTCCCGCCGGGCCCTGATTCCTGTCATTATTCTTATTTGGGCAACTTCGGTGTAGTCTTGGGCAGGAAGTTGCGCCACATCCCATGGTCTTAAACGCAATAGGCCGTCCGTCATCCTCCGGTTCGGGCGTGTTTCCCGGGCTCGTGCTGGTGCAGGGCAACGAGCAGAAGAACATCGTCCTCAACCGCACGCCTTTCAGCGTGGGGCGCAAAATAGATAAGGATTTGGTAATCGCCGATCCGCGGGTTTCGCGCGATCACGCGCTCATCGTGCTGGAAGACGATGGATTCTTTCTGGTCGATCAGGGCAGCAAGCACGGGACATTCGTCAACGGGGAGCGCATTCAGCGGCAGAAGCTGGAGCGCAACGATCGCCTGGAATTTGGAGCTCGAGACTCCGCCTACGCTATTTTCAATCCGGCGCACGGCACCTCGAACACTGCGCGCGAGTTCCTGAGCCAGATTTCCGGGATCCAGCTCTCGCAGGAGTCGAATGACCTGGAGAAGCTGACCCTGTTCCTGGAAGCGGCGCGCAAGCTGAATACCGCTGGTGTGCTCGACGAAATCCTGATGACCATGCTGGAGGTGACGCTGCGGCTGACGCGCGCCGAACGCGGCTACGTCTTTCTCAAAGACGACGAAGGGAATCTGCGGCTGGCCGCGGGGCGCAACAGCAAAGGCGAGGCGCTGTTGGATGACAAGACCATCTCGCATTCCGCACTGGAAGAATCATTGCGGTCGAATTCCGAGTTTCTGCTGACGGATACTGGGAGTTCGCCGGATATGGCCGGGCGGCAGAGCATTGTTGCCTACGACCTCCGTACCGTAATTTGTATTCCGCTTCGCAAGCGGCAAGTCCAGTCCAAAATGCGCGAACAAATGACGATGGTCCCTGGCGCTCCGTCTGCCGAAGTGACGGGAGTTCTGTACGTCGACTCGCGCTTTGCCTCGCGGGAATTTTCCGGCGTCGGCCACGACATTCTGCGGGCCATCGCGACTGAAGCGGCGTCGCTGATCGAGAATGCCCGCCTGGTGCAGGCTGAAGAAGAATCCCGGCGCTACCAGCAGGAACTCACCATTGCCGCCAGCATCCAGCAGCGGCTGATGCAGGTGAAGATTCCCGAAGTGCCGTTTGCCAAATTGCGGGGAAAGAATCTGTCTTGCAAAGAAATTGGCGGAGACTTCTTCGACGCGGTCAATACCAAGGAGGGCCTGGCGGTAGTGCTGGCCGACGTCAGTGGCAAGGGGGTTTCAGCGGCGCTCCTGGCTTCCACTTTGCAGGGAATGATCTATTCCCATTTGAGTTCCGGCATGCCCTTGCTCGATGTGGTCTCAGCGGTGAACCACTTCTTCAGCGAAAAGCTTGTGGGAGAGAAATATGCCACGGTCCTTCTGGTGCGCTTGCGCCGGGATGGCGATCTGGAATACGTCAATTGCGGGCACGTGCAGCCGCTCCTGGTTTGCGCGGGAGAGGTGATGCGTCCGCCGCACGGGAATGTGCCAGTAGGCTTGCTGCCCGATGCCACGTTTGAAAGCGCCCGCTGCCAGCTCAAGTCGGGTGACCGCTTCATTCTGGTGACCGATGGCGTGACCGAGGCGGAAAACGCGATGGGTGATTTCTTCGAAGATTCCCGGCTGGAGGCGGCGGCTGCCAAGGCTCCGACGCTGGAAGGCATCTTTTCCGCGGTCTCGGAGTTCTGTGCTGGGAATCCTCTTAGCGACGACTGCACCGTTGTGGAACTGGTGTATTCGAATCTGGGCGGCGTTAGCCAGGTGCCGTTCTCATAGTGCCAATCTAGACCACCGTGACGGTAGAGTCCTTGCCCTCCCAGCGATTCTCTTGCGTCCAATAAAAAGTGAAGACAACCTGGCTTCCCGCGGGCAGCGAGGCTGTCGGCAGGTCGAGTATGTGGAGGCCGAGGCCGGTGTCGCGGGTGTTGGTGTCGTGCGAACTCTTCCAGCCGTCAAGGCTCCAGTGCACGAGCGCGGGATTGAGCAACTTGATGCGCAGCTTCTTGTGCTGCGGAAGCGACCGGGCCTTGTTGTTAATCCTCCAACCCGAGAATTGTCGAATAGGCTTTTCAACCTGGTAGCGTTGTATCGTCTGAGGAGGTTGGTCGAAAATCTTTCCGTCGCGCAGGGAGCGGCGCAACTTCACATACTCGGAGTGGGCCCACACTAACGGACAGGCGGAACCAGAGGGCTTTCCGCGGAACAGTTCGAGGCTGGGAATGTCGTCAGCGTCCCAGACTTGCTCCGGGAGCAGACGGCTCTGACCGATGGTGGAGTTCTCCATCATCGTGAGCAAAGCTTCGGCTTCGGTGCGGTGGCCTGCGGCCAGTTCGTAGTGAGCGCGTTCCCCGGCCAGCAGAGGCCAGGGACGGCCGATACCGGTGCCGTCGAACGGTGAGCCATCCTTGTGCTCGCCATAGCCGTCGCCGTTGTAGCGGTACCAGCAGGAGCCGTGGGGCAGTTGAACACGCAGCAGAGCGTCGATGACGCGAAGCGTATTGAGAATGCGCGGATCGTCAGGCGCGCGCAAACCGAAGCGCACCAGTGCCAGAGCGTCGGGGCTGATGATGTGAAAAGCGCGTTCCGGATTTTCTCCGGGAGGGCGATTCTTGATCGGCACGAAACCTTGGGTTGGAGACGCCGCGCCGTCGCTATCCGGCGGAGCAATGCGCACGTAATAGCCTTCCACGCCGATTTGCTGAGCGAGATCGCCGCCAGTCGCATAGATCCAGCGCTCGATGTTGTCGTTCCAGGCGTCGGCCGTGTCGCGCAGAGTAGAGGCGGCGTCGGCGTGACCCGTGAGCTCGGCCATGTCGGCAGCGGCCAGGAGCGCGGAAATCTCCGCCGCCAGCGTGAACGGAGAATAGCCCGCGTCTTCTTCCCATCGATCCTGTTGCGTGACTGGGCCGTTACGCAGAATGAAACTGGCGGCACTGCGCACCATTGGCCACCACCGCTCCAGCTTGCCCAGACCAGGAGCGGCCTCGCGGCGCAGCAGATCGAGCAGCAGGATGGGAAGAGCGGTTTCATCCATCTGAACGCCGCCCCAGTAAGAGCGCCCGTCGAGCCAGAGATTCTGGGCCCAGTTGCCGGCGGCTTCCTGCGTCGACTCGAGGTAGCGAAGCACCCTGACGGCGTCAGAAGCGGCGCCAGCGGCCAGCAATGCTCCTGCGGTCTCGACGAGATCGCGCGGCCAGACCAAGTGATACCCGCCCAGATCCTCGTCGCCTTTATTGAAGCCCCAGGGAATGGAAAGGCTGGCGATGATGCCGCCCAGGAAATCCTTGGACTCGTGGGTGCGCAGGACCGCGGTCGAGGCGCGGTAAAGATTGCTCCCGCGTGTCGGTTCATCGAGTTTGAGCAGAGTGCTTTGCCAGTTCCTCCAGTGGAAAACATAATGCTGGCGAAGCTCGCCGTAGTCTTCGAGCAGGGTAGCGCGAACCTGTTGTCCCGCCTCACTCCATTTCGCTCCGAACCCGAGGGCCAGCACGAATTCTCCGGCGCAGGCGGTGAGGTCAATTTCTCCGGTGCAGGCGAGGTTACCATTTTCCGCGCGCTGGTATTCCCATTCCATCCGGAAGTGAGCCGAGAGGTCCTGCCATCCGTCGGAAGCGCCCACAAACCCGACGGACATTTTCTTCCAGGGCACGGCGCAGCCGAGGGCCAACGCCGTACCGTCGTGCTCCGCAAAGAACAGCGGCAGGCCTTTATAATCGCCGACCCAACCGGTGTTGTCGTAACCGCAGTTGGCCAGATGTGGCGATAGCAGCGCGTAAAGGTGATAGTCGGAGAACTGTCCCTGCAGCGGTTCGAAGCGGACTTTCTGGAGCACGACGTTGCGGTAAGGATCGGTGAAAACTTCTTTGTAGATGCGATAGTGGCCGCCAATTTCGGAGTTGATCAGTTCAAAAGCCGGAACGCCGGGTTCGAAAGGACGGATCTCAAAGGTGCAGTGGCGTTTCTCCTCAGAAAAGAAAGATCGGCCATCGGTGACTAGGAAGCCGAGGTCGCGAGTGCAAGCCTGGTCGACCCGCGGGAAGTACACTTCATTCAGGATGCCGTGACTGAGCGTGAACCATACCTTGCTGTGCTGGTTCAACGCCGTGCCGGCACCGCTTTTGGCGCTCGAGGTCCAGCGCGGGGGAATGCCCGGCCAGCCGGGAGCATAACGCGTGGAGGAATCGCTCATGAGGTTCTTGTCCTGCGGCGTGTAACCATATCGTGATTGTGATCGTGGGGAACGAGGAAATTCATCCGTGCCGCCATCATTAGTGGGATAGACGCAATCCTAATTAGTTGCATCAAACCAAAGTGGCCAGAAAGTAATGTTGCATTGCCGGGAAAACGCACGGTAATGACAGAATTCGTCTCCAGACGCATGCTAACGATTCTCCTATCCAGATCGGCGTTAGTTCTCGGTATGGTAGCAGCCCTGTGGCTTGGTTTGGATTTGCGCGCGGCGGCGAGCGACGCTGTGCCGGCTGATTCTGTCGCCGGTACGGAACTGGATCGCGGTTTCCTCGGCCTCTACAATCTGGATTTCGCGGACGCGCAGAAAGATTTCTCTTCATGGGAGACGCAGCATCCCGATGATCCGGTCGGACCGGTCAGCCAAGCCGCGGGATTTCTCTTTTCAGAGTTCAACCGCCTGGGCGTGCTGGAGGGGCAGTTCTTTGAGAGCGACCGCAGCTTTGCGGCCCGCTCGAAACTTAGCCCTGACCCGGAAGTACGCGGCCACTTTCAGGCCGCAGTTGACCAGGCACAATGAATGCGCCTGACCCGTTAATCAGAAATTCACCGGTTTGTAACCATCCTGTAATATTGCGCCGATAGAAACGAAGGTATTCATCCAAGGAGGAGTCTTCGAGCGATGCGCAGAATCACTTTGCTTTTGTTGTGCGCTCTTGTAGCCCTGTCGGCAGTGGGGCAGACGACGCTGAACGGAGCTGGTGCCACGTTCCCAAACCCAATTTACTCGAAGTGGTTCAGCGAATACCACAAGCTGCATCCCGACATTGAGGTCAACTACCAATCCATCGGCAGCGGCGGTGGTATCCGCCAAGTGACGGAGGGCACGGTAGATTTCGGCGCCAGCGATATGCCCATGACGGACGGTCAGCTCGCGGAAGCTCAAACCAAGCGGAAGACCAGGATTCTAAACATTCCCAGCGTGCTGGGCGCGGACGTTCCGGCCTACAACGTTCCAGGAGTGAGCGGGGACGTCAAGTTCACCCCCGAGGCGCTGGCGGGAATATTTCTGGGCACGATCACAAAATGGAATGACAAAGCCATCAGCAGTGCAAATCCGGGCCTGAATTTCCCCGACAAACCCATCATCGTAGTTCACCGCTCCGACGGCAGCGGGACCACCTTCATCTGGACCGACTACCTGTCAAAAATCAGCTCCGAATGGCAGAGTAAGGTGGGCAGGAACACGTCTGTCCAGTGGCCGATTGGGTTGGGTGGCAAGGGCAATGAAGGAGTGGCCGGTTCGATTCGGCAATTGCAGGGGGCGATTGGCTACGTCGAGTTGATCTATGCAATTCAGAATAATATTCCTTACGGCACCGTGAAAAACTCCGCGGGAAACTTTGTGAAGGCTTCCCTGGACAGCGTTACGGCAGCGGCTGCGTCATCTCCTAAAATGCCGGCGGATTTTCGCGTCTCCATCACCAACGCTCCAGGCAAGGATGCTTATCCTATTTCCAGTTTCACCTGGCTACTGATTCCCGAGCAGTCGAAAGATGCCGCAAAAGGAAAGATTCTCGTCGACTTTCTGAACTGGATGATGACGGACGGCCAGAAGATGACGGCTGCACTTTCCTATGCGCCGTTGCCGGATGGCGTCGTCCAGAAGGAGAAAGAAGCGATCAAGCAAGTCAGGTAAGCCAGTCAAGCGAGGAGGGCCGTTATTTCGCGATTCCTGGCGGCGCATCGGGCGGCGAAGACACTTCGTTTCCGATGCGCCGCACTTCATTTTCCGCAGGACACTTGTCTCCCTTGATTCGCCGTTCTGCCCCGCGAGGCGGATGTTTTATACTAGATTGTGGTGACGCGGTTTCCCGTCGGCAAGAAAAGGCACTAATAAACGCGTAAAGCCCTCGCACATGGCTCGTCTTTCGCTCGAAAATCCTGCGTATTATCTCAACCGCGATACTTCCTGGCTCGCGTTCAACCGGCGTGTGCTCGAAGAAGCTGAGGATGAGGGCAATCCGCTTTTGGAGCGTCTGAAGTTTCTCGCCATCTCCGCCAGTAATCTGGATGAGTTTTTCG